>Ga0315331_10004567_pt1 | contig 10427 bp, 19 predicted proteins | sample M160m34915metaG_FD_203456 | JGI IMG/M metagenome (GOLD analysis project Ga0315331, IMG submission 203456) | Ammonia-oxidizing marine archaeal communities from Monterey Bay, California, United States - M1 60m 34915 | ecosystem: Environmental > Aquatic > Marine > Intertidal zone | place: USA... | reverse complement strand
ATTTAGAAAAGAGGAAAGAGCTTCACCGCTGTTTCTCGGCAAAGCTCGTAATTGATGGACACAAGAAACAGTAAAAATTGTGTCCTCCTCTGGGCCTGACACTGTTCTTCTACGACCCACAGATATAATAGACTTAATTACTTTTAAGAGTAGTTAGTTTTGGATAAAAACACTTCACCGAGTAGAACTATAGACCCACGAGGAGAGCCTAATAAATGGCTAGGAGCAGTCTTAATTGACTTGTTGGAACAAGACACTAAAGAGTCAAAAGAAGCTCTCAAATGGGCTTTTCCACGGATGGCGCAGTGGTTAGAGCCAGGGATAATAGATCAGTTATTTGCTCCATGGATAATTGAGTACATGGAACTTTTGGCTGAAGACGAAAACAATCATTGTAACGAGAACCAGAAATCTCAAGTAGAGGATCATCAGGAACTAGAGGAATAATTTTAAAATCTTTCCAAACGACATCATGAGGAAAAGGTGGTCGGTACCAGTAATAACTTTTAGTTTCATAATCCACCATTATGTCTGAATGTCTGCTTAGATATCGCCAAAAAGCATGAAATTGTGCGTCAGGTTTACCAGAAGTACATGCGATTAATAAAGAATCACCAGGCTCAATTCTCCATCGTAATTTGAATAGCTCTTCATACGCTTTTCTTATTGTTTTTAATCCAGATTTTCCTACTATCTTTCCCTGTAAAGTTCTAGCTCTCTTATTTTTTTTACCTTTATACCAATCATTTATTTGTCGATTTGACTTACCAACAGCAAACCCTACATTCCATAAATAAAATCCTTTTTCATATTCTCTTTTCGGGTCTATACAAATCTTACATATTTGACCATCAATGCAAAATTTAGAGCTTGTAAACTTGCGGCGTACTCGATAAGACATTGTGGAAGAATTATTAAAGCTCATCCAGTCAGACGAACAACTATGGGAAATAGTTGAACAACTAAAAGGAGAAGACGAAGAACCTATGGACTTCTTTTTTAATGTAGCAAATATGCTATCAATTGAATTTGAAGAACTACACAAGACTGACCTAGAAGACAAGTTAGTAGCTCTATTTGGTGGCTTACCAGAACCTGCTTTTAAAATGGTTCCTCATCTAGTTCATGTTGCTTTAGATATGTATTTAATGCGTCGTATCCCAGATCATAAATCTATTAAAGGGTGAACAATGCAAGTAGGATACGTCCTGTATGAACCTGATACTCTGAAGGTTCTTTGCCTGACTAAAGGTAAAAGAGCAGTAGAGCTATTAGATATAAAAGATACAGAAAAACTGAATAGAGCACTGTGCTTAAAAGATCTAACATCGATCAAAAATCTTAATGAGAGATTTAAAAATAGTGACTTAACTAAAAATCTTGATATAGTGAACATCGCAAAGCTTTATAAGCATTGTTAATGAAAAGATATGTATTTGACCTTGAGACTAATGGTCTTGTTCACCAGCTGGACAAGGTTCACAGCCTAGTAATTAGAGATGCAGATACAAATGAAGTCTATAGTTGTGCAGATCATCCTGGCTATGACTCAATACACACTGGACTGACATTACTTTCTCAGGCAGATATGCTGATCGGGCATAATATTATAAATTTTGACTTCAGAGCACTTTTTAAACTTTTTCCAAACCTAACTAAGAAGAAAGATTGCATAATTTATGACACTCTAGTTGTAAGTCGAGTCTTATGGCCTGAGTTAGAACCAATAGATGAAAAGAACTTTTCTCATATAGATAAAAAATATGTTGGACGCCATTCTCTTGGAGCTTGGGGTGAAAGATTAGGTGTAAAAAAGCTAGATTTCCAAGAAAAACAAGAGGCAGAAACCTTATGGGATAAGTGGTCAGAAGAGATGCAAACTTACTGTGAAGGAGATACTTTAGTCTCGTTAGAACTTTATAAATACTTTCAAACGCAGGAACTAGACCCTAGATGTTTTCAATTAGAACATAACTTTGCGATTATTATGTCATTACAAGAGGACTTTGGATTCCCCTTTAATGAAAAAGGAGCCTATGCCCTTGTAAATACTTTAAAAACTAGAAGAACAGAAATCGATGAAGAACTACAAAAGAAATTCCCTCCAATCACAGAAGAACGTATCTCGGAGAAAACTGGAAAGAGACTCAAGGATAGAGTTACTGTATTCAACCCCGCCTCTCGTAAGCAGACCTCGGAAAGGTTACAAAAAATTTACCCTGAGATTAAATTTGAACAGACGGAAAAAGGCAACACTAAGTTGGATGACGACGTCTTGGAAAAGCTGGGTAAAAAATATAAGGAAGCTGATCTCTTAGCAGAATATCAATTACTAAATAAAAGACTGGGTCAAATATCTGAAGGAAAAGAAGCTTGGCTAAAACATAGTCAGAAGTTTAAAGACGGAAGGATACATGGCTCAGTTATTACAAACGCTTGTGTTAGCGGGAGATGTAGCCATCGTGGTCCGAACATGGCTCAAATTCCTAGCGTGGGTCATAAGTATGGAGCAGAATGTCGTGCATTATTTTATGCACCCTTCGGATGGGTTCAAGTAGGTGCTGACGCCAGTGGACTTGAACTTAGAGCATTAGGAGCACAACTAGCTTATTTTGATGGTGGTGAATATGCGAAGTTAGTTAGTAACGATGGCTTTGATATTCATACCCATAATGCACAACTATTCGGTATATTTGATGGCAAAGGTGAAATTAAAAAAGCAACCAGAGACCTTGCAAAAACACTAATCTATGCAGTTCTCTATGGTGGAGGTGCAAGACGTGTAGGTTCAATTATGGATGTCACTTTAAGTGAACATGCACAACAAGAAATAGGTAAAGAAACTATCAATACTTTCTATAAAAATTTACCTGCAATTAAAAAATTAAAAGATAAAGTCGATGAAAAGGTAGTCGATAGGGGTTACTTAAAAGGAATAGATGGTAGACATCTACAGATCAGATCGAGACATTCCGCATTAAATCAACTACTTCAATCAACAGGAGCAATTGCGGTTAAGAAAGCTACATGTATTCTTTACAGTGATCTCTACAAGGCAGGATTGAAATGGGGATGCCATTATGGATTTGTAGCTCATGTCCATGATGAGATACAGGCAATCGTCAAACCTCAACACACTAGCGTCTATAAAGACCTAGCAATAAATTCATTTAAAAAGGCAGGAGAATTTTACAATTTAAAATGTCCTTTGACTGGTGAGGCAAAAGAAGGTAAAAACTGGATGGAGACTCATTAAATGAAAAACAGAATGCATCAAATTAAATCATCTTGGTACTACATTTTCTGGGGACTAATGTCAGCATCCGTTGTCGCAGGACAAATTTATGTTGGGACTGGTTATAGAGAAATGTCAGAATCAATTAAGAGTGTGATCCAAATTGACCCTCCTTCAAATTCTCAACGCATGCGCTAAGACATGTCTCCTCATCGTCGTCTAAGTAACAATAAGAAACGCATTCAAAATACTTTTCGACTGGATCGTGTGTGTTCATTTCAAAACTTTAATATATCTACTACCCAAAACACCTTGAGTACAAATTCTCAAAAAGAAAATTATGGATAAGCATGACATACCTTTTTTAGGTGATTTTTATACTAAACCTGAAGTTGACGCCATGGTTGCAGCCGCTTTGGAAGAGGCAAGAGCAATCGACGAAGCTTCAATGGCAGAGCATAATTTCAAGGCAACAATTATTAGTATGGTTCTTGGTTTTATTTGTTTAGCTTTATTCTTAGATGGCACACTTAGATTGTTAGGAATTATTCCTCCTTTCTTAGATATTGATATAAGTATTGTTGACAGAATTGCAGAGAAAGTAGAAACAGAAGTTCTACCTTTAATTAATCAAGCTAAAGGTTATATTCCTAAAATTTAAGCTTTTGGAAAATTCTGAGCAGGTCCATAAGGATATGGCATCCATTCAACGCCCTTATTTGTTTGAAAGGGTTTAATAGGAACAGAATCACCAACTGGATTTCCAGCTAAAAATGTATCTAAAAAAGGTTGAGCAGCAAATATTTTTGGAAATGGTTTTTCACCAGGTAAAAGAGGTCTTCCATCTTTAGGGGCAGAAGGTACTCCAGGTCTGCCAGGTTCTCCAGGTAAACCTACACTAGATACCAAAGGATTTGAACCAAAAATTGATGATTGATCACCTACAGACTCATCATATTTCTTTCTTACATCCCAAGGTAATTTTAAATAATTAGGATCTTGACCATTGATATATTCTTGACCATCTAAATTTGTACCTTCCTTTCCAAGTAAACCTCCTAGCCCTTTTTGTACTCCTTGTTTAAAAGCTTCTAAAAAACCTCCAACATTACCTGCCCAGTTCATAATTCCAGTAACTCTTAATTAAATCCTCTTGCCATTTTAAACGAAGTAAGTACAGTACCAGTGCTGACTTAAATAAATGATCACTACTACAAAAGAGGCTGATTTAGAAATCATTTCAGACGAAGAACTCTTTGAACTACAACAAGGTTTCATTAAGCTGCATGAACATGCTAAAAAATCTCTTGAAGAAGTTCATGTAGAAATTCAACGTCGTTTAGAAAACAATTTCAAAAAGTAATTATGAACAATCTCATTGCATCCGCTGTCTACAAGAATGACGTAACTCTCCAAAATGGATTACCAGTCCTTCATTTGGAAATTCCTTCTACTTCAAAGAATCAACAGCCTATACCTATTTTCTTAATGCAAGGCTGGAACATGCCATCCTCTGTTGCAGGAGCATTTGAAAAAGGTACAAATCTTTTAGTCAATGCAAGGATCTATCCACATCCTGATGGAAGCATGTATGCAGTTCCCACTGCGGAACTACAGAAACTTCCAAAAGAAACAATTATCAATCAAGTCTTTCTTGCAGGTGGTGTTGGCTTCATAAATAGCAAGTACATACCGAAACTAAGTAAGCAAGTTACTGAATTTGGAATGATGTGCAAAGCATCTGCAGATAAAAGAATTGGATACACCAGAGCTGACAGTCTTAGATTTCTTCTTGAAAGTTGGGAAAATGATGCAAAGTTTTTAAAAAATTATTTATATGAAGGAAGACAATTATCTGTAGGAGGTACTCTTAAATTTGAATCCTATCAAGATAAAGAAGGAAAACAATGTGCGAAGTATAAAGTAAGAGTTCGCTCTCAACAGTACTCACTATTTGGAAAAAACAGAGAAGCTGAAGAAGCTCGTAAGGAAATAATAGATACTGTTAAAGAAATTGTTCAAGAGGCTAAACCTAGAGTTTATGATTCACCTCATCAACAAGCAATTGCAGATTCAAAGGGTGTAAACTGGCAGTCCTCTCCAGTAGTTCCCGAAAACGATGATGTGCCTTTCTAAAAAGTAATTTCATCGCTATTATTTACACAAAACACCTTTTATTATGCCTTCTGTTTTAGATCGGTTTAAAGACACAGAAAAATATCCACGCCAAATGCGTGAACTTGGAATGCTTATTTCATTGAGAGATGAAAAAGGTTTATTCCTAAAACAAAAAGATCAAGACCGCTGTGCTTGGCATGGTGACGTTGACGATTTTGATGATGCTGAAGAACTAGAACATACTTTTGGTGAGGGTACTGAAGAGAAAGGTATTCTATTTAGAACTCCACGCTTAATTGTTCTTAGAGGTGCTTATAAAGATGACACTACTTTCATTGAAAATACAAAAGAACGTAATTCAATCGAAGGTACTTATCATGAGATGAATTATCTCTATGACGATTGGAAAGCAAAGCATGGTGCTGAACCTTCTCCTTATAGAAGAAGACGTTTAATTCTTTGCTACCTAGTAAATAAAAATGGTGAGAAGTTACATGGCAAGCCTCTCTACATTTCATTACATGGTGGTGCCGCCAGATTGTTCGTAGAGAAATACGCTCAATTCCTAGAGCAACTTGAAGGTATCTACGCTAAAGCTACAGGTGATGACCATGCCCAAGGCTTTGGTGAGAAAATGGCTTCCTCAATTATTTGGACTCCTACCTTTGGAACTGAACTTTATGGTGGAGATAAAAAATCTAAAGTAATGGTTGCCAAATCTTGGAAAGAACCTACAGAAAAAACTATCCTATCTTTCTGGCCTAAAGATACTAAGACAATCGATAGCATAGAAAAAGTATGGGAGGCATGCCCAATCGAAGTTTATGCATCTAAATTCTTCAAACAACTTGAGAAAGAAGTAGGTATCAATGCTCTAAAACCTGGCGTTGATCTAACTGCTCCTGCATTACCAGCTGCAACAACTCTTGGTGACAGAGATCCTGACACAGGAGAAATTAACCTCGCAGCTTAAGTGAGTTTTAACTGAACCTTATCTGCTTTTTTCAGCAACTTTTGCGCTTCTTTCCGAGAGGCGCATTTTTCTGCTTTACTGACCAATTTAATTAACTTTTTGTGCTGTTTTTCCCGATTCAAATTAACCTTTGTGAGTAGTCTTCATTACACCATCTGATTCAACTTTCGCCAACCGTTTACACAATCCACGAATTATTGCCTGACGTTGCATCGTTATCATTAATAAGTTTAATGCAGCCATCTTTAATTTCTCAGGGTCTCTTATAGATTCAATCTCTCTAGTGACAGAAGTCATTGTAAATTCGTCTTCCAAAGTAGGTTGAATTTCCATCGGTTCAAAAGGTACTTCAATTACATTAAATTTCGACATAAACTACTCCATATATATCAAGTCTAACTGCTATTATTGACACGCACTGTACAAATACTACAATCAAACCGTGCGGATATCTAACTAATGCCCAAAAGTTTTCAAACAGATAGTAAAACAAATACAGATACAACTCCAAAGAAAACTTCTATAGGTAATGGAAGAAGGAAAACTGGATCTTACAAATGTAAAGGACAGAAAAAATATAGAGGACAAGGCAAATAATGGCTGATCCTGTATCTTTTTTAAATCTTCTCGAACAAAGCCAACAAATAGAATATCTACTAAATCTCCCAGAGGTTGATGAGGATGAAAAAGCAGAACTAGAACATATTTATAGATCTCTGAAAACTAGAGAGGAATCTAAATTTGATGCAATCATCGGAGTACTAAAAGAATGCGATAAATACACAGATCAGATCATTGATGAGATTTCTGAACTAAAAGGAAACCTAGAACACTGGAAAAATAAGAAATCTAATATTATTAACATCATTAAGTTGGCCTATGAAAATCAGTTAATAAGCTCAAAACCTACTGGTAAGAAGTATCAGGCAACTATAAAAAAAGTAAAATCACGTTTGATAGATAATTTTGATCAATGGACAGAAAAAGAAAAAAATACGTTTGGACTCAAGAAAAAAACCGTAGTAAAAAGAATCATATCTGATGAAATAATTAAAGAGACTGAAGAAGATCTTCCTGATAAAGAACAATTACGAGTAACTATAGAAGAAAATCCTGGTTCAGCTCCAGATAAAGCAAAATTGATGAGACGTGTTTCCCTGTCTTACCGAAGAAGAAAACGTATCAAAAAAGGTGTATAGAGCCACGTTAGGATTAATCGCACAGTAAAAAAGAAAAATGGCTACAAAAGAGATTTGTCCTATTTGTTTAAAGGTTCATCCGAAATCGGAACCTTGTCCTTGTGAGAAGAAAGAAAACACTGAGTATGTAGATCCAAATCCTTTTGATAGGTAATTAATGTTCTTGGATTAGGGGGGATAATCTATTCATACTGTTGCCATAGGAGAATGAAAAATTTAAAGAAAATTAAGTACCAAGGAGGACCAACAGAGATTTTGGACTCTATCTATTTTTCTGACTATGAAATTAAATCAATAAAACATGGCAACACTGGTCACATCCTTTATCGCTTCCCTAGCAAAGTCCATAACTGGGAAAACTGTTGGACTATGGACATTCAAACAGCTAAAAATGGAGTAATGAAGTATAAACAATACTTTTCTAAAGACAATAACGAGTCCAATAACACTAGAATTAATTCTGTAGTAATGGAGAATGCCGAATAATGGCAAGACCTGTAATGCCTACGTTGATGGATGATCTAGCTATGGATATTCATAACTACCTTCTAGAAAAATCAACCAGATTTCAAGGAAAAAATTTAGTTTTAATTCCAATTACAGAAGTTGTAAAGAAATTTGGTCGTAACCATCGAACTATACAGAGACGTATACACGCTTTAAAAGACGAAGGTCTACTTGATCCTGTCATTAAAAGAAATACTATATCTCTATATCACATTCACAATTTTACAGAATAATTATGGCTGAAAAACCTACCCCTGATCCATATTTGGAACATCTTGATTTCCTTGTTTCCTCTTTTACAGATAATGGGAAATCTTTGAGAGGTTTTGTTTCTAATCCTCAAGAACTCTCCATATCGATATTGACCGCTGGATTATTAGCTAACTCAAAGTTAATGATTAGTCCAGACGATGCAATCAAGTCTGCTTTTGATATTCATGCAAGAATCCAAAACCATGTAGGACAATTCCAAAACATGCAATTCGCTCAAAGAATTGATAATTGTTTTACGAATAATAACCCTTCTGAAAGACCTCCTGAAGTTGAACACGATTAGCACTAAACTAATATTAGTAAGCTAAAAGTTAATGTCCGACAAACCAAAACTTGTATATACCTCACTTAACGGTGGAACTGTTCACACTTATCCAATATCAGGTGGTAAAACAACTTTTGAACGTTATTTAAGTTGTTATATAGGTAGTTGTAGATTCTGTAATGATATAGAAGAAGCTAAAAAACACCTAACTGAGGTGGAACCTAAGAATTAAGCAAGATTTAGTGAGGTTATTCTCCTTAGAGCCGATACACAAACTACTTGGATTATCGCTCTGAAGGTGACACACGTCTCACTATTGATGGCTCTCGACATTACAAGACTCCATATGGCGCTCTACCTTCTGTAACGACTATTCTTTCAGCTACATCAGGTAGTAAAGCTGCTTTAGAAAGATGGGCTAAGAAAAATCCAGGTGGTAGAGAGGCTGCAGCTGCAAGAGGAACAAAAGTTCATGCACTAATGGAAGAATATCTATTAGGTATTGATAAAGATCCTCAAATTGATGACCCTGAAATTGCTGAGTTTTGGGATGGACTGCCAGATAATTTATCAAAACTTGAAAATATTGTTTGGGCAGAAAATCCTGCTAACCCAGATGACTTCTCTTGGGTAGTTGGTGGAGATGGTATTTCTCGTGTATGGCACCCAGGAGTCAATAAAAAAGAAAACTGGGGTTGGGCAGGTACTCCAGATATTGTTGGTGAATACAAAGGAAAAGTTGTCTTAGGAGATTTAAAAACAAGTAATGGCCCTTATTACGCCAAATGGCCTGGACCTGATACTCCTAAAAAACTATATGGAATGAAGCGAGCAGGTTTCATGAAATATTCAAAATGTCAGATGCAAATGGCTGCTTATGCTTTAGCGCTAGAGCATACCGTCAATATTAAACCTGAATTAATTATGACCTTTGTAGCAACTAGAGATAGAGCACAAGTTTTTGCTATTCAAAGTTCAACAATTGAAAAGTACAAAGAAAAGTGGCTAAATGCAGTAGAGAAGTACTATTCAGAAATACTTCCAGCACAACAGGAAAAAGAAGTCGAAATGGAAGCGGAAAATACAAATGAAAAGACAAGTGCATGCAACTTAAATTAGAGATACAGAAAGATTCCCTATTTGGGGACTAGCGCAATTTATAAAACAAGTTACTCTCAATCTGGCGTTAATTTTCTTTACGATACCAATACGAAACAGTGCCTACATCCTCTCCTGAAAAAAAACCGAATTACAACATAGATGCTGGTGAAATAAATCTAGATCTAATACCAAAGGATTGGGCGCTGACTCCTCTTAGGGATAAAAAAGCATATATAGCTGGCTGGCCTTCTCAACCCTACACGATTGATCAAATCAAACGGGAGCTAGAAGATGGAAATGCAACTGGCATAGGTTTAATAACTGGTCAATGGTCAAATGCAGGTGGACTCCTTTGGGTTGATATAGATGGACCAGAAGCTATACCAGAACTAGAAAAACTTGGTGATGGGCCACTCGCAACAATATTTCCCCCGACGCTAACTATTTCGTCAGGAAAAAAAGATAGACAGAGAATGCTATTTAGTATTCCAACTTCAAAACTTGGTTTACTTCCTGATAAAGCAACTATAAAAATTGGAATCCCTTCATTTGAGATCTTATTTAGATCAAGACAGGGAGCCATTATGGGAAGTCACCCTGAGACAGAGGGATATTTCACCACAGAACATGGAAATTTTGAATATGCCAAAAATCCTCCAGAAATGCCTGAGTGGTTATATTCAGAAATTGAAAAAGCTTATCCTTCTAACAAATATAAAAAGAAACCTAAGACTGGAATACTGACACAGCAAATTA
>Ga0315331_10004566_pt1 | contig 10428 bp, 13 predicted proteins | sample M160m34915metaG_FD_203456 | JGI IMG/M metagenome (GOLD analysis project Ga0315331, IMG submission 203456) | Ammonia-oxidizing marine archaeal communities from Monterey Bay, California, United States - M1 60m 34915 | ecosystem: Environmental > Aquatic > Marine > Intertidal zone | place: USA... | reverse complement strand
GCCGCTCACTGAATTCAGCGACTTTATCGCCACCCGCCAGACTACCCTGCCCTAATCGCCGAAATCAGCCGGCCTCGGCAAGATTAATCCCCATCGCTTTGGCGACCGCGGGCCGGACGCCGACGGTATCGAACCAGCGCTTGGTATTGGGAAATTCCTCTAGCGCCACGCCCTGCCAGTCATACCGCGCCGTCCACGGAAAGATCGCCATATCGGCGATCGAATAATCGTTGTGCATGTATTCGTTTTCCGCGAGATGCGCATCCAGCACCCCCCATAAACGTCGCGCTTCCTTGGTATAGCGCTCGATCCCGTATTCGACCGGCGTCTTGGCCCGGCGGAAATGATGGGCCTGTCCAAACATGGGGCCGATCCCGCCCATCTGGAACATCAGCCACTGGATGGTGATATAGCGATTGCTCACATCGTCCACGGGCGGCAGGAACTTTCCGAATTTATCCGCCAAATACATCAGCATCGCGCCGGATTCGAACAGGGCAAAGGGCGCGCCGCCGGGCCCGTCCTGGTCGATCATTGCCGGGATCTTGCCGTTCGGATTGATGGCGAGGAAGTCCGTCGTGAATTGATCGTCCTTCATAATGTTGATGACGTGTGTGTTGTAGTCGGTGCCAAGTTCCTCAAGCATGATGAACAGCTTGCGGCCGTTCGACGTGTGCCAGTTGTAAAGATCGATCATTTTACCACCCCTTTGTTTCAGCTAAGCGCTTCTGCGCGTGTTGTTGCATCTGATCGCGTGTCGGCACGTTCATACCGCGTTGAACCGCGAGCCGTACTTTGATCGTGTCGTACCATCGCCGAAGGTGCGGCATCGCCGCAAGATCGAGATCAAACCATTTATGCAGCGCGATCCACGGAAAGGTTGCGATATCGGCGACCGAATAATCGGCCCCTGCCAAGAATACGCTGTCGGCCAGGCGGTCGTCCATCACGGCGCAAAGCCTGCGCACCTCACCGAGGTAGCGATCACGGCCGTATGCGATGGCCGCGGCTGGCACGTCGTCCGGATGCTGGTGCAGATAGTGAAAGGCCTGGCCGAAATTGGGCCCAACCCCGCCCATTTGCCACATCAGCCACTGCGTCGCGATCCACCGGTCCGCCTCGTCGGACGGCAGAAACCGGCCGGTTTTGCCGGCGAGATACAACAGGATCGCACCGGATTCGAACAGTGCCAGCGGCTCCCCACCCGGGCCGTCCCGATCGATAATCGTGGGGATCCGCCCGTTGGGATTGATCGCCCGGAAGGATGGCGCGTCCTGTTCGCCGACCGTGATGTCGACAATATGAAGCGCATAGTCGAGCCCGCACTCCTCCAGCATGATCGAGGCCTTACGCCCGTTCGACGTCCGGTAGATATAGAGATCGATCATGGGGCGTGACGCAGGATTTATTCCGCCGCCGTGCCCTGGGTCAATTGCGTTTTACCGTACATCATCTCCCACCCCTTGTCGGTAAAGGAATTATCTTTCCGGCCGCTGTCCTTCAGCGTTTCGAGCGCGGCGAGAACCTGCGGGCGGGCCCACATCCTGTCGCGCCAGCGCAGCAGGTTGGGGAACTTATCGCCTTCGATACCCTGTTTCACCGGATCGCGGAGCCACGGCATGATCGCCATATCGGCGATCGTATATTCACCCGCCGCGATCCAGTCCTTGCCGTCGAGCTGGCGGTCGATCACGCCGTAAATGCGGGTGCCCTCGCTGATGTAGCGGTCCTGCGCGTATTTCAGGCGTTCTTCCGGCTCGCGCAGCGGCGCGTAGGCATTGAAGTGATGGCACTGACCGAGCATCGGTCCGACCGATCCCATCTGAAACATCAGCCACTGCAGAACGTCGTATTTCTTGCGTTCGTCCGCCGGCAGGAACTTGCCGATCTTATTCGCAAGATAGATCAGGCAGGCCGCGGATTCGAAGACCGAAATCGGCTCGCCGCCAGGGCCATCCGGGTCGACAATGGCGGGCATCTTGTTGTTCGGGCTGATCTTCAGGAAATCGGGCTTGAACTGGTCGCCCTCCTGGATGTTGATCGGGGTGATGTTGTGCTCGATCTCCGCCTCGTGGAGCATGATGTGCACTTTATGCCCGTTGGGGGTCGGCCATGTGTAGACGTCGATCGTCATCGGGATTTCCTCGCGATATGAACTCGTTGGTCGGATCATAGCGCGCGCGGGACGTCTGGCGGAAGGGAGCGACGGCAAAACTCTTTTGCGGAAGAGGCAAACCTTCCGTCATCCCCGCGCAGAAGGAGCAGTCTAGCCGTCGAGCTTTTTCCGCAGAATCTCGTTCACCGCCTGCGGGTTGGCCTTCCCCTGGGTCGCCTTCATCACCTGGCCGACGAACCAGCCGAGCACCTTTTCATTGCCGCCGCGGTATTGTTCGACCTGGGCGGCCCCGGCAGCGATTGCATCATCTACCGCCGCTTCGATGGCGCCGGTATCGGTGACCTGCTTCATGCCCTTTTCCTCGACGATCTTTTCGGGATCGTCGCCGGTCTCGAACATGATCTCGAAGACGTCCTTGGCCAGCCGATTCGATACCGTCCCATCGTCGATAAGATCGACCAGCTTACCGAGCTGGCCCGCACTGACCGGCGATTTATCGAGCTCGATATCGGCCCGGTTGAGCGCACCGAATAGTTCGCCGGTCACCCAGTTGGCAGCTATCTTCGGATCACGCCCTTCGGCAACGTGTTCGAAAAATTCGGCGGTTTCCCGTTCGGCGATGAGCTGGGCGACGTCATCGACGCTCAACCCGTATTCTTCGATAAAGCGGTGCTTTTTCTGATCCGGCAGTTCGGGCAGGGATTCGCGGACCGCGTCGACCCAGCCTTGTTCCAGTTCCAGCGGCAGCAGGTCGGGATCGGGAAAGTAGCGGTAATCGTGGGATTCTTCCTTCGACCGCATGGACCGCGTCTCACCCCGGTCGGGATCGAACAATCGCGTTTCCTGATCCACCGTGCCGCCGTCCTCGAGGATCTCTACCTGGCGGCGCGCCTCGTATTCGATGGCTTCCCGGATAAACCGAATCGAGTTCACGTTCTTGATCTCGGATCGCGTACCGAGCTCCCCGCCGGGTTTGCGGACCGAGACGTTGACGTCGGCGCGCATGGATCCTTCCTGCATGTTGCCGTCGCAGGTGCCGAGATAGCGCACGATCGAGCGGATCTTGGTGACATAGGCGCCGGCTTCTTCGGCCGACCGCATGTCGGGCTCGGACACGATTTCCATCAGCGCAACGCCCGACCGGTTGAGATCGACCAGGGTCTTGCGCGGATCCATATCGTGGATCGATTTTCCCGCATCCTGTTCGAGATGCAGACGCGTGATGCCGATGGTGCGGGTGGTTCCGTCCGCGAGATCGACCTCAATTTCGCCCTTGCCGACAATCGGGGCGAGGAACTGCGAAATCTGATAGCCCTGCGGCAGATCGGGATAAAAATAGTTTTTACGGTCGAAAATCGACACCAGGTTGATCTGGGCATTCAGCCCGAGACCGGTGCGCACCGCCTGTTCGACGGCGCGTTCGTTGATGATCGGCAGCATACCGGGCATCGCGGCATCGACCAGGGAGACCTGCGTGTTGGGTTCGGCGCCGAATTTGGTGGACGCACCCGAGAACAGTTTCGATTCCGACGTCACCTGAGCATGCACTTCCATCCCAATCACAATCTCCCAGTCGCCGGTGCGGCCTTCAATCAAAGACATACTTCTATCCCCTCATCAGCCAGGCGACGAACAATGTCAGCAGCGCATAGGCGCTGGAGCGAAACAGATACAGCCGGCCTATGCGCGTCCAGTAGCCGCGCGTTTCCTTCTTGCGGTGTTCGGCGCCAGTGAGGCTGGAGCGCATGGAATCGAACTTGTCCCATGTCAGCCTGTAAAATTCGTACATCGGCCATGCCTGTACGCCGGCACAGGCGACGAGCACCGTCAGCACGCCCTGATTGGTGATGGTAAAGACCTGCCAGCCGATCAATCCCAGGCTGATATGGATAAGCACGTACCAGACGGTTTGCATGTGCATGGGATAAACTCACCGCTGTGCCGGCCGGGCGTCGAACCCGGCGGCGTCTTCCAGTGCCTGGGCGGCGCGGAACATCGTTTCTTCATCGAATGCGCGGCCGATCAGGTGCAGGCCAAGCGGCAGTCCGTCCCCCGAAAGCCCGGCGGGAACCGATATCGCGGGCAGCCCGGCGAGCGACGCGGGCACGGTCAGCACATCATTCAGATACATGGCGATGGGATCATCCGATTTCTCGCCCATGGCGAATGCCGGCCCCGGCGTTGTCGGGGTCAGGATGACGTCGCATTTTTCATAGGCCTGCGTGAAATCGCGGGCGATCAGGGCGCGCACACGCTGCGCTTTCAGGTAATAGGCATCGTAGTACCCGGCCGACAGCACATAGGTGCCGATCAGGATACGGCGGCGCACCTCGATACCGAAGCCGCTGGCGCGCGTGTTTTCATACATTTCTGTCAAATCACTGCCGTCTTCGCGCTGGCCGTAGCGCACCCCGTCATACCGCGCGAGGTTCGACGACGCTTCTGCCGGTGCGATGATGTAATAGGCGGGCAATGCGTATTTGGTGTGCGGCAGGCTGATATCGACGATCTCGGCGCCGGCGTCCTTCAGCCAGGCCTTGCCCTGTTCCCACAGCGCAACGGTCTCGTCATTCATGCCGTCGACCACGTATTCCGCTGGAATACCGACACGTAGTCCCTTCGCGCCGCCGTCCAGCGCCACTTCAAAATCCGGCACTGCCATATCGGCCGACGTCGAATCCTTTTCGTCGAACCCTGCCATGCCACCCAGCAGGATCGCCGCGTCGCGCACCGAGCGCGTCATGGGACCGGCCTGATCGAGCGACGAGGCAAAGGCGACAATCCCCCAGCGTGAGCACCGCCCGTAGGTCGGTTTCATCCCCACAATGCCGCAGAACGCAGCCGGCTGGCGAATGGAGCCGCCGGTATCGGTACCGGTCGCCCCCAGACACAACCTCGCGGCCACGGCCGACGCGGCGCCGCCGGACGATCCGCCCGGCACCAGCGGCCGGTTGTCGCCATCGCGCCGCCAGGGGTTTTCGACATTGCCGTAGAAACTGGTCTCGTTCGACGAGCCCATGGCGAATTCGTCGAGATTGGTCTTGCCCAGCATCACTGTGCCGGACGCCCGCAGATTGGCAGACACAGAACTTTCGTAAGGCGGCACGAAACCTTCGAGAATGTGCGACGCCGCGGTGGTCTGGACGCCATCGGTGCAGAACAGGTCCTTGATCGCGAGCGGGATGCCATCGAGCGCGCCGAGCGCTTCGCCTTTCGCGCGCCGTGCGTCGGAGGCATCGGAGTCGGCAAGCGCGCGCTCGGGTGTCTCGGTGATAAATGCGTTCAGGCCACGGGCCGCTTCCATCGCCGCGATATGCGCTTCGGTCAGTTCCCGCGCGGACACCTCACCGGCGCTCAGCGCATCGCGGGCGTTCGCAATCGTCATATCGGTTGAGGCGGCCACTATTCGATCACCTTCGGGACCGAGAACATGCCGTTCTGCGGATCAGGCGCATTGGCGGTCACCTTGTCGCGCACGCCGCCATCAGTCACTTCATCCTTGCGCCAGCGCAAATTCATATCGGCGACCGACGCCATCGGCGCCACGCCGTCGGTGTCGACCTCGTCGAGTTGTTCGACCCATCCGATGATGTTCGATAATTCGCCCGCCAGCGTATCCAGGTCGCCTTCCGGCACCTGAATCCGCGCCAGTCGCGCTACCCGTATGACGGTTTCTCTGTCGACAGCCATGTCGTTGATATCTCCCGCAAAAACGCGCGGAAACTATCACCGGATTTGGGGATCAGCAAGAACGCTTCCCGTCCGCGCCGCCGTCCGTTAAGAACGCAGGCGTGATCATCGAACACATCCGCGATTTCGCCCCGGGCGAAGCCAGTGCACTGCCGCCGCGCAACTGCCTGCTGGGACTCGATCTGGGCGACAAAACCATCGGCATGGCGATCTCGGATGACAGCCTGATGATCGCGTCGCCGCTGAACACCATCCGGCGGACGAAGTTCACCAAGGACGCCGAAGCTTTGACGGCCTACCTGACGGATTACGCCGTCGGCGGCATCATTCTCGGTCTACCTGTCAATATGGATGGGACCGAAGGCCCGCGCTGCCAGTCGACCCGGCAGTTCGGCGCCAACCTCGCCGGCAAGATCGACATACCGATCGGATTCTGGGACGAACGCATGTCGACCCGGGCGATGGAACGCCACCTGATCGCCCAGGATGTGACACGCAAGCGGCGGTCCGAAGTGATCGACAAGATGGCGGCGCAGTTCATCCTGCAGGGTGCGCTCGATTTCCTGCGCGGCCTGCCCGAATAACGCGACGATAAGTCCGTGTTCGTCGTCGTTACCACCATCGCGCCGATCTTTCTGATCATCGTCGCGGGATTCTTCCTGCGGCGGACGAAGCTTTTTCCGGCCGACGCGTGGCCGCCGGTCGAACGCATAACGTATTACGTGCTGTTCCCGGCGCTGCTGTTCGGCAGCGTGGCACATGCCAATATCGACGATTTGCCGCTCGGGCCGCTCGCCATCGGCGTGATCGGCACGCCGGCTCTGATGGCGCTGGCGCTTTTGATCTGTCGGCCGGCGCTGAAGATCGACGGGCCGGGCTTTACATCGCTCACCCAGGGCGCGATCCGCTTCAACACCTAATATCGGCATCCCACTGGTCATCGCGTTCTACGGCCAGGAGAGTATCGCGCTCGGGGCGGTATTCATCGCCTTCATGGTGCCTTTTATCAATGTGGTCTGCGTCTGGATCCTGGCGAAGTACGGTGGCGGCGGTGCGAGCACGCTGAACGCGGTCAAAGAGATGGGGCGCAACCCGCTGATCATTGCCTGTGTGGCCGGCATTGTCGTCAATCTGTCAGGTCTGGGCCTCGCCGCCCCGGCACAGGTGTTCTTCGATCTCGTCGGCCGCGCCGCCCCGCCGGTCGGCCTGCTTTGTGTCGGTGCCGGACTGGACATCGTCGCCGCACGGGCGGGCCGCGTCTGGGTCGGCCTGTCGGCAATACTCAATCTGGTCGCCATGCCGCTGATTGCGCTGGGCTTCGCCGAGCTTCTTGGGCTCACGGGGGCGGCCGCCTATGTGCTGGTCATTTTTTACGCCCTGCCGACGGCGCCATCGGCCTATATCCTAGCGCGTCAGATGGGCGGCGATGCGCGCCTGATGGGGGGCGATGCGCGCCTGATGGGGGGGATTCTGACGACCCAGACGGCCATGGCAATCGTCACCCTGCCACTATGGATATCGCTACTCGCACCGTGATAGAGGCGCAGGACTAAAATCGTCAGGCGGCTTCGGCGATCATTTCTTGAATTCGCGGCCAGACCGCGGCACCTTTTTCGGACATCAGGGTGAGATACTTTTCTTCGTTCCAATCGCCGAACGCCAACCCGTAACTCGGCCGCACCATGACCCGGTCGTACCAGCCGGCAAGATTAGGATACCCGTCGAGAAAGCCCATCAGGTTGAGATGGTCTAGTCGCGTGATATAGGGCGTATAAGCCGCCTCGGCGAGGGAATAGGCGTTTCCCGCAAGCCAGTCGCGGCCCTGCAGCGCTGCATCCATATCGCGTACGAGCGCTGCCCACATGCGCACCGCTTCGTGGAAAACCGGCGCGTCCACGCCCTTGAAAATCAGGTCGCGGCGGCGTTCGCGCTTCACCGGGTTGGGCACGGAATCGATCAAGACGTTTATCTCGGCCTCGTCCTTCTCAAGAAACTGATGACGAAAGGCGACACCCACGCTCAAAGACGCGGTGGCCAGGTCGTGATGGCCTTCGTCGAGCCGCTTGGTCCATAGGCGCATCTGTGCTTTGCCGAACGGATCGGCGGGGCGCAGCGGCATGTCGGGGAACGCATCTTCGAGATATTCGAGGATTACGTTGGATTCGCGGATAATCAGCCCGTCATGATTCAGCGTCGGAACCACACCGCGCGGGTTCAGTTTGAGATACTCGGCCGTCTGCGTGTCTCCGGCGCGCAGGTCCAGATGCCGGCTCTTCCAGTCAAGCCGTTTTTCGGCTAGGACGAGTCGGACCTTCTGCGAACAGGACGACATGGAATTGTGATAGAGCGCGAGCATTGTTTGTTTCCCGTTTGTTACTGCCTAATACCGGCGCAGACGCGGCTCGCCGCCATCCGCGCGGGTGGTACCGTGGATAAACCGGTCGATTCCGGCCCAGTAAGCCCCGGCCTCGCACATCGGGCAAGGGTGCGACGTGAAATACATCGTGCATCCGGAAAGATCGCGCGTGCCTAACCGCTTTGCCGCATCGCGCAGGGCGACCATTTCCGCGTGCGCCGTCGGATCGGTGTCGGAGACAACCCGGCTCGGCCCCCACCCGACGATCTTGCCGTTCTTCACCACGATCGCGCCGAACGGCTGATCGCCCGCATCTAAGGCCTGCGAAAGCATATCCGCCGCGACTTTCATGAACCCGTCACCACCCGCGCGCTCGGGTTGGGCAAAGAGCGATGACTGTGCGGATACAGCCTTTGCGGCGGCGAGCAGCGGCGTGGCGGCGAGGGCCGACAGCACGATCCAGCGGTTCGGCAGTTTTTGAGACGATGATTTGGACATCGGTACCTCCTTTACGGCGGATCATGCCGTATCCGCCAAAGCGGTGGCAATTGCCGAATTCCCACCGATGGGCTCTAATCGGGTCATGAAATTCGGCATCAACATCGCCCCGTCCTGGGATTCGTGGAAGATCGTCAAACGGGCCGAGGAGCTCGGCTTCGATTACGCGTCGTTTATCGATTCCCAGCTGATCAACGCCGACATGTTCGTATCGATGACGGCGGCAGCGATGAATACCGACAGCATTCATCTGGGCACCGGCGTCATCATCCCGTCGAACCGGCTTGCACCGGTTGCCGCTAGCGCACTGGCGAGCCTGAACGCAATCGCACCGGGTCGAATCCATATGGGCGTCGGCACAGGGTTTACGGGACGGCGGACCATGGGCATGGGCCCAATGAAACTGGCCGATATGTTCGAATGGATCGAGGTGGTCGAAAAACTGCTGGCAGGCGAGCTGGTGGAGGCTGAGATCGAAGGCAGCAAGCGCGCGGTCCGCTTTATGAACCCGGAACTGGGACTGATCAATATAAAGGACCCGGTACCGATCACAGTCTCCGCGCTGGGCCCGCGCGGCCGGCGCATGGTCGCCGACCGGGGGTATGCCTGGACCAACACGGTGGGAAACCTGGACCGGGCACAGGTGGCGATGGACGATATGAAAGCGGCGTGGACCGAAGCGGGGCGAGATACTGCCGATCTACTGGCGACCGCCAATTGCGGCGGCACCGTGCTGGCAAAACCGGACGACTGGGACGCGGATTACGTGCGCGCCGAGGCCGGCCCGTCCAGCGCGATCACCCTGCATAACCTGGCTGAAGTGGCGGAATTCGGCTCGATCGGTCACAAGCCGCCGCCGGAACTCGCTCGGTTGGTCGACGAATACCGCAAGGTTTATGAGACATACGAGCCCGCGCATGCCCGCTATCTTGCCAATCACAAGAACCATCTGATGACAGTGCGCCCGGAAGAAGAACATCTGATCAGCGGTGATTTTATCCACGCGACGACGCTGACGGGAACCCGGGACAAGCTCCGCGACGACATCCACGCTCTGAAAGACATGGGCTACACCACGTTCACCACCCATATCCGCACCGTGCTGCCCGATATGGTGGAAAAATGGGCTGATGTGATAGAGGGTGTCTGACCGCATCATGGAAATGAAGCTCCACGCCGCCATCGACCCCGACACCTGATCAGAAAGAACGACCTAAATGTTTTTCGAACCCGCCAAGAACAATCACGGCCTGCCCTATAATCCGATCAAGGCCTGTGTCGTGCCCCGGCCCATCGGCTGGATCAGCACGGTGAACGAGGCGGGCGACGTCAACGTGGCGCCGTTTAGCTTTTTCAACGTGCTTAGCTACCATCCACCCTATGTCCTGTTTTCCGCGGGCGGGCATGCCGACGACTTTGAAGACAAGGACACCATCGCCAACGTCAAGGAAACCGGCGAATTCGTATACAACATGGCGACCTGGGACCAGCGCGAACAGATGAACCAGACCGGGCTTATCCTCGACCGACAGACTGACGAACTCGCCGAAACCGGTCTTGAAGGCATTCCGTCTACGCTGGTCGCGCCGCCGCGCATCAAAGGCTCGCCGGTGCAGTTCGAATGCAAGGTGCACGAAACCGTTGTCCTGCCGGGCGATACCAAGATGGCCATTCATCATGCGGTGTTCGGTGTAGTGGTTGGCGTTCACATCGACGATTCCGCTATCAGCGAAGACGGCATCTTCGAAGTTGCCCGGGTAAAGCCGAT
>Ga0315331_10004560_pt1 | contig 10436 bp, 6 predicted proteins | sample M160m34915metaG_FD_203456 | JGI IMG/M metagenome (GOLD analysis project Ga0315331, IMG submission 203456) | Ammonia-oxidizing marine archaeal communities from Monterey Bay, California, United States - M1 60m 34915 | ecosystem: Environmental > Aquatic > Marine > Intertidal zone | place: USA... | reverse complement strand
GTCAGGCTGGCTGATTTAGTGCAGTCAGAGATCCTCTCAGCCTTCTAAATCGCAGCGCCAGGATGCGACCTCGATCTCGCGTCCTGCTTCAAAGAGCCAGAGTGATCCGGGTGTGATCCGGATCGTGGGCTGATTCTTGTTGGGGTCGCTGCGGGATTGTTTGCCTGACCACCGCATCACCAGCGCTGTGTCATCGGGACATTCGTTTTTGGCGAATACTCTGCACACAGCAAACCCGACCTGGGCGACGCGGTGAACCTTGAGATCAAGTGGCATGTCCTGGCAGCCCGGTTCCTCTCGCCCCGGCACAAGCGATAACTCGGAAACCTGGCCGTCACTGTTAATGCTGTAAAAGCGGATGTGGGTGCCGGGGGCCGTCTCTGTCGGTGTCTGGGCGCAACCGGTCAGCCACCCAAGCAAAAGTGCAGCTGCGACCCGCCTACATATCTTTACAGACGGCTTTGTGCTTCGGGCCAACGGTGGGGGAAAAGATATAAGAGCCATGGATAAGTTGTTAGCAAGAAAGATCGTGGTACCGTGCCACCATCATCATCCCTAAAAGGATGGAGTGCAAGGCGTACAGACCCGCGTCAGGAAACGTATACTGGCCTTGGTTTGTAACGACCCCGCAGCACAAGACCCAAAAGGACATCCCACAAACACCATGTTAAAACAACTGGTACTTGTTGACGGCTCATCGTATCTGTACCGGGCCTTTCATGCCATGCCCAACCTCGCCAACTCACGCGGCGAATCCACCGGCGCGGTCTATGGAATCGTCAATATGCTGCGCCGACTCATGCGTGAATACGATACGCCCTATCTTGCGGTCGTGTTCGATGCGCCCGGCAAAACTTTTCGCGACCGGCTATACAGCGCCTATAAGGCGAACCGCCCGCCCATGCCGGATGAGTTGCGTTCCCAGATCGACAAGGTCCATGCGGTCATCAGGGCGCTCGGACTGCCGTTGCTGTCGGTACCGGATGTCGAAGCCGATGATGTGATTGGTACGCTTGCCCGAGCGGCGACTGCCTACGGTATGGAAACCCTGATCGTCAGTGGAGACAAGGATCTTGCGCAACTGGTGGATACGAAGGTGCGTATGTGCGACAGCATGAAGGACGTGGTATACGATGTGGAAGGAGTGGAAGCCAAATTCGGTGTCCCCCCGGAACGGATTGTGGACTTTCTGGCGCTGGTCGGCGACACCTCGGATAACATCCCCGGGGTCCCCAAAGTCGGCCCCAAGACCGCCGTGCGCTGGCTCAAGGAATACGGATCACTGGACCAGCTGGTGGCGCAGGCCGACGGGATTCCAGGAAAGGTAGGGGAGAATCTGCGTGCCTCGTTGGATCAGTTGCCGCTCTCGCACCAGTTGGCAACTGTGAAGTGTGATGTGGCGCTCGAGGAGCTGCCCGACGATCTCAAAATTGGCACGCCGGATGAGGATGCGCTACGCCAGTTGTACGCCGAGCTTGAGTTCAAGACCTGGCTCTCCGAATTGGGTGGTCTTAACGAAGTGGACGAGGGCGATGGTGCAGCGACTGCCCAGTACGAAATCGTGCTTGATAAAAAAGCCCTGTCTCGCTGGCTCAAGCAGTTATCCAAGGCGCCGCTCTTTGCCTTCGATACCGAGACCACGTCGCTCAATGCGATGCGCGCGCGGATTGTTGGGGTCTCTTTTGCGGTCAAGCCGGGCGAGGGCGCCTACGTCCCGTTGGCGCATGATTATCTTGATGCGCCTTTGCAATTGAATCGCGAGGAGGTGCTCGAAGCGTTACGCCCCTTGCTGGAAGATCCCAATCAGGAAAAGGTCGGCCAGAATCTCAAGTACGACTGTACCGTGCTCAGCAACCACGGCATCACCCTTGCCGGTATGCGCTTCGACACGATGCTCGAGTCTTATGTGCTCGACAGTACCGGATCGCGCCATGACATGGATACGCTGGCACTCAAATACCTTGGCCATAAGACCATTTCTTTCGAAGCGGTCGCAGGGAAGGGCAAGGGCCAACTGTCGTTCAACGAAGTACCTCTGGAGGAGGCCGGCCCCTACGCCGCGGAGGATGCCGAAGTCACGCTAAGACTGCATCGGGTACTGTTTGAACGCCTGCAGAACGAGCAGGCCCGGCGGGAAGTCTTCGAAAGGATCGAGATGCCCTTGGTGCCGGTGCTGTCAAAGATCGAGCGCACCGGCGTGCGGGTGGACTGCGATATGCTGGCAGCGCAAAGCGCTCAACTGGCCAAGCGCACTGCAGAGTTGGAAGCAATGGCTTACGAGGAGGCTGGGGCGCCTTTCAATATCGCGTCCCCCAAGCAGATCCAGGAGATCCTGTTTGAACGGCTCGAACTGCCGGTGCTCGCCAAGACCCCCAAAGGGCAACCGTCGACCGCGGAGAGTGTACTGGCGGAACTGGCCGAGCAGCATGAACTGCCCCGACTGATTCTGGAGCATCGCGGACTCAGTAAATTGCGTTCGACCTATACAGAAAAACTGCCCGCTCTGGTGAACCCTGATACCGGTCGCGTTCACACCTCCTACCACCAGGCCGCCGTCGCGACGGGAAGGCTGTCCTCCAGTGACCCCAACCTTCAGAACATCCCCGTACGCACCGCTGAGGGTCGTCGCATCCGTGAGGCCTTCGTTCCCGCCCCCGGCATGCGACTCATCGCAGCCGATTATTCGCAAATCGAACTTCGTATCATGGCACACCTGTCCGCTGATGAAGGGCTGCTGGACGCTTTTGAAAAAGGGGAAGATGTCCACCGGGCGACCGCGGCCGAAGTGTTTGGTACACCTGTCGAAGACGTGTCCAGTGACCAGCGCCGCAGTGCCAAGGCGATCAACTTCGGACTCATTTATGGGATGTCTGCGTTCGGTCTCGCCCGCCAGCTGGGGATAGAGCGCAGGCAGGCACAGGAATATATCGACCTCTATTTCGAGCGATATCCTGGTGTACGTGCCTTCATGGATGCCATCAGAGCTAAGGTTCGCGAGGAACGCTTCGTCGAAACGGTTTTCGGCCGCCGGCTCTTTTTGGCAGACATCAGTTCAAGCAACCATGCCCGCAGGCAAGCTGCTGAGCGTGCTGCCATCAACGCTCCGATGCAGGGAACCGCCGCTGATCTCATTAAACTTGCGATGCTGTCGGTGGACGAGTGGCTCCGCGAGAATGGCTGTGGGGCGCGCATCATCATGCAGGTGCACGATGAGTTAGTGCTAGAAGCGCCTGAGTCGGACACAGAGAGTGTGGCCGAGACAGTGGCCGAACTGATGGCTTCAGTGGCCGATCTTGCCGTTCCGTTGAAAGTGGATGTCGGCATTGGCCCCAACTGGGCGCAGGCACACAGCTGACGCCCGGGTTCAGTCCGTTCGCGACAGCAGTTCGGCTATCTGCTGACGCGCTTCATCGATGCCGATGGCATTGGTAGCGGAAAAAAGTTGTGCTGTAGCAAGCGGTATCCGGCTGAGAGATTGCTGGGCTGCGCGCAACGCCTTCATCCGTTTTTCCTGGCCTAGCTTGTCACATTTGGTCAGCAGGATATGGACTGGCAGGCTGACCGACGCGCACCATTCGATCAGTTTCCAGTCCGACGCGGTGGGCTCGCGTCGGCAGTCGACAGGCAGGATCAGCGCTCGTAAGGATACCCGCTCCTCAAGATAGCGCTGGACGGTTTTCTCCCAGTGCTGCTGAAGGGCCGCCGGGACCTTTGCGTAACCGTAACCGGGCAGGTCCACCAGGCGAAAATGTGCGTCGAGGGTGAAGAAAATAATCTGCTGGGTCCGGCCGGGAGTCTTGCTGGTACGGGCCAGCGCCTTACGTGAGGTGATAGCGTTGATGGCGCTGGACTTGCCGACGTTGGATCTTCCGGCGAACGCAACCTCGGCGCCGGTATCCTCCATCCAGTCGCGACGGTGGTGTGCGGCGCAGTGATACTCGGCCTTTCGCAGCAGTTGTGGTTCGCAGGTCGTTGAAGTCACAGGGTATAATTGAGTTTTCGTCTGGTCATAGGCGTTCATGCACGCCGGTGACCGAATTCCGCACAGGCGTACTGGTCTGCTAAGCGCACGCGACCCCGGTCAGCGGGCTCGTTAATAACAGGAGCAGTTTAATGAATCGGTTGGTATTCATCATCACGACTATTCTAATGACAGGCATGTCGGCCCAGGCTGTTGCGGGCGACCCTGCAGCTGGACAGGTCAAAGCGCAGGTCTGTGCGGCTTGCCATGGGGCTGATGGTAACAGCACCAACTCCGGTTTTCCTTCCCTCGCTGGGCAAGTGGTCGGGTACATCGGCGGGCAGCTGGCCGCGTTCAAGTCGGGCAAGAGAGCTAACCCCATCATGATGGGTTTAGCGCAGCCGCTCAGTGCGGAAGATATGGCGGATATCGATGCATGGTATTCCTCGCAGACGATTGCGCCACGCAGTATCAGCGAGGATCAGCTTGCGCTAGCCAGTGAGGGTGAGTCCCTTTACCGGGGCGGTTCGGCAGAGCTTGCGATCCCGGCGTGCATGGCGTGTCATGGTCCGGCGGGACATGGGATTCCCACCAACTATCCCCGGGTTGCCGGCCAGTGGCCGGAGTACCTCGAGAGTCAGTTGCTGGCCTTCAAGTCCGGTGAACGGGCCGGCAAAATAATGGGGCCCATTGCGCACCGACTTTCGGCGCAGCAGATTCATGCGCTTTCCGTCTACATGTCGGCGCTGCAATAGCGTAACCGACCCGAATCTGGCTTTGTACAGCCGGCACGCCTGCTGACACCGGGTACAGGCAGTGGAATCCGGAGACGATTATGGCAACAGAAAAACTCTGGGGCGGGCGGTTTAGCGGCGACACGGACGCCACGGTAGAGGCGTTCACCGCCTCCGAGCATTTTGACCGCCGGCTTGCCCAATACGACATCGCCGGCTCGCGCGCCCATGCGCTCATGCTGCAGTCTTGCGGAATCATCAGCGAGGCCGATGGTCAGGCGATCATCGATGGTCTCGACACCATCACGCAGGAGATTTCAGCAGGCCGCTTTCAATGGAGTGCGGCGCTCGAAGATGTGCACATGAATATCGAGGCGAGGCTCACCGAACTCGTGGGGGAACCTGGCAAGAAGCTGCACACCGCACGCTCACGCAACGACCAGGTGGCAACCGATCTGCGGCTCTTTACCCGTGACGCGATCGATCAGTTACAGGCAGACCTTACCGCACTGCAGCGAGCGCTGGTCGAACTGGCAGAAGGTGAAGCCGAGTCGATCATGCCGGGGATGACTCATATGCAGACCGCCCAGCCCGTGACCTGCGGCCACCACCTGCTCGCCTGGAACGCTATGCTGGATCGCGACTGGCAGCGTCTGGCTGACTGCCGTCGACGGGTCAATATCTCGCCGCTGGGCGTCGCTGCGCTTGCGGGCACCGGCTTTCCCGTGGACCGGAACATGACCGCAGCGGCGCTCGGGTTCGATGGGGTCTCCGGGAATTCCCTGGATGCGGTATCCGATCGGGATTTCGCGATCGAATTCTGCGCGGCCGTCGCGCTGCTGATGGTACACCTTTCTCGGATGGCCGAAGAACTGGTGTTGTGGGCCTCCCAGCATCTGGGTTTTGTGGACCTTGGAGATGCCTTCTGCACCGGGTCCAGCATCATGCCGCAGAAGAAAAACCCCGATGTCGCCGAACTCGTGCGGGGCAGAAGTGGGCGGGCGGTCGGGAATCTGGCCTCACTTTTGGTTCTGATGAAGGGTCAGCCCCTCGCTTACAATCGGGATAATCAGGAAGACAAGCAGCCCTTGTTCGACAGTTTTGATAATGCACACGCCTGTCTGGTGGTACTTGCTGCGATGGTGCCGAATATGACCTTTGACCGACAACGGATGCGCGAGGCTGCCGGTCGTGGTCATGCGACGGCAACGGATCTCGCGGATTATCTGGTGCGCCGGGGCTTGGCCTTCCGGGACGCACACGAAGCCGTGGGAAAGGCCGTCCAGTTTGCTGAATCTGTACAGAGGGAACTCGATGCCCTTTCGCTTGATGAGTTGCGCGGTGTTTGTGAACTGATCGACAAAGATGTCTTTGAGGTCCTGACGCTTGAAGGCGCTGTCCATTCACGCAATCATGTGGGTGGTACTTCTCCCGACCAGGTCCGTCAGGCCGTCGCTGAGGCCCGCCAGGCCCTGGCTGACCGCTGACCGGCGGGATAGCGTAATCAAAATGGGATTCCTTGCAATGAGCCAAATTCGAAACGCAACGACGCTCACACTGGTCGTTATCGTATTGTGCGCAGGTGTGCTGAGTTCAGGTTGCGGTCAGAAAGGGCCTTTGTATATTCCTGAAACGCCCGCCTCGGAAGAGTCCGAAGACAGCGACAGTTAATCCGAACGTGGATCACTTCGGATATCGACAGGATCAGCTGCACGCAGAAGAAGTTCCGCTTGCCACCATTGCTGAGCGCGTTGGAACCCCGTGTTATGTCTATTCGCGAGCAACGTTGGAGCGCCATTACCGGGTTTTTGATGACGCTTTCGGTGACTGGCCTCATCACATCTGTTTTGCGGTCAAGGCCAACGGTAACCTGGCAGTGCTGCAGGTGCTTGAGCGCCTGGGTGCCGGTTTTGATATTGTATCGATGGGAGAACTGGATCGGGTCCTGGCGTCAGGGGGGCGTGCCAGTGATGTCGTTTTCTCGGGAGTCGGCAAGTCGAGCGACGAAATCGCCCGGGCGCTCCGGGCCGGTGTGCGAATCCTTAGTATCGAGTCTGGGCAAGAACTGGACAGGGTAAATGCGGCCGCACTTGCTGCCAACACCAAGGCGCCGATTGCTTTTCGCATCAACCCCGACGTCGATCCCAAAACCCACCCGTATATCGCAACCGGGCTCCGAGAAAACAAGTTCGGTGTGTCTGCGGCAGATGCGCTGGGGCTTTACCGCAAAGCTGATGCCATGGCAGGAATTGAGGTCGCTGGCATCGGTTGCCACATTGGCTCGCAACTAACTGAGGTGGATCCCTTTTGTGATGCCCTGGAAAAGGTGCTGGATCTAGTGGAAGCTTTGGCACAAAATGGCATCACACTGCAGCACCTGGATCTTGGCGGCGGTGTCGGCATACGTTATTCCGATGAAACCCCGCCCGACCCCAAAGACTATGTGCAGGCCATGCTGGCGATCTTAAAGCGGCGGAACTGCGATCTCAGTGTGACCCTCGAGCCCGGCCGAGCCATCGCCGGAAACGCAGGGATTCTTTTGAGCCGTGTCGAGTATCTCAAGCCCGGGCCCTCGAAGGATTTCGTGATCGTCGATGCCGCGATGAACGACCTTCTGCGCCCGGCGCTGTATCAGGCATGGCACGAGGTGGTTGCGGTAGATCGTGGACGCAATTGCGAGATGCGCGAGTGCGATATTGTTGGTCCGGTCTGTGAGACGGGGGATTTCATTGCCCGCGACCGGCAGCTGGCCGTTGCACCAGGCGATCTGGTTGCCGTGCGTTCGGTCGGTGCTTACGGTTTCGTGATGGCATCGAACTACAACGCCCGTCCCCGCCCGGCGGAAGTAATGGTCGACGGCGATCAGTTGTACGTGGTTCGACAGCGTGAGCAGACCGCCGACCTATTCTCGACTGAGACATTGCTGCCATGACAGTCCCCCGGTTCGCATGAATTGGTTGTCTGACAGACCGGCTGACCCGCTTTTTCTCAGCGTCACGCTGATCTTGTGCGCAATCGCAGGGGTGGCTACCTCGGCCTGGTGCATCCACATCGACGACGTCATCAATAACGATGGCGTGGAGTACATCCGCGCGGCTGAACAATTCGCAGCGCGAAACTGGGCGGGTGCATTCGCGGTGCACCAGTGGCCATTTTTTTCGTTTTTGATGTGGGGGACGAGCGTAGTCCTCGGCACCAGTTACGAAGTTGCGGGTCAGTTGCTCAACACCTCTTTCTTCACGGCTTCTTCATTGCTCTTTGTCGGCGTGGTGAGGGCCTTTGGCGGTACGTCACGGCGGCTGACAATACTGGCGGCGCTGGTTGCGGTGCTGCATCCCGCTTTTAATGAATACCGAGCCTTCATAATTCGCGATGCGGGGTATCTCGCGTTCTACCTGCTGGCGCTTTTGTATCTTGCCCGTTCGCTCCAGGCCCCGGCGGGGCGCTACCCCGCCGCTGTACTGGTGGCACTACTGGTTGCCAGCCTCTTTCGGGTTGAAGGCGTGGTGTTTCTTCTTTCGGCCCCGCTTCTGATCCTGACTGTCCGGGGCGAGAGCAGTGGTTCCCCCTGGACCCGATTGGCGCTGACGGTTTTGTCTGCGGCTGTCCTCGCACTGGTGCTGGGTTGGTGGTTGATCGCCCCCAACGGCGGCGTTTCCGCAGAAGTCTCGGCCAGCGCGCCGCTGGAGGTTATCAGTACCGCGTGGGATCAGATTACTAGCAGCGTATCGCAAAAGATAGCCTTGCTGCGTACAGAGTTCTTGGGCATCTATGCTGCGGAATATGCCTGGGCCCTGTTTGTTTTTGCGGTGCTCATGATTTTGCTGTCGGCGACTTTCTCGCAGCTAACCATACCTTGGGCGTTGCTTGCGATTGGCGGGGTCGCTGTCGGTGTGCGTTTCCCGCTCAAATCACTGAACCGGATCTGGCTGACGCTGGTCGGCATGCACCTTGCGATACTGCTGGTCTTTGCGGTGATCAAATTGTTCCTTGTCGCGCGTTATCCGCTGGCGCTCGCGGTTACGATTCTGATCCTCATTCCCTTTGCGCTTGAGCGTGTGGCGTTAGCTATCAGATGGCACAAACTCAAGACACCGGCACGGGCGCTGGTGGGTGTGCTGCTGCTGTGGGCGGTGGGCGAGAGCGTCAGCGGCCTCGACAACGTTACCCGTGCGAGTGCTATCAAAGACGCTGGCTTGTGGTTGGCAGATCGGGCAACGACGCCGGAATCACTCGTCACTAACGACCGACGCTTGGCATACTACGCGGGAAGACACAAGGATCTTAAATATATAGAACCACGGTACGCGAGACTCAAACTGGGCCTTACAGAATGGAAATGGTGGACAAAGGGCTCATATCTCGCGTTGCGCCTGAGTCGAAAAGACAAAGCAAGGGAGGATTTATTCACGGAGGCTCTTGGGAAGTCTCCTGTAAAGGAATTTGCAGGGGAATCAGGCGATCGAGTGCTAGTCTACAAAATCTATGAGTAAGGTCTTGACCGGAGGGTCTCCGAGTTGATTGGCTCAGCAGTCGACGTAATCGTCGTAGTAGGCTTAGGTGATTAGCTATTAGGAGTTAAATCCCCTGTTTCAGTGATGCAGCATCCGATCCGTCAGAGTCCGCATCTCATCTACGGACAGGTTTTCAAAATACATCCGGTGCCACAGTTCCAGGTTGAGCAGGATCCACAACCGGAAATTGTGATCCGCTTTCCCACTGAGATGTTCATCCAGCAGCGTTTGTATTGTGGCGCCGTCGAATATACCGGCCTGGACAAAACGAGACTCAGCGAAAAGATTCCGTAGAAAATGGCTGAGGTCGTTTCGCAGCCAGAGCGCGATCGGAAAACCAAAGCCCTGCTTTTCGCGGTACACCAGTTCTCGCGGCAAATACCGGGAAGACACCGACCGCAGGATATGTTTAAGTTTCATCCCCTTGAGCTTCATTTTGCCCGGAATGCCCGCGGCATACTCAACCAATCTATGGTCCACAAGGGGGGACCGGTTTTCGAGCGAGTGCGCCATGCACATCCGGTCTGCGATCACGAGCAGGTGGTCAGGCATTCGTGTCATGAGATCTGTGTAGAGCATCCGGTCTACCAGTTCGTTGACGTTATGCGCATCAAAATGGGCCAGGATTTTTTCTCGAGAATCCTGTGAATCGAAGGTGGCTTGTGCCTCCGGGGTAAAAAGCGAGCGCTTGGCGTCGTCAGTAAAACGCAGAAAACTCATGCTGTGGGCATAACGGTCGCCACGATCGCGTAGGGACATTTCATTAAGCCAGCGCGCTTTTTGTGCAATGGCCTTGTACTGAAAGGTGTCGGGGATCAGGCGAATCAGGCGAGACATCACGGTTTGACGCAGCCAACGCGGCATGACTGCGTAGTAGTCGGCCAGACGCTGCCCAGCAAAACGGTCGTAGCCGGCAAAACTTTCGTCACCGCCGTCCCCCGAGAGGGCTACCTTGACAGTACGGCTTGCAAGCTGGGCAACCAGATACACGCCCACGCCAAAGGGGTCCGAGGGTTCATCCATGTGATGGATCATGGCTGGAATCTTGTGAATCATGTCGGACTCGACAATTTCTTCATGCGCCTCCATCCCATAGCGCTCGGCGACCATCCTGGCGTAGGGCAGTTCATTGAACGATTGCTCCTTCACACCGATTGAAAAGACCGGGACAGGCTGATCCTGAAGGCTTGCCATCATGGCGGAGACGGTGCCGGAGTCGATGCCGCC
>Ga0315331_10004558_pt1 | contig 10443 bp, 6 predicted proteins | sample M160m34915metaG_FD_203456 | JGI IMG/M metagenome (GOLD analysis project Ga0315331, IMG submission 203456) | Ammonia-oxidizing marine archaeal communities from Monterey Bay, California, United States - M1 60m 34915 | ecosystem: Environmental > Aquatic > Marine > Intertidal zone | place: USA... | reverse complement strand
GAGCTTACGATTCCAGCAGGGACGCGTCACACCGTGCGCAATTGTGGCAACGGCCCAGCCCGCTGGCTCCACGGATACCCCAGTAACGAAGATCACCGCGGCACGTCGGCGACCGCATCCCACAAAGCGCCAGAGAGCCGTCACCTGCCCTCACGATCGGCGAGCAATTCTTAGAAGCCAACGTAACTGGCACCGAACCACTCCTGCCTCGAGCAGTTGCGTTCGATGATCGCCGCGGTCAATCTCGCACGGTCCAGTTGCCGCGCTGGCCAGTTGTTTCCTCAACCCCCACGGTCATCTGCTTCACGTGCAATTGAGGCCAGGCCTGCTCCATGCGCCCGCGCAATGTACGGCCGAACCAAGCAGCGAGGTTCTCAGCACTCGAATTGCTGATCGGGAGTATGAGAACCTCATCCTTCGGCACTAGATAGAACCGATCCTTATAGCGAATCTCGTAGTGCGGACCGTTCACCTCGGCGGTTAGGACGGGGTGCTCGCCAGGAATCAGTAAGTGCTCGTCAAGCTCGTCACAGAGCTCCCGCACCAGCGGCTTGATCTCCTGAAAATTAACCACAAGACCGTGCTCATCGAGTTCGGTATGCAGATCAAGGAAGACCTTGTAGTTGTGCCCGTGCAACCGCTCAGCGGACCCATCGGGAAAAATCAGGAAGTGCGCGGCACTAAACTTCAGGTAGTCCTTCTCGATTGAGATCGACCAGCTCTCTTGACGGTTGGGCATCGGTTGCAAGAAGGATAACCTCGATTGCCATGAAGCTCGACACGATCCCGTGGCAGTCGACCCGCTATCCCGGAATTGCGGTGCACTTCTACGCCAGCGACAAGCGCACCAAGCGCGTATTGGCGCTCATCCGTATGGATCCTGGCTGCGGCTACCCGACACACCGGCACCGTAGCACAGAGGAAGTTTTGGTCGTGCGCGGCGGCTACGAGGACGAGCTCGGCACATATATCCAAGGCCAACACGTTCGCTATGAAGCGGGCACGGAGCACGGCCCCCGCGCCACAGGCGAGGCCGGTGGCGAGCCATGCGTGCTGCTCGCGCTGGCACACGAAGGCATCAAGCTACTGAGCTAAGGCCCACAGCGATCGATAGAGCTGCGCGTCCCACCACCGGTCAGCAAGCAACTGACAGTCGACGTTCTGGACAAAACCGCAACTGGCCCAGACCAGTTGGTCCGAGCCAGATCACGGATAGAAAGATCACTAAGCAGCAGAAGCCTGGTCAGAGAACACTCAGACCAGGACTTCTTGGCTCTAGTCCTTGGCGAGGTCTTCGAGAACCTTCTCAGCCAAGTTCGGCGGAACCGGCTCGTAAGTTGACGGTTCCATGGCGTAGGTGCCACGACCCTGCGTCAGCGAACGAAGCATCGTCGAGTATTGGAACATCTCGCTCAGCGGGACCTTACCCGTAACGGAAGAGATGCCACCTGGCTTGGTGATCATCTCTTCGACCAGGCCGCGACGGCTCGAAAGGTCGCCGATGACGTCACCCGTCTTCTCTTCTGGCGTTTCGATTTCGATCTTCATGACCGGCTCGAGCAGCTGGGAGTTGTTTTCGCAGGCCATACGGAAGGCGAGCACACCAGCTGCTTCGAACGCCATGACGCTCGAGTCAACATCGTGCGACTGACCATCGTAGAGCTCAGCGACAACCTTGCAGAACGGGAAGCCGAGGCGACCGCCGCCCTTGACCGCACCCGTGATGCCGTGGCCGACAGCGGGGATGTAGTCACGCGGCACCGAGCCACCCTTGATGGAGTCGATGAACTCGCAGTGCTCGACCGACTCGTCGACGCTGAAGTTCACGCGTGCAACAGCGAACTGACCGGAACCACCGGACTGCTTGATGTGACGCGCTTCGATCTTCTTCGGACCCTTCAGCGTCATCTTGTAAGCAACCTTCGGGCGGCCAACCGTGACGTCAATCTTGTGGTCACTCTTGATCAAGTTGCACTTCACTTCGAGGTGCAGCTCGCCCATGCCGGAGATAACCATCTGGCCGGTCTGCTCGTCGGTGACCGCCTTGAAGGTCGGGTCCTCACGAACCATCTTGCCGATGATCGACGACAGCTTGTCGCGGTCGCCAGCCGACTTCGGCTCGATCGCCATGCTGATCACCGTGTCCGGGAAGCTCATTGCTTCGTAGACAACCGGGTGGTCGCGCGTCGACAGCGTATCGCCGGTGATCGCATCCTTGATGCCAACCACAGCAACGATGTCGCCTGCTTCGGCAACCGGGATCGGCTCGCGAGTCATCGCGTGCATGCGCATCAAGCGACCAACGCGCTCGTAGCGACGGGTACGACCGTTGTAGTACTTCTCGCCCTGCTTCATCTGCCCGGAGTAGATCCGGATGAAGGTCAGGTCGCCATTCGGGTCACTGATCGTCTTGAAGACGAGCGACGCGAACGGCTCGTCCGAGCGCAACTTGAAGGAGACCTTCTCGTCGCTCTCAGGGTCAATGCCTTCGATCGCCGGAACGTCGAGCGGGCTGGGCAGGAAGTCGACGATGGCGTCGAGCACGTTCTGCACACCCTTATCCTTGAACGCCGAGCCACAGAAGACTGGCGTGACCTTCAGCTCAAGCGTGCCCTGACGGATGGCCATCTTGATCTCGTCGTTGGTGAGTTCCTCGCCTTCGAGGAACTTCTCAACCACGTCGTCATGAAACTCGGCTACCGCCTCGATCATGGTCTCGCGACGCTTCTGAGCCTCTTCCTTGAGGTCGTCCGGAATGTCGCTGACGGTCATCTCGCGGGCGTCGTTATCGGCCCAGATGCACGCCTTCATCTCGATCAGGTCGATGAGTCCAACGAAGTCCTTCTCCTTACCGATCGGCATGACAACCGGAACGGCGTTGGCGTTCAGACGCTCGCGCATCGTGCCGACCGCCTTGTAGAAGTCCGCGCCGGTGCGGTCCATCTTGTTGACGAACGCGATACGCGGGACCTTGTAGCGGTTGCCTTGGCGCCAAACAGTCTCGGACTGCGGCTGCACACCGGCCACTGCACAGAACACACCGACAGCACCATCAAGAACACGGAGCGATCGCTCCACCTCGACCGTGAAGTCAACGTGTCCGGGGGTGTCGATGAGGCTGAACTTGTATTTACCCCAATCACAGGACGTCGCCGCAGATGTGATCGTGATGCCGCGATCACGTTCCTCCTGCATGTAGTCCATCGTGGCACCGCCATCGTGAACCTCACCGATCTTGTGGCTCTTGCCAGTGATGTACAGGACGCGCTCACTGAAGGTCGTCTTGCCAGCGTCAATGTGGGCGATGACACCGAAGTTCCGGGTATGGCGAATACGCGTTTCTTCGGGGGACTCCTTCTTATCAGTCATAGCAGGCTTAGTAGGGGTGGACATCGATCAAACAGTCAGAACGCGGCGGGGTCAGACAGACCCAACGTCGCCGCGGACGCCTGGGGTTCCCGGCATTCGGTGCCGGTTTAGGGGCAAGAAGTTTAGCGCTGGCCAAGAATTGGTCAACGGGCCAACCTGAGCAGAAGCCTCTCCGACTCAAGTTGCCGGGATATCAGCATGCGGCGGAGCCAATGCGGGTCGTCCTGACGCCTCCCTGGCACGGCCGTTACCCGGTTAGCGACCCATTTCACCGCTCACGGACAAGATCCCGAGACCAGGGCCAACATCCGAGAATCTGACCACACTTCACTCTAGCCGCACGCTTTCGACCACCCGAGCGCGGCGATGACAAGGCGGACGGGCAGGGCTTGGTCAGGCCAAAGGACCTTCAGACGCTGCATCGGCAACCACAAAGCTGCCGAACGCCCCCCCGGATCCGGCCGGAAATCCAGCCCATGCCCGGAGGAAGCAATGAACTGAGATCCTCACACCAGAACGAACCCGCCACCTAATATCGGTGAGCGACGCAATCCCCCCCTACTTAACGAAGGCCTCGAACTTGGCGAGCCGGGCGGGATCCTCGTTGTGATTGAAGTAGTAACGACGGAACTTGGCGAGATCCTGCCGCACCTGAGGTTTCTTCTTGCTGGGCAGCTCCCCGATGTAGGCATCAAGGAACTGCTCAAAGTCGACGACCTTGATGTTGGGCTCACGGTCGCGCAACTCGTTCATCAACTCCCGATCCCAAGTCACCACCGAACAAGGCAACGGCAGTGGCGCCGACGGGAACCATATCTCGCGCCACGGATCCTCTTTGAGCTTGTACGTCTGCTCAAGCATGAAGTGCACGCCGCGAAGTTCGAGGTAATCAGGATCGCGTGGTTTGCCGTGTCCAACCTTGCGGCGATGGACCTGCTTCAACCGAGCGATGTGAGCGTCGGTCAGGCCCGCCGCACACTCAACAGCAACTGGAACCTGCGCGCGGAACGCGATATTTGCGTGACCGCCGGCAATCGCAAACCGCACATCGAGGTCCTTGCACAAATCACGCATGAAGTGACCAGCGGCAGCAAACCCATCGTTCAGTGTCACGCCACCAATCTTCATGAACGAGATCGTGCGGTTGTCCGAGACCGGCTTGTTGAAGTCGCTGAGTTCAGGTTCGAGGCGCAAAACTAGGCCTACCACCAACACTCCCGCTATCGCTGGCTGCAACCAAGTCGGCCGCCAGCGTTGGCACGCTAGGTCCCAGCCAAACAGCAACGCTGGCAAGATCGGCAGCAGGAAGCGGCCGAACATGAAGTCGCCACCGACCCACGTCACAAAGAAGATGTAGGGCAGCACAAACGCCGCGATTACCAACCAAGGGCGCCGGCCGAGCGCTGGCTGGATCGCCGACAGCATGTCGCCCTTCTTAAGCGCGAACCACACCAATGGCACGAACGCCGGCAACAGCGCGTAGTAGCACAAGAAGAAGCCACTGACATAGCTCAAGCCCAGACCAATCAACGGATCGCCAGCCGACTTTGCATACGCCGTGTTTGGCACCCAATAGCCATAGAAGCTGTAGCGCCACAGAAGATATGGCACGAACACAACGACGAACGGCAACACATAGGCAAGCAGCAGGCGCGGCGCGCGGCGATTAACAGCGTCATACAGCACGAACAATCCGGCCATCGCGACAAACAGTCCGCCATCGGGGCGCGTCATCGCGCAAATCACTCCGATAAAGCCCAACAGCCACGCTTGGCGCATGCAGCGCATCGTCATTGCGAGGTGCAACATCGACGTAGCCAATAGCACAAACAGCGCAGTCTCTAATCCAGCAGGTGCCAACGACTGCGCGTGATGGATCGCGGCGTAGGCACACGCAGCAATCGGCAGGACGGCGCGACCGTTACTGGCACTCCATGCCATCTTCGCGAGCAACAACACGACGCCGGCATGACAGACAACACCCCAGAAGATTGACCAGGTAGTCAGGCCCTCATGGCCGAATCCAAGCATCGCGCCGAGCGCCAGCCACATGGTCCAACTGAAGTTCGTGTAGCCCTCGACGGGAGCCTCGTTCGGATCGAGGTTGAACACGAGGCCATGCCCATCGACAAAGTGCTGCGCGTAGCGGAACGAGATAAACGCGTCATCGCACGTCCAGCCCAGCAGCCACGCTTGGATGGCGGCAGCGGCGACCGCTAGAGCGGTAACAGTCCAGAACACGGAACGACGGGGCATCTTATGCTGGCGAAGGTTAGCTCAAACGATCGCCAGGAAAAGCGCACCACCATCAATCAGCGGACGGATTCAGGCAATTCACTCAGCGCTTCGGCTGCAAAGCTGCGCGGATTGACCCGATCCCACGACTTCATGACCTGACCGCCTTCGTCAATAAGCACCGCGATTCGTCGGGCGTAGGACGCTTTCTGATCAGTCGCTGCGCCATAAGCAATCGCCATCTTACGCTCGGTATCGCAGAGCAATGGGAACGGGAAACTGTGCTTGTCCCGGAACGCCGTGTTTGCCCGGGCGTTGTCGAACGACACCCCGAGCACGGCGACACCATGCTTCTCGAATTGAGCAAACTCATCGCGTAAGCCACACCCCTGTGCCGTGCATCCAGGCGTATCTGCCTTCGGATAGAACCAAATCAACAGTTTTTGACCGCGGTAATCGGCCAGCTGGTGCTCGACGTCAGCTTCGTCCATCAACGAAAAGCGTGGAGCGGGCTTGCCAGCCGCAGGAATTGCACCTCCTGCAGGCTTCGCCGCCGCCTTCACTTTGGCAGGAGCAATAATGTTCATCTTCCCGCTCGGCGACTCGACGGGCTCAAGCGATTCCGGCGCAGCAGGGGCTTCTTCGACGCGACGCTTTTCACGATCGGACGCACGCTTTTTGGCATCGTCCGCCGCAGCTGCTTCGGCAGCCAACAGCTTCGCCGAAGGACTGATATGCGCCTCAATGTAGCTCTTGGCGAACGGCAGCTTCTCGGCATCACGATCTTTGTATGCGACACCATTGGTCATCCAATCCGGAGCCTTTGCGCCGCGCAGGTGATGGTCAAAGTACTCCGCCATCCGCCGCGTCCAGTCGCGCTTGTTTTGACTCTTGCGCAACCCATGCGGTTCACCGTTGTAGTTAAACAAGTAGGCCTCTTTGCCGAGGCGCTTCAACGCAACAAAATACTCAATGCCCTGAGTCCACGGGACCGCCCCATCTTTGTCGTTGTGCAGGATCAGCACCGGCGTGTTCACCTTGTCGGCAAAGTGAATCGGCGAGTTCTCAGTGTAACGCAGCGGATATTCCCACGGCGTACCACCGATACGCGACTGCGTCTGCTCGTATTGGAACTGACGCGACATGCCACTGTCGTAACGAATACCGCCATAGGCCGACAACATGTTACTGACCGGTGCGCCACTCTCGACGGCCTTAAAGATGTTGGTGCGAGTCACCAAGAACGCAGTCTGGTAACCGCCCCAACTATGGCCCGCAGCACCAACCGCATCCTTGTCTACAAATCCCTGTGAGATCAGGTGCTGCACACCAGAAACAACACACTTAACGCACGAAGGGCCGGGATAACCTTCTTCGTAGACGATGTCGGGCATGAACCACAAATAGCCATTACTAACGTAGTAGGCAGCATTCGGCGACGTGCCCGTTGCCGGCGTCACGTAGTTGTGCACGTTCTGTGACAGCTTCTCATAGAAGTAGACCATCATCGGATACTTCTTGTTGGGATCGAATCCATCAGGCTTGATCAACACACCGGTGCGACGGTCGCCATTGCCATCGGTCCAACGGACCAACTCAGAGTCACCCCAACGAAACTGCTTCTGCTGCGGGTTCACGTCGGTCAGCTTCTTCAAAGACGAGAAGTCTGCATTCGCCGTCCACAGGTTCCCGTATTCACGAAACGTCGACAGGTTGAAGAAGAGCCGCGAGCTCTTTTTCGGGCTGGTGATTCCGCGGATCGCCTTATCGACCATCCACAGCTTGGTTGGCTTCTGCGAGCGGTGAACGGCGTCGGAGTAGAAGCCCATCGCCATCGTCTCTCGATCGCGCGCCGACAGCAGCAACTCCTCAGCGAGCCACGGGGAATCATCCTGACGCGGCATGCGCTGCAAACGCAACTCTAGACCGTGATCACGACCATAGCCGTCAGTAACACAAACGGCGCGACCGGTCTTTGGCCCAATCTTCCAGATGTCAAACTCGTCGTAAACAAGCACCGCACCGTCATCCTCGGTCCACCCAGCTATGCCATACGCCGAGTCCGGCGACGGATGGTCATCATCATGCTTATGAAACGGTACGCTGATGCTGGCAGTCAGATCGCGATGCTCACCCGTCGCCACGTCCATGCAGATCCAGTGATAGTTGACGTCGAACCACATCAAGTATTTGCCACCTGGCGAGCCACTCATGCGACCACGCAATCTCTCGAGCACACGAGTACGTTCGCCATTACGAGTATTGACCAACCATTGGTCCGAGTAACGACCGTCCCACTGCACTTCTTTCTCGTAAGGCCGACTATCGGTGCCAGTCATATACGCACCATCGGCGCCCAAGAAACTGAGCGACGGCGTACGCTCGTCTCCGACCACAACCAGTTTGTCGCGATCGCTCCAATACACCGCCGTCAACGAATCACTACCGCCGCGACGACTCCGCCCAGCAGCCTGCATCGTTTGCAGCAAGCCATCGCGATAGCTCCACAAATCGAGTTCGACCTTATCTTCGGAAAGAATCGGTAGCGGTGCAGGCTTAGCGGGCGCCGTTACCGAGAACGACAACGCTCCACCATCACGAGAAAACGACGGTTGGCCGGAGACGCGCATTGCTTGCGGCATGCCAGCAGCCCCGACATACGCAACACGTTTGGCATGGCCGCTTCCGTCATCCGAAAGATCCCGATCATTCATCCACAAGTAGAGATCCGAGTTGGCCTTATCGGCACCGAACTCAGCCTTATCACTCATGAACGCAACTCGGTCACCATCGCGCGCAAACGTGACATTCGAAATGTTGACGGTGCCATCTAACAACTGCCGCGTATCTTCGCCATTTGGCGACTGCACAAACAATCCGTACGACGCACCCTTCTCAGGCTTCTTGGTCGACGTATGGAACCACAAATCCTTCGCCTTTCGCGTCAGGCCATAAGCAACAACATCGGCAACACGGCGCTCTTTTCCCGTCGCAAGATTGCGAATGATCAACTCGGAACCAGTCGGCCGGCGATCCGTCGGGCGTGCACTTGCACCGCGCCCAGACGTTTCGCGTTGGCCACCGGGACGCTGACCAACCGGGCCGCCACGGCGACCTCCACGGCGACCACTACGACGAGTCGCTGCACCAGCAGAACCGGCCTCGTCTTCGGGCTTATCTTGATCACCAGCGCTGCTCATCTGGCAGAGCAACATTGCTACATCGGATGACATTGTCCAACGCGACACCTTGCCGATCGACTCAACCTTGCCCGTTTCTAAATCGAGCAAAAACAGATCACCGCTACCACCGCTATCGCTGGCACCACCACCACGACCGCCGCGGCGGCCTCGACCGCGGCCACCTGCGGCGCCTGGGCCACGACGGCCAGCCGTCGGCGCTGTTACCGGCGTGGCAATCCCCCCAGGGCGGCGACCAGCAAAGCGGCCACCGCGACCACCTTCAGGCGCGCCACTTCCTTGCTGGCTCTGACCTTGCTTACGTAAGTCCGCGATTTGCTTCTCACGCTCCGCAACCTTGGATTTACCGACCGTGAACGCAACAAAACGACTATCCGCCGAGAAGCGAGCACTGCTCGCTAGCGACCGACGGTGAACGACATCGCCATCTACCTGCCGGACAATCAACTCACCGTCGCCAAACGCCGGTTCGACTTGGTAAGCGACCCACTTACCATCATTGCTGTAAGCCGTGCCGCGTAGTGAGTTCCACGACTCGTAATCATCGTGAGTCAACGCCCGTCCGAGCACCGCATCCGAGGACTTCTGTGCGAACAGATTCGACGACAACAGCAGAAGAGGAAGAGACAGCAGAAGAGATACAGAATGCTTCATAAAGGCGTCCGCCAAGTTGGGAGGTCCCTCTTTATAAGCGGAACAGCAACTCCGCACTTGCCCGGCAGCGCGAAGACATGTCGCGGCCTTGTCATTCCTGGACACACAAATTCGTAGTCGGCAACCGCGCCGCCCTGGAAACATTGCTCACGGACAACCGCAAACCCTCGACCGCAACGCTAGTTCAGTCCAGGTAGTCACCGCTCGCGACCTCAGCAACAACTACAACCGGCCAACGAGACCAACGCTTGCAGCGCGGTCTCGAGCGTGCGATCCACCAATCGTGCATGGATCCATCGACCATGCCGCAGCAACCGCCAACACCGTCCGACGATCAGGCCACCACTTGATCTCGTCGTCAGAGTGATCGCGCGGATCGTCCCGGAAACAGCCGAGCGCCGCCTCCGCCTCAGTCACATCACCGTGCCACAACGTATGCCCGTATTCCTCGATATAGGCATAACCACGCACAAGCGCGCCTCGCTGCGCCATCGCCCAGCCGTGCACGTCGCGTTGTTCATCCGTCGAAAACCACATCACTTCGCCATAGTCCTGACTGAGGCCAGTAATCAGCGATTCCATCTCCGCAGGGTCCTGCGTGATCACCGCGAGGTCTCTGCCGACGGCGAAGATCCAACCATCGATTGGCGGCGTCACAAACACACCTTCCGACGCGACCTGCGCCAAACCTGCGGACCAATTCGCTGGCAACACCGTACGCAACTGCAAAGCACGCACGACCTGTTCTGGATCGTCAGCGCGCATCGCCAACCAGGTGGCGACTGCCGGGAACGACTTAGGGTCGTCCGGTCGACTCTCGGGGCGGGCGGCACGCGCCTGCGCAGTCTTGCCTCAAGAGCTCGTCGGCTCTTGCGCCCGCCGGATTCTTACAAGCCGTTCCCAGCCCTGCAAGCCAAACCAGATCAGTCCAGCCAACGCACAGAGGACCAAGAACACAACGACATACATCGCGAGAACTGTAGGA
>Ga0315331_10004557_pt1 | contig 10443 bp, 6 predicted proteins | sample M160m34915metaG_FD_203456 | JGI IMG/M metagenome (GOLD analysis project Ga0315331, IMG submission 203456) | Ammonia-oxidizing marine archaeal communities from Monterey Bay, California, United States - M1 60m 34915 | ecosystem: Environmental > Aquatic > Marine > Intertidal zone | place: USA... | reverse complement strand
ATCGTTGACAAACCGCTCGCTGACATCCAAGCACTGGCTCAATTCGGGGTGCCGCACAACGATCCAGCCGTCACCGACGACAACCTTGCGCCAATCACGCCGCGGCTCGCCAATCGGCGTCAGCTCGAGACTCGCAACACAATCACCGTAGCGACGCATCAAGCCACGCAAGCCACGGTGCTCATGCACCAAGCCCTCGCCCTCGGCCCGCTTAAAGATCATCGCGGCGTTGTATTTTTTCTCGGTGCTCTGACTAAGCCGTCCAAAACACGTTGCCTCAGCCCAGCCAGTAAACAAATCGATGTCGGCCGAGTAATTCATGGCATGCACCAATCGTGCACCCGGTGGTCTACCACCAATCTCACCGAACACCGCCTCACCAGAGTCGGTCCGAAACCACTCCATGTGAGTGAAGCCCGACTCAAAATTAAGAGCCTTCAGAACGCCGTGGCCCAACTCCACTCCAGGACGCGGGAACTCATCACTGAGATCACGAAGAACAATGTTCTGCATCGAGATCCAAGGATTCTGAGCAAGAATCATCGGCTTGGGGCGATACCACGCGACGCTCTCAAACAGAATGTTGCCGTTGGCACAGACCGTGTCATAGGTCAGCTCTTCGCCTTCGATGTACTCTTCTACCGACAACTCTTTGACGTGTCGCGTGCGCTGCAACGCGGCCTCAAATTCTTCGCGATCATTGCAGCGGAATGTGTCAACGCTGCCCGCGCCATCAATTGGCTTAAGGATCGCGGGATAACCAACCCGCTCAACCACAGCCCAAGCTTCTTGAACAGTGCGAGCGCGGCCGTGACGCGGCACTCGCAAGCCCGCATCTTCAACCGCCTGCTTCATCAACTCTTTGTCGCGCACGATCACCGTCTGAGCCTTATTCATGCCCGGCACCGTGAACGTCTCGCGCAATGTTGCGGCGAGATACATTAGCCGTTCCCACATGCACTCAACGCGGTCGATCGACTTGCCATGCATCCAGCGACGGACTTCACTGACGACAGCTGCTTCATCATCAAACGAACGCACCTGCAAATAATCAGCCAAGCCAGCGCGCGCATCCTCAGGAAGCGCTTCTCTGGGCTGATCGCCAACGCCGTAGACCTTCGCGCCAATCTGCGCGAGACCGCGCACAAACAGCGGCATCTCGGCCGGGAATCCAGGACTCAAGTAGATGACATTCATAATTTGCGATCCCGCATTTCGGGGAACAGACTCAAACAGCAAGCTGTGTAATCAGGACACGCTTCGATGCCACTCAGCCAACTTCGACGCGAACCCGGCTAACAATCGCCTGCACGACCTTACGGACAACGTCACAGTCCTGGTGACGCACGATCAAGAACCCGTCACCTTCGTAGGTGTCCGCTTGCGGCGCCCCCAAGACCGGCAACTTGCCACCGACAACAAGCTCACCATACTCGCGTTGGACTTCCTCGAGTCCATGCACGGCCTGGATCACCAACTGCTGATCGCCGGGACGAGGCTGTGACTTGGCCTGACCACGCAGATACGCCGCGCCCACTGAGTAGCGACGTTCAAGCGGCGGCAACCGCTCAAAGACCATCAAATCGGCAAACACTCGATGCATGTCGACATCGAGCACGTGCCCCATCAGCGCCACAAACTGCGCCCCTGGAGGACGCGCCGCGACCTCACTGATGGCAATCGATCCATCATGGCGCCGAAACCACTCCATATGCGACATGCCAGTCCACATACCCAGCGCATCCAACGCCTTCGGGCCAACGCGATGAATCTCTTCAAACTCCGGCTGATCCAATTCACGCGGCAACACCACGCACCACTGAATCCATGGATTGTCCATGACTTCGAGCGGCGTCGGGTAGTAGCAGCAAATGTTGTGAAAGACGTGCCTGCCATTCAGTGTGATGGAGTCGAACGAAAACTCACGCCCTTGCACAAACTCTTCAAACAACACCTCGCGGCCCGGAGCAGGATGCACCGACTTCACGAACTGGCGTAACTCAGCCTCATCATTGCACCGCGCAGTCGCTTTCGATCCCGCACCAGCCGGCGGCTTGCCAACCAGCGGATACCCAACTTCGCTAGCGAATTGAGTAGCTTCCTCTATCGAGGCGCACAAACGGTGACCCGCGCACGGAATGCCAGCCTCGCCGAACGCCTCCTTCATCAGCGCCTTGTCACGAAACCGGCTCGATGTCGCCAGATCCATGCCACGAATACTCAGCTTCTCGCGCACATGAGCAAGCGGCTCCTGCAACTGCTCGAGGATGCCAAGCAAGCGATCAACTTTGCCAATCTCTCGCTCCAGCTTAGAAACGGCTTCCGCAATCTGCTCAGCGCTCATGCCATCCGCAACTTGCTCAAACCCAACGAGTCGCTCGCGGAAGTCGGCGGGTAAACGGCTGATCGCGTCCTGCGAGACCACGCTCAACTTGACATCCGGCAAAGTCGAAGCAGCACGCGCAAACCGCAGCGTGTTCTCCATGATAAACGGGATGGCAAAGACTACATGCACCATGAAGGGTCAGAAGCTAGCCCGAATGGGCGACTAGCGACATGCCAGAGTCGCCCAAAATCTAGTTCGCACCACGCGGAATGAGAATCGAGCCACGCTAACAATCACCACCGCTTACAGCTACGAACTCAAGCCGATGGCGATTGCGCTCGCACCGAGCGAGGCTCCATGCCAACATGAACGACCATGCGTCCCCTGCGCCTTGCCTTAGTCGCTTCTGAACTGACCCCATACGCCAAGACTGGCGGATTGGCCGATGTGCTCCTTGGACTCGGTCGTTGGCTCAGCCAGCCGACCGCTGACGGCGCCAAACCCGGCCACGATGTGCGCCTGTTCGTGCCCTACTACAAACGCATCGCTGACAGTGGCGTAGAGGTCCACGACCTCAAAGACGGACAGAAAATCGACGTTCGTTTCCCAGACCGGACCATCAGCTTTGGCATCAAGGTTGCCAAGTTGCCAGACAGTGACGCCTCGGTCTACTTTGTCGACTGCCCAGAACTCTACTCCCGCGACGGGATTTACACCGAGGACGGAGACGAAGCACTGCGATTTGCGATGCTCAGCCGCGCCGTGCTTGAGACCTGCCAGCGACTACACTGGGCACCTGACGTCATTCACTGCAACGACTGGCACACGGCGTTACTGCCATTGTATCTACGCACGGTCTACACGTGGGACAATCTGTTCGCCAAGACCAAGACACTGCTGACGATCCACAACATTGGTTACCAGGGCTACTACGACGAGAGCCAACTCGACACTCTCGGGCTCGGTGCCCAGCGCGCCCACGTGCACCACGGCGACCTGAAGGACAAGAAGTTCTCATTCCTCAAGACCGGAGTGCTACACGCAACCAAGCTCTCGACCGTCTCGATCACCTACGCCAAAGAAATCCAGACCGAAGAGTTTGGCATGGGCATGGAAGAACTGCTGCGTAGCCGAAGCGAAGACCTTGTCGGCATCGTCAATGGTGTCGACTATGGCGAGTGGGATCCGGCAACCGATCCGAAGATCCCACACCACTACTCAATCGACGACATGGCCGGCAAGGCCAAGATGAAGGCGGCACTCTTAGACCGCTTCCAACTACCGCATGACGCCCGCGCCCCGGTGTTCGGCGTCGTCTCACGACTCACGTCACAGAAGGGCTTCGAGCTATTCGCTGACTCGATTCCGATCTTCCTACAGCGTGAGGACATGCGCCTAATCGTTCTCGGCTCTGGCGAGAGCAAGCACGAAGATTACTTCCAATGGTTACGCGACACGTGGCCCGAAAAAGTAGGGCTCTACAAGGGCTTCCAAGAAGAACTGGCGCACTGGATCGAAGCTGGCAGTGACTGCTTCCTGATGCCAAGCCGGTTCGAACCTTGCGGCCTCAACCAGATGTATTCACTGCGCTACGGGACCCCACCAGTTGTCCGCCGCACCGGTGGCCTGGCCGACACCGTGGACGCTTGGGACCCAGCTACACAGACCGGAACGGGCTTCCCATTCCAAGAGTATTCGAGCCAAGCGTTATCCGGCACCATCGACTGGGTCCTGCGCAATTGGCGCGACCAGAAAGGCTGGCAGAAGCTCGTGCACAACGGCATGTCTCAAGATTTTTCGTGGGACCGCCAAGGCCCTGAATACGTCGCCCTCTATCGCTCGCTAATTTCGTAACGCTCAGTCTTTTACCAACTATGCACGTCGCTTTTATCGAGCCCTGCTTCCCGAACAACCAACGCGAGTTCCTACGCGGCCTATTGAGCACAGGGGCTCGTATTTCCGCGATCAGCGAACGCCCTATCGAGGCGCTACCGCGGGAACTACGCGAAGGCTTATTCCAATACGAACGCGTCCGCTCAGTCGTCGACGAACATGCTCTGCAAGACGCCGTCAAACGGTTGTCGCAACGCGTCAAAGTTGACCGCCTTGAAGCAACGGTCGAAGCCCACGTAATGGCCGCAGCGCACGTACGCGAACGAGTCGGCATCAAAGGGACAACATCAAAAACGGCTTGGCTATGCCGTGACAAGCCTGAGATGAAAGAGGCTGCGCGTAAGGCAGACATTGCCTGTGCCGCAAGCGCACGAGTCACCTCGATCGCCGATGCCGAAGCGTTTGCCAAAAAAATCGGCTATCCACTAATTCTAAAACCGCTCGACGGCGCCGGTGCATCCGGCACGCACAAAGTCGAGGATGACGAGCAACTCCACAACGTGCTTGGCGAGTTACAAGTTGCACAGGGCCGAGAAGTCGCGATCGAAGAGTTCTTAACCGGCCACGAAGGCTTCTACGACACCCTTGCCGTTGCCGGCAAAGTCGTGCTCGACTTCGCGTGCCACTACTACCCCAACGTGCTCGAAGCGATGCGAACACGGTGGATCTCGCCACAAATCGCCGTCACCAACCGCATCGATACCGACGACTACACCGAAGTGCGCAACATGGGCCAGAAGGTCATTGATGCACTCGGCATCTGGACCTCGGCAACGCACATGGAATGGTTCGCCGGCGACAAAGGGCTGAAGTTCTCAGAGATCGGTTGCCGCCCGCCAGGCGTTGGGGTCTGGGATCTCTACTCCGCCGCCAACGAGTTCGATTTATTTGCCGCATGGGCCCACGCAATTGTGCACGAGGATGTGCCGTTCAAGGCTAGCCGCAAATACTCAGCCGGCATGATTGCACTACGACCCGACCGCGATGGTTCGATCGCCTACTACGAAGGTGTCGAACAGATGCGCGACCAGTTCGGCGATCACATCGTCGACATGCATCTACCACCAGCCGGCACGCCAACGCAAGGTGTCGAAGATGGCTATATGGCAAATGCCTACGTGCGCCTAAAGCATCAGAACTACGACGAGTTGCGCAACATCATGAACACCATCGGCGAAACCGTAAAGGTGAAGGCGCGCTAGCAATCCGCAAACCGGAGCTTCTTCAAGGTCGCTTGCTTGGATCGCATCGCAATTGCGCCAACAAAGCCAGGACTAGGCGACACGTCTAGCATCAACCAGTCTGCCGGACGTTCACGGCCATCGTTACACGCCAAGAACTCCGGCTCCTCACACAAGCTTACGTCGAACGAATCGAGCGCCATCGACAGCCCTTCGCCGAGAGCTTTGATGTAAGCCTCCTTGCGAGTCCAGCAGCGATAAAATCCAAGCTCGCGCGCATCGCCCTCAAGCCGATCCAGCTTAGCAAACTCAGATCCCGAGAAGTGACGTTGCGCGATCGCCGTCAGACTTTCGAGATGGCGCACCTTCTCGACATCAACACCTAGCTCCGTGTTGGCAACGGCAATCAGCGCCATTTTGCCCGAGTGGGACATGTTGAACTGCAGTTCATCACCGACCAAATACGGCTTGCCACGCGGACCCGTTCGAAACTCAATTTCGGTCGCCGCGACATCTAAATAGCCTGCCAGGATCTGCCGCAGCGCACCGTGGCCAATCTGAAAACGGCGCTGATGATCCGCAAAACGGTAGCGGCCTAGTCGCTCCCGCTCAGAGGACGACAGTAGTTCAGCAAACGGATCGGGATCACCGTTAAGCGGTACAGCCCAAACGTGGACCTCAGGCGTGGCCAACGGCACACTCCCAGGACTCGTCGAGGCGAAAGCGTCATGCAGCGGAAGATCATCCATGCGATGGCAAACAGCCTACCCCGCAATCAACTCAATAGCAGCGACAGCTAGCAGCTATCGTCACTGAACTTCCAAACGGAACGGCTGGCCGGGCAAGCCAACATGATTGATAAGCGACCACTCAGGCACAGCGCTCCACGCGTAGCGAACGTGGCGGGGCTCGGTGACAGCACTCGCAGACACCTGTAATTGCCCCTTCTCAAGCCTCGCCTCAGCCTTGTGGTAGACGCCATCACTGCCAGCCAATTCGAAGCCAACGCCACCATGGACCAGTTCCACACCGGAACCACCATGCTCCTCGATGCGAAGAATCACCCGAGCCCCATCACGGGTCGCCGCGACCACGCGCGGACCACAACTGACCACGTCATCACCATAGTGATGTTTGCGAGCCAACAATGCCAAACGAGCGCCCACAGGCTGCTTTGCCCGTGGGTGAATATCGCTCGCATTGCCGCAATCGAGCGTCACAACCATCCCGGTATTCGCCAAGTCCAAGGCGACCGCCTGCGCATCGCGCAACTCGGCCGCTTCACCGCGATCGTTGCTGTAGCCATATGGCGCTATCTGCACGAAAAAGAACGGCACATCGCGGGCGAACACTCGTCGCCAATCACGAATCATCGCCGGAAATAGTTCTCGGTATTGCTGTGCCTTATTGCGATTGGACTCACCTTGGTACCAGATACAGCCGGTAAACGGGAACGGCAACAAAGGCTCAATCATGCCATTCCACAGAACCGAAGGGCGATTGGGGCCACCATTACTGCTGCGCGGCCAGGCCGGCAATTGCTTCATCGCAGCGCCCATACTGCGCCGCCATTGACCAGACAACGGCAAGGTCGCGGATGCCGCCCCACCCTTAACCGACAGGCACATGTCCGCAGGCTTACCCGTAAAGCCACCTTCGCCACCCGTATCAATCACGCGCACACGCAAGTCCACAGCATCGACGTCCGTGTGTTTTGCAGCGATGACGTAATCACGTGGCCTAGACCAAACCCCATCCCGTTCACTGCCCGCCACGCGAACACCGTTCCAATACACGGTGTCCATGTCATCGATTGCGCCGAGTTGTAGACGCAGTGCCTTGCCGCGGAAATTAACAGGCACGGCGATGGTGCGCGTGTAGTCAGCAACGCCATCGAAATCACCGAGACCCGACGCTGACCATCGCTCTGGCAACTCGACAATAGTTGGCTCGCCCGATAACCCGACCGCATCAATCGCAGCAAGGAACTTGTCACGCTGAGCGGCCTGCAGGTCCTTGGATTCACCGCCAGTCAAAGCCTTAAGCCCAGGCGCAAACTCAGGCAAGCCCGACAGCCCAGCTGCCCGCGTCCATGCTTCGCAACGCGTACCGCCCCACGAACTGACAACTAGGCCAATCGGGCCCTTGCCAGCCTTCAGCAGGTCGCGGGCAAAGAAATAGCCAGCCGCCGAGAACGAGTTCGCGACCTCAGATGTGCACACTTGCCACCGACCTTGCACATCATGGCTCGGTTGATTGCTCGTCTGCTTCGCTGCCGTGAAGACCCGCAACTGTGGATAATTGGCGGTCTCCAACTCCTTCTCCTCGTTGATGACACCAGTCTGCCAGCCGCCCGCGGATCCTACGGTCATCTCCATATTCGACTGGCCAGAGGCCAACCAGACATCACCAATCAAGACGTCCTTGATCTCGATTTCCGCACCGGCGCTGCGCACCCGAAGCGTTGCAGAATCGCCACGTGCAGGCGTTGTAATCTCGATCTGCCAACGGCCATCGCCACCAACTCGGCACGTAACAGGTGCACCCCACGACGGCACGACCTCGACCTCCTGCTCGATGGTCCCACTACCGTGGACCACAACCTGAGCCTGAGGAGGCAACACCATGTGGTCACCAAATAACGGCGCCAACTCTAGGCTAGATTGCGGCGCTACGATTGCCGCGGGGGCCTGTGCAAAGAGACCTCCACACGAGACCAAGCCAAGCAAGAGAGCGATCATCACGCGACGATTTTGCATACTCCTACCTTAGCCGGTAAAGAGCGGCAAAAGCGCTCAGTCTGGAAACAGCAGTCTGCCAACTCGCCCGCCACTACCACCCGCCCAGACGGAACCATCGCCACCACGAGACAGACAGTGGAATCCGACATCGCAAAAGGAGACCCAGCTACGACCGGAGTCACCCGACCAACTAGCACCGTCAGACCCAACTGACAGCAATGCGCTCTCGTCGAGCCAAATCACTGCCGAGCGAAATCCAAGCGCATCGGCTGCAGACCAAGTCTCACCACCATCATCCGTCCAGGCTGCGGTGCCATCTCGCTCATGCGGCCGTTGGTAATCGCCACCAACTGCAACTCCGTGTTGCCCATTCCAAGCAACCGAAAATGCACCCTTCGTGCTCGCAGATGACTGCAACGGCAAAGGTCGATGCCAGTAATTTTTCGCATCCCTAGACTCCACCTCCGGCCCAAATCTCACCATGCGAACTGGGCCTCCACCGGTAACCAATGAGAACACCGGCGGGCTTGCATCGGCAACCACCAGACAGGTCCCACTAGCTGCAAAGGCAGCCTCTCCTTCGTGTGGTTCAGGTAACCATACGCCTGATCGATCGCGCCATGTACGTCCGCCATCCTCCGTCTGCAACAGCCCGAACTGACCATCGATCGCATCGCCAAACATGACGCCGTAATCACCAGTAAACGCCATCGCATCAAAGAACGCGGCGGGCCGTGGATCTGAGTGCACGACACTCCAGGTAACGCCGGCATCGCCACTGCGGTAAACGCGTGCGGGTTGACCAGCAACCATTGCAATGACTTGATCACGATCAAACGCTTCTACGTCGCGAAAGTCACAGTCGCTGGTCCCAGGTGGCGCAATGTCACTCCAGGTTTTACCGCCATCAACAGTGCGCATTAACGTGCCTGCTGAGCCAGCGACGAACGCAACATCCGCATCAATGGCGCACAAACCACGCAAGCTCGCCTTCACCCCAATCGGAACGAGCGACCAACCTGCCGGAATAGGACCCGGTACCGCCGAGCAACCAACCAATACAATGCTCGAGAACAGCAGACTCCAGTGCAGCCTTTTCATGGTGAAGCAAGTATCGCGTAGCAACACCGACAACACCAGCGATCCAACCCCAGCGAACCGTACGACCGCTTCCAATCAGGCGTGAAACTCAGCGTGACTCCCGCGACTTCTCATACGCAGCTTTGATGCGCAAGTCGGCGGCAACACCATACAAATAGAGTTCGTCATCATTGAGGCGCTCGGTGAGATCGAGAAGTGGACTTCGAGCCCAATTACTCGGACCGCCACCGCGCCGATCCATCCGCCGACCACTCCGCGATGGCGGACGTCCTTCAGTACGAGGTGGTCGATCACCAATCGACCGTGAACCACCGCGCCGCCGTTCATCACCCTGAGCCCCCCCGGGCCGATCAGCACCTGACCCGCCACCAATACGATTACGGAATCGCTCGATCGCGGCGATTCCCGTACGCTCCGCCACGTCGATCGCAGCCATGGCCTGATGTTTCGCCAACAAGGGCTGACCAAGGCCTTCGTAGTATCGCCCAAGCCAGCAGATAGCATCCGTCAACTCACGCAAGTAGCGCACATCAGCAACGCCGTCAGGCCCAATGAGACCAGCGCTCAGTTCGACAGCCGCTTCCAACTTAGCGCCGGCAATCAATCGCTGCTGCTCCTTAGCGCCCGACTCAAGATGCATGGCGGATTGATAGAGGTCAAAGCCGTGAAAAGACCGCGCTCTCATTAACACGGCACGACTCTCAAGGTAGAGGGGCTGTGCTGTAAACAGCTGCTCGGCCACCTCCTCAGCTTCCTGCAACAACTGCAATCTTTCCGCAGAGGACCCTGACACACGGCCGCGGCCCATCATCGAGGCACTAGACAACAACGCCGTGCAAAGTTGGTAGCGATAAAGGCCCGGATATGCCGGTGCCAACACACGCAGTATCTCTAAAGCCTCTTGCCGCTTTCTAGATTCACCACCGCGTGAACCACCCTCTAACAGCACGCGCGCATGCAGCGCACGAACCTTGTGATTCTGAGGGTCCGCGACCTCTAACTCTTGCAGAAGCTCTAGCACTTGCCGGAAATCATCATTCCGACTCGACCCACGACCCGGTCCCCGACCGGAACCGCGCCCTAAGCTGCCACGACTGGGCCACCAACCAGGAATTCTGGAGATCTCGAATAGCAGGCCTGCACACTCCAACTGCACGGCTGACGTCTTGGCGTTAGGCAATTGACGCAACAACTCGAGCGC
>Ga0315331_10004555_pt1 | contig 10445 bp, 13 predicted proteins | sample M160m34915metaG_FD_203456 | JGI IMG/M metagenome (GOLD analysis project Ga0315331, IMG submission 203456) | Ammonia-oxidizing marine archaeal communities from Monterey Bay, California, United States - M1 60m 34915 | ecosystem: Environmental > Aquatic > Marine > Intertidal zone | place: USA... | reverse complement strand
TGGCACAAGCCGGACACGGATCTGGAAAATCTCGGCATGGTGATGGAATTCAATGGCCGGCCGGTACAAATCGGCTCATCCGCCGCAATTCTCGGCCAGCCGGTCCGGTCGCTGGTATCGGCAGCGCGGTTGACCGCGGAAGCCGGCGAAGGTCTCGAAGCAGGCTGGATCGTCATGGCCGGCGGTGCCACCGCAGCCGAGGCGCTGCGTCCCGGCATTCATGTGCGCAATACGGTGCAGGGCCTGGGATCGGTCGCGTTCTCCGTTACGGACTGAGCGCAGCACCCGAAATCTGCTTCAGCGTCCAGATCAGGGCGCCGGGATCGGCCTTCCCGCGCCCCGCGATATCGAGCGCGCTACCATGGGCCACCGATGAAAACAGTACAGGTGTGCCGATGGCAAACGCCGCCGTGCCGGTGAAACCAAGCAGTTTTGCCGGTATATGCCCCTGGTCGTGATACATCACGACATAGGCATCGTAACTTTCATCCAGATACATCGTATCCGCGCCAAACGGCCCTTCGGCGTTGATGCCTTCCGCCCGCGCGGCTTCGATCGCCGGCGTGACCGTCTCAATCTCCTCGTCACCGAACAACCCGCCCTCCCCCGCATGCGGATTGACGCCTGAGACCGCGATCCGCGGCGCGGCAATCCCGATACGTTTCAGTGCAGTATCGGCCGCCTTCAATGTGCGGACGATCCGCGCACCGTCAATGAGATCCAGCGCCGCACGAATGCCAAGATGCAGGGTCACATGCGCAATCCGCAGCCGGTCCGACATCAACATCATGAAGACATCATCCGCATCGGTGCCCGTCCGCCGTGCCACATAGGAAGGATATCCGTCGAAATCGATCCCGGCCGAATGGATCGACGATTGGGTCTGCGGACAGGCAACCACCGCGTCGACTTCGCCCGCGCTCGCCATATCGATTGCCCGGCCGGCATATTCGAGGATCGCGCGCCCGCAGGACGCGTCGCTCTCCCCCGGTGTGAGAAAATTTACATTCATCGCGCCGACATCGACGATGTTATCGGGTGGCGTTTTCCGCAGGGTATGGGCGTAGCGCGCCAGGACCTCGCGGTCGCCGACGATTATCGGCTCGCATATTTCACAGACACTGCGGTTGAGCGCCGCCTTCAGTGCGATTTCGGGGCCAATACCGGCCGGATCGCCAATGGCGATGGCGATACGCGGTTTTTTCGTCGGGGTTTCGGTCATCTAAATGGGAATAACGATGAGGGTGTCGATGCGGTTTGAATCGCAAACGACCAGACGTTCCCGAAAGAGCGGCCGGTCACCGTCCAGTGCGATCTCGTCGATATATTTCCCTGTGCAGAACACTGCCATGTCGCCTTCCTGCATGATGCGCACGACTAGGAAAGACGTCTCAACCTTGTACAGCCCCTCGTTCCGGCCGGTGATGCGTGTCCCCGACATGATATGCCGGTAAGTATGAGGTTCGAACACATTGGCTTCGCGCAATGCAAGGATGCGATCCTGCAGCATGCCCTTGCTTGAACAATCCATGATGCCGACGACCCGGCCTTTCTCATGGTTTTCGCGATTGATCATCCGATAGCTGCAGTCATCGGTGAAGAAATCCGCCCATTCCTCAAGGCGGTCGTCGTCGATGGCGTGTGCGTAGTCAGCAAGCAGATCATCGATCTGTTGCCGCGCGTCGTTCGTCAGTTGAATTGAGCCATCCATGGTCATACTCCCATACAGTCACGGTAGCCCTGCCAAAAACCTCTGATAGATACCTCCGTGGCACGTCCTTCGCCGCTGGGCTCGATACCGCGACCACCCATGAGGACGACCGAGGATTTCCCGAGATCGCGCTTGGTGCCCCGTTGGATCCAGCCGCCGACGACGCCGTCTTCCATAGAAATCACACCACCGGGGCCGATCATGTTGGACTGCTTTATCCGGATATCGCGCTGTTCGTCCGTATCTTCAGGTGTGCCGAAGACCCACCACAGCAATTCACATTCTTCCGGCCCCTTCGGCAGGCACAGCCGCAGCGCCAGCGAATTGCTGATCTGCTGAACCACGAAATTGGGATATGTCGACTGAATGGCAAGTGTTGTTCCACAGTCGAATTCCCGCCAGCCCTTCACCAGCGTCGGGTCGGCAAGCGTGTAGCCGTCTTTGACCGCCCGCAGTTTCTTGGCGTCGTATTCGGCTTCTTCCTTGTCGCTTTCGGCAATCGAGTAGCTGATGTGATGCCAGCCGCCATCGGACATTTTGATTCCGCCCTTCATCGACAAGCGGTTCAGCCGGAACGTTGCCTGGAACATATGCAGGATGCTCGCGTGATAGGAATCACGCACGTTTTCCATGTACAGCTTCCAGTTATTCGCCATGTACTGGCTGTACGTCCCGAGCAGAACCATCCCCCGGCCAACGACGCGATCGATGTTTTCGACCATTTCCGCGCCGAGCCATTCAGTCAGCGGTGCAACCTCATCGGAGAACGTGGCGAATACCAAACCTGCGTAGATTTCGCATTTCAGCCGCTGCATGCCGTTTTCGGCAAGATCGAAATCGTCCGGCATGCCACCCTGCTTGCCAACCCCTTTGCCGAAGGCGACGCTTTTCAGGTTGCCCTTCAGATCATAGCGCCAGTTGTGATAGACGCAGGTGAGTTCTTCCGCATGGCCTTCCTTGGCGATGCAGACAAGGTTCCCGCGATGCGCGCAGCGGTTCACGATGACCTGGATTTCGCCTTCGAGATCGCGCAGGACGATCACCGGCGTATCGCCAATATAGGTCGTTTGATAATCGCCCGGTTTGGCGATCTCAGTCTCTATGCCGACGAAGCTCCAGACCGGGCCGCGGAAGATGCTCCGCTGTTCTTCTTCGTAAACGTCGGGGTCGGTATAGATCTGATACGGAATTCTACTGACCCCATCATCGGGCCATCTCACAAGATCCTTGATGTCTGTCGCCATGGTGTCCTGCCTCTCCGCGTTGCGGCTGTCATTGTATTCCCATCGGACCGCCCGGTCACGATGGGGCGACGCCCGCCTGATTATTCATTTAGCTTGCATCGTCAATTTATTGGTTCTACCATTATACCATTATGAAGAACAACACCAAATTCTCTCCCCACCGGACCCACCCAAATGGATGAATTCACCCCGGTTCGCACTGCACGCACCTTCGAAGTCATCGCCGACAGGATTCGTGAACAGATACGCGACGGGAAACTCGGCTCAGGCGACAAACTGCCCCCCGAACGCACCCTCGCCCAACAATTCGGCACCAGTCGGAATGCAGTTCGCGAAGCTCTGCGGTCGCTGGAGCATGCGGGGCTTATTTCCCTGCACAAGGGAGCGCACGGCGGCGCGTTCATCACCGATGGCGATCCACGCGCGATATCGCAATCGATTGAAGACCTGATGCATCTTGGCGGGGCGACGCTAGCCGATGTGACCGAAGCCCGCCTGTCGATCGAAACGGTAATCGTCCAACTGGCCGCCAAGCACGCCACCGAGGGGGATTTTGCCCTCCTGGCAGCCAATGTGGACAACGTGGAAGAACTCACCCGGGCGCGGGATATGGAGGCCAAAGCCGATCTGAACATGGAATTCCACGTTCTCCTGGCGGAAGCCACGGGCAACCCGGTTCTCATGCTGCTGATGAAAACGCTGATGGATCTTTTACGCTCCGTCCACCGGCCGATTACGGCAGAAGACACGGCGGATATCATCAAATCCCGGCGCCGGTTCCTGTCCCTGCTCCGTTCCCGCGATGCCAACGCGGCTGCAGTGGAAATGAAAGATCATCTGAGCCGGCTTCACGATCTATTTTCACGACCCGAAAGTCCCCAATAGCAGTTGAGGGGCGTACGGCGCTTGAGTAAACTCCGCCGATCATTATCGCGACCCTCTTCTCCACCCAACCAACAAAACGGAATGAATTATGAGTGACGTAACCTTTCACGCAGTAGCCAAGACCGACCAACTCGACGAAGACGAGGCCATGCAGGTGCTTGTCGAAGGCAAGGAAGTGTCGATCATCAATCTCGGCGGCGAGTATTACGCCATGGACGATATTTGCAGCCATGCCTATGCGTCCATGTCGGACGGCTACATCGAAGGTGATTGCATCGAGTGCCCGCTGCACGGCGCGCAGTTCAACATTAAGACCGGCAAAGCCGAAACCCCGCCGGCGACAGTCGATCTCGCAACCTACGAGGTGAAAGTCGACGGCGACAGCATCCTCATCGGACTGCCGAACGGCTGACTGGACGGCACAGCATGAGTTCCGACCAGACATTTGTGATTATCGGCGCCGGCCAGGCCGGCGGATGGGCCGCAAAGACCTTGCGCGACCAGGGGTTCGAAGGGCGGGTTATCATCGTCGGCGACGAGGATTTCGCGCCGCATGAACGCCCGCCGTTGTCCAAGGAGGTTCTGCTCGGAGATGCCGAAAAGGAATCCTGCCTACTCTGGCCGCCCGGTACGCTTGAGGATGCAGATATCGAAATACGCCTCGGCCTGTCCGTGAAATCAATTGATGCGAATAGTCACACAATGTCGCTAGCGAATGGCGAAACGCTTGCCTGGAACAAAATACTGATTGCGACGGGCGGACGGGCCCGGTCACTGGATGTAGATGGCGTCGATCTGGACGGTGTCTATACCCTGCGTACGATTGAAGACGCCGAAGGAATCCGCGCCCGGCTTACCGCAGGTGCAAAGGTGCTCGTTATCGGCGCGGGCTGGATCGGCCTCGAGGTCGCGGCAGCGGCCCGCAAACGGGACGCGAGTGCCACAGTTGTAGAGGTCGCGGATCGCGTTTGTGCCCGCGCCCTGACCGAAAACATGTCGCAATGGATCCATGCGCTGCATGAACGGCATGGTGTCGACATCCGACTGACGACGGCTTTCAGTCACTTCGCCGGGGATGGTAAGCTTCAAAAAGCTGTCCTCGGAGACGGCAGCGAGATCGATTGCGATATTGCCGTGATCGGCATCGGGCTTATCCCGAACACCGAACTTGCCGAAAGCGCCGGGCTCGACATCGAAAACGGCATCGTCGTCGACGAAAACGGCCAGACATCTCATCCCGACATATTTGCTGCCGGGGACGTCACAAATCATCCCAACGCCCTGCTCGGCCGGCGTGTACGTCTTGAATCATGGGAAAATGCTCAGAACCAGGCGATTAATTCCGCCAAGGCGATGCTGGACATCAAAGAGCCCTATTCGGAAATTCCCTGGTTCTGGTCGGATCAGTACGACGCCAACATCCAGATGATGGGACTACCGGAAGAATGGGACCAGACGGTCACCCGCGGTGATCGCGAGGCCGGTGAATTCATTGAGTTTTATCTGAAGGATGGCGAATTGCAGGGTGCTGCGGCGATTAACAATCCGCGCGACCTTCGCTTTACCCGGCGCATGATTACATCGGGCAGGAAATTCGAAGCCGATACCCTGGCAGATCCGGATGTGAAGCTTCAGAAACTGATGAAGGGCTGACCGCCCGCCATCCTCTATAGCAGGCCCAAAGCCCGCAATTCTTCGGCCATTTCGGACGGCAGTTTGTCCGATTCATCGATACCGCCGATTGCATCGACAGGGACATCGGCGGCTTCGAGATACCGCCAGCCCTGAAAGGCGCGCATCGGGCGGGCGCGGACCGGCACGAGTTCGTGGGCGAATATCAGGGCGCATCTCGGCAACCCTTTGTGATTCACTGCAGTGTCGATCTCGATGATCCGTTGCCGTGCGCAAACCGCACCTTTAATGACCCAGTAGATCGATCCGCCATCGAGAACTTCATCGGCACGTCTTGGCCTGGACCGGGTGAGATGGCGCAACTGCCCCTCCTCGCCACGCACGGCGGCATCCGCCACGCGTTGACGCTGTCGTTCCATAAGATGGGAAAAGCTGTAAATGCCAACGGCAAGTTTGATCAGGTGAACGGTCATTCACATGATAATAGCGCGCCGCGCGGGGCGGACCAGCGGTGCGACGCAAAAATCTGTGGAAAAGCCCGTCAGGTCTACTTGAGGACCAGTTGGCTGAGGCCATCGACGATCTGCATGCCGATCTTTCCACCATCGCCTTTGATGTCTTCGCGAACGACCGCCTGCATCGCGTCGATATGGGCGCAGATGATGGCGAAATCCCGGGAGCTTACAGCGTCGCGTGCTTCCATGAACTTGATCAACAAATCGCCGATCGAGGTAATCAGGTCATACCCAAACCCGCGGCCCTGCCCCTTTAGATCAAGCGCACGCTTGTATATCTCGGCAATCGCCTGGTCGAGCGCTTCAGGGGCGTCCTGAGCACTGAGCCAGTGCTTCGCTAAGCCCGTCGATATCCTTCTGCACCCAGCCCGCGTAATCGTCCTGCAGCTCTTCGACCGCCTGTTCGGCCTGACGCAGGATATTCGGATCGATCTTTACCGGGCCGTCCCCGGTTTTCGCCCTCTCAAGCGGGTTTGGGGGCGTAATTGTTTCTCCTGGCGGCGGATTCATAACAATCCTCTTCTAGCTCGCCAGAACGCCTTCAGGAGATATTTCTGTCGCGTCATCGTCACCTTCGGATGCAGCGCCGCTACGACGATCGGTCTCGCCATGCGGCGGTCCGATATCCTGACGGCGGCGATCCGGGCCGAAATATTGTTCCGTCTTAATGAATGGCCGAGGCTGTTCGATGATCGTGATCAGACGTGCCAGCAGCGATTTTGCCGATACCGGCTTGGTCAGAACTTCATGTACACCGCAATCCCTGGCCTCACGCACACGCACCATATCGGAATGCCCCGACAGCATGATGATGGGCATATACCGGATCAGATCCTCGGATGAATGGCGTATCGTCTTTACCAGCGTCGTGCCGTCCATCGGCTCCATATGCCAGTCCGTGATGAGGATATCCGGCTCAAACGCGCCAGTCTCTGTCAAAGCAGTCTCGCCGTCGCCGACTTCCTTCACCCGCTTGATACCGAGAGCATGCATGATCGAGCACAACAACGCCCTCATATGGCGATTGTCGTCGACAATCATCACACCAAGTTGCGAAAAATCTACGCGCGATGCAGTCATCATTGCTCCGTGACGCGATGCGCGGCATAGCGTTTGCGGCGCGCAAAGCAGTTGTCGGCCGAGTGTATGCCGAGTGTATTACGCAATATCTTAAGCGCTGATTAAGCGAGATTGCTGCGTGGTGTGAAATTCCCCGGAAATCCGCGATAAAAGGCCATAATCCTGCAGGCTAGATCAAGAACCAGGTACCAAGCCCGAGAAATGCCAGGAAGGCGACGACATCGGTGATCGCCGTCAAAAACACCCCGGATGCAATGGCCGGGTCGAAGCGTGTGCGTGACAAACCGAGCGGTATTGCAGCACCTGCCAGACCGGCAATAATCATCGTAATCACCATCGCAACGGCCATTACCGCACCGATTCCAATGCTACCGGACCATACCCACGCGATCACACCGATGATCACAGCGAACAGCAATCCATTGAAGGTACCGACCAGGACCTCCTTGGACAGCACCCGAAGGGCATTTGTCATGGTGAGTTCCTTCATCGCGATGGCCCGCACAGCCACGGTAAGCGTCTGGGTGCCGGCATTGCCGCCCATGGAAGCTGCAATGGGCATCAGTACCGCCAGCATCACAACCTGCTCGATCGTGCCCCGGAAGAGCCCGATAACCAAAGAGGCCAGCACGGCCGTAATCAGGTTGACGAACAACCACGTAAATCTCGACTTGCCGGTATCGAGGACGGCCGCATACAAATCATCCTCCTGCACACCGCCCAGTCGCATGATGTCTTCTTCAGCTTCCTGATGAATAACATCAACGATATCGTCAATCGTGATGACACCAATAAGCCGTTCTGAATCGTCCACCACCGGTGCCGAAACAAGGTTCTGCTGGGCAAAGATATAGGCGACTTCTTCCTGATCCATGTGAACGGGGACGGAAACGAATTCATTAATCAGGATGTCGCGGACCCGTATCGGGCGCTTGGCACGCAGAATGCGGTTCAGCGCGATATAACCAATCAGCCGGTGACGCGGATCGACAACGAAAACGTCATAGAAATCATCCGGCAGATCCTCGCTTTCGCGCAGAAAATCAATCACCTCGCCCACCGTCCAGAACGCGGGCACGGCAACGAATTCGCGTTGCATAAGGCGGCCGGCGCTATCTTCGGGAAAGGCCAGGCCCTCTTCGAGCATCGACCGGAGCGCGAATGATATTGCGTGCAGTACGCGCCGCTGCTTGGTCTCTTCCAGCGTCGAGATGAGATTCAGCGCATCATCAGAATCGAGTGCCGCGATCGCCTTTGCCAGCGTCTCGGTACCGAGCTGTTCGGCGACCTCGTCGCGAACGATCTCATCGAGTTCAGCCAGCACCTCGGGGTCGAAGCCGGGCCGCAGCAATTCGACAAGCTGCGTGCGCATGGCGCCACGGAGCATTTCGATAAGGTCGGCAATTTCCGCGGGATGAAGCGGTTCGACGATTTCCAGGATCGCAGCCCCATCGTCGGAATCGAGAGCCACAATCGCATCCCGGATCACATTGGGATTGAGACCGAGAAGATCTTCCGCCTGCACAGGCAGCGAGTCTTCGTTCACCTCCGGTTCGGCTGGTGTCTCGGCCATGCCAATCTCTCTCAGTCAATGGCTGCGATCATTAACAGCCTGTCCAAAAACAAAACCAGGCCCGCTCGATAACCGGCGGGCCTGGGTTAATCTGGTGCGGTCGAGAAGACTCGAACTTCCACGGGATCTCTCCCACAGCGACCTCAACGCTGCGCGTCTACCAATTCCGCCACGACCGCTCGTCGATTAAAAACTCCGATTTTCTTGCTTTTTCAAGGCGATGTGACATACCAAATCGGTGATAGGATCGCAAGGGTAGTTCGCCAATGAATGCGCAAACGCCGGTAGAATGGCGTATTTCTCAAGATTTAACCGCCTACCCGGGCGCTGTGACCGCGATGGAAGAGCGCGTCGCGGCCATTTCTGCCGGCGACGCATCCGAACAGGTATGGCTGGTCGAACATCCTCCCCTGTATACGGCAGGCACCAGCGCCGATGAGGGCGACCTTCTCGATGCTGATAAATTTCCCGTATATCAGGCCGGTCGCGGCGGGGAATTTACCTACCATGGCCCCGGCCAGCGGGTCGGATACGTGATGATGGACCTCAACCACCGAAATCGCGACGTCCGCCGGTTCGTTCGCGATCTCGAAGAATGGATGATCGTCACACTCGCCGCTTTCGACGTTGTCGGTGAGCGCCGGGACGGACGTGTCGGTATCTGGGTCGACAGGGGGAAGCATGGCGGCGTTCTGGGCACCGAAGACAAGATCGCCGCGATCGGTGTCCGTCTGCGGAGCTGGGTGAGCTTCCACGGCGTGTCGATCAATATCTCTCCCGATCTCTCCCATTATGACGGGATCGTCCCCTGCGGCATCTCCCAGCACGGTGTGACGTCCCTTAAAGCTCTTGGCGTGTCCGCTTCTGTCGCCGAAGTCGACGACGCCCTTCAATCCGCGTTTGAAACAGTGTTCCTGCGACGCACCGCTATTCTGTCGGGCGTGTAACGAACCCGTCCGCCGGCGGCTCGCACGGTTCAGTCCTGATATCATCAACCCGCGCAAGACAGGGACCGGTGCTGGCTGCCGTCAGCATCGATGCAACAGACTCGTCGGGCCCTGAAAACACGGCTTCGACGGTCCCGTCAGTGCGGTTCCGGACCCAGCCGGACAAATCCCGAGATAGGGCCTGTTCCTGGGTCCAGGCGCGGTACCAGACTCCCTGCACGCGGCCGAAGACAATCACCCGCACAGACGTCAATCGGCGCTCCGGCATAACCGCAGAAATTCGGCACCCGCGGCAATATCGTCCCGCAGCCCCGCGCGGCGTTTCGTTGCATCAGGATCCTCGCCCCATTCAGTCAACTGGAATGTCTCGTCAATCAGTGAAAGCTCCCAGGCTGCCGTGCCTTCGATCTGGTCATCAGCAACGGCAAGTCCAACCACGACCGATCCGCTGGAAACCGTAACCATGTGCAGCCCCGCGAGGGAAAACGCATCGTACGTGGCAACGACGGCGCGGACCGTATCGATACAGGCCCTGCTCTGCTCGATCGGCAGCAAACCTGTCGTTGTCTCCAAGTCGACACCGTACCGTTCCCGAACCCAGACAACTAACGGGTCCCACCCTGCTGCCTGTTGATCGGCCAGTTCTTCGGGGGATACAGAGCGGTAGCACACCAGATCAGTCTCTGCGTATCCCGCAATCTCAGAGATAACGTTGTCTCGATGTTCAACGGCGCAATCAATCGCACTGTTGGCCAGCCGGGTCAGGCGCATTTCGTGAGCATCGATGTCTTCTCCCTGCGTTTCCCATTCCACAGCAATAGCGTCCGCTAATGCCTGCCGGGGCAAATTCAGGACGTT
>Ga0315331_10004553_pt1 | contig 10446 bp, 8 predicted proteins | sample M160m34915metaG_FD_203456 | JGI IMG/M metagenome (GOLD analysis project Ga0315331, IMG submission 203456) | Ammonia-oxidizing marine archaeal communities from Monterey Bay, California, United States - M1 60m 34915 | ecosystem: Environmental > Aquatic > Marine > Intertidal zone | place: USA... | reverse complement strand
TGATCGGTTTTCTCCCAGTATTCAGTTACGGTTGCCTTCATTTCTTTATGCATTAGCAGAATACCAACCAGATTGGGTACCGTCATCAGCACAATGGTAATCAACGAGATATTCCACACCACCGTTGTATCGGCGAGCGCGGCGGTAAAAAATCCCAGTACATAAACAATACGGTACGGCAGCACAGACTTAGTTCCAAACAGGTAGGTCATCGCCCTATCGCCATAATAAGACCAAGCAATCGCCGTAGAAAAAGCGAACAGCATTAACCCGATAGAGACGATGTACTGACCAAAGTCGCCAAATAACCCGCGTGTAAATGCGCGAGTAGTAAGCGGAACCGAGTGAAGTAATGAATCGCCGATCACAACTACCGTCAAATCCTCCAACTGACCGTCGACTACAGTCACAGCGCCAGAGATCGGACTGTCATCACGGGAGTAGATGGTGTTTTCGGCAACGGAACGGGCAGCGATCAGGGTAAAAGCGCCTGCATTTTGCGGCACACCGTTATTAAGCGTGATGGTGCCGCTATAACTCTGCGCATCCGACTCTTCACCGCTAAGATAAGCGAATAAGCTCGACACATCTTCAGCATTGTTCTCGGTGAAAGTCCCTGAAACAAAGCTCATGTCAGCTCGCTGGAATTCATTTTCGAATTTTTCCATCCACACGCCTGATGACAGAATGACCAAGCCCGTGATGGTGCAAATAACGATTGTGTCGATGAATGGTTCGAGGATAGACACCATCCCTTCGTCGGCTGGTTCATCGGTCCGCGCAGCGGCGTGCGCAATCGGAGCAGACCCCTGCCCTGCCTCGTTGGAATAGAGCCCCCGATTTACACCGCGGTCAAATGCATAGGCAAATGAGGCGCCCAGAAAGCCACCTACGGCCGCTGATCCGGAAAAGGCATTGCTAAAAATAGATAGAAACGAAGGCACAATATTATCTATGTTCGGAATAATTACTGCGAACGCACCAATCAGGTAAATCACTGCCATGGTCGGCACGATGGTAGCTGCCACTTTGGCGATACGGGAGATTCCCCCAATGATAACAAGGGCCAGTAATATCGAGAGAACAGTCGCGGTGATCCAGGGGTCGAGATCGAATGTGCTCTCAAGGCCAGAGGCAATGCTGTTAATCTGCGGTAAGTTCCCGGTGCCAAATGAACTCAGCACAGTCGCGATAGCAAACACAATGGCAAGCCACTTGGCATTGAGCCCTTTCTCCATGTAATACATGGGCCCACCAGCCATGGTGCCGTCTGCAGTCTCGTTACGATACTTGTGCGAGAGCGTGACCTCTACAAATTTGCTGGTCATACCGAAGAATGCGGTCATCCACATCCAGAACAAAGCTGCCGGACCACCAAGATGCAACGCGAGGGCAACGCCGCCAATATTGCCTGTCCCTACGGTCCCAGATAGCGCTGTTGCGAGTGCCTGAAAATGGGAGGTGTCACCCTTCGCACCATCCTTATCGAATTTGCCAGTAGTTACCCCGATCGCGTGCTTGAAATAACGAATCTGAGGGAACCCCAGATAAAGCGTAAAAAAGACGCCTGTCGATAGAAGGAAAGTGGGGAACCAGATTGCGCTTCCCAGAAAGCCATCAATGTAGATTAAAAAGTCGTTTACCGCGTCCAAGAGCCTTACCTGCCTGTTTCTAGATTGTTATTTAAATTGAGGGCGCCACGTGGCGCGCGCCTGAACCGCTAGTGCAAGATTGAAGTGGTTATTCACCTCCGCGCTCCCACTTCAATTAGTCGCCTCTTGCTTAGCGGTGTTTTACTTAGCCGTTTTGTACTTAGTCGTCACTTACAGTAATTGTCGGCCCAGCTCCCTGACTGCTAGACAGCTGCTGAACGCCGACACCGACCTTATCCGCCAAATCCAGATAAGCTTGGGCGACGGCAGAATCAGCTTCTGATGCTACCACAGGATTGCCGCTGTCTGTTTTTTCTCTGATCTTGATATCCAGAGGTAACCTACCAATTACCTCTACAGCGTATTCAGAGGCAAGTCGATCACCACCCTCAGATCCGAAAATTGCCTCAGAATGTCCACAATTAGTGCAGGTATGCATGGACATGTTTTCGACGACACCCAGGATAGGAACTCCGACCTTCTGAAACATCTCTATGCCTTTGCGGGCATCAGCCAGCGCTACATCCTGGGGTGTCGTGACAACAACAGCACCAGAGACATTGACTGACTGAGCGAGACTTAGCTGAATGTCGCCCGTGCCCGGCGGCATATCAACAATAAGGTAGTCGAGCTCAGACCAGGCCGTGTCACTCAAAATCTGGTTGAATGCTGAGATTATCATGGGCGCTCGCCACACCATTGCGGTCTTGGGGTCCACCAGCACACCCATTGAGTTACATTCCACACCATGCACGGTGATCGGCACCATCAGGCGCTGATCCCGGATTTCTGGCCGTGTGTCGGGTGCGATCCCCATCATCAAGGGGATGCTGGGACCATAGATGTCCGCATCGAGAATACCTGCGGCGTACCCACGGAGCTTGAGGGCCACGGCCAGATTGACTGCCGTGGTGGACTTACCTACGCCTCCTTTACCGGAAGCCACACAAACAATGTGCTTAATCTGCGGGAGCTTGTTCAATACCTTTCCTTTTTTGGTCTTAGACAATTCAACACTCCGCCTAGCGAAGCGTTAGTGATTATCTTTGATTGACCTGTAAAAATAAAATAGTCATGACAGAACCTCTGGTTCACCGCTAAAATCGCGCTATGAGAACAACACTATTCAGTCTTGTACTGCTAAGCAGTGCAACCTGCGCAGCGGAATTGCAGCAAGAGAGCGGTCTTAAATTTGCTTTCTACTCATCTGCCTGGGGGGAGAACACCGACGACGGCCTGCGTCTGGTAGCCAACAACCAGAGCATCAGTGATTTAATACTGAGAGAGGTTGTTTTCTTAAAAGATGCCGCAGCAACTAGCGATGATGTCTCAGTAGATGTCAATTTGTTGATACCCGCCGGCGCTTATGCAGATACCGAATTTAACTATATAGATCTTCTTGCAGACGACGAGTGTATTGAACGCACCATGGAAAGCAATTGGCGACTAGCCGAGATCTCTAATTATACGCTCAACCCCTCCGTGAGAAATCTCATTATCGAGGACACTGGCTCGTTTCGCATCTATCAATGTGTAGAGACAATCGTTACCCGCTGGCAGGTACTGAGCGATAGTGAGGGTACAGAGTCGGCGGCTGCAGAATCCTTTGAAAAAGAAGAGTGGATTCTCTTCCATTTTGAGACCCGCCGCCTGTAGCAGTATTGTCCCCGAAATTTGAACAACCAAAAAAAGGGGCCATTTGGCCCCTTTTTAACACTTCAGTTAGTCAGACAATTTGAATGACTTAACCCAGCAGAATACCGCCATACTCAACGAAGAATGGTGCAAAGACAAGACTGAGGATCGCTGACAGTTTTATCAGTATATTTAGTGAGGGGCCAGAGGTGTCCTTCAGAGGATCACCTACGGTGTCGCCCACAACCGCCGCTTTGTGCTCCTCAGAGCCCTTGCCACCAAGATTGCCGGCCTCGATGTATTTCTTGGCGTTATCCCAGGCGCCGCCACTATTTGAGGCTGCAATCGCCATGACTCCGCCCACAACCAGTGAACCAGCTAGAATGCCAGCTACCGCTTCAACACCGAAGAGGAAACCCGCAACCAGGGGTGAGCCCATGATCAGCACACCCGGCGCAATCATTTCTTTCAGAGCAGCCTTAGTCGAGATTGCCACGCACTCTGCGTAGTCTGGTGTGCCTGTGCCTTCCATAATGCCGGGAATTTCGCGGAACTGGCGCCGAACTTCCTCAATCATCTCAAAAGCCGCATCGCCAACTGAGCGCATGGTCATCGCCATAAAAAGGAAAGGCAGCACTGCACCGACGAAGACGCTGGTGTATACCAGCGGGTCCAGCAGACTCATGGTGATAGCCTCACCCTGCAGGTTCGATGCAGCGGTGATAAATGCCGCAAATAAAGCCAGAGAAGTGAGGATGGCCGCACCGATGGCGAAGCCTTTACCGATCGCCGCAGTGGTGTTGCCCGCTGAATCCAGAATGTCGGTACGCTCTCGTACCTCACTCTCGAGCCCAACCATTTCGGCAATACCGCCGGCATTATCAGCGACAGGGCCATAGGCATCGATCATAAGTGCAATAACCAGAGTGCCCAACATACCCAGTGAGGCTATAGCCACGCCGTACATACCCGCAAGGTCCCAGGAGATAAAAATACTGGCGGCAATACAGAGATATGGATAAACCGTGCTCTTGTATCCCAGTGACAGACCAAAAATGATGTTGGTGGCAACTCCAGTCTCACAGGAAGCCGCAAGCTCCTGTACAGGTTTGTACTTGTCTGAAGTGTAGTAGTCAGTCAGCAGTCCAACTGCAAGCCCGGAAATAAGACCGGCCAGAAAGCAGAAATAAACACCCATGTTGGTGTATTGCTCACCGTTTAGTGTGAAGAATTCAGGGATAAGCGCCATGGTTAAGAAAAACATCACGATGGCCATCAGCACGCTGGAAATGATTAGCAGTTTGCGCAGCGCAGGCGCCACGTCATCGGAAGTCTTGACGCCGATGAGCAGCTTCGTGATCAGGCTGATGGGAATACCCACGGCAGTGATTAAAATCGGATAAAGCAAAGCATTTGGATCAGCAGCGAATACAACAGCACTGATAACCATAGCTGCACAAGTGGATTCTGCACAAGAACCGAATAGGTCAGCCCCCATACCTGCAACGTCACCGACGTTATCACCCACATTGTCGGCGATTACCGCCGGATTGCGGGGATCATCTTCGGGAATTCCCTTTTCTACTTTACCTACCAGGTCAGCGCCAACGTCTGCTGCCTTAGTAAAAATGCCGCCACCTACGCGAGCGAATAGCGCAATAGTGGATCCACCCAAACCAAAACCGGCAATCACTTCCATCAAGATGTGGTTGTTATCCGGTCCAAGACCGGCCATTAGTGAACTCATCACCAAGTAAATAACGACTAGACCCAGTGCTGCGAGTCCCACCAATGCAAAGCCCATCACCGCACCAGAGTTAATCGCCATGTCGAAGGCACTGGTGATGTCTTTTTTCGCTGCGACTGTGGTTCGCGCGTTACCCTGGGTAGCTACCTTCATCCCAATATAACCAGAGGCAATGGAGATTGCCCCACCGAACAGGAATGCGATCGCAGTGTAGATTCCTTCCCGATAATCGGGAGTGTGGGAATCATCAATCAAGAGTGCGATGATAATTGCAAACACGACCATGAAGATGGAGAGGAACTTATATTCCTGCTTCAAAAAAGCCATTGCACCATCGGCAATCGCACCGTGGATGAATTTAAGGCGTTCGCTGTCTTTTGCCTCCAGGCCCAAATCTACTGGCACACTGGTCACTTTCTTCATGTAGTAGAAAGCAATTCCCAGCCCCAGTAATGACAGAACCGTGGAGATTGTAATCGTGATCCCCGGCATCTAGGTGTTTCTCCCCATTAGGTTGATATTCAGTTTGTTTGAGAAAATAAAGGCGCGCACTTTACCACAACCCACGAGACAAACAAAGCTCGCAAATACCTGTTTTACTAGTATTTTAGAGGGCTGCAGCGGGTTTGGGGAAAGCCGGCGGGTATCCACCTGCGGGACTTGAAAAACGCCTATTTTTTCTTGCGGCTACGCTTCTTGCGCTTGGCCGGGGCAGCCACTTCGGTCTCGCCCCTGGCCTGTCTAAATGCGCGGCGCAAAGCTTCGAAGCGCGCTTCTTTCCGCTTTTCTGCGTGAACCTGTTTTCGGGAAGCGAAATCGACGACTTTGCCAGTCATATACCTACTTTAAACCCTATTGAGCGCTGGCACGTTCAACCAGCTCGTTTTTTCTCGCCTCCAACTCGGCAATCAGATCTTTAGCCAGTGGATCCAGAGTATTGCCGGTCTCATCGGTAGACTCATATTTAGCGACCTCATCAGCCAGCGCTTCCAGCAAATCCTCGGCTGCTTGAATCGCCTGCTGGAGTACTAACGCGCGTTCTTCATCGGCACTGGTTTCTGCCTGAATCGTGGCAAGTTGCGCTTCCAGCAACACGATACGCTCAAGCTTCTCCTCACGCTCGGCCTCAGCTGCCGCTGCGGCCGCCAAACGCTCCTGATCGCGTCGCTCAGCATCCTCTCGCTCTCTACGCTCGGCTTCCGCCCGGGCATCGGCCTGCTGACGCTCCAGCTCACGCTCTCGGCGCTGGCGTTCCCGCTGTTCTGCCTGTGCAATGCGCTCTCGCTCCCTCTCGGTTGCACGCTCACGCTCTTCTTCTGCCGCCACGAGAGCGGCCATCTGCGCTGCAGCAATGCGGGCTGCTTCCTCTTCAGCTAACGCAGCCTCCCGCGCTGATTCAGCTCCGCAGGCCACTAGGGTCGACAGCAAGAGCACAGACAGCAGCTGTCGCGCTGGTCTCACCATTGTTGGCATCAGCAGTTTGCGGGTGTCGTCCTTAATCATAGCGGTCTCCTGGCATCGCCCCGGTTGACGTTTCAACGTGGCCCGTTTTAAATTCTTACGGATCTAAGCATACTACTGCCAAGCTTTTGATTAATAGATAATTTATCCTAACAAGACTGAAAAATTGTAGTTTCTCTCATACTTTTATAGCGATAAACTTCGAAATTGCCAGTAAAATCAGAAACTAAAGTGCTCCTGCGCCCATATCGGCACCGGCCGCGAACTGCTCAAAATCATCCAGCTGACACCGCGCAACCCCACAGACTGCCTCGATGCAAATTACTCGCCTTCTTCGCCTGACCTTGAAACCCCTGATGGTGTTTCTCGTCAGTATTCCATTTATTGTGCTGGTAATGGCTCTTGAAACCGCGCCTGAATTCGAGCCCCAACCCTATCTATCAGCCTCTGAATTAGGCGAAATCGAACGGATCCTGCTGGAAAGCGCGCCCGAATCGATGGCTAGAGTCAGTCAGCAGCAAGTGCGACTCGACGTAGGCCAGCTCAACTTGATGTTGCGCTATGGGTTGCAGCTGCTGCAACTGACACCTCGCTCGGCAGGGCAGATAGCGCTGGAAGATAGCCTGGTAAGCACAAATCTGAGCATCTCTCTATCGGGCCCTCTCTCACCTTTTTATATAAACGTCGAAGCTCAGCATAGAAATGAGTCAGGCCAAATTGTTCTGCAGCGGCTTGCCCTGGGTAATTTAGTATTACCCAAACAACTGCTCGATTTCGTGATAAACCGATTTATTGTCAATCTTGATACAGGCAATACCGGATACGCCGATCTGCAGCAATTGTTCTCCAGTATTGAGCAAGCCAACATCAGCAAGGAAGCGCTCAGTTTCAAAGTACCCTGGCAACCAGAGTTGATGGCACGCATTAGCAGCGAGGCGCAACAATTATTCATATCTGACGCAGATCGAAACCGGATTATTTTTTACTACGACACCATAACAGATGTGGTCTCTACCGTACCGGTAGATCTCAGGGCAGTCTCCTTGAATACGTTTCTGGTGCCTTTATTCAGGGCTGCAAGGGACGCCAGTGAGGTGTCCGGAAATCCCGTAGCAGAGAACCGAGCGGTGCTGCAGGCCCTTGCAGTCTATGTCAATGATGAAAACATTGGTCAGCTGATCGGCACAGATGCCGCCAGCACGGTCACAGCTGCTAACTTTATCGAAGTTAGGCTCCAGCGGCGCCAGGACCTTGCTCAGCATGTGATGAGCATTGCCGCCATATCCGCCTCCGCGGGCGCAAGCCTTGCACAATTATTATCGACCACCAAAGAAGCCTATGACGCACGCTACCGCAGCGGCTTCAGTTTTTCCGATCTCACAGCCAATTCTGTGGGTGTCGCCATGGCAGATTTCGCCACCCGAGACCCAGAGTCCGCACTGAAATTCCAACGCAGAATGATTGCCCTGGAAGCGGAATCTGAATATATGCCGGCGGTCGGAAACAATCGCGACGGCCTCACTGAAGTGGATTTCTCAGAGCAATATACTGACCGCAATAGCGATGAATACCGGCTGCGGCTGGAGCAAATTCAGGAACTGATCTATCAACAGTCACTTTTCCAGAATTTCAACCAGAATCAGAGCTTAGGCCAGTAGCCCTGGATACAATCAGCATGGACGAATTAACTGAGGCACAAGCGCAAGCATTGCACGCCGCCCTGCTCGCTCTAAAAGAGCAATTGGAACAACAGCTGCAGCAGGCAGCGTCGGCAGCAGAACCAGTGCAACTGGATCAGACCCTGCTTGGCCGCGTATCGCGCATGGATGCGATGCAACAGCAAAGTGTCGCGCTCTCTACTAGGAGGCATGCCAGTGTCACGCTGAAGAAAGTGCTCGCCGCTCTAAACGCCCTCGTGAAGGGCGAATATGGCTATTGTCGGCGATGCAATGACCCCATCGGTTTCGGGCGCCTTCAAGCCCAACCAGAGTCCAGTCTCTGCTTAAAGTGCCAGTCGCAGATCGATGGCCAGTGAGGCTCTCAAACTTTCAAAATAAGTGATGCTAGTGTATAAAAACGCCTCCTGATGCACCGCGACTCTGCTCCCCGCAAAGGCTGACCGACGTCATGTCCAAGAAAGGCTTCTTTACCACCAATCTGCACTCCGACCGCCATGATGGCCCGGAACACGGCGTGCTGCATAAAGCGATTCACCCCTCCGTCGCCTATGGATATGAGGATGCCCGTCACCTGGCGGAAGTGTTTCAAGGTAAACGCGCCGGATACAATTACGGCAGACAACTCAATCCAACAGTGACTGCGCTGCAGAATCGTATCACCAAGATGGAGGACGGCATCGCCACGGTGGCCTTCGCTACTGGTATGGCTGCAATCAGCTCGACAATGCTCTCTTTACTCAAGTCGGGCGATCATCTGGTGGCCAGCGCGTTCCTGTTTGGCAATACCAACAGCTTTTTTGGCACCCTACAGCGTCTGGGAATAGAAGTTACGTTCGTAGACGCCACCTCAAGCGATGCAGTGGCTGCGGCAATCAAGAGCAATACGCGCGCCGTGTTCGTCGAAACCATTGCCAACCCGGTAACCCAGATTGCCGACCTTATCGGCATTGGGGACTTGTGCGAAAGTAAGGGGCTAGTTTACATCGTCGACAATACTATGACGTCACCGCACCTTTTCAAACCTAAATCAGTAAAGGCTAGCCTGACAGTTAATGCGCTAACCAAATATATAGGTGGTCACGGCAACGCTCTTGGTGGAGCGATTACAGATACGGGTTGCTGCCGCTGGGATAAATATCCCAACATCATTGACACCTACAAAGAAGGACAAGTGGCATTTTGGGGAATCACCCAAATTAAAAAGAAGGGTTTGCGTGACATGGGGGCTTCGCTGGGTCCGGAAGCCGCCCATCATCTCGCCGTCGGTTCAGAGACTCTGCCGCTTCGACTTGACCAAGCATGCAACAATGCACTTGAGCTTGCCAAATATTGCGATCAGCACCCATACATAAAGAATACCTTCTATCCGGGTCTCGAATCTCACCCTCAACACGAGCGAGCGCAGCGACTGTTTGGGAAGTTCGGCGCAATTTTTAGCATTGACCTCACTGATGAAGTCGATAGCTTCGACTTTTTAAACAAAATGGATACCGTGATCGCATCTAGCAACCTTGGAGACAATCGCTCCCTCGGGATCCCCGTAGCCCATACTATTTTTTATGAAATGGGCGCGGAAAGGCGCGCTTCAATGGGGATTGCCGACTCCATGATCCGGTTTTCAATCGGCATCGAAGAGATCGATGATCTACTCCAAGACTTTGAGAAGGCTTTAGGCAAATGATTAGCCTGCTAGCGATAGATGAAATAGAGGAAGGCACTTCAAAAGGCATTGAAGTAAGCGGTGCCTATCTGTTTGCCGTAAAAAAAGATGATCAGCTGGTGCTTTACTACAATCGCTGCCCCCACCTTGGCACGCCCCTCGAATGGGAGGAGGATCGCTTCCTGGATGCCGATGGCGCCTTAATCCAGTGTTCCACCCATGGCGCACTCTTCCAGATTGAGGATGGCTATTGCCTAGTGGGCCCCTGTAAAGGCAAATCACTGCATGCCATGCCTTTTGAGATTATGGGCGGCATGATAATGATCGATGAAGACCAGCTCAAAACGCCAATGCCGCTCTGAAGCTCTTTTCCTTGCTGTTTGACTTCCCTTAACACCATACCTGGCCTTCGTGGCATTAGACCTAGCCTACTCAAGGGCTCGCAGCGGCGCAGGAAAATCATTGGCTGGCAAAATATCAAACTGCCACAGGGATTCGATCCATCAACACCGCGCGAGAGCCTTCCATGTCTAATCGGGTGCGATAGGCAAACACTTCTACGCCAGCCGCAGCAACCTCCCTCAGCAGTCGACCGTATTCAGGATCAACGTC
>Ga0315331_10004552_pt1 | contig 10447 bp, 8 predicted proteins | sample M160m34915metaG_FD_203456 | JGI IMG/M metagenome (GOLD analysis project Ga0315331, IMG submission 203456) | Ammonia-oxidizing marine archaeal communities from Monterey Bay, California, United States - M1 60m 34915 | ecosystem: Environmental > Aquatic > Marine > Intertidal zone | place: USA... | reverse complement strand
GATAGCGAAAGAAGGAACCTACATCGTGGCATTGAGTGATGTAATTGACAATGCCATCGATATTGTACAAAGCTATCTTGATGTCGAAATAGAATCGGAAAATTTAGCTCCAGTTCTATAAGCGTTATAAGTTTTCTTATGGACATGTACTTTTGATTTTTTTGTAATTCAAATGCTTCGGATATTGCTATTATATTAATATATTTAGGTCCATATTTGATTCCATGAGAAAATTATTTGCGGTACCTATTGCGTTTTTAGCATTAATGACGTGTGAGATTTCTTTTTCTCAAGGGTATCAGGTTAATTTTCAAGGCCAGAAACAACAGGGAATGGGGCTTGCCGGAACAGCAATTTATATGGATGGTTCTAGTCTATTTTTCAATCCTGGTTCGGTTGCATTTTCAAATGAAAATTCAATAAATATAGCTGTAACACCTATTTCAGGAAACACTTTATTTGTTGACTCTACTACGAGTCAAGGCTACCGATCAAATTCACCTATTGGTACTCCTTTTTCTGCCTATGGCTTGTTTCAGCTAAAAGATCATGCAAAACTCAAGTTGGGAATTGCTGCATACACCCCTTTCGGGAGCACAGTCACTTATGAAGATAATTGGATTGGCAGGTTTGCTTTAACCAAGCTACAATTGAAAGCTATATTTATTCAGCCTACATTTTCATATCGAATCGCAGACGTCATTGGAATAGGTGGTGGATTTGTGATCAGTACGGGTGATGTTGTTCTAGAAAAAGACATTCCTGTTCAGTTCAGTAATGGTGAATTTGCCAGCGCTAGCCTTTCAGGATCAGCTTTGGGTTTTGGATATAATTTGGGAATTCATTATGACCTTACGAAAAAACTGTCCATTGGACTTTCCTATCGTTCCAGAATTGAAATGAGCGTTAATGATGGTGATGCAACATTTAATGTGCCCGAATCACTTGATCCCAATTTTCCGGACAGCACCTTTTCAGGCTCACTGCCTTTACCACAAGTATTAACTCTTGGAGTAGCATATAAAGCCAATAAACAACTCACCTTTGTTTTAGATATAAATAGAGTTGGTTGGAAAGCCTATGATACCTTGTCATTTGATTATGCTCTCAACACCGAATCTTTGGAAGACACAAAATCACCAAGGATGTACAAAAGTACTTTTGCTTTCAGGGCTGGAGGCTCATATGATTTCAGTTCAGGTCTTTCTTTACGCTTGGGTGGAGGATTTGGTTTTTCTCCTGTTCAAAATGGCTATATTACTCCTGAAACACCAGATAATGACAGGTGGTATGGAACTGGCGGTATTGGATATATATTTGGCGACCACTTCTCAATGGATGCCACCTTTTACTATACCCAAATGACCCGTACGGGCCATAATATGGAAACGGGACTAAGCGGGACATTTGAAACAAAGGCTATTGCTGGAGGACTTGGTTTAATTTATAAATGGTAATATGAAGGTCTATTTCATTTCATTTCTTGCTACGCTAATGATGGTAATCAGTGCCTGTATGCCAAAATATGAGGCACCTGAACATGATGCAGGAGAAACAAATTCAACTTCTTTTGTAATGGTTGGCGGTACTTTTGCCTCTGGATACACTGATGATGCCTTATTTAAATATGGTCAAGAGCATAGTATTGCTTCCTATATTCAGCAAAGCCTAAACAGTGTCAATCCATCGTCATTTAATCAGCCATATGTTGATGATGGGTCCGTAGGGTTAAGCTCAAGTGGTCTTTCTAGACTGATACTGGGATATAAAACAGATTGCTTAAACGAAACTTCTTTATCACCTATTAGAGAAACTTCGATGGGTGATGCTAACGTCTTAAATAATGTATATAACGGTGTGCCATATAATAATATGTCAATTCCAAGTTTGAGGTCAGGCGATTTTTTTAACTCAGATTATTCCAATCAGAACCCTTACTTCGGGAGGATGTCATCTTCTCAAACAGCTACGGTTGATGAGGATATCTCTGCCGTAAATGCAACATTGTTTTCAGTCTTTTTGGGACTTGATGATTTTATGCCATTCATTAAATCCGGTACAAGAAGTGACAGTCTTCCCGATCTAAATACTTTTGAAAACAACTATCGACAATTACTCGAAACTCTCACGGCTAATGGAGCTAAAGGAGTAATATCTACTATACCTGACATCACAAGCGCTCCTTATTTTACGACGGTTGGTTGGAATGATCTTCTTTTAGATTCTGCTAATAATTCTACTCTGAATAGTATTTACAACCCTTTGGAGTTTTATTTTACTGAAGGCTATAATCCTTTTATGATTGAGGACCCAGCTGCAAATGCGTTTGGTGTGCGACCCATAGAGGAAGGAGAGCTTATTCTATTAAGTGTCCCTTTGGATTCTGTCAAATGTTATAAAATGGGCACCATATTTCCTTTTAGAAATGAATTCATCCTGACGAATCCAGAGCTCCAGGAAATTAGAACGCACCTCGACTTAATAAACAATATCATTCGATCGCTTGCTCTTGAATTCAATCTTGGCTTGGTGGAAGCAGAAGAATTCTTCAACAATATTAATTCTGGCTTCCCATTTAACGGCATAAATATGGGAACTGCTTTTATTTCTGGTGGAGCATATGGCCTAGATGGAATTCGCTTTAATGCCAGAACAAATGCCTTATTTGCCAACGAGTTTATCAAATCAATTAATCAAAAATACAATGCTTCCTACCCAATGGTCAATGCGACAAATTTGGATGCTGCATTTTTTCCATAACTTAAAATTCAATCATGAAACAATTTTTACTATCAACCATTTTCTTTTCTTTATGCACAATTCTTTCAGCGCAAACACCATGCGATGATGGAAGATACTCAAGCAGTGTTTTTTCCGATTTTACGAAAACTTCAGACATCACCTATGGCTCAAATACCTCATGGAATGGCTCGAATACAACCCTCAAGCTTGACTTTTATGAGCCAGATGGAGATACTGAAACAGAGCGTCCGTTATTAATCTGGGTACACGGTGGAAGCTTTATTGGAGGTTCAAAAACTGATCCCGACATGGTAGAATTTTCCGAGAGATTTGTGAAAATGGGATATACTTGTGCATCTATAGATTACCGACTAGGTTTCTTCCCTTTTGATTCAGCAAATGCAGTTAAAGCCGTAGTCCGAGCAGTACAAGATTTGCGTGGAGCTGTACGTTACTTTTATAAGGACAAGCAAACTGCAAATCAATATAAAATTGATACAAACAAAATCTTTATTGGAGGAAGCTCCGCTGGAGCAATAACTTCATTGCACATGGCGTACCTCGATGATGCATGCAAAATATCAGATTATCTGAACGAGTCAACAATCTCTTCCATGGGAGGATTAGAAGGAATGAGTGGAAATTCTGGGTATTCATCCAATGTGCAAGGTGTTATTAATGGATGTGGTGCTTTGGCAAGATACAGCTGGATTGAAGCAGACGATGTTCCTCTTTGTTCAGTCCATGGAACCAATGATGATGTGGTTCAATACAATCGTGGAATGGTTAACCCAGGAATTCCTTTAATGTATCTTGACGGAAGTAGAATGCTCCATGAAAGAGCCTGTGCAATTGGTCTTGAGGAATACTTCTACACCTTTCCAGGAGCAGGACATGTACCCTACATTAGTAATGCGACTATTATGAATACTACTGTTAATTTCATTCGAGACTTTTTAGTAAAACAAATGGGTTGCAATGAAGCAATATTACAACCAGAAAATGATCCAATGGAAACAGCATTTTTATATCCTATCGATGATTGTGATGGCAACCCTATTGATGATGAATGTACTTCATCAGGATTGACTGAAAACAACTCTTTAGATTTCGAAATCTATCCAAATCCAGCACAATACCAGCTCACTATTAAATCTGAAGAACTCATTGAAAGAATTGAAATTTACAGTCTTATTGGTCAGCGTATAATGACTAAAAATTGTTTGCTGAATGAAATAAACATAGAACTTTCCAATATTGAGTCCGGAAGCTATTTGATTCGAGTTTTTGACACTAATAACAAAAGCTCTAAAGCTCAATTAATAGAAATCATCGAGTAATTTCATGTTAAAATATGTCAGCTTAATTTGCTTTTATGTCTCCATCTCTTTACCTGGAATTGGTCAAACATTCCTAGAAGATTTTGATAATATCAGTACTTTAAGCGACTGGTTTTTTCAAAACAACAGTGCCTCTCAGAATCAAAATTGGCAGCAAGGAGATGCTACCCAATTTGTTTCACATCAGGGTGCTTCTAATTCATTTATCGGGGTGGGATATCAAAGCTCATCAGCAAGTACCCCGGTCACCCTAAGCAATTGGGCGATTACACCTTCACGAACCTATAATAATGGTGACATCATCACCTTTTATACTCGAAGGATTGACGCATCCCCTGTATTCCCTGACCGTCTTGAGGTACGATTAAGTGAAGATGGAAACAATTTTAACATTGGCTTTGCCCCTGAAGACGTTGGGACCTTCACTACTCTATTATTAAGCATCAACCCTACTCTTTCAACAACTGCTTATCCGAATACATGGACCCAATACACTATTACCATCTCAGGGTTAAGCAGCCCTACAAATGGAAGGATTGGATTCAGATACTATGTAACTGATGGAGGACCAGGAGGAAGCAATTCCAATTATATTGGGATTGACTCTTATACTTATTATTCTACCCTGAACCCGCCACTCAATGACGAATGTATCAATGCCACAAATATTGATCATTCAGCTGTATGCACACCCACTCAGGGGACACTACAATCAGCTTCGGAATCTTTGCCTGGATGTGATGGGATAGCAAATAATGATGTTTGGTATCAATTTACGGCTAGCACTAATGCAACAACATTAGAGCTATTGAGCTCGGCTGATATGGACCCTGTTGTTGAAGTCTATTCCGGCACCTGTTCAAACCTTAGCAGTTTGCTTTGTTTAAATGCAACATATGATGGTGAAAACGAATCGACTTCCATTAGCGGCTTGGTTCCTGGACAAGATTATTACATTCGGATTTATGACTGGTATAATTGGATACCAAACACCATGGATTTTAGTTTATGCATAGAAACCTTTGACCAATGCAATATAGATTCAGGCATAAATAGCACTCCTGAAAATGAAGTATGTGGTGATAATACAAATGGAGGATGCTACTTGGCTAATCCAGCTTATCAATACGTCACATGCAATGAAACTGTTTTTGGTTCTTGTTGGGCTAATAACGGAAATAAAGATTTCGACTGGTATCGATTTGAAATCTACGAGTCTGGCTTAACTAGTATTTTAATTTCATCTGAATTTCCAGTTACTGTAGATATTTTCAATATCGGTGATTGCTCAGTACCACAATTAATTACAACTGAAAGCTACAATTCTTGTGAACAAAACACCTTTACGGTTAACCTCCCTTCAGGTACATATGCTGCTGTTGTAAAGCCAACTACTTCAAGCCAGTTGGAGTGTGGCAATTTCAATGAGTATGAAATTGGATTTGCATTTCCAGAAAGTATTGTAGAGCTCAATTTGAGTGGAGCAATTGAGTTTTGCGAGGGCTCACCAATACAGTTGTATTCAACTAATCAAGCAGAAGGTCTTTTTAATTGGGGTATCGGGGGTAATCCTATCGCATCAACTGACACCCTCCTCGTTGATTTTTCCGGATCTGTATATTTAAATTACACCAATCAAAATGGCTGTCTCTCTCCCCAATCGGAAACCATTGAAATGATTATGAATCCTTTAAATTCCGCTGACTTTTTCTTCGAATCTTTTTCAATTTGTATTGGAGAAGGTATTATCACGCCTACTGTTACTAATCCCGGGGAAGGAGTCTTTACATCTACCCTAGGTCTTGATCTAGACATGGCCAGCGGGGCAATTAACTCCGACAATTCATCCATTGGTGCATATCTTGTAACCCATCAAACTGAAGGAAACTGTCCAGACTCCGTGAGCATCGAAATTACGATAGAAGACTGCTCATCTCTTGATGAAATCAATTTGGCATTCAATTTAGAGCCTAATCCATGCACAAATGCTATAGATGTCACCTCAGACCAAGGAGGTCTTATATCTATTTACACTACGTTTGGTGAAATCATCTACACGGGAATTAAAAGCCCAGGTATTCCTTTACAAATTCACACTCACAATTACAGTTCAGGTATTTATTATATTTCCTTTCAGCGCCAAGGAAAAAAGGAAGTTCTAAAATTGATAAAGCTCTAATTTTTGAATCACTGAATTATTCGTTAATTTCGATAAAAATCTAATCCATATGAAATTTATTTCCAGTCTTTTATTTGTATTGTCTGTCAGTTTCTCATTTGCTCAGACATGGAGCAGTGAAGTTGCAGAAATCTTTTATAATAAATGTACCAAATGTCATCACCCAGGTGGTGGTGGTCCATTTTCTTTGGTAGAATATAATGAAGCAAGTAGTATGGCGACTTCAATTTATGATGCCGTTTATCAGGGAAACATGCCTCCATGGCCTCCAAGTGATAATTCTGCTGAGTTTCTTCATGACAGATCACTTGAAGCAAACGAAAAAACAACAATATTGAATTGGCTTACTGCTGGATTTCCAGAGGGAGACGCAAGTCAAACACCTCCCCCTCCTGTGTATAATGTAGGTTCAATTTTAGGGAATGGTGATTTAGAGGTTCAAATTCCCACATACGCAAGTAAAGCCATTTCTGAAGATGATTATGTCTGCTTTTCATTACCTACAAACTTAACTGAAAACAGAATCATTAAAGCCGTTGAGGTGATTCCAGGAAACCCAGAAATTGTTCATCATGTATTGGTCTATGTGGATCAAAATGGATCTGAAGTTACAGATACAATTGGCGGAGATTGTGCTAGTCCTTCTGACCTGAGTACAAAGCTTGTTGGTGGATTTACGCCAGGTGCAACGCCCATTATCTTTCCATCTCAAGACCCTATAAAGCTTGGTGTATCTGTAAATGCAGGAGCCAAAATATATCTTAATATGCATTATCCAATTGGAAGCTACGGCTTGGTTGACAGTACACGGGTAATTTTTCACTTCTACCCTCAGGGAGAGAGCGACGTTCGAGAGGTAAGCTCAGACCCTCTTCTGATTAACTATACATTTATGCTGGCACCTGAGCAGGTTACTTCAGTAGATGCTCAATATCCCAACTCTGGAACAACTTCTTTAAACTATTCATTGTTTTCCATATTCCCCCATATGCATCTTTTAGGTAAAGAGATTGGTGCATTCGCCGTGAAACCCGGACAAGATACCGTGAGACTTATAGATATTCCTCATTGGGACTTTGACTGGCAGGATTTTTATAAATTCCGGTATCTTCAAAAAATTCCACAAGGTTCTAAGATCCATGGTTATGGAACATTTGACAATACCTCTTCAAATATTCACAATCCTTTTTCTCCTCCACAAACCATTTTCTTTGGGTTGAATACAACAGATGAAATGTTCATTACTTATTTTCAATATTTACCCTATGTCACAGGTGATGAAAATTATGATTTAACAGACCTAACTGCTTTAAGTCTTGAAGAGTATCTCCCTGAGAATTCCTCCGGAATTAATGTGTATCCCAATCCTTTTGGCATAGATGGAATTCGAATATCATTTATGGAGCCATTGAAACCAAATGATCAAGTTTATATATACGATAATTTAGGCAACCGAGTGGCGATTGTACCTCACAACAATGAAAAAGAGCTTACCTGGAAAGGTACAAATGAAAATGGTCAAGTGGTCAAATCCGGTGTGTATTATGTTTCTGTGAATATTGAAGGTGTTCATTCGCATCAAAAAATAATCAAAATTAAATAGACATATAGCCATTCTCAAGATTTTACTATTTTTGCCCTCACTAAAACGGTCTCGTGGCCGAGTGGCTTAGGCACCGGTCTGCAAAACCGGTTACAGCGGTTCGAATCCGCTCGAGACCTCCAAAACCCTCTGAAAGATTCAGGGGGTTTTTGTTTTTATTTTTTATCTTGTGGATAATTCAAATTTTAAAATGAAAAACATTATTCTTTTAATAACAGTATTATTAAGTTTCGCGTCATTTTCTCAACAATGTGTAAGCAAGTTTGAAGGGAAATATGAGGTGGATGTTTCAGCCACGATGCCCTTTTTCGAAAAAGCCGCATATACAGAAAATGGAGAGCTCCCTGAAGAGCTCCAAAACATGCTAAACGGCATTACACTTATTATTTATTCAGATTCTTTATCCTTGGAAATGTCTGAAAACAAACGCGTACTCCCATTTGATTCTCGAAATTCAATAGAAGAAAATGGCCATTGTGATCTTCTATTGGACATGAGTGACATGACTGTTCCAGAGGAAGCAAATAACATGTATCTCACAATATATGTAAAAGGCAATAATCGACTTCAGATTATCAATTCAGTAAACCCTAAAGAGATGGACAATTACATCTGGAGTAGAAAGGATTAAATTCATTCTTAATTTTTTAGACTAAGGTAAATGTCAAACACCTCTTTTTGATTACTTTAGCATTCTAATCAAATTTTTTCAAAATGAAAACTATTTTCGCAAGTGCTGCATTTATTTTAATGACCGGAACTGTCTTTTCACAGGAATGTATTCAAAAGTACATTGGTTTCTATAAAATTAATATGGAAGAAACCATTGCCGAAATCAGAAGAACGGATGCTGAAAAGGCAAACGAAGAGGTTCCTGCAGAATTTATGGAAAAGATGCGTAAAGTTAAAATGGAAATAAAAGCCGATGCGCTAGAAATGACTATGATGGAACAGACAAATGAAATTAAAGTCATTCCTAGAGAGTCTAAAAAGGAAGGTGGGTCTTGCGATCTTCTTCTTATGGTTCCACCAGAACAGCTCCCTGAGGGAGTGGAAATCCCATTTCTAACCATTTATGCCAATGAATATGGTAAACTAATGATTAAGTCTTCAGGTGGCGGAAATGACATGGATAGCTTTGTCTGGACTAAAGTTGAATAACAAATAAAATCAAAATGCTGTCAAAAATAATTCTTTTAAGTTGCTCTCTTTTTGTTTTCCTATGCTCATGCACTACTGTTTATTTTGATAGACCCCAGCCCAGAGACGGACAAGTAATGACTGAATTTCCAGATGGAATATTGAATGTTTGGTCTCTAAAAGAGGAACTCGGCCGTTTGGATATTGAGTTTAAATTAAATGCTTTGGTAATTACTGAATATGAAAAAGATTCACTTACCAATGATATGGTTGTTGGAAAAACAAGCAACATCACATTGGGTGATTCTATCATTCTTAAAAAATGTAAAGGATTTTATGTGCTGAGCCTAAAAGAAAATGAACAGCAGTATCAAATCACATGTATGGTTATCAAAGAAGACGATGAAGTTGATCTTTATGCGCCTCAGAGTCTGCCTTTCTGGAAAAGCTCCAGAAAATTGAAGCTAGATAGTGTTGTTGTCTCTGAAGGCGGAGGATTTATGGGAGGAAGTACACATACCCAGAAAAACTTCAAGCTAAATGAAGGGGAAGAGATTCAAACCGTTTATTACACTGGAGGTATTAAAAGCAAACACCTTAAGAAAGTCATTCGAGAAGAAAATTTAATCCTTTCATTAAAAGCGGACGGAACCATATCCTTTCAATAATCCAAAACAGCTTATTTCGAAATAACAGTTGCAGAAGCTTGTGCTGTAGCCATGACTGTAATGTCATTAATATTCACATGTTCTGGTCTCGTAAATAAAAACCAAATGGTTTCAGCTATATCCATAGCCACCAACGGATCATACCCATCATAAACGCGATTCGCCGTTTCCGTATCGCCTTTAAACCTGACCATAGAAAATTCTGTTTCTGCAGCACCCGGAGCTAGATTACTCACCTTTATCCCATGTGACACCAAATCAATACGCATGGCTCTTGACAAGGCGTCTACCGCATGCTTCGTCGCACAATATACATTTCCACCTGGATAAACCTCTTTCCCCGCAATACTAGCTATATTAATGATCTGCCCTTTTTTCTTTGCCTTAAAGAATGGAACAATTGCCTTGGTTACATATAATAATCCTTTGACATTCGTATCGATCATTCGCTCCCAATCATCAGATAGACCTTCATCAATTGGTCCTTTACCCACAGCTAATCCTGCATTATTTATCAATACTCCAATTTTTTCTAAAATTGAAGAATCCAATACATTTATCATTTGATTGACCTTTACCTCATCTCTAACATCACATGCCAATGTTATCACCTCTACTTGTTTGGAAAGCACCTCTTTAAGCTCAAGCAACCTTTCCTCTCTGCGGGCCATTAAAATCAAAGGGTATCCTTTATTTGCAAATAATTGAGCGGTCGCCTCTCCAAACCCTGAGCTAGCTCCTGTTATAAAAATGTATTGATCCATCTTGACAATTT
>Ga0315331_10004551_pt1 | contig 10447 bp, 8 predicted proteins | sample M160m34915metaG_FD_203456 | JGI IMG/M metagenome (GOLD analysis project Ga0315331, IMG submission 203456) | Ammonia-oxidizing marine archaeal communities from Monterey Bay, California, United States - M1 60m 34915 | ecosystem: Environmental > Aquatic > Marine > Intertidal zone | place: USA... | reverse complement strand
GACAGGGCAAACTCCAACACTCACAAACGATGATGGGAAAAATATTGTCGCGATTGATGGGTGCGAGCGAAGATGATAAAACCGTCAACAAAATCGACGTCTCAAAAATGCCCGAGTTCGCTGCAGTCGCTAAATATCTCGGTCCCTCGGGGACCTTTGTCCGAACCGATGATGGTGGCTGGTTCGCCTCCGGTGTCGTGCTTCGCAAAGCACCACCCGCCGCAGAATAACACTCATCTGTCCCGTTCTCAGTAGTTAGTAACGACTGCCGATTTAGCGAAAATAAATACGAATATCACGATGTGTATTTACCACTTCGAGCGACCAACGATAGCGGTGATTGTTAAGCAGTTTAGCAGGTAGCTCAAAATAGGCGCCCAGTTCATCTAAGTGCTGCTTCTGTGTAGTGATCTCATCGGGGCGGGGGTTTTCATTAGCCGCTTGATTGGCGGAAATAACCAGCAAGTAGTACCGTCCTAGGTTTATCTCCGTAGTGAATCTGCCCTCATCGTCCGTCACGGAGAACTGACCACCAAGTCGCCGAATTTCTTCGATCGTTGCCAAAGTGTCCGGTACATCATCACCGGGCACAAGATCAGCTACCGAGAATTTTTCACTCGGCAATGATTCTTCGGGCAATAAAAACACCAAGGCTTGAGTATCCACGGCCTCTGGATCATCGGCGGTGCGAAACGTCACCCGTCCTTTACACGACACTAACCCCACACCCGCACCCTGAGAGTCTAATACTGATTCTTCGGCGGGGTCGATCATCGTGCCAATCCAAAAACTAGTCAGCGCCACACAACCGATGAGCGCAACAAAAATATAAATCGTCGCACGGCTAACTCCGACCAAAACGTGATCACGGGTGTGCCGAGAAATTTTTTCGGCGTGTTTATTTGATTGCTGGGTTCGCTTAACCCGTTTCTCAAGATCATCGAAGTGCTTATTTGGCACCACAACTCGCTCGCCGCCGCTGTCAATCAAATCTTTGTGCGTTTCCTCACCACTATCATCGCCTTGAGTATCGAAGGACTCGCTAGGTGTTTCCGTTTCGTCAGCAACAGGCACTATTGCATTGCCAGTGACGCCTGGAATTTCTTCGGTAACAGATGGGCCAGCTAATTCGGAGTCCCGAATGACGGGCGGAGCCGATGGCATCTCTTCGGTACCATTAGGTTGGCTCACGATAGGTGGAATACGTACCGGCTTACGGCACCCAGGACAGACTGCCTCCGTATCTGCACGTGCGACGGGGACTTTCAACGTTTCGCCACAATGTGGACATTTGAATTGAATCATGGAATCTATTACTTGGTTTGCGTTGATTCAAATTCTTTAAGTGGATCAAGCGCGTCAAATGCTTGCATTGCCTCAATTAATTCACATGCTTTAGATCATCGAGACCATTGATTATCAGGAGTACACACGCTGAGTAATAATCTTACTCAGCATCGCCCCGCTTGCTTTGCGTAGAACCGTCATCGGCTGGCTCAACGTGACTAATAGCCATTGTAAGAACTAATAAGCACAAATCCACTGCCGAAACAAATAATCCGGCAATTGCAATGGTCTTAAAAAACCCAGCTGCACCGCTATCATTTAATCCCCCAGCAAGAAATATAGCTCCTAGAGCAACCAAACTTGTCGCCGCAGCGGAAATTAATATTAACGTTAATACCAGTATGATTCGACGTAACATTTAACCAATTCCTAATTTGCGTAATCTAGGCATTTTAAGCAAACCAGCAATGGTGTCAAGCTTACTAGCGTACAGTAGCAATGCCGGATTTTGTCCGGAAACCGTTTCAAGTTATGGTCAATATTACTATTCAAGGTGGTCAAACTATATCGAGTTCTCAATAATAATATTATCACTTTCAAATAATAACATCCGATTGAAATAATAAGATCTGATATAAATTAATTCGTAATGTCACTGCTCACCAAGTCTGGTAATTGATGAAGACACAAACCACCGCGTTATTAAGAACGCGCATTTTCCGCCCCTGCCGGCGAAGATTGTTTGTTGTGATATCTCTTGCCTTCGCTATGATCAGCACCTTACCCGCAGCAATCTACACGCTGAAGAATAATGTTCAAGTGGAAGGTTCCCCTGGAAAGATTGGTGGAATTGGTGAAACACCATTAGCTGCAAGCACCACTGGTGGAGAAGTAGGAACTAAGCTAGTTCATTTTGCTGATGACGGTATTCGCCGCACATTTTTCTCCCAATATCAAGTCCTCAATTTCGTAAACTCACCGCCCGAAAACCTTGAGCGAATCACGCTCAACCAACGGGTCGCAACCATCGGTAAACGATTAGCCGCCGTTGGTCCCATTCTTAATATTACAGCTCTGGATGAATTTGGTAGGCGACTCGTCAGCATGCAATCGTCGCGCGGGGCTCTACACATCGTGCAAGGCTTGACCGAAGTTAATCCGCGATATTCAACATTAGAAAGCGTTGTTACCAACAATTCCATAATCTGGAAGACTCGGATTGCCACTAGTTCCATACCCACATCCGTCCTCAGCCGCATTCTAAAAAATCACCTCGACATGAAGAATCCAGACGATCGCTTAAAGATTGTCCGCCTTTACATGCAATGCGAACGCTACCAAGACGCTATGTTCGAACTGCAATCTGCTATTGAACAATTCCCAGAACTCGCCAATCTCAAACAACAAATTGTACAATTACGCCAGGCACTCGCAGAACGTTTAATCTCGGAAATTGAAAGTCGGCAAACCGCCGGGCAACACGCACGCGTCTATAAATGGTTGTCGAACTTTCCCAGTGAAGGCGTCGCCGTAGAGACACTACTACGTGCTCGAGATCTACTTAAAGACTATGACGAACAGGCAGCGATGCGCAACAAAATCCTCATTGCCTTTGACCGCCTGCTAGGAGAGCTCAAAGATGAGCCAACACGAGAAAGCATTCAGCCAATTCGAAAGGAAATCCGTGGGCAGTTAAACATTAACACAATTGCACGTCTAGCCGACTTCAATCGACTGTCTGACGACACCGACCTCGGGGCAGACTCGAAACTCGCCCTAGCAATTAGTGGTTGGCTGATGGGGCAGGGCCAAGTAACTGAAAATCTCGCGGTTGCGATCTCTTTGTTTGATGTCCGCAATGAAGTTCGGAATTATCTGCAAAGCATCAATGCGTTGCAGCGAGTGGAAATACTGGAACGCCTGAAGAACCTAGAAGGTAGTACACCCGCAAACGTGGCGAAACTGCTAGCGGCCATGAAACCAACGCTCATCACCACACCAAACGACCCACCGCCAGAATCCGAAAAAAGTGAACCGATGAATAACGATTCACAAGATCAACAACAGGATCCTTTGCATCACGTGTTTGAAATCACTGGACCTGAAGATGCCCCGTTCCTATTCCATGTCCAGTTGCCCCCAGATTATGATCCCTACCGAAAATATCCATGCATCGTGAGCTTGCACGGGGCAGGGGGGACACCGGCGAAGCAAATAGACTGGTGGGCTGGAACTTATAACAAACAAACCGACCTCAGACTCGGGCAGGCATCACGACACGGATACATAGTCATCGCCCCAGCATGGACTAAGCCTTATCAGAACAAATATGAATACTCAGCTCAAGAACATGGCAAGGTTCTGTACGCCCTCCAAAATTCGCTTAAGCGATTTTCGATCGATACTGATCGAGTATTTCTTTCCGGACATTCCATCGGTGGTGATGCCGTCTGGGACATTGCCTTAGCCCATCCGGACCTGTGGGCAGGAGTATTACCAATCGCAGCGACCGCTGGAAAATATGTCGGACGCTATTGGCAGAATGCAAAACATGTTTCCTTCTATTTTGTCGGTGGGGAAATGGATGGAAATCGTGTCGCACAAAACATGCAAGATTTCAATCGCTATCTCACTAGATTTGGATACGACACAATGATTGTCGAATACAAAGGACGCGGTCATGACCATTTCCAAGACGATATTCACTTCATGTTTGATTGGATGCGTACGCACCGCAGGAATTTTTCTCCGAAGACCATTAAATGCACAACAATGAGACCGTGGGATAACTTCTTCTGGTGGGTCGAACTCGACGGTATGCCTTCAACGTTTATTACACTACCACTGCAGTGGCCACGCAAAGCAGCCCGTGACGCCCTGCTCGAAGCCGAAATCGGACTCAACAATCGTATCCGAGTAAAATCACCAGCGAAGATCATTACCGTCTACCTCAATCCTGACATTGTTAACTTCCAAGAAAACGTATCGCTCAACCTCTCCGGTAAAACTCAAAGCGAACCGATCATACCCGATCTTGAAGTCATGCTCGAAGACGTTCGCACCCGCGGTGATCGACTCAATCCTTTCTGGGCTAAAGTCACTTCGGCTCGATAGCCGCGCCTCTATCAAAGATTCACCTCGGTCCCTATCTTTTTACCGCTTGTATTTTCACGTCGTCGATTGAAAACTCGCCAATACCGCCGAACAAGCCAACTCGTAAAATCGCTTCTCGCGCTTGTAACGGGACTCGAATTAATTTCTGCGTTGGACTCCACGGTTGTGATCCAATAAAGGGCCCCACCACACCGGTACCTACTTCTTTACGGTTTTCGTCATAGAACACAAACAGAAATAACGGTACCTTATCTCGTGAATTGCCAGAACGGACATCTTGCAATTTAACTTGAGCGGCGAATCGCAATCCGCCGATTACACGACCATCAATTGGGAAACCTTGTAGCATATGAGCCGACTTACCGAGTTTCTCGTTACTAAACATTGCGTGCCGTCTTCCCTGTGCCGCTGTATCATCATCGACCGGTTCGACATTGCGCTGATAGTACCACCCAATCACAAACGGGTAGTCCTCTTTCGTTAGCTCAAAGTCACCGTTGAACAATACTGGCTTTAGGGGATCCGGTTTGACCTGCCGATTTTCTTCCGCGTTACCCGTCATGGGAACAAACAACGTCGGCCGCAGCGCCTCGGCTTGCATCTTGCCGTTTTTCTTGCGCAAAATATACATGGTTTGCTGATATCGTTCGCCTACCGGAATCACCATCAACCCTCCCTCTCGTAATTGTTGCACCAATGGTTGTGGCACGCGCTCCGGCGAACAAGTAACAATGATCTTATCAAAGGGTGCATACTGAGGCCAACCTTTGAAACCATCCCCTACTTTCGCTAATACATTATCGTATTTGAGTCGTTTCAACGTTGCCCGCGCGCGGTTTCCCAACGATTCGACGATTTCGATCGTGAATACTTGTTTGACCAGCGGTGACAATACCGCTGCTTGATAACCGCTGCCAGTTCCGATTTCCAAAACCTTATCGGACCGCTGTGGATCCAATGCTTCCGTCATAAACGAAACAATAAATGGCGCTGAAATCGTCTGTTGATCGCCTATCGGCAGCGACATGTCCAAGTACGCTTTGTTTCGCAAATTAACCGGTACGAATTCATGTCGCGGCGTTGCTGCCATAGCGTCGATCACCCGGGCATTGGTAATCCCAGAACCGACGACCGCCTGTTGAACCATTTTACGACGGGGCACAATATAGGGATCTCGACTTTGTGCAGCAACTGACACTACAGAAACTTGTAATACAACAAGCAGTATGCAATTCCACCACCGAGCACCTAAGCATGAGAGCTCAAATCGGTCTAGGAAAATATTGATCCTCGTATTTGAAATATCCGAGTTCATGATCATCGCCTGCCTCCAACTATACATCGTTTGCTGCAACCCAAAACCTAATGTGCATTAGATTTTCCAACCAACTTTTACTTTGCAAGCTCCCAAACGCCTGACAGAAATTAGCCGTCGGGGACTTGAGAACATGAGTATTGTCTGGAAGACTAGTATTATACCTAACACCACTACTTTGTGCGGATAGCAAAAAAGGATAAGCGATGAGAACTAACCCAGTTAAGGAAAAACTACGCAACGGTCAACCCTCTTTTGGGACATGGCTCTCCTTAGGTAATCTACATGCGACGCGAGTTATGGCACGCTTAGGCTTTGACTGGCTAACCTTAGACATCGAGCATATGGCTTTTGATTGGTCCCAAGCTGAATCCATCTTTGGCGCAATTGCGGATGCCGGAGGAGTTCCTTTGGCGCGCGTTCCAGAAGGTAGTCACCATTATATTAAACGAGTCCTCGACGCGGGCGCTTGGGGAATCGTCGTTCCTATGGTCGACACAGTGGAACAAGCAAAAATTGCTATCGCCGCGGCAAAGTTTCCTCCCACAGGGAATCGCAGTGTCGGGGGAGGCAGTGGTGCTATGAATTTCGCGGCGGAAGTGGGAGATTACCGCATGCAATCCAACGATGAAATCCTTGTCGTACTTCAAACAGAAAGTCCCACAGGAATCGCCAACGCCGAAGAAATCTACAGCTTGCCTGGGTGCGATGCGATTTTCATCGGTCCCAATGACCTGCGTTTCCAAATGCGAGCAGAAGATGGAACTTTTCCGACGCCTGAAGCTCACGAAGCAGCGATCCAAGAAGTCATCCAAATCGGAAAAAAAACAAACTGTCCCACTGGTATCCACACGATGGATCCCGTGAGTGCCGTGCAAAGGGCAGAACAGGGAATGCAGTTTATCGCTGTGGAAAGTGATCTCAAATTTCTCACGACCCAAGCAACCGCCGCCCTTAAAGTCGTGTACCCAGATCACGACGCAGGTGACGTCGTGCGGTATTAAGTAATGAATAATCTGACGATGACTAAGCTTTGATAACGTGCCCCCACATAACACCCCAAGCTCAGTGACAGTTCTCATTAGCCAATTGCATTGCTTCTACTGCATCACTGTGTTAAAATAGGTAAACTTAACAACATTACTTCAGATTCGGGTAAATTTCCTAAACAGTTATTACGGAGTCATCCAATATGCGACAATCTATTTTCGCCACTATCGTCCTTGTAATGCTCTTTACAGCATCCCACACTAACGCAGGGAATGTCATTGTTGATCCGTGTTGTTCACGTGTCGTTGTCTGTTGTAGACCTACCGTTGTTTATCATCGCCCAATTTTGCGTAATGCGATTTACGAAACACGAATTGCTTTGCATTATCACGCAAACTATCGCTATTATCGTGCGCCATTGTTTGGTCCCTTGGGAGCTCCACGAATTTTCTCACGCGTTTACTACAGTGCGCCGGTTAACGTTTCCGAAGCTAAACCTACCGTTGCCAAGCCCACACCGCAGAAATACATTGATCCACCCAAGGCAAACGGTGAATCTAGACTTGTACCAATTCAACCTGTTGCACCAACACCTGCTGACGACGCGACCGCAGCACCAGATAGCGACGACAAACCAAAACTAAAACAACCTGGTAACGACGCTGGGGGCGATGATTTTGAACTTCCGCAACCAGAAGTCAAAGTAAATCCGACATCCACCACGCTATACCTCCAAGTCCCACATGATGCTCAAGTCATCATCAATGGCTTTCGGACTAGCACTATTGGAACTCGTCGAGAATATATCTCCAGTAATCTTGATATTACCAAGACTTATCAGTACGACATTGAAGTCATTTGTAACACAGCAGACGGAATTCACCGCCAACGCCAGTCCATTAAAATGGTGCCCGGTAACGTAGGTTCACTCACCATCTTACCAACTACAGCTTCTCAACTCGTTAAAAAATAGCATCGCATTAGCCGTTGCCCAAACGACGACGCTCGAACATACTTAAAAGCTCTTCAAGTAATTCACCAATGACTTGAAGAGCTTTTTTAATTGTTTGGTGAATTGATCAAGCAAACCAAGGATTTTTTGCCGTGTTTAATAACATTGCCCTCGTTGGCGCTACTGGAGCTGTTGGAACCATTGTTCGTCAGTTACTCGAAGAACGTAACTTCCCTTATAACGAAATTCGCTTTATTGCCTCAGCGAGATCCGCGGGCACGACGCTCTCCTTTAACGGCACGGACCACAAGGTTGTCGAACTCGGTCCCACAGCGTTCGATGGAATCGACCTTATCATCGCAAGTACGCCAGACGAAGTAGCTGCTGAATTAGTACCTTGGGCCAAGCAAGCGGGCGCAGTTGTAGTCGACGAAAGCGGTTATCACCGCATGCAGGACGATGTACCGTTAATCGTACCGGAAGTAAATCCGGAAGCTATTACAAACCACAATGGCGTTATTGCTAGTCCCAATTGTTCTACCACCCAAATGGTCGTCGCCATGCACCCCTTACACGCTGCCGCTCGAATCAAACGAGTCATCGTCAGTACCTATCAGGCTACAAGTGGCGCAGGCGCAGCAGGACAACGTGAACTAGAGCAGGGGACTCAAGCTGCAATTTCTGGCACGCCATTTGAACCACAAGCTTTCTCACACCCAATCGCCTTCAACCTGATCCCTCAAATTGGATCAGAAAAACACATGGGATATACATCTGAAGAGATGAAGATGGTTTGGGAAACTCAAAAAATATTCCAAGATGACTCGATTGAGGTTTGCCCAACCGCTGTCAGAGTACCGGTTACCAACTGTCATAGCGAAAGCATTTTAGTCGAAACCGAGAAAAAACTTACTGCCGCGGAGGCTCGCGAATTATTTGAGTCCCAAGAGGGTATTACCGTTATCGATGATTTAGATCAGCACCAATACCCTATGCCACTTACCAACTCAAATCACGACGACGTATTTGTCGGACGTATTCGCGAAGACATCTCCAGTCCCCATGGAATTGCATTCTGGTGTGTTAGCGATAACCTCCGTAAAGGTGCAGCCACCAATGCAGTTCAAATTGCAGAGTTACTCGTTAACTCTGCAAACGGCTAAGACTCTTAAATACTGGTGTGATATTGGTGAATGCTTGGTGACTACTTAAACCCATGGTTGCACCGCATACATTTTTTTAATGGCGTCTTATGAGAAATTTCAAGGGAATTTTAGCTTACGACGGTTCGAAGTATGCCGGTTGGCAACTGCAACTGGAACAACCAACAATTCAAGGCAAGTTAGAACAAGCGCTGCGAAAGATTACGGGCGAAGAAATTCGCGTTCTATCCAGCGGCAGAACTGACTCAGGCGTCCACGCTCATGGGCAAGTCATCTCCTTTCGGACCGAAAGCGATTTAACACAAGAAATCTTGTGCCGCGCGATCAATGCTCAGACTCCATTTGATATGTTTTTACGAAATTTAGAAGTCGTTGCCGATAATTTTCATCCCATCCGTGATGCCACATCAAAGCACTATCGATACCTCATCCAACCTGGGCCGGTTCAAAACCCGCTCGCCCTAAAGTTCGCTTGGCTTTTTCCTACAGCATTAGATTTTCCGGCTATGCAACAAGCGGCACGACACTTTGTAGGCAGACATGACTTTACGAGCTTTGAAGCTGCCGGCAGTGAACGCAAGACGAGCGTGCGTCACGTAACTGAACTCACACTCAATAGCGCTGCTGAACATCAAGCCACCACCATCCAGGTCGACATTCGCGCCGATGGATTTTTATACAACATGGTAAGGAATATTGTGGGGTCGTTGGTCGAAGTGGGGGCAGGGAAGCGCACCCCAGATTCGCTTATTGAGGTACTGGCTGCACTAGACCGACGCCAAGCCGGAATGACGGCACCAGCGCAAGGACTGTACCTAATGCACGTCGAATATGCCGATAATGCATAATGGACTAACTACCAAGACGGGTTCTAGGGTAATCTATTATTGATGAAGATCGTACATATTATTACACGCATGATCGTTGGCGGTGCTCAAGAAAACACGCTGTATAATTGCACGGACTTAATTAATGATCACGGTGACGATGTTACACTTATAACCGGTCCGTCAGCGGGTCCCGAAGGCGAACTGCTTGATCGTAATTCCCACCCAAACCTAAACATGGCCGTTGCCACCTCATTGCGGCGCAACATTCACCCATGGCACGATTGGCAAGCGTACCGCCAGATCAAACAGCTAATACGCCAGTTGAAACCAGACATAGTACACACTCACAGCGCCAAAGCAGGACTGCTCGGGCGTTGGGCTGCTCATCGACTTAAAGTAAAAGGGATTGTACATACAATCCATGGCGCTCCCTTTCATCCGTATCAAAATCCACTGTCGCGTTGTCTGTTTCGCTACTGTGAGAAATTAGCGGCGCAACGCTGCCATAAGTTAATCAGCGTCTGCGATGCAATGACCAAGCAACTGGTGACTGCAAAAGTCGCTCCGCGAGAACAATTTACGACCATCTATAGCGGCATGGATATCTCGGACTTCATCAATGCTAATTCACACCGCGATTCTATGCGTCAAGAACTAGGCTTTAGTGACAACGATATCGTTGTCGGAAAAATTGCACGCTTATTTAGCCTAAAAGGTCACGAGTACTTAATAACGGCAGCCAGTGAGATCGTCAAATCCAATCCAGCGATACATTTCCTATTAGTCGGTGATGGAA
>Ga0315331_10004548_pt1 | contig 10455 bp, 9 predicted proteins | sample M160m34915metaG_FD_203456 | JGI IMG/M metagenome (GOLD analysis project Ga0315331, IMG submission 203456) | Ammonia-oxidizing marine archaeal communities from Monterey Bay, California, United States - M1 60m 34915 | ecosystem: Environmental > Aquatic > Marine > Intertidal zone | place: USA... | reverse complement strand
CCGTGAGCTTCGTCTAAAATTAAAATAAAAGGGTAACGTTGTTTTAATTCAACCAATTTCTTTAAGTCAGGGTAATCTCCATCCATGCTAAAAACACTTTCTGTAACCACAAAAACTGTTTCATAATTCATATAGTTCGCATTTAATAATGCCTCTAAGTGGGTCAAGTCTAAATGATGGTAGCGCTTGAAGGATGCTGCTCCTTTTGCAAGTGCTTGAACCATAGAGTGATGAATAAGCTTATCTGCAAGAACGAGGTCATTCTTTTTAGGTAAACTATTAAGAACAGCCTGATTTGCTAGAAAACCAGCATTGAATAGCATTCCAAAAGATTTTTGTTTCCATTTTTTAAGTTGTTCAAGAAAGCTTTCATGGCAGGGAAGAAAACCTGATAAGAGAGGAGAAGCACCACTTCCAGTCCCAAATTTATCACAGGCTTTTTTAGCACCTATTATAACTCGGGAGTCATGACGCAGTTGGAAATAATCGTTGGAGCATAAATTAATCCTGCATTCTGAATAGAGCTGAATATCCCTAAAGAGATTTTTATTCCGCCTTATATTTAATTCGTCTTCAAGACGGTTAAAAAATTGCTCATTCAAGGCATTAAATATCTTATTAGTATAATCATCATTCTAAAAATTATGATATAAATTAAGCCGCAAGTCAAAACCCCTTACTAGGTAGGCTGATTGCAATTACTACTTTTGGAAATAATGATCTATTATTCGCTTGGCCTAAACCGAGTGGTCATAATGAAAAAAATTCAAGATTCAGGAAAAGTCTGGTGTAAGGGTTTTAAGCTACCCGTCCACGCTGTGCGAATAGAAAATAAAATATTTGCTACAGGAAAAGGTGAGGAACAAGTTATTGATTACTGGGTGGATGGAAATAATCTATGTGTTGATCTCAATGAACCAAACCGTGAAATTCGATTAGCAAAGAAGTTACCTCTTGATCTTGAGCCCTCAGTTCCTGGAACACTATTCAATGGTTTTACTTATACTAAGCACGCAGACGTTCTTATTGTAAGCCAAGACGAAGACAGGATTAAGGAGAAAGTAATATCAGGAGAAACTTATAGAACGGGTCGATACGATAGTATGAAATCTAAGGAGTTTTGGGTTAAAGTCTGGGGTTACTCCTAATACTTAGGCCATGAGTATCATCTTATATTTCTTATCAACCTTGCTGACTGATGTTCCAGAGTATTACGATCAATAAACTCTATTTCTCCATCTCTCAAGTTAATCCGGCCAACTTCCCCATTCTCATTAATTTCTTTGAGCCACATAAAATTGGCACATTTTGTTACAAATAGCCTGTCAATATGAACAACCTCCTCTTCCCAATCAATTTGATTTAATTCAGTATCATAAAAATTCTTAGCCTCTTCTCTTGATGGAAGCCTCCAGTCACTGAATCCTCCAGCATAAACCTGATTCATTAACTTTGCATATGCTAGTGCAGCATCATAATTTCTCCACTGACCTAAATCTCCCCAAGAGTCTTTGGGAAGCCAGTGCATATTATATTTTGTATCAGTAATTACTCCAGAAGAATTGTCATGAAAACGGCCTTGTTCATTCATAGTAATATCCCAAAATAAAAGAAATGAAAAAATAACATGTTTATAGTTCTTCTTCAATGCATTTTAAAAACTCATCCCGTAAAAAATTGGTAAGTATACCAGGCTTTTTATTTCCAACCGGTTTGTCGTCAACTTTAACAACAGGAACAATATCAATTCCCGAGTTAGTGATAAAAACCTCATCAGCATGATAAATATCTTCTGATATCAATAATCCTTTACTCACAGGTATTTTATGGTTCATTGCGATTTCTAAGACGACCTGGCGTGTTATTCCATCCAAGACACTATTATTGCTGGCTGGTGTTTTAAGAATTCCATCTTTTACAATAAATAGATTACTAGTTGCTCCTTCTGTTACACCCAAAATAGGATCAACAATAATACCCTCCATACTCCCTTGCAGTTGAGAAAATTTAAGCAATAAAATATTAGAAAGATAGTTACATGTCTTCAGACTCTGATTTACGCCTAGCAATACAGGTGCTTGCATGGAAATCAGGCTAATATTAACTCCTTTACAATAAATAGATTTTGGGAGTGGTTGGTGTGGCCTAGCATGAATGACTAGAGTCGGGGCTACTTCTTGGTCTATCTGAAAACTTGGCTCATTTATACCACGGGTAACAGTCAAGCGAATGATTGCATTTTTAAACTTATTTCGATCTAGTGTTTCTTTCACTACAGAATTAACTTCATGTGGTGTCATAGGTAAATCCATGAAAATTAGAGGCAAGGATCGAAACAACCTTTCTAAATGCTCATTAGATCTGAATACATTTCCATTGAAAGCCCGCATGGTTTCAAAAAGACCATCCCCGTAACAAAAGCCACGATCTAATATAGAAACTTTTGCATTTTTAAGTGGCTTAAATAATCCGTTTATATAAACAATAGGCTCCTGCATTCGTTTATCTCAGTCTGCAAAGAAAAATAGTTAATGAATTAAAAATTTAAAATTAAAAACTATACTCTAAGTTTTAACGTGCTCATATTTAGCTAATTTTTTAATGCATAAGAATTTTTTATCTCAATCTCAGTGGTGTGACAATGCTTGTATCATTGCGGCGGCCTTATCTAAAGTTTCCTGATACTCCTTTTCTGGATTCGAATCCGCCACAATACCTGCTCCTACATGGAAACTAGCCACCTCATCGCAAATAAGTATTGAGCGTATGATGATATTCAAGTCAATATAGGGACCAAAACCTATATAACCAAATGAGCCAGAATATGGACCTCTATTAACTGTCTCAAGTTCTGAAATTATCTCCATACATCGTATCTTGGGACAGCCTGTTATAGTTCCTCCGGGAAAAACTGATTTTAAAATATCATAGACAGAGGTTTCGGATTTAAGATCACCTACAATATTAGAGACGATATGGCTTACATGCGAATATTTTTCTAGTAACATGAAGTCGGTTACACAAATGGATCCCGTTTTACATATACGACCTAAATCATTACGCTCTAAATCAACCAACATCAAATGTTCGGCTTGTTCTTTTGGGTTCAATAATAATTCTAAGGATAGGGCGCGATCTTCCTTGTCTTTCTTTCCACGAGGCCGTGTACCTGCTATTGGTCTTGTTTCAACTTTCTGATCATGAACTTTCACCAACCGCTCCGGAGAAGAGCTGACTAGAGATAATTGTTGAAAGTTTAAGTATCCTGAAAAAGGAGAAGGGTTAACTTGTCTTAATTTTACATAAAGTTCTAAAGGATTTCCCTCAAAATGAGTTTCAAACTTTTGCGCAATATTTGCTTGATAGATATCTCCTTCATGTATATAACTTTTAACCTTTTTAACTCTCTCAGTATAGTCCACCTCATTTAAATTAGATTTCAGACAACCTTTGGAGAGTAGGGGGGGCAATGGTAAATTTAAGTTGTCTAATTTTGATTTTTCTTTAGTGCCCTTTAAAATTCGATAAATATCATTCCAGGTTCTTTTAATTTCCTTAATGAGTTTGTCATAGCTATTTTCTATTTCTTTTGTTTTTGGGCAAAGAATGAATTTCAATTCTTCAGTAACATGGTCATATAAAAAGAACTGTTCCACTTCCATGAATAATAAATCGGGCAAATTATTTTCATATGATTTTTTCACAGGCAAAGACTCAAACCATGCTCCCCCTTCATAGCCTATGAAGCCAACCCAACCTCCCCAAAAATGAGGAAGGTAAGCTACAGAAGGAATATTTCTTTCAAAGTTTAATATCTCTAAAGCAGGTCCCGGCTGAGACCATTCTGAAATTAACTTTCCCTTATCCAGAAGTTTTGCTTTTTGCCCTGTAATTTCCAGTGTTTTGCTATAGCCCCCTCCCATTAAAGAGTATTGGGCTGTCTCCTTAGGACCTTTTGCGCTTTCAAATAGGAAGGAATTTTTAGTTTTAAGAAAAAACTCTCGAAATATTATAGACAGGTCTAAGCCTGGGATTTTCTCCTGTCCGCAGACGGGAACACGCGATGAGGATGCAGCCAATTGCATAAATGTTTTTTTGTTCGGTAGTATATCCATATATAGTGAAGGCCTTAATGGAAAAACCATAAAAATATGAATGTTTAAGCCATCTTGCGGGCAAGGTATTAAAGGATTAATCCAAAGCGGATGTTACTCGTAGCGAAGTGCGTCTATGGGGTTCAAGTTTGCTGCCTTATTAGCTGGGTAGAACCCGAAAAAAATACCAATCGCTACAGAAAAGCCAAAGGCTAAAAGTATAGACTGAGTAGAGACTACGGTTTCCCAGTCGCCCATACCTGAAACAACACGAGAAATTCCTATCCCCAACAAAATACCTATGCCACCACCAAGAAAACTGATTAAAACAGATTCTATCAGGAATTGTTCCAGAATCTCTTTTTTCTTGGCACCAATTGCTTTTCTAATGCCTATTTCTCGGGTTCGTTCTGTAACAGAAACAAGCATTATATTCATGATACCAATGCCTCCAACCATAAGGGAAATAGCAGCAATGCCTCCCAAAAGATAGGTAAAGGTCTTAGCTGCATCTCCCCAACTATTTAACCATTGGGAAGAGTTTTGCACATAAAAATCGTCTTCCTTGCCATCAGCTATATTATGCTTTTGTCTGAGAATTTGGGAAACTTCCTCTTTGATTGTTTCCAGATCATCAATCTGTCCTGCTTGCACATCAATAGATTGAACATGATTCATCCCGAAAACACGTTTTTGTGCAGTGGTGACCGGTATGAATATCTGATCGTCAGGGTCAAACCAACTTAGTGCCCCTTTAGAAATCATAGTACCTATGACTAAAAAATTTTTACCATCCACTTTGATAGTCTTTCCCAGCGGATTGCGGCCTTCAAAAAGATTTTTTAATACTGTAGAACCTAAAACACAAATTCTCTTAGCAGACCTTATTTCACCTTTATTAAAATAACGCCCGCGATCCATTTCAAAATTCGCTAAGCGTGAATAACTTGCTCCTGTTCCCCTGACTGTACTGTTAGTATTTTTATTTTCAAATTTAAGCTGAGCAGAGCGATAGACCTGTGCCGCAACGCCGGTTATGAGAGGAATATGTTCTTCAATAAACTCTGCGTCTTCGAGAGTGAGGGTGTTAACTTTACCCGTTGTCACATGACGAGACTTCTTTTGTCCGGGTTTAATGGTAATGATATTAGTTCCAAACTTAGAAATTGTATTCAAAGTCTGCCGCCTTGCTCCTTCACCGATAGAAATCATCGAAATTACCGATGCGACACCAATAATAATCCCCAAAGCTGTTAAAAAAGATCTAAGTTTATGAGTAACAAGACTTCGAAGAGCCATCTTAAACAAATCCCATATCAGCATGTTTCTACTCTCTTATCGGCTATGATTTTTCCATCTTTCATCTGAATGATTCTTCTTGTCAATTCCGCTACTTCCTGTTCATGGGTAACTAGAATTAGGGTTACCGCTTCTCGGTTCAATTCCTGAAAAAGATCCATAATTTCTTTACCTGTAGCAGAATCTAAATTTCCAGTAGGTTCATCTGCTAAAATAATAGCAGGCCGATTAACCAAAGCTCTTGCAATTGCGACCCTTTGGCGTTCACCACCAGACAACTCGGTAGGTTTGTGTTTGGCACGGTGGGCGAGTCCAACACGATCAAGTGCTCGCAATGAGATTTCTCTTGAGTTAGGAATCCGACCATAGAGCAGAGGTAATTCTGTGTTTTCCAATGCTGTGGCGCGTGGGAGAAGATTAAAACTTTGAAAAACAAACCCGATTCTTCGATTACGGACTTCTGCTAATTGATTAGCGTTCAGCTCTTGAATATTCAAACCTTCTAACCGATAAATGCCTGAAGTTGGAAGATCCAAACAACCGAGTAAATTCATTAGAGTCGATTTACCACTACCCGAAGGCCCCATTATTGCTACAAACTCACCTTCTTCTATTCTAAAATCGACTCCAGCTAATGCTGGTACTTGCTGAACTCCCATATGGTAAATTTTAGAGAGTTTTTCAACTTCAATCAAATTAGCCTCACTTAGAACGAATCATCCAAAGAATTTTCTTAAGAGAAGAACTTTTCTTCTTTTTGGATTCTTCAAGAACTTTTTCCCAATCTCCCAATATTACATCTTCATCGGGATTCAACCCGCTAAGAATCTGTACATGAATAGGATTTCTTATGCCGGTAGTGACTCTGAGTTTTTCGGGTTGTTCATTTTTTAATACTATTGTGTACTTGCCTTTATCATCTCGTCGTATTCCAGCTCTACTGGTATATATAGTATCTTTAATTAGTTGAGTAACAATATCTATGTTGGCAGACATCATAGGTTTAAGCATATTTTTACCTGGTCCCTGAACCTCAATTTTTACTTTAAAAATAGTGATGCTATTTTCAATCAATCCTTGAGGAGCTATACGGGTAACTTTTCCATCAAAAGATTCTTCAGGAAATGCATCCGATGTAATCTTTACGATATGGCCTATTTTAACAGACCCAATATCGGTTTCATCAATATCTGCAATGATGAACAGGCGTGACATGTCTGCAATGGTTGCTATTGCTGTTCCGCCGTTTACATTTGATATCCCTGAAGCGATTATCTGACCCTCTTCAACTAGTTTTTCAATGATAACGCCGTTAATGGGCGCAAAGATTTCTGTTTCATCAAGTCTTTCTGCAACTTCGTCAAGAGAAATTTCAGACCGTTTAACTTCAGTCATTACTAACTCAATCTCGTTTTCCTTCATTGTGATATCGTGGATAGAATCATTGGCTGTTTGATGGCGGGTTCTAGCTTGAACAAGCTTTTCCTTGTTTACTTTGAAGAGAGTTCTGGCGGCATCTAAAGATTCCTGAGAGACAAACTTTTTTTTAAATAATTCATTTTGTCGTTTCAGCTTATCTTCCGCTTCTTTAAGATTAGCAAGAGCGGTTTCAATTTCAGATTGAGAGGACTTTATATCATTATTATATTTAGTTTTTTGTAGAAGGAGACTTGTAACCGCTTTTTTATATTTTGCTGATGAACTAGACAACTCAGTACGCGCCTTAGCAACATTTCTTTGTTCATCAGATTTGTCGAGTTGTAATAAAAGTGTTCCTTTCTTGACGTGAGCACCTTCTTCAAAAGGAAAGGATAAAACCTCGCCACTAGCTTTTGACTTAACCTCTACTTTTGAATTAGGTTCAACAATACCAGTGGCTGAAATTTTTACTGATAAGTCGCCTCTAAGCACTTTTGAGGTTTTAAAAATAGGTTTTAGAGGTTCTTCTGAGCCATTCGAATTTAGTACATAGACACTGATAAGAAGAAGAACTAATCCGATAAAAAAAAGGGTTTTTTTCATGAGTCTTCTTTGGACACTAATCTTATATCATGCACTTCAAGAGTACTGGCGATTGCCTGGTTTAAACGGTTCCGAGATTTATTATAGTCAATGATAGCTTTAATGGCTTTACTCTGTTGTTCAGCAAGATCTTCCTGAAATTCCAGCACATTAAAGCTAGTGGATAAGCCTACTTCAAATTTTTTCTCCTCGGCGCTTAGCTTTTCTTCCGCAAGTTTTTGAGCAACTCGGCTCGCTTGAACTCTTTTTATGTCTGTTTGAATTTGGCGATGAGCTTCACGAACCTCCACTACAATTTTTCTTTCCAAGTCTTTAATATCTAATAATAATTGAGCTACTTCTAGTCGTTTAGCAGCCAAGCGACTTTTGGCCGCACGGTTGCCAAGAGGATAGCTAAGGTTAATTCCGAATTGCCATAAACGGTAGTCTGTTGAAAAAGCTTTTGATAATGCAGTATCATAGCCACCCTCCTTTTTGGTGGCTCCTGTCCCAGAGTCGCCACTCAATCCGTTTAGGCCAAGACTTGTAACCAGGTCTAGAGTTGGTAGTATCTGGTTTTCATTATATTTAGTTTCAATATTTCGACTCTCAAGTTCTTTTTTCTTGATAAGTAGGTCGGATCTTTTAGAAAGCGCAGTCTTTAGTACATTTTCTAAAGAACTTTCACGACCCAGTTTGAATACAGGACTGTCTGCTGGAACTATTTTTTTCAAACCTTCATCTGAATCAAAGGATAAGTTTAGAATATTCTTTAAACTATCTTCATTATCCTCAATTAAGTTTTGAGCATTCAAAAGCTGTTCATCCCTAGAGGCAACCTCTGATTTGGCTTGAAGAATTTCCAGCTCAGCAAGGGTTCCCACATCGACTTGTGCTTTGACTTGTTTTGCAAGATCACTAGCTCTTTGAAGCGAGGTCTTTTTTACTTTTAGATCCTCTATACTGAAAACAAGATCCCAATAAATATTTTCAGCTTCCGTAAGAATGTCAATAACTTTTTTTGTGAATTGATGATCAGAAATGCTCTGATCATTTTTAGCAATAGAGATTTCACGTTTATTGAGATCTATTCCGAAATCTTTAAGCAAAGGCTGAGTGATATTTAATGTCAAGTCTGTTGTATAGACTGGATTAAAAGACGCAAATATAGAGTTAGTCATATTCCTATTACTATCTATAGACAAATCATAATCTGCACCATTAATAAACCTCTGGGAAACAGATAAATTCCAGTTGTAGTCCTGATTTCGTGTTTTAGCATTGGCAAGGGTTGTTGCTCTTAGACGTGTTTCTTCACCCAGGGTAAATGCCAAACCAAGTGTAGGATCAAAATCTGCTTCTTTATCAAAAACAAACTGTTCCTTGACTTGGGAATTATAGCTTTGAACAGAAATACTAATATTATTTTCTAAAACTCTTTTAACCGTTTCCTCCAACGTTATGGGTAAAAGTCCACTAGCCTCGAGAACAGAAACAGGAATAATAATAAGAGAATATAAATAAACTAGAAACGTTGAAAACAAAATATTCTTCATAAAAACAGGACTCTATAAATTAAAAGGGTAAAACCATTATATTTAAAGGGCTCACCAAAAGAAACGACTAATAAAAGCAACAATAAAAGTTATAATATTATCAACATTTTATCGGTATTTTAGAGTATAGGCTTTATGTCTTTCTGCTCAAACAACAGGCCAAAAAATGCTCAATTATTCTCAGTAGTAATAGTTAACTAAAAATCTTAACTATATGTCTATATATTTATAATTAAAAATAATTTATTAAAAAATATTTAAATATAAGCTTGCTTGACTAACCGAGGTAGGATGGTGTAATAAAATTTACATTAACAGTGGTATTTTCTCAAAACTTAATTTATATTTACGAATTCTGGTCAACTGAAGAAGTTTAAACATTCATAGAAAAGATTGATTTTAGGTAAGTCATGACAAGAGTTACAGCAGCTGATATTTTAAAAGTAGTACCCATTACACGCAAAACCCTTTGGTTGTGGCAGAAAAAGTATTGTTTTTTCCCCAACCCTGTAAAAGAGGGGCATCCAGGTGGTAAGGGCATTATTGGTTATTATCCTGCCTGGGTTGAGGAAAGATGTAAAAAAGTTTACGCCTTACAAAAGAAGGGTTATACGATTTCAATGATTAAGGTGATTCTTGAGAAAGAGGAACAAGAAAAATCTAATCGTAAAGTCCTTTTAGTTGATAAAGATAAAAAGTTTTGTGATCTTCTCAAGAAAATATTCAAGAAAAATGATTTTATCGTTGAAACAGCGTACGATGGATGGGAAACGGGTAAGAAAGTTGTTCAGTTTCAGCCCACAATTATAATTCTGGATATGACGCTTCCCGGCATAAATGGAATAGACGTTTGTAAAGATATCCGTTATCATGAACTTACAAAAAATATCTTGATTATCGCTATTTCTGGAGACTTGAAATACACAGAAGCAGAAGTTCTTGAGGCTGGGGCTAATGCATTTTTTTCTAAGCCTGTAAACTTCGAAAACCTTCTTTTGCTTTGCCGTGAGTTCACTGAAGACCCCAAATCTCAATAATAGTTTGATTTTTTATAGTTATGCTCTAGCTAAGTAGCTATATTGTCGAATTTAAACATATTCGTTTCAATTCGCATATATAAAAAGGTTGTGATATAAAGCAGAACATATTTTACCTAGATAAATTAAAAACACATATAGTCCATTGACCATCTCTGACATAAACCAACTAAAACAAATAGCTCTAGAATTACGCAGACTCACCTTGAAAATTATTTTTCAGGCTGGTTCAGGACATCCTGGAGGCAGTTTTTCTGCAACCGATTTGATGACAGCTCTGTTTTTTGGTGGCATTTTAAATCATGATCCCAGTAACCCTAAAGACCTTAAGAGAGACTCGTTTCTCTTAAGTAAGGGACATGTCACAGGTATTTACTATTCTGTGTTGGCCAAAGCTGGTTATATTTCCGAGTCCGACCTAGACAGCTACCGTAAAATTAATAGTCCAAAGTTTCTTTCTGGGCGTCC
>Ga0315331_10004542_pt1 | contig 10460 bp, 9 predicted proteins | sample M160m34915metaG_FD_203456 | JGI IMG/M metagenome (GOLD analysis project Ga0315331, IMG submission 203456) | Ammonia-oxidizing marine archaeal communities from Monterey Bay, California, United States - M1 60m 34915 | ecosystem: Environmental > Aquatic > Marine > Intertidal zone | place: USA... | reverse complement strand
TAAAGTAACTGATACAAAATCATCTTCTTTATTTAATTTAACATCTGATACTAGGTCTCTTTTTTTAAGGGGCCAACCCATTTCCATAGTAAAGTAAACATAAAATAGTGAATCATAATTTTTTTCAAGTATTCTACTATCCTCAAGCTTATACATCCATTTATGAGAATTATTATAGTCTAAAATAATTGCTAAAATTGAATTTATATTACTATTAATCTTTGTTTCTGCAAGATATTCCACATTATTAATCTCATTTTTTCTCAGATAAACTTTTATATCATTCTCCTCCTTTTTTAATTCCCAATCAGTAGAAGAAAAAATGTAGTTTCCTAAGGAAAAAACATTTAAAGAAAGAATTAAAAGGTTTATTAACATAATTGATAAAAATTATTAAATTAAATTACATAGAAAATATTGTCTTCTTACTAAACATAGTATGAGAAATTTAATTCTGTTTTTCATTTTTGGTTTATTTTCCAACCTTTCCTTTATTAACGCGCAATCTAATAATAATGATACTATAATAGCTCATACTCAGGACTCTTTGTTTAAAATTAATGAACCAAAAGATTTAGAGCTATCTTTTAAGATTCTAAACTATAAAATTAATAGCGAACAAAAAGTATTAGTTGAAAACTTATTCAACCCTACAAATATTGCTTTGGATGAGAGAGATACTTTATCTATGATAATTCAATTAGAAAGTAATGAGGAAGAGGTTATTTTCAATTATTATTTTAATGATAATCCAAACTATAGAATTATTGAAAATGGAAAAATAATTTATGATAAAAGAAGTAAAAGAATATACTTTGAGTTTATCCCAGACGATAATCAGGCGATAAATAAATTTATTACCTGGAATCTATTTGCTTATGAAAAACAATCCATGTTAAAGAGATACGACTTTCTTATTGAAATAAATAATCTAGAGTATCCTCCGCAAATTATTAATAAACAAATTGATAAAATAATCAGAAATAATTATTCATTTAGTTATTCACCAATGATTTCAGATGGTGATAATAATGTCTTATTTGATCTTAAAACTGATGCACCTATTGATAATTTCAATCCGATATCAGGTAATATTGACTGGAAAATTGATCCAAATAATATTGATGAGTTAGAGAAAATATATAGCTTTATTCTAAAAGCATACAAAAAAAATCAGCCGGAACTTTTTGATATTGATACATTTAAAATTATTTATTCAGAAAATAATTTTCCACCGGTTTTTGGAAAAACATCTAAATGGATAGTTGAAGAAGGAAATTCTTATTCTTATAAAATTCCTGTTGATGATCCTAACGTTAATGATTCAATATTAATTGAAAATGTTGGTGCTCAATTACCAAGAGGAATGGTTCTTAATAGTTCAAATAAGACAATAAGCTTTAATGTTGATTATAATCATGTTGAGAGAACTAACACTACAACCAACTACAACCTTGAACTTAAAGCTACAGATCTATCTGGATTGTCATCTCAAATAACATTAGATGTAGTTGTAATGAACACTATAAATCCTCTAAAAGTCCAAGAAAAAATTGCAGAGTTAATTAATGAATTAGAATCTCAACAAGATGGTTTAGAAGAAATAAACGATAATTTAAAATGGATTGAAGCTACTTCTAAAAATAATAGAAAAATAAGAACTTTTAGCGCAGCAGGAATTACATTTCTTGGTGCATTAATGGGAGTTTTATCATCTAACTCAGAGGTTACAAGAAAAGCTGGTCCAATTATAGGAGCAAGTGGTGCTGTGCTTTCTGTAATTAATGAGGTATTATCTAGAGATGATAACGAAATAAAAAATTTGCTTCAAGAAACAATTAAGCTTCAGTCAAATGTAAAAGCTAAATACGATAGACTAAGTTTTTATAAAAACTCTAATAATCCAAGTGATTTTCAAAATCAAGAAATTGATTTACTAGTAAGAACAATTGAAAATGATAGAGAAAATCTAAATAAAAGCCTATTTACCATTTCTGAAAATTATAAAATAATTATATCAGAAAATAGAATTAGAAATATGATAAATAAAAAGAAAAATTATGAATAAAAAACATCTTGATGGTTACATTAAGACCTGTGTTAGCATAATTACAGGATCAGTTTTATTAGTAATTATAATGTTTACCTGCTTATTTACATATGTTATATTTTTTGATAGTAATGAAACAACACAGGTAGAAAGAAGACAAGAACATATTGAAAATCATATAAAAGAAGCAAAGAAACTTGATGAAATCATAAGGGTTTTAGAAGAAATAAATAAAAATTTAGATGAAGAAAAAAATTAAAAAATTTTATAATTCAGACCTTTATATCAAGATTATATATGGAATTCCAGCCTTAGTATCCGGTACATTTACATTTATTTTATTTATAATTTTTACAGTTCAAATTGCCCATGAATCTTTTTTCAAAGAAGAAGTTTCTTATGAAGAGATGATTAGCCAATACAGATATAATCATAGAGTTTTTCATGAAAAAGATATGAATAGAATGGATAGAATAATTGAACTAATGGAAGAAATTAAAATTAAAACAGATAATAATTAAAATAATGACTATGAAAAACTTATACAACCTAATATTAATATCAATTATATTGATTGCTTGTGAAAACTCAGCACAAAATTTATCATCAACTGATCCCGTAGTGGTAGGTTCATTTAAAAATGACGCTGGGAAAACAGTACCTATTACTCTAGGTGAGCTATCTAATCAACAAATATGGCTGGATTATATTAAAGCTCATAATGAGAAAGATTTAAAAAAAATAGCAGAAATTAATGCTAAAAAATGGGAAGGATATACTGCGGATGGGAGCGTTGCTAAAGGAAATGACACTCATATAGCAATATTAGATAATTGGTTTAAAAATGAAAGTCCTAGATGGGAAGTTAGATGGATGATTGCTAACTCAGCAGAAAATGAAAATGGTGAAATTGAAGAATGGCTAACTACTGGAAATGATTTTTATAATGTTGACGCTGATGGGAATGATATATTTGAATATAATGTACATGATGTGCAATTTAAAGACGGAAAAATTATAAGAGTAAATGTTTATTCGAGAGCAAAAGAACAAGGATTAATAGAATATAACTACCAACTAAAAAAACTAGATTCAAAAGAATTTTCTTATTAATTGTGGAGTCGGCGGGATTCGAACCCGCGTCCAGCTATGGAAACCGTATTCCGTCTACATGCTTAGATAATTTTTAATTTTCGAAATAGAGCAGGAAAATATCAACCAACATCTATCCTTACCTACTAAATTTCCAATATATAGTTGTAGGAAAAAATATAAAGTAGATCTCCTTATGACACCATATTAATTAGCCAAAGATCACCAGCTAAATTATGATGTGGTAATTTAAATTCTTAGAATTTAAACCGCCATAGCGTATTCGTGTTTACGTTCGCCGTTTAAAGTATTTAGTATTTGATTACGGATGTTACTATCACCCGACATGCAAAAATAAAATTTATCATACTGTCAATTCCAGTCGACCCCAAAAAACAAAGAACAATATTGTTGCGCAAATCTAATTTATTTAATTTACATCTGTGGAAAAATATGTTGTATCAGCAAGAAAATATAGACCAATAAAATTTAGTGATGTAGTAGGTCAATCACACGTCACCACGACATTAGAAAATGCAATTAAAAATGAAAAAATTGCACAATCTATTTTATTTTGCGGCCCTCGAGGAGTAGGCAAAACTACATGTGCACGAATTTTAGCAAATGAGATCAATGGTTTTAACATTGAAAACCCACTTGAAAGTTCAAATAATTTAAATATTTATGAGCTAGACGCAGCTTCAAATAATTCTGTTGACGACATTAGAAATTTAATAGATCAAGTTAGATATCCTCCACAATCTGGAAAATATAAGGTATATATTATTGATGAGGTTCATATGTTATCAAATGCTGCATTTAATGCCTTTTTAAAAACATTAGAGGAACCACCTTCTTATGCTATTTTCATATTAGCTACTACAGAAAAAAATAAAGTTATACCAACTATATTATCAAGATGTCAAATTTATGATTTTACTAGAATTGAAATTATCGATATTAAAAATAAACTTAAAGAAATTCTAGAAAACGAAAAAATTGAATTTGAAGATGATGCGTTACATATCATTGCTCAAAAAGCAGATGGAGCTATGAGAGATGCTTTGTCAACCCTCGATTTAATTAGAACATTCTCAAAAGACTCTAAAATAACATTAGATGTTGTAACAAAAAATTTAAATATTTTAGATAGCGATTATTTCTTTAAGATTAGTAATCTTTTATTTGAGGCATCTATTTCAGAAACACTCCTTATTCATAATGAAATATTACTAAAAGGATTCGAAAGTTACAATTTATTAAATGGCCTATCAAATCACTTTAGAAATCTACTTCTTTCACAAAACGAAAAGTTGATAGAAATAATGGAAGTTTCTGAAGCCGAAAAAGATAAATACCTTAAACAAGCAAATACTATTAATCCATCATTCATAGAAAATGCTTTAGAAATTTTAAATGAATTTGAAATTCAATATAGACAAGCAAGTAATCATAAAATTCATACAGAGATAGCCTTAATTAAAATTTGTTCACTAAATAAAAAAAAAACTCTAAAACCTGAAGAATCAATTATTAATCAACCCAAAAAAGAAATTAAAAAATCTGAGAGTTTAGAAGAAATAAAAGAAAATTCAATAGAGAATAAAGCTCAAATTTCTGAAAAAGAAGAACCTATAAATAAAGAAACTCCAAATCTTAAGAATTTATTAGTTGAAAAAAAAGAAATAATTTCAGAGAAAAATAAAATAGAAAAAATAGAAAAAATTCCTTTTTCTAGTAATGAATTTAATAATCTAATTGAAAGTTTTGCAGATTCATTAAAAGAAAAAAAATCAGAAGTTGCTATTCTAAAAAAAAGAAGTTCAATAGATGATAATAAAATTACTTTTCATCTTGACAATGAGTTAGAAGGAACAATATTTGATAGTATTCTTAATAGGTTAAAAGAAAAACTTAAAAATAGGTTTATAGAAAAAATCGAACTAAAAAAAAAAATTAATCAATCAGAAAAAGAAAAAACTATTTATACTAACAAAGATAAGTTCGAGTATCTAGCGAAGAAAAATTCTAATCTGACAGACCTAAAAAATAAATTAGGGCTTGATTATGAGTTTTAAATCTCCCATCCTTTTCTATAATCTCTAGTCACAAACTTATTTGCATCATCATAGTTTGTAATTTTCATAGCATCACCATCCCACAATAATTTCTTTCTTCCAGGATATGAATTACCAAGTCCTGATTTCTTATCCATATAACTCCTAATAGCAATATTACCCATTAAAACAGTTTCTGTCATTGGCCCAGAATAATCAAATGATGATGTAAGGGCTTTATGTTCAGAACTATTAAATCCTGCCTTGCAAGCTTCAATCCATTTAGTTTGATGTCCAAATTCATTTCCTGGTTGATTAGACGTATCAAACTCAACCACATCTTCTCCTTTCCTATATAATTTAGGAGTAAACCCATAAACACCAGTAGTAATTATCCCTTTGGAACCTATCATCATTACTCCATTAGAGCTGTCAGGGGTTCCCAATGAATCGTTAGCTGGGATTAAGTCAGGATGAGGTGGTCTTAAACCACCATCAAGCCATCTCATTTTAAGAGGTGTTTTGTTTTTATCAGTTGCAGCAAAATCTAATGTGACAGATGAAGAAGGAGGACATCCCTCTGGAATATATTCTGGATTCCACATTTTAATAAATACTTGTCCAACACTACACTCAACAGCTTTTGGGTAGTGTAACCCTAGAGTTCTAAAAGGTACATCAATTAGGTGACAGCCCATATCTCCGAGAGCACCAGTTCCATAAGCCCACCAGCCTCTCCAGTTAAATGGATGATAAGCATTTGTATAATCTATTTTTGGTGCAGGCCCTAACCATAAATCCCAATCTAAACCGTCAGGAACAGGACTTCCATCTGATTTTGGTACAGGTATACCTTGAGGCCAAACAGGTCTATTTGTCCAAACAAATACTTCATCAACCTCACCAATTAATCCAGCATCAAACCATTCTTGAACTTTTCTCATTCCTGAATTAGAAGCTCCTTGATTTCCCATTTGTGTTACAATCCTTTTATCTCTAGCAGTTTCTGTAAGCATCCTAGCTTCTTTAATATTATGTGTAAGTGGCTTCTGTACATATATATGTACTCCTTCATCCATAGCAGCTAATGCCTGAAGTGCATGAACATGATCCGGTGAAGATATAGTTACCGCATCAATGTCTTTTTGTTTTTCAAACATTACTCTATAATCCTGATAGAAGTTTGCTTTCGGAAATCTTTCTCTTGATTTAGAACTTATATTTCCCATATCAACATCACAAAGTGCTACTACATTTTCTTTACCTTCATCTGAAGCATACCAAAGATCAGATGTCCCCTTACCTCCTACTCCTATCCCAGCAATATTCATTTTATCACTTGGCGAGGTAAAACCGTTACCACCTAGTACATATCTTGGGACAATAAAAAAGCTTGAAGCAGCTAGAGAACCATGTTTAATGAATTCTCTTCTACTATTTTTTTTAGAATTATTTTTTTTCATAGAAGTAAGTTGTAAGATTAGTTAGTTTAATAATGATATAAAATCAGTTTAATTTAAAAAATTTTTTTTTAACTTAATAATATTGAGACTAAATAACCAAACTAACTATGAAAAACTTCAAACTTTCTACTATGATGTTTCTCCAATATTTTATTTGGGGAGCATGGTATGTTACTGCCGGAACATATATGGCAAAGATCCTAAATTCCTCTGGAGAAGAAATAGGTTCAGCGTATAGTGCATTTGCAATTGCAGCAATATTCTCACCTTTTTTTGTTGGTTCAATAGCTGACAGATACTTTTCTGCACAGAAAGCAATGGGAGCTTTACATATTATAGGTGGTGCTCTATTAATTTATGCTACAGAAATATCATCGTCTTTCTTATTTATTATAACAGTACTTATTTATTCTCTTATGTACATGCCAACTGTAGCTCTTTCAAATAATATAGTTTTTGCTAATGTTAGTGATTCTGGAAAAACTTTTCCCGTAATAAGATTTTTTGGGACTTTTGGATGGATAGTTGCCGGATTTATTATAGGAAATTTACAACTTGAAAATAATGTATCAAGTATTGCGTATACTTTTTATATAGCTGCTGCTGCATCAATACTTCTTGGTCTATTTTCTTTTTCTCTTCCCAATGTACCTCCAAAAGGAAAAAGTGATGGATCACCATTAGGCTTAGAAGGTCTTATTTTATTAAAAGATAAATCATACCTAATATTCTTTATCTCTGCAGTTTTGATATGTATTCCTTTATCTTTTTACTATTCATTTGCTAATGTTTTTTTAAATGATTTAGGTATGGAGGGTGCAGCTGGTAAAATGATTTATGGCCAAATTTCTGAAGCTATTTTTATATTAGCTATCCCTTTTTTATACTATAGGTTAGGAGTAAAAAAAATATTAATAATAGGAATTGCAGCCTGGGCACTTAGATTTTTCTTTTTTGCTAATGGTGATTTAGAAGCATCCTACTGGATGATAATTTCTGGAATATTATTACATGGTATATGCTATGATTTCTTCTTTGTTACTGGATATATGTACACTGAAAATAAAGCTGGAGATAAAATAAAAAATGCAGCACAAGGTTTATTCACTGTTGCAACCTACGGTATAGGAATGACTATTGGTTCCTGGTTCTCTGGAATTGTTACAGATAGTAATACAATAGAAGGACTTAAAAATTGGGGAGATATTTGGATGGTTCCAGCTTATATTTCTGGAGCTGTTTTATTGTTTTTAATAATATTCTTTAAAGAAAAAAAATAAATTAATTATGCAAAAAATTTCAATGTTAGGGTCAGGGTTTATAGGAAGATTCTATACTGACTCGCTTCACGGATATAGAAATAAAGACAGAGTGGTTTCGATTTACTCAAGAAGAGAGGAAAGTGCAAAAAAATTTGCTGAAGACTATGATGTATCTCACTGGACTACTGACATGGAGGAATCAATTTCACATAAAGATGTAGATGTCGTTTGTATATCTCTACCAAATAATCTGCATGAAGAAGCTGTCCACTTATGTTGCAAACATAATAAAGCAGTCATATGCACAAAACCACTCGGTAGAACAGCAGAAGAGGCTAAAAGAATGGTTGAAGCAGTTGAGAAAGCAGGAATTTTTGCTGGTTATCTTGAAGATCTTTGCTATACACCAAAATTTTTAAAAGCTTTAGATAGTGTCAAAGCTGGAAGTCTTGGTGAAATTATTTGGACAAAATCTCGTGAGACTCATCCTGGTCCTCACAGCGAATGGTTTTGGGATAAAGAACAAGCAGGTGGAGGATGTATTTTAGATTTAGGATGCCATTGTATTGAGATCAGCAGAAATTATATAGGAAAAGATATTAAACCAATTGAAGTTATGTGTTGGGGAGATACTCAGGTAAAACCCATTGATGCAGAAGATCATGCAATAGGTTTAGTTAAATATGAGAATGGTGCAATCGGTCAGTTTGAAGTTAGTTGGACATTCAGAGGAGGACTCGACTTGAGAGATGAGGTAATGGGTACAGAAGGAACAATATGGATTAATTCTTTTCTAAGGACTGGATTTGAAATGTTCACGACAGGAAAAGGAAGTGACTATGTTGCGGAGAAAGCGGAATCCGATTCAGGTTGGATCTTTCCAGTCGGAGATGAATTAAATGAATTAGGATATAATCACATGTTTGCTAATATGTTTGATGCATTAGAAAAAGGTAATAATCCATCAGAAACATTTTATGATGGGTACATAGTAAATGCAATTATTGACGCCTCTTATAAATCAATAAAATCTAAAAAATGGGAGAAGATAAATTTAGAAATATGGAGAGGAAAAGAAGGTGTTAGTAAAATTAATACCCTGGAAAGTTATGACGATAATTACTATCTAGTAAAAGAAGAAGTTACACATTATGGTGACAAAAAATTAATACTAAAAAGTAAAGAAGATGGGAAAATAATTGAAAAAATAATTAAAGAATAGATCTTCTTCTAAGTAAAACTTTACTTGAATTATTTCCTTTATTTAATTTTTTTAAACTGGCTAGCTGAATTCCAAATAGTTGAGAAACTTCCCAGAATGATTCATCCTCTCTTCTTAAATAAAGCTGAACTCTACCTTTTCTTCTCTTTTTAGTAAGATAATATGGTATACCAGGCACAATATTATGATCACTTTTTAAATCATTAAAGTCAAAGAATGATTTTTTCGATATTCTATATAATTTAACTATCTCATCAATATTATCTATTGAATCAGCTACAATAGCGGGTAGTCCATTTAATAAAACTGTTCTTTTAGATATTACTTCATTGATTTTATCATCGATCGGAGAACTAAATTTTTCATCAATAATATCATTTATTTTTTCAGTAACTATTGAAGTTGATTTTTTAAATACATTCTCTTTCTTTTCAGGGACCAAGAAATAATAAATTTTATCATTAGGAATTCTATCTGATTTAATCCACCTATTAACTGAAGTCAGATCATTCCTATTTAAAGATAAATTTTCTGACAAATCTCTAATCGAAGAGAAGGATCTATTTTCATATATAGAGTAGTTATCATTATAATTTTTTTTATCAACATAATTCTCAAAAGCTATTTTATATCCTAAAAACTTAATGATATACCAGTGGGTATTTTGATCAATTATCATCCTTTTAGACCCATACAATTTTGGATCCATTACAGACTTTGCACCACTTAAACCTTGATAATAGGAATAAATTGAATAAATCCAATTCTCAAAAGTAAAATTACTATTCTTAATATATCTTGATGCAGCCTTAGTTGATGAAACTATATTTTTTCTTTCATCAACCTTATCATTAACTATAAGACCGTAGTCTTCTGCTGTTTCTTTCTTAAACTGCCAGAATCCAACAGCATTTGATGATGATACAGCGTCAGGTATAAGTGCACTTTCTTGTAGAGCTAGATACTTTAAATCATCAGGCATCTCTTCTTCTTTTAATATTCTTTCTATTACTGGAAAATATATATTAATTCTATCAACAAATATTTGAAAATACTTATCATTCATGTGTAGTGCATCAACTTCATTTTGAATGATAGGAATAACATCATTTGAAATATTTAATACCATATTATCTATTCTTATCTTATCAGGAACACTAGGAGAATTTTGAGAAAAAGATTCTATAGGAAAAAAAATAAAAAAAAGTAAAAAGACTTTTGTATTAATTTTCATTTTTTATAATAAATGTAAGTCCATCTCTAACTGGCAAAATCAACTTTGAAACTTTACTGTTACTTTTAATATATTCATTA
>Ga0315331_10004541_pt1 | contig 10460 bp, 9 predicted proteins | sample M160m34915metaG_FD_203456 | JGI IMG/M metagenome (GOLD analysis project Ga0315331, IMG submission 203456) | Ammonia-oxidizing marine archaeal communities from Monterey Bay, California, United States - M1 60m 34915 | ecosystem: Environmental > Aquatic > Marine > Intertidal zone | place: USA... | reverse complement strand
GCAGCACCGCTGCTTGGTGGGCCGGAATGGGATGGCGCTAATCTCGCCAGCCTCCCAGCCTTCGCCCGCTCTGCTTATGCCGGATATGATCCGCGTTACACCGGCAGTTTCCGTCAGCGGTACCAATGGGCGTATGACAAACCGCCAGCCCGTGGCGCGGCATTGGTCTATGATCTAACTGCTACAGTAGCACTTGCGGCCCAATCTGCGCGGGGTGCTGGCTTGGGGAACCATGACCTAACCCTTGCAGGCGGATATCAAGGCGTGCAAGGACCGTTTCAATTGACGAGAGATGGTGTCGTGATTCGGCAATACGCAATTATAGGCGTCCGTAATGGCCAGCTTCAGATTGTTGAACCGGCCAATTCAGGCGGAAGCTAAAGTTCCAATTCGTCTTTTTTGAGCGCCCGGCTGATGATGTTCCGTTGGATATCACTGGTGCCTTCGCCAATAACGTAAACCAGTGCATCACGGTGGTGCATGCCAACGCTATGGTCTCGCATAATCCCAGCACCTCCCATGATGCGGATGGCGTTCTCACTAACCCGCAGTGCCGCTTCGCTGGCGACCAATTTTACCTTGGAGGCATTTGCCGTCGATAAGATGCCCTGATCGACCTGCCATGCGCCCCAATAGACCATCAACCGCGCCATTTCGACATCAGTCGCCATGTCAGCCAAACGGTGTGCGACCGCCTGATATTCAATGATAGGTTTGCCGCGCACTATACGGGTTTTTGCGAACTCTAAAGCTTCTTCGCTGGCACCTCGGGCAAGGCCCAACACTGATGCTGCCACGCCAACCCGGTTCTCGCTCAGGCATTCCAAAATAGTTGAATAAGTACCTTCCCGTTCGCCAAGCAGATGGCTATCGGGCACAAACAAATCAACCATATGGATCAAGCCCGTCTCAGACCCGCGCAGACCTTCCTTTTTCAGGGAATCAATTGCGAGGCCCTGCGCCGGTAGATCAACGATGAATAGGCTAACCGCGTCAATTGTAAGGTCAGGCTTCGTGCGGGCGGCCAGGGTCATGAAATCCGAGATGGGCGCATTGGTTATGTAGAGTTTAGCGCCGGTGATTTTCCAGCCTCCGTCTACTTTTTCAGCACGGGTCTTCATTGCGCGGATATCAGATCCGCCATCGGGTTCGGACAGCCCAAAGCAGGCGACCTTCTCACCCTGTACAGCGGGTTTAAAATACCGTTCCCGCTGCATCTCGGTCCCGGCTTTCCAGATTGGCCACATCCCCAGATGGCTATGGGCAGAAAACGCGGCGCAATAAGCCTGACTAACCCGCGCAATTTCTTCTCGGATGATGCAGTCGGAGACTTTGTCCATGCCGACGCCGCCGTTTGTTTCTGGGTAGCGCGCGCCTAGAATGCCAAGCTCGCCCCAGCGCTTGAATAGATGCCGTGGGAAAGTTTCGGTTTCATCTGAATGCCGGGCGTGGGGCTTTGCATCTTCTTCCATATGGCGGCGTACGGTTTCACGCAGTGCTAAGTGTTCGGGTGCAAATGCGAAGTCCATCAGATGGTCCTTGGTTCAAATTCTCTTACATCGCCAATGCGACCCTGAATGGCTGCTGCCGCCGCACTTGCTGGGCTCATCAAGTGGGTGCGTGCGCCCTGCCCTTGGCGGCCCTTAAAGTTTCGATTGCTAGTGGATGCCACATGTTCGCCTGCGTTCGCCAAATCGCCATTAATGCCGACACACATCGAGCATCCAGCCTCGCGCCACTCAAAGCCCGCTTCAATAAAAATGCGATCAAGCCCTTCGGCTTCTGCCTGTCGCTTCACAGGCATGGAACCAGGAGCGACGATGACGTTTACTTTGGCTTTACGCCCCTTTGCAATCGCCGCTGCCGCGCGCAAATCTTCAATTCGGCCATTCGTGCAGGAGCCAATGAATGCGCGGTCAATTGGGATATCAGCCATCGCCATGCCGCCGCTAAGGCCCATGTAATCAAGCGATTCTTCATACTGGGCGCGCTGGTCTGTGTCGTCAGTCTTAGTGGGGTCAGGCACCATCTCCGCGACGCCAGCACCTTCTTCCGGGCTTGTGCCCCAGGTAGCCATGGGCTGAATGAGTGCTGCGTTCAAGGTGACTTCCCTGTCGAACGTGGCAGCTGTATCGCTTGGTAAGCTTCGCCAGAAGGCTTCAGCGGCAGGCCAGGATGCATTATCCGGGGCGTTCGGACGGCCTTTCAGATAGTTCAACGTCACATCATCGGGTGCTACCATGCCGCATCGGGCGCCTGCCTCAATTGTCATGTTGCAAACCGTCATCCGGCCTTCCACGGACAGATTGCGAATAGCGCTCCCGGCATATTCAATTGCGGACCCGACACCGCCTGCAGCACCAATCTGCGCAATAATTGCCAAGATCACATCTTTCGCAGTGACAGAGGTCTCTAGGTCGCCATCGACCGTCACCCGGAGCGCTTCTGGCCTTGCCTGCCACACCGTTTGCGTCGCAAAAACATGCGCCACTTCTGATGCGCCGATGCCGAAAGCCATGGCACCCATAGCGCCATGGGTTGAGGTATGACTATCGCCGCAAACGACGATCAATCCAGGTTGGGAAAGCCCCTGCTCCGGCCCGACCACATGAATAATGCCCTGGTTTGGGTCGTCGATGCCGAGGACCCGCACGCCGAACTGCTTTCCGTTCGCGTCAAACTCATCAACCACAGATCGAATTTCTGGATCGTTGATATCATCTAACGAGCGAGACGTTGTCGGCACATAATGGTCCGCCATACCGAGTGTGCGATCAGGCCGCCTAACGGGAATTTTGTTTTCTTTCAGATAATTAAATCCGTGAAATGATCCTTCATGGCAATAATGCCAGTCAACTGAAAGCAAGGTCTGGCCATCTTCACGCTCAACAATGGCATGAGCGTCCCAGATTTTATCGAACATTGTGCGGGGGGCAGACATAGGCGTACTCCAGGCAGCGAAACGAAATTAGCTCATGAACCTGCCGCCATTCACATCAATAGCAGCGCCGGTGATATAGCTCGCATCATCTGAGGCGAGGAAGAGGATAGCGGCGGCGATTTCATCTGGTCGCGCGGCGCGCTTCAGGGGAATCTCATCCATGCGCTTATCCTGCTCATCTTGCGGTAAGGCGAGATAGCGGGTCTCGACACGCTCCGTAAACACTGTACCTGGCGCCACTGAATTCACGGTGATGTTCTTCGGCCCTTCTTCGTAAGCCAACTTGCGCGTGAACCCCAAAACAGCCGACTTGGCGGTAGAGTAATGCAGCGCTGAAATTTCTGAAATGCTACGCCCTGCGACAGAGGCCAAATTGACAATTCGTCCTCCGCCCCTTGTACGCATTTGGGGCAGGACTGCGCGGGTCACCAGGAACATGCTGGTCAGGTTGATGTCCATGAATGTACGCCATTCATCCAGCTCAAGCTGCTCAATAGGTTTTGGATTGGCACCGAAGCCTACATTGTTGACCAGAATATCTGGCGGGCCAACCTGTTCATTCGCTGCCGCAATCGCATCCCGCACGCTGGCCTCATCTGTGGCGTCGGTTTGGATGTAGCAGAGCCGGTTGGCCGCATCGCCGACATCTTTACGGAGCGCATCGGCAAACAAGCTTTCACCGGGCTCTTTGTCGAGAACGGCAAGCTGTCCGCCTTCTGCCAAAAACCGCATGACTGTCGCCCTGCCAATGCCCTTAGCACCACCAGTCAGGAATCCTATTTTGCCTTCAAATCGACGTTCAGCCATGTCTATTCCTCCTCGACGCCCGGATATACCCGTTGCCTGTAGGCTTTGCGAAAGCCGGATATCATATCGCTTGTGGGCTTGGCGTAAGTCAGCCGCCCAGATGTGAAATTTCCGCCCATAAGAGACTGCAGTCTAACGGCGGATTCGCCCTGCTGCACCAGCGCCGCAACGCCGTTCACAATGGGCGCGCCGGATGTTGTCGCATACATCCCCTGATCCGCCACAATTGTCATAACGATCCCGCCTGCTGCAACAACCACTTCAGCGCCTCCAGCCACCGTCTCCTCTGCTGCGGCCGCGAAGCGTTTCAGCAATGCCTGGGTCGCTGCGCTATCAGACCCAGCTGTTTCCAGCTCCGTCATGCTGGGCACGGCCATAGATGCAGTAGCGGCGATTGTTTCCCGGATACGCATCCTTGCCAGCACATCATTCAAGCGCGGCTCAAATTTCTTGTTGATGGAGACGAGGCCAATGCTCTCTCCCATCATTCCAGCCCACTGAAACACAGTCTCGCCAAGGCTGATGACTGGGATATCCGCGATCTCGCGGGCTTCCCGCAGGCCTGGATCGAATAGATTGCCGATCAGAAAGCCATCGAAGCCTTGCTCCTGTGCTTTATGAACATTCTCCAGAATTTCGACTGTCTCAAGGAAAGCGAGATAGCGGTACTGATCGCCCGTGCCGCCTTGCCGTTCAATCCCGTGGATCTCAATTTCAGTGCCATGGCTCACAGAAGCGTCTAACAGGCGCTGCAACGTCGCACGATAACTTGGGAACGATCCTTCCCGGGTAACGCTTTGATACCAAAGCCGCATACGGCCCTCCATTAAGATGGGCCATAGCGTAGTCGGGGAAAGCCGTCGCCGCTATATCACGGTTACAGAACGAAAAATGAGTTGAACAATGAGTGCATATTTTTTCAGCAGGCGGCTTGCGTGTCCTGCTTTTTAATTCTTGCAACGATCTCGCAAATCGCCGCTTCAGCAGCACCCCGCCTTCTCGGCTGGGAGCATGATATTTCTAACCGCTTCCAAAGCCTGCCGACGCCTATCGTGCCGCTAGGCTGGACCTTCTGATTATAGGGCTTGATATTCCTGGGTAGCTTGGCGTTCGCGATTTTTGTCGCACAGCCGGGGCAACTCACATCACCGATCTATCGCAAGGTTGGGTGGTTGGAAGTAGCAGTTTTCACTTTGGGAGCTGTGGGTGCCGATCAAGTCACTCGACGCTGTCAGCGCCGTTATGATTCTCGCCCAGTTTGGGATTGGCTTGATTATCGTGTTCACCATTTCCGGTGCTGGGCCGTTCGGGGTTTGGGACAGCGTTTTAATGTAAGCACCACTAGGCCTATTTGCGGGCTGGATTGCGGCAGCGGCCTTCGTGGGGCTGGGCTCAGTCGGCATGCATCACGGATATAGCCCCAGCCTCAGCTTCTATTTGGGCATGGTCGTCGCCATTGCTGCGATTGCGCTTTGGACCACATGGGTTGCCGGCGGATGGTTCTATGCGGCAGCAGTACTGTGGGCACTTGGTGGGAGCATCATCGCCAATATGAATGGTGGGAGCGTGCTTCTGGCGGGGGCATCAGGTATTGGGGCGGCCCTATTACTATTAGCAGCTATCTTTAGGTCATAGAGAAACTCTGACCTGCCGGACCTTTTCGCCCGGCCAGTCAGCAGTGCGCGACTATTGGGCTGTGATCACGTCCATGACAAGTATGCCATCGTGCTTCACTGGACCGTCTTCTTTTACGCCGAGCGTGTATTCGAAGATATCGGCATATTTTTCGCCAGCTTCGCTGAGCACCATCATCATGCGCATTTCGCCTGGGCTGACTGGCTCATTCAAGATTACAACAACATCGGCGTTCTCACCAACGCGGAGTGGTGCATGGCCAACGACTTTGCCTGGCTTCTTACATGCGTCCGCGCGGTGCACGAACATCCAACCGTTATCAGGGGCTACGACCTTGTCAGCTGATACAACACCGTTCGCAACACTTTTATCATGTGCGACGACATCCTTATTCATATGACCAACAGCAAAAGCGGCGGTCGAGATCATTCCTAAGGCGATTGCGGCAGCAGAAATCTTAAGCATAGACATCCTCCATGTGCTGCAAGCGCGCTTAGCTTGTCGTGTCTCTCTGCGGAGCCTGCTTTGATTAGGATCATTTTCGGTTAATTATCTTCAGCAGCCGGGCTGCCTCAGCATCGGCGCCGACGCTATTCTGCACAGCAGTACTTCCTGCTGAGGACCGATTCACTTGAAAGATGACGTTAGGATAGCAGCGCTTTAGCGCAGGCTCTCATTGCTTGAGGATAAAGACGCTTTGCGTTCGCTTCGGGATGCGTATCACGCCTGCATCAATGATGGTCGCTATGCGGAGATCACAGACCTGCGCACTAACGATGCAGTTGTCCGCCTTGGATATCTGGCGCGCTATGAAGGCCGTGCGCAGATTGATGCTGGTTTTAAGAGATTGATGCTGGTTTTAAGAGCATGGGCGAGCGAGAAAGGTCCTTCATCAAGTAGTATATCCACAGCCACCAAGTGACAGTGACTGGGGATGCAGGCACGGGTGTTTCATATCTGGAAGCACGTTACGGTTGGTTTGGTGTCACATACCTAGTCAGCGGCTGCTATCGGGATAAGTATAATCGCACGGCGGATGCTTGGGGGTTCCAGGAAATGGATATCGATCTCTACTATACCATCCCTGCTGGTTCTGGATGGACTAGCGATGAAATGCACTATTTAGATCCGGCTTTCGGGCGCAATTAGGAATCGGTCATATGACCCTCACAATGCCTTTCGACAACACGTTCGCCCGCGAGATGGAGGGTTTCTATGCCCCTTGGCAGGCAGAAGCCGCCCCGGCACCCGAGCTTCTGTTGTTGAATAACGACCTGGCGGTTGAACTCGGTCTGGATGCCGCTGCCCTGAACGCTGATGATATGGGCGCGATCTTTGCAGGCAATGAAGCGCCTATCGGGGCGACGCCGCTATCGCAAATCTATGCAGGCCACCAATTCGGCGGATTCTCTGCCCAATTGGGCGATGGCCGCGCACTGCTGCTGGGTGAAGTATTGGATGTCCATGGAAAGCGCCGTGATATCCAGCTGAAAGGCTCTGGCCGCACACCATTCTCACGTGGCGGTGATGGTAAGGCCGCCCTGGGGCCTGTGCTTCGCGAATATCTTATCGGCGAAGCGATGCACGGCTTGGAAATTCCAACTACGCGCGCCTTGGCTGCTGTATCAACAGGCGAGCCTGTCCGCCGGGAAACAGAGCTTCCTGGTGCCGTGCTGACGCGCATTGCGTCCAGTCATCTTCGCGTCGGGACGTTTCAATTTTTTGCGGCTCGGGGTGAGGTCGAGAAGGTCCAGCAATTAGCGAACTATTGCATTTCACGGCATTACCCAGAGCTTGCAAACGTGGAAAATCCATATCTGGCTCTACTGAAAGCCGTATGCGACCGGCAGGCTGCGTTAATCGCAAAGTGGATGCACGTGGGCTTCATCCATGGCGTCATGAACACCGATAACATGACCATTTCCGGCGAGACCATCGACTACGGCCCCTGCGCATTCATGGACGCCTATGATGCGCAGACTGTTTATAGCTCCATCGATACCCAAGGCCGTTATGCCTATGGCGCACAGCCTGTCATGGGGCGCTGGAATATTGCACGGCTAGCAGAGACGCTGCTGCCATTGATCGCTGATAATGAAGAAGCGGCAGTCGAGGCGGCCACCGATGGTGTGACGAAATTCGCTGAAATCTATGTGAGTGAATGGCTTACGGGTGTGCGCGCAAAGCTGGGTTTGCAATCGGCCAGAAACGATGACTTAGACCTAGCCAATAGTCTTTACACGATTATGTCTGAACAGAAGGCTGACCATACCAATCTATTCCGTAGCTTATCATCGGCAGCCGTTGGCGATGACGCTCCAGTGCATGCTGAATTGCAGGACCCCTCCGCTGTTAATCCTTGGCTTGAGCGGTGGCGCGCACGCATGGCTGATGACGCAATGGCACCGGACGCGCGCGCGAAAGCGATGAACGCCGTAAATCCTATCTATGTGCCGCGAAATCATCTGGTTGAAGGCGCTTTGAAGGCAGCGGTCCAGACAGGGCAAATGGCGCCGTTTAAGCTCCTGCTTGGTATTGTAAAGTCACCGTACGAGCCGAAGGATGGTCTGGAAGCTTATGCCCAACCAGCCTCCGCAGCCTTCGGAGCAGACTATAAAACGTTCTGCGGGACATAGATTCAGAACGACTTATAGTTTATTGCATTGTCGTAGAAAAATTGGTTGGGAGACCCGGCCTGTGGCAAGATTGAGCTATCTGCGGCATCGCCGACAAGGCGTGTGTGATTTCCAATGAACGATGCAGACCAGTTATCAGTGAAGGCATATCTGATGACGCCAGTAATCCCGACATGCTTGAACCCTGCGCTTGCGCTGAAGGGCTAACCGGCTGGCGACGGAATCAGCCGCTGAGACATCAAAGAAAGCGTCCATGTATTGGCTTGAAGCGTAGCTTGTTGAGAGGCTAACAATCGCCTTTAGATCATCCGTCACAGGCGGGACGATTTACAGGCTGCCTTCAACTAGAAACCCGTTGTCGCCTTCGTTTACATCATGGGTGAATGATAACCGGGCAGCGACAATGCCCGGATCATTAATGCCCAAAATCTGCAAAGGCGCGCCGCCACCAATGTAGGCGCCGAGTTCAATCGCATCGTCAACTTCAGTGAGCGCTGCGACCACTGCATTGTCAACGTCGTTATCCCGACCGCCGCGATATCGGGCGAGCGGTCCAGCCTGGAAGGATAGTGCAGGTATGAAATCCGCCTCAATCCCAAGCCCACGTGAACGTAGTTCGATGAAACGGTTTTCATAATCGAATGCCAGAAGCGGCAAAGGCTCATAGGTATCCGCGCCCTTATATTCGGGCTTGGTCCCAACACTGGCGCTAACTGTCAGCGTCGGCTTGCGAGCCTCTTGAGCAAAGGCTGCACCTGGCAGGATAAGAATGAGTGCGGATGCGTGTATACGCGCGCCCGGGATCACTCTGCAGCCTGCGTAGCGCCGGTCGGACCAACTTTTGCAAGCGTCTTGCCGTAACGGTCCTTATGGACGTCCGTTTCCAGCTCTTCTAGCTCAATTTCGCCAGACATCACCTGTCGCTTCCAGTCCTGGTGCGCAGGTTCATCTGCATGGAATTCAGGCATGACCTGTTCCGCAAACATCTCAAGGCTTTCGCAGATGTGCTCGTGGCTGTTCTTGCCGGCTTGGTTCAGCAGAATGATCTGATCAGCGTGGCTTTCTTTGAACTTCCGCAATTTCTTACGAATGGTGTCAGGCGAGCCGACGAGACCGCCGCGCAGCGCTTTCTCAACCAAGTTTGGATTGGCGTCTTTCCACTTAACAAACTCATCCCACAGATTGACCGTGCCTGCTGGTGGGCGGCGTCGGTCTGCGCTGGTGCCATAGAACCGAAGCGCGAACTGGAAGAATGTCAGGCCTTCAGCACGCTTCCGCGCCTCTTCATCCGTTTTCGCACACATAAAGTAGCTGACGAGCGCGATGTTCGGGTTGATCTGATAATCAGCCAGTTTATCGAGTCGCTTCGTGATGGAATTGTAATAGGCGTGGACCCATGCGTGGGCGGCATCTGCGCTGACAAACTGGAAGCCAAGCGCACCCATGCCCCGCCTGCCCGCCATTTCAATAGTTTCGAGCTGTGAACAAGCGACCCAAATGGGTGGATGCGGTTTCTGCAACGGACTTGGCAGAACCAAACGCTCCGGCATTTGGAAATATTTGCCGTCGAAGGATACGGGCTTGTCGCCAAACATTGGAATGACGGCCTTAACGGCTTCCTCCCATACTTCGCGCTTGGTTTCGAAGTCCCGGCCAAACGGCTCAAGCTCGGTAGCACTGGCGCTTTCGCCGATTCCAAACTCAACCCGGCCATTGGAAAGCAGGTCCAACGTAGACACACGCTCTGCAACGCGAGCCGGATGATTGGTTGTTAGCTGGATAATGCCATGGGCCAGGCGGATATTCTTCGTGCGCTGGCTAGCCGCTCCAAGGAAGACTTCTGGGGCGGAGGAATGGGAATATTCCTCAAGGAAGTGATGCTCAACTTCCCAGGCGTAGTCATAGCCTAGGCCATCTGCCAACTCGAGCTGATCGAGCGCATTGTGGTGCAGCTGCCACTCAGTATGCGGCTCCCAGGGGCGGGGAATCTGCAGCTCATAAAAAACGCCGAATTTCATGGGGTCTATCCTTCCAGAATTTGCGCATAAGCATTCCAGTAGCCGTTATGGCTGGCAATACTCGAGCACCTCAGGGCACCAGAGCTTCAGTTTCCGTAGAACGGTCCGCCCGCATTCCGCATCCACAATCACACCAGATGACGCCGCCGTTCCGCTTCTGGCCAATCCGTGAAGCCGGTGCGGCGATGGCCGATTCGCTTATTGTTGACGATCTGAATTTGCCCTCGCTCGAAAGTCAGCGTCAGGCCGAGATCCGGGTCTTCCGTTATCTGAGCGATGGCGGCGAGTGCCTGCTCAGCACGATCATCCATCTCCAGGCCCTGCACTTCGGCACCTTGGCGAACCAAACACGGTGAGAAGGCTATTCCAATACCGCCGTCTCGATGCGCGGCAAAAGCGGGCTTCTCTGTCAAAGCCTCATCG
>Ga0315331_10004540_pt1 | contig 10461 bp, 7 predicted proteins | sample M160m34915metaG_FD_203456 | JGI IMG/M metagenome (GOLD analysis project Ga0315331, IMG submission 203456) | Ammonia-oxidizing marine archaeal communities from Monterey Bay, California, United States - M1 60m 34915 | ecosystem: Environmental > Aquatic > Marine > Intertidal zone | place: USA... | reverse complement strand
CAGTGTTTTCCTGGTGCACCCCTACCTGGATCTGCCTGGTATGGGCGGTGGTGGCCTCGTGATCACGAACAATGATCCAGCCCGTGCAACCGAACTGGCTCACGAGTTAGCCACTGCATACTGGCAGAGACGTTTTGACCTGGAGCCACCTACGTTTTCAGCGGAAGAAGCCGTGCAACGTGGGTTGCAACAGGAAGCCGGTCCAGTGCTGCTGGTGGAAACAGCCGACTGCTGTGGCGGTGGCGCAGCGGGTGACAGCGTCTGGACCTTAAAGGCACTCATGCAACTAGCTCCCAACGAAGCGGCGATCGTACCAGTCGTTGACCCCGCTGCTGCCGCTGCCTGTCACCAGGCAGGCGAAGGCCAGGAAGTCACGTTATCACTGGGACACCAGTTGGATTCCCACTGGGGACAACCTGCGGAAGTAACTGGACAAGTTAGCTTGTTGAGCGATGGTCAATTCAAGTACCGCGGAGGCATCTGGGATGACACCGTGGGAAACATGGGGCCAACAGCGGTCCTGCAAATCGGCGGCATCCAGGTATTGATCACTTCCTTTGCTACCTACGAATGGGGAGGTGAACAATTTGCAGCCGTGGGGCTCGATCCTGCTGCCACCCGGTTCCTGGTAGCCAAGAACCCAATGAACTACGGAATGGCCTATGGTGACTTTGCCCAGGCCACCTTTATCCTGGATACTCCGGGCCCCACACCTGCCACGCTGAAAAACGTCATCTTCCAGAATCTTCAACGCCCCTACTTTCCAGCGGATCAAGATATTTCGAACTGGCAGCCAGTCCTCTTGCCATCACACGGATAATCTCAAGGCTTCCGGACCAACCTGCTGTCTGCCTTGAAAAATGACGTCATGAGCGACAACCGGCTCAGCGTGGGATATAATCCGGTTTGCTACTATCTCTCGCTGCGAGGACCATCATCTATGCCCCGAAACAACCTCTGCTGGCTGATTTTCTTATGGGCAGGAAACCTTCCTGTCATGGCCTGGGCTGCCGAAGATGACACTGCAGCAATCGGGTTACTGGTCCAGGAAAACGTGACGCTGGTGACTTCCTCTGTCGCCGGCGAGTCTCAGCAGGACCTGGCTCCTTTAACGGACGGTAAAACCAGTCGCCACCTGGAAATCAAGCTTGAACCGGGTATCCCATGGGACCTGACCTACCAGTTACCAGCGGTAGCAACGTGTCAGCAACTCGTGGTCACCGCCAATACGCGTGCTCTTACAAAAAAACAGCTACCTCGCATCGAGGTACTGGTTTCCACGCTTTCGAGCCAGGCAGGATTTCAATCGATTCGATCAATGACACTCAAGGCTGCCCGTGATGCCCAGCAACTGGATCTACCTCCCACTGCTGCGCACTGGATCATTGTCAGGGTCATGACGCCGCTGGAGCCCATTACGCTGTCACTGGCGGAAATCGATATCCAGGGCCACCAGGGCCCTCCCCAAACACGCTACGCATTCAAGGAAGCTCCTGCGAAAGCTTTCCAGGTACTGGCTGCCGTACAGAAATCAGTGGACGTGAAAATCAACCCAGACGAAACCAGTCTGTTCAAGGATGCTAAAGACGGCAAGCTTGACCAGTGGTCACTGGCCGAGGCCGCTCTCTTAAGCAACGGCATCCTGGAGGCAGGTCAACGAAAAAAATACCTGGACCAGATTGATCAAATCACCGAGCAGGCACAGAAGCTCCTCAAGGATACTGCTACGCCTTACCAGCAGGGCGAACAGTTGCTGAAGTGGTTACACGCAAACGTGATGAAGGCGGGTTACGAAAAACACCAGACCGATCTTTCTGTCATCCTGGATACAGGCAAGTTCAACTGTGTTTCCTCGGCCACGCTCTACAATATTGTCGCCCTGCGGCTGGGGCTGGACGTGCGGGCCATCGAGGTTCCTGATCATGCCTTCTCGATCCAGTACGTCGGTACCAAGCACGCCGACGTGGAAACAACCAATGCAGCTGGCTTCAATCCAGCGCGGGACCCACGTATCCTGGAACGTTTCACTCGCGAAACCGGGTTCAACTATATTCCCGATCGTCACGCCGACAAGCGTCGTGAAGTGACCAATATTGGCTTGATGGCCCTCACCTACTACAACCATGGCGTCACCCATAGTGAAAACGAGGAATACGCGGCCTCACTGGTCGATTACTTCCGGGCTTTAAGCCTGGATCCCGAGTTTCCCTCGGCGATTCAAAACGTCCTGAGCACGCTTCACCACTGGAGTGGCGACTTGTCCAGGCTGGCGAAATTTGAAGAAGCGCTCCGGGTTATCTCGATTGCTCTGCAACTGGCTCCGAATGATCATCGATTTCGGCACAACCAAAAGGCGCTCTGGCAGGCCTGGGCACTCAACGAGATCCAAAACGATCGTCGCGAAGCGGCGCTTTCTATCCTGGCCCGTGCAGCCAAGGCCTTACCTGAAGGCGGATTCGAGCAGATGCAGTCTTATGCTTTTATCCAGCCTGGTGAAAAGATGGTTCAGGACAAGCAGTGGGCGGAGGCCCTGCAACTTGCAGAAAGCGGGTTAAAAACACTTTCACCTACCGCACGAAAAGAACTCCAACGCTGGCGAAACAACGTCTACAACCGCTGGACGATCGCGACCATCGATCAGAAGAAGTACGCGGAGGTTGCTGACATCCTCGAGCGAGCCATGAAGGCCGATCCAGACGAAATTGATTTCAAACGCAACATCGGATTCGCAATCCAGGAATGGCTTTCCCAGACCGAGTCAACCAAGGGATTGCAGGCCGCCGAGGATCTGCTGAAACGCGTCAACCGTCGTTTTCGTGACATTCGTGATGTCCAGGAGGTCGCCAGGAACTTCCTGGGCCGAGCTGCTTTTCGATTGGCCAAGGACAAGCAATTCAAGCTGGCCGAGGAACTCCTCGATCGTCACCAAGAACAGCTTCCAGAAAGAACCTACCAGGACCTGGTAGGATCCGTCTTTGAAATGCAGGCTACCGGGTTTCGCGAGCAAAACAAATGGGAGCTCGCCGTTGACGTCTACCAGCGTGGTCTGAAAAAAATACCCGATGATCGTCAGTTGAAGAACAATTTAATCTTCACCTGGAATAAATGGGCCGAGGGATACCAGCAAAAAAAAGACTGGTCAAACGCAGGAGCAATCTACCTGAAAGCATTGACCAGCGGGATCGACAACCGAGAAATGGGGCAACGGATTGGATTCTGCGTACAGGAATTGGCACGTGACACCTGGACCCGGGAAGGTCCACTGGCAGCCGAAAAACACCTCGCGGACTGGGTCACCCGACAACCGGAATTAAAACCCATTCGCTCGGCAGTTGCGGTCTATATACAGGGCGTGGTTCAAAAACATCAACGGGATCAGCAGCCAGCCAGGGCGTTGACAGCCACGGAACGTTGCCGAAAGTTGCTAACAGAAAAGGACCATGCTCATTTCGTCCGAATCATTTGTGATCAATGGTCGCAGGCGCATGTCAAGAAATCCGAGTGGAACGAGGGCCTGGCCGTTTACACGCGAGGCCTCAAACTACTTCCTGGGGACAGCCATCTGACACGCAACGCTGTGGTCACCTGGAACCAGTGGGCAAGTGGATTCATCAAAAAAAAGGAATGGGGCGAAGCGATCAAGATCTATGACCGAGCACTCGAACAATTCCCCAGGGAACGCACGTTGCGCAATAACCTCAAGTACTGCCTCCAGCAGGCAGGCAAGTAAGCTGTTAACCATTGGCTATCTTTCGGAAAGCAGATCAACCATGAAATCAATCCTGTTGGCCAGCCTTGTTCTCCTGGGTCCACTTACCTCAATAACCAACGGTGCGGAAAACGGCGACCTGCGAATGGCAAAGATTTTTGCCGACAACATGGTTCTCCAACAACAGAAGCCGATCTCTGTCTGGGGCTGGACAAAACCAGGCGCTGCCGTGTCAGTCACGATCACTCAGCAGCACCAAGTCGGTAAGCAGGGGATGACTGCTTATCAACAGCAAACAAAGGCACGAGTCCATGCAGTGCCTGAGAATGGCGAGTATGTCGTTAAGATCCAGTACGCGGAACAAAACCCGCCTCGCCTGCCAACGCAAACACTGCAAGCCAAAGCTAACCAAGAGGGACGCTGGCAAGTCCGTTTCCCAGCGGCCAAGGCAAGTTTTCAGCCAACGTGGATCATCGCCAGCAGTGATGATACCGTGGTCGCAGTACAAAACGTCCTGATTGGCGAAATCTGGGTCTGTGCAGGCCAAAGCAACATGGGATGGGGTAATTTTAATCGCAAGGACCGCGAGGCGGCCTCGGCTGATTTTCCCGGCCTCCGCTATGTCGCCTGGGACGATTCCTACTATAAACCACTGGAAGACATTCGCCGCACTATCAACTGGCAGGAATGTTCTCCCCAAACAGCCGAACGCTTTTCCGCCGTCCCCTACCTCTACGGCATGTTCCTGCATCGTTACCTGAAAGTACCGGTTGGCGTGATCAACGTGGCTCGTGGAGGTACCCTGGGACAAACCTGGTGCCTGCGCGATGAACTGGCAAATATCGACAACCCGATCATCAAGACGGTGTTGGCCGACTACGATGCTGACACGGCTGCCTGGGATAACCCTCAACAACTGGCCACGATCATGGCTGAGTGGGAGAAGTCAGTAGAAGTTGCCAAGGTGGAACATGAGCAGCGGGTTGCTAAGGCCAAAGCCGATGGAAAGCCGGAACCTCGCCTGAGACTTCCCAAGAAACCGGGCGATCCACGCAGTGGCTGGTCGCCACCAGCGGGACTCTTCAACGCTACCATCATGCCGATCCGACACCTCGGAATCCGCGGGGTTCTTTACTACCAGGGAGAGAACAACAACTTCATGCGCTGGACGCGTTACGAATCAACATTTCCCAAGGTCCCCGTCTCGTTTCGACAAGCCTTCGGCGAAGAAAACCTGCCCTTCGGTTGCATTAGCCAGCCCGGCTGGGGCAATTTTGACCTGGATCCCGAGGTGGCCACCGTAGCTGAAGGCTACGCCATCGTACGAGACATCCAGCGGCGAGCCTTGGCAGATGACCCTCACGGCGACATGATCGCAACCTATCCCACTGGAAACTCGTATATCCACCCAGCGGAAAAACTGCCGGTTGCCGAATACGCTTCTCTCTGGGCACTCGCGAAAGTCTACAAGAAGCCGGTTCAACATATTGGCAACACCTATCGTGAAATGAAGGTACAGGATCATAAGCTGTACCTGTTCTTTGATATTGATCCGATTGTCAAGGAACGCTGGAAAAACGTTACCAAGCAGGCCTACTGGCAAGTATTGCCCTGCCCACGCGAGGGGAACGCCGAATTCAAAGGTTTCATCATTGCGGGCAAGGACCAGCGTTGGTATCCAGCCAAGGGACGACATACCAAGCTGGACGGAAACTGGTGCATCGAGTTGACCAGCGATCTCGTCACTGAACCGGTGGCCGCCCGTTACGGCTGGGCAAACTGGCCTACCGGGAACATGGTCGGACGAAACCGGATTCCCATGCCAACCTTCCGGACTGACAACTGGCCCATTCCTGAAGGCGTTAATTATTCCAAGGAAGCGCAAGACCAGAGCAAACAACAACTGCAGGAGCTGCGACAACTGGGAGAACAGCAAGCCCTGGACCGAAAAATCCGACAGGCCCAGGTCGAGCTGCCACGACTGGAAGGCGAGCTTTACCGAGGAGATGTCAAAGGCCAGGTACAGAGCAAGCTGTCGCGATTGGAAACCATCCTGGCCGAAATGCAGCAAGACAAATGGCTCTCCGGAAAAATCCGTGGCGATCACCCTGAGTTGGCCAAGTCGATCAAAGCTCTGCAGGAGAACGTTAAGAAGCTAAAAACGCAGGCAAAGGCCATTCCAGGAAAATAGTAGCGGCCTTGAAGAGATTGCTACTGTTGGCAACTTGCCGTGTCAATTGCTGCCCCATAGACTGAAGTTCAGTAGCTTGAACCCTTCCGGAGACACACGCCATGCGACTCATCACGACACTCTTACTGGGACTCTCCGTGTTATTACTTACTTCCTGTAATAACGAGCCGACGACCGACGAGCAAGCTGCGGCGCCCAGTACCGTCAATGGCCACCACGCTGATGATACTCAGCAACATGCCCACGAAGGTTTGCACGACCATGACCATGAAGATGCTCACAGCCACCCCCATGCCCCGCCACAACACGCTCCAGGCGGGCGTACGGATCCGCCACAGCCTGTGGATCACGGTTCGACCGAAGCAGCCAGTGCTCCGGCCAAACCAATCTCGATCGGTGACAAGGTACCCAACTTTGAAGTCACGATTAACAACAAGAATTGGACACTCAGCCAGCTACGAAAAAATACCGAACTGACCAGTGATGGCACAATCGTGTTGACGTTCTGGTGTTCTTTCTGTCACAGCTGTCGCGATATAGATCAAGGCCTGAACAAGCTGGCCGAGCACTACAAGGGAAAGGTAGCGGTCATCGCGCTGGACTCCAGTGACGGGGAAACCACTGAAGAGGTGGCCCAATTTGCCAAGGGAAAAGGGCTCACGCTCCCGATCGCCTTAAATGCCAGCGGCAGTGCCGCCGACATTTTTGGGACAAAGGTGACCACCACGACTGTGGTTATCGACAAGGAAGGTGTGCTGCGGTATCGCGGACAATTTGGCAGCGCGGGCCATCCTTTTACACGTGACGCATTGGAAGCCGTGTTGCACGGTCAAACGGTAAAAGTGGCAGAAACAAAACACCGTGGCTGACGGATTCCACGTGGTTAGCCTCCGTGCGAGGCTGCAAAGACCCATCTAACAGGAAGCTCATTAGCAAACGCTGACCGCTTCTTGCTCCGCTTGCTGGCACCTTTTACAATAGATACTCAGCCGCTCTTTTAAACAATACTTTAAACAATACGCTTCACCAACCAGAGGATATCTTCTTATGAAACGCACCTTACTGCTGTCTATCCTGGCCACGATGGCCATTCTACTTACCGGTCAGCTGCATGCTGCTGACAAGAACAAGGTGCCTGCAGCGCTCCAGTTCAAGATGAAGACACTGGCTGGTAAGGAAGTCAAGCTTGAGCAATACCAGGGCCAGGTGTTGCTAATTGTTAACGTTGCTAGTGAATGCGGATTGACAGGACAGTACCAGCAACTCCAGGCATTACATGAAAAGTATGCTTCCCAGGGGCTCAAGGTCATCGGCGTTCCCTGTAACCAGTTCGGATCACAGGAACCTGGCACGGCCAAGGAAATCCAGGCTTTCTGCAAGAAGAATTATGGCGTGACGTTTGACCTGTTGGCCAAGGTAAACGTGAACGGTGACAAGGCCTGTGATCTCTACAAGCACCTGACGGGAATCCAGACCAAGCCCAAGGGACCAGGAAAAATTGGCTGGAACTTCGAAAAGTTTGTGCTGGATCGAAAAGGAAAAATCATCGGTCGCTTTGATCCTCAAACCAAGCCGGATGATGCAACCGTTCTCAAGATGATCACAGCAGCCCTGGCCGACAAGTAAGTCGTTCCAAGAAGATCTCGACAGACTGCCATCGTTGGTCATCACCACGAGGAAAATCGCATCATGGCAAAAAACGTTCTTGGTACCGACCTGGAGACCTGTTCGCTGGATCCGTTGACCGGTTTCTACCGGGACGGTTGCTGCAACACAGGCATGGAAGACCAGGGCCTGCACCTGGTTTGCACCCAGGTGACCGAGGCCTTCCTGGAATTCTCTGCAGCTCGAGGAAATGATCTGTCCACCCCGATGCCGATGATGGGTTTTGATGGACTTAAGCCCGGGGATCGCTGGTGCCTGTGTGTTTTACGCTGGAAGGAAGCGCTCCAGGCTGGCATGGCCCCTCCTGTTGTCGTCGAGGCCACGCACATGTCCACGCTCGAATTCGTTGAACTCGAGGATCTGCAGGCGCACGCCGTGAAAGCTTGAGCCCGTAACGGGAAGCGCATAGCGAATCCGGAAATTCCAGGTCAGCTGGTCGGGGAGTAAATATCTCGCAAGAGCGTCAGCACGTTCTGCAGGCGATCGGAACTGCTGGCAGGAACCATGGCCTTGTAAATAAAGACATGCCTGCCACCCTGGAGTGTTGGCATCTGGTTGAGTTGTTTGGTGGTCACCCACATCCACTCCTGGGTTCCATCGAGGTAGGCCTTGGTGGAAGAATCCAGTAATTTCTGGGCTTCTGTTTCAGTCGTGATCAACTGGCAAATATGTTCATTCATAGTTCACACTTTCTAACAGGCAGCTAAATGGTTGGTCAGTACCTGTTATGGTGACTATTGCTGCGACTTGCAAGTCAAAGGAAGATTTATAGTCACCTAAAGAATGATTCGTTAAACTGGTCCGTTGAAGTCCGTCGTTGCAGCAACCGCATTGAGCAGGGCCACTCATGACCAGCGATCCAGAAACAGGTACTGACAAGAAAACAGGCTGCCCTGACTTTAGGTCTATCACCATCGGCGATCTGAACTGGACGGGTCGACTGTTATTGCTGGCGACCTTTCCCATGACATTCTCGCTGGCATTCCTACTGTTCAACTGGTTCCAGTCCTTACTACCTAACCACTTTGGGAAGGATGCCGCCCTACTGTTAGCCATTGTAATAGGGATCATCAGCTTACTGGTCCTCTTTGCGGTCAATTACCTGCTGACTCATTTCGGCATTTCAATTTTCAAGAAACGCTAATGGTTGATCCGCGCACAGGTGTCCATCAGGGACGCACCAGGAGACCGTCGGCAAGGAAGTTACAGACAGGCAACTGGTAAATCTTCCTCACCTTTGACAACGGCCAGCAACTTCCTGCCAAAAACCCGTGACTCAAGTTGCCTTCTCGCTACAATTGCGTCATGCTGCAGCCAGCCAACCGTCTGCAAGAGCTGCTTGCTGAACGCTTCCGGGCCCCATCGAATATTTTCCAGGAAAACGCGATGAAACAATTACTCACTTTCCTTACCTTGCTCACCACGGTACTCGTGTTCTTACCCCTACAAGGAACGGGACAAAACCAGAATCCCTATCGAACGTGGCGAGACCGCAGTGGCACGTACGAAATATCAGCACGCCTGATCCGGATCAGTGAAAAAGAAATCGAACTGGAACGCAAGGAGGACGCCAAGGCCATCAAGGTTCCCCTGGAGAAACTGAGTAGCCAGGATCTCCAGTACCTGGCGCGACGGCAGCCCAAGACGGCAACCACCCGCTTAACCAAGGTAACTACCAACACTACCGCCCGGGAAACAACTGCTGGTGATTGGCCCACCTGGCGTGGCGTCGCGCGTGATGGTATCAGCTTGGAGACGGGCCTACTCAGCAAGTGGCCGGCAGAGGGGCCCGAGGTCGTTTGGGAAAACACTAGCCTGGGGGGCGGTTATGCCAGTGTCTCCGTGGTGGCTGGAAAGCTATACACCATGGGACGTAAAGACGGACGCGAGTTCATCATCTGCATTGATGCTGCCAAGGGTAACACGATATGGGAAACCTTCGTCGGCCCAGGCAGCAAGCAGCGAGGTCCCAACTGTACCCCGACGATCAATGACGGACACGTCTACGGCCTCTCACTGGATGGAGAATTAATGTGCCTTAACGCCGAGACTGGCAAGGAAGTCTGGCGACGCAGTTTTTCACGTGATTTTGGTGGCCGCATGATGTCAGGCTGGGGATACAGCGAATCACCGCTGATCGACGGCGATCAACTAATCTGCACACCGGGAGGCAGGCAGGCTATGATGGCCTGCCTCGACAAGCGGACCGGAAAGACCACCTGGACAGCAGCACTGCCCAGCAGCGGCAACCGGGGTAAAGACGGCGCCGGATATTCGTCGATTGTCATCAGCCAGGCTGGTGGCGTGAAACAATATATCCAACTGGTGGGCCGAGGGGTGATTAGCGTGTCCGACAAGGGCAAACTGCTCTGGGGATACAATCGTATCGCCAATGGTACGGCCAACGTTCCCACGCCCGTGGTCAGCGGCGACTATGTCTTTTGTTCCAGCGGGTACGGCGACGGCGGCGCAGCCCTGCTGAAAGTGGCCCGTGGCGGACGGGCGGCCCAAGAGGTCTACTACAAAAAAAACAGTGAAGTGCAAAACCATCACGGCGGTATGATCCTGTTGGATGGAAAAATCTACATGGGCCATGGACACAATAATGGATTCCCACTCTGCCTGGACCTGGCGACCGGGAAAGACGTCTGGCGACCAGGGCGCGGTGCAGGAAAGGGATCTGCCGCCATCGCCTATGCCGACGGCCATCTCTATTTCCGCTACCAGGACGGTGTCGTCGCCCTGATCGAAGCCACTCCGAAAGGCTACAAGCTCAAGAGCAAGTTCCGCGAATCTCGCACGAAAGCTCAAACCTGGCCTCAGCCGGTGATTGCTCAAAAGCGGCTCTATCTCCGGGACCAGGAGATCCTACGCTGTTACAACATTGCCAGCCCGT
>Ga0315331_10004537_pt1 | contig 10463 bp, 7 predicted proteins | sample M160m34915metaG_FD_203456 | JGI IMG/M metagenome (GOLD analysis project Ga0315331, IMG submission 203456) | Ammonia-oxidizing marine archaeal communities from Monterey Bay, California, United States - M1 60m 34915 | ecosystem: Environmental > Aquatic > Marine > Intertidal zone | place: USA... | reverse complement strand
CCCGCAGACATCGGCATCGCAAACCTGCCGGAGTTTCCAATGAACTGGTGGGAGCAGCTCGTGTCCCCGCTGCGCTGGGCGCGAATCAAGCAGGCGAGCGCGGCGTCGCTCGAGGGGCCGGAGAGCCTCAGCGGCTGAAACGCGGCGTGCCGCGGCAGATTCTCTTTTCTCCCGAGGCGGTCGGGGGTATTCTGTTCGCATGATTACTTACAGCAATCCGCCGGCTCTGCTTCGTGATGTCATCGACGACCTTGGGGACGTTCGGAAGCTCCTCGAGGACAACGCTCCGTATTCGCCGCTTGGGGGCTGGTATCGCCCGGGCGCGGACCTCGACGCGGTCACGAGCCCGCTGTGGTTTCAGAACGATTGGGTCCATGACACCATGCAGGTCGAAGGGGCTGAGCTCTTCCTGTTCCATGAGCGAGTCATGCAGGCCTCGCGTGAGTTCTACGATGCTGAAGTCATCCTGCCGCATAGTTTGTACGTCAACGTCATGGCGGCTTTGGCGAGTAGTGGGCCGGCGCACACTGACAACCCGCGCTTCCAGGGGCGGGACCGAAGCAACACGCCGATGTGGCTGCTGCGGTCGATGTTGTGGTCTGGTCTCTTCGACTGGCACTCGATCGTTCAGGCCACGTCGATCTGGTGGATGAACGACGTCGAGGGGGGGGCCCTTCGTTATTGGCCCAACGGGCCAGACGCCGAGCCGGAGGAACACTCTGAGGGGATGGCGAACACGGCGCTCGTGGGCGACAACCACGGGATGTTCCATCAGGTGGGCCCGGTAGGGCCGTTCGATCAGGGGACTCGTGTCGTGTCTCAACGTGCACAGTTTGCGCCTGTCGGTGACGGGAGCGGGGACTGGGCCGTCATCGACCGGGGTGAGGAGCAATACCGGGCGCCGCTCGACCACTTTCGGGTCAGCGTCCTGTGGAAGGCGGATGTCTACCGCGATGAGGCTGAGCGCGAGGAGAAGATGGCGAGCAAGCTCTCGATGTCGGATGTCGCCGAGCGGTTCAATCGCGATCTCGAGGAGAAGCGGGCGGGGGTCAAGATCGATCTGGATCGGATCGAAGACGTGGGGCTGATCGCTGCTGTCAATGATGTCTATCCGGAGGCGACCCCGATGGGCAAGGCAGAGTCCATCTACGACGCGGCGTAGTCTGCCGCCGCTTGGGTCCGCGGGCGGTGACTAGCGTTTCTGACAGCGACTCGCCGCGTTCGAGCGGGTGTCGTTGAGGGTGGCTGGACTTGCGTTACCAGGTCTTTGGGAACACTGGACTCAAGGTCTCTGAGTTCTGCCTGGGGGCGATGACCTTCGGCAGCGAGTGGGGCTGGGGCGCCGACGCGCGCGAGAGCCGAGCGGTCTTCGACGCGTTCGCTGAGGCCGGCGGGAATTTTATCGACACTGCCGATGTGTACACCGGTGGAACGAGCGAGCGGCTCGTCGGCGAGTTCATCGCTGGGGAGCGAGATCGCTGGGTCGTTGGGACCAAGTTCACGGCGGGGCCCGGCGCGTCAGACCCGAACGCGGCGGGGAACTCTCGAAAGAACATGAAGCGTTGCCTCGAGGCGAGCCTCGAGCGCCTTGGGACGGATTACGTGGACGTGTATTGGGTACACGTCTGGGACTTCCTGACTCCCGTCGAAGAGGTGATGCAGGCGTTCGACGACCTGGTGCGCGAGGGAAAGGTCCTGTACGTGGGCCTATCGGACGCGCCCGCATGGGTCATGGCGCGGGCGGCGACCCTGGCGGAGCAGCAGGGCAGCACGCGGCTGGCCGCGATGCAGATCCTCTACAACCTGAACGAGCGGTCGGTGGAGGGGGAGTTCCTCTCTCTCGCCGACTCGCTCGATCTGGCGGTCTGCGCCTGGTCCCCACTGGACCAGGGGTGGCTGAGCGGGAAGTTCACCGGTGGGAGCGCCGCAGGGAACGATTCTCGTCGGCGCGCCGGGCAGCCCGGTGTTGGGAGCGAGGCGAGGGCGCAGGTGTTGTCCGCGCTCGAGGCGGTGGCCTCTGAACTGGGTTCCAGCCCGGCAGCGGTCGCGCTTCGCTGGCTGCGGCAGCGAAACCCACGGGTGATCCCCATTGTCGGGGCTCGCACCGAGTCGCAGATCCGAGACAATCTGGCGGCGACGGAGCTGTCGCTGCCAGAAGCCGCGTTCGAGCGGCTCGAGGCGACGAGTCGCTCGTCGCTGCCGTGGCCGTTCGAGCTGTACTCGACACCCGCGCAGACGGGATTCACCTATGGCGGCTTCCTGGACCGGATCGACAGCGCGCGTCCATTCCCCGTGCGACGAGACGAGACGGGTGGACTGGCGAGCTATGTCCAGGATGACGATTGACACACAACGCTCGGGGCTCGCTCCACCCGGCGGCGCGCGCGCTCCGGCATGGGGCGAACCGCGGTAGAGTGGAGTGATGAAGCCTCGCTCTCGTCTCCCGCAGCTATCGCCACGGCCGCTCCTGTCGATCGTGATGCCGGCCTGCGACGAGGAGGAGAACCTGGAGCGGACTGCGGAAGCGCTATTTCGTGAACTCGACGACGCAGCGATCCCATTCGAGTTCATCATCGTCAATGACCACAGCCGTGACGGCACGCTCGGGATCGCGAAGGGCCTGGCTGCAGCGCGATCCGAGGTTCTGGTGTTGGACTCCACCCGGCCCTCTGGTTTTGGACGGACGATCCGGGAGGGGCTCGCGCGTTTCTCCGGAGAGGTCGTGATGGTCGTGATGTCGGATGGATCAGACGACCCGAAGGACGTTGTCCGCTACTACCGAAAATTGCAGGACGGTTGGGATTGCGTCTTTGGCTCGAGGTTCCGCACGGAGAGTCACGTGACGAACTATCCGCCGGTCAAGCATTTTGCGAACCGGATCGTGAACCGTGGGCTTCAGTTGCTTTTCTGGACAGGGTTCAATGACCTGACCAATGCATTCAAGGCATTCCGGCGGGAGGTGATCCTCGACTGCGGACCCTACTCCTCGTGTCACTTCAACTTGACCGTCGAGATGTCGCTCAGCGCCCTGATTCGACGTTACGAGATCGTGGAGATACCGATCGCCTGGTATGGCCGCACGTGGGGAGCCTCGAAGCTCAGCCTGTGGGCGATGGGGCGGCGCTATCTGAGCGTCGTGTTGAAGCTGTTCTTCGAGCGGTTGCTGATCTCGGACGACCTGATCGAGGACGGCACAGCGTCGCGAGGCCTCGCCCAGGGAGACCCGCCGTCCGCCACGGGCTCGGGAGAGTCGCGATGAGCGCCCTGGGCCCGCGAGACGTCGACGCCGCCTACGCCGTTCGGTTCTCCGGTGACCCGCGTTTTCAGCCGTGGCGATCCGCGATGTGGCGTGTGCTCGTGGAGGGGTGGTTCTCTCGCTGGATCGCTGAAGACGCGGTCGTGCTGGACTTCGGTTGCGGGAATGGCGAGTTCTTGAACGCGGTCACAGCGGCGCGACGGGTTGGGGTGGACTTTCGCTCGAGTCGGGCGAGGGGCCTGGATGCGGGGGTTGAGTTCATCTGTTCGGATGACTTCCTGTTGCCAACGATCGAGAGCGGGAGCGTTGATGTCGTGTTCTGCTCGAACCTGCTCGAACATCTCCCCGATCGCGAGACGGTGGTCGCTTTCCTCGGGGAACTCCGCCGGGTGATGCGGCCCGAGGGCAGGCTGTTGATCCTAGGACCCAACATCCGGTACACGGGGAACGCGTATTGGGATTTCTTCGATCATCTCATCCCCTTTACGCATCACACGCTCCGGGAGGCGCTTGCGACTGTGTCGCTGGAGGTGGAGACGATGGTCCCGCGGTTCCTGCCGTACACCACGGCGGGTGGACGGCGTTTTCCACTGTGGCTGATCCGCGCCTATCTGCGTTTCCCCCTGGCCTGGCGGCTGTTCGGGGCGCAATTCTTTTGTGTTAGTCGATTGGACGATTGCTGACGATTCGCTCGGTCATGGCGACGTGGGTCGCCGCGATCGTTCCGTGTAAGGTCTGGCGAGGTTGCCACGCGGGGTAGTCTGCGCGGAAGCGGCGGACGTCTGAGATCCACCAGATGTGGTCTCCGCGGCGGTGCACATCGTCGTAGTGGCGTTCGATCGGACGGCCGCTGACCTCTTCGATCAGGGTGATGGCCTCGAGGACCGAGCAGCTCGCTTCACGCCCGCCGCCGATGTTGTAGACGGCTCCAGGGCGCGGTTCGCGCGAGAACTCCCAGAACGCAGCGGCAAGGTCGCTCGCGTCGATGTTATCTCGGACTTGCTTTCCCGAGTAACCAATGACGGTATAGGGCGTCCCGGTCACAGCGCAGCGTACGAGGTAGGCCAGGAAGCCGTGGAGCTTCGTGGCGGAGTGAGCCGGGCCGGTGATGCACCCCGCGCGGAAGACGCCGGTTCGCATCCCGAAGTAACGGCCAAATTCCTGGGTGAGGACATCGGCGGCGAGCTTCGAGGCCCCAAACAGGCTGTGAAGGCTGGTGTCGATGCTCATGGACTCATCGATTCCATGCTCGCGGAAAGGGTGGGTGTCGATGAGCTCAAAGCGTGTCGCGTGTTCTTCGAGTGGGAGCTGGTTCGGGGTGTCCCCGTACACCTTGTTCGTACTCGTGAAGATGAAGACGGCGTCGGGGCAGTATGTCCTGGTGGCCTCGAGCAGGTTCAGCGTCCCGTTCGCGTTGATCGTGAAGTCTTCCGATGGGGCCTCTGCGGCCCAGTCATGTGATGGCTGCGCCGCTGCGTGGATGACCAACTCGATCGCGGAGCCGAACCGTTCGAACAGCTCGAAGATTCCCCCGCGGTCCCGAATGTCTAATGCGTGGTGTTGGTAGCGGGCGAGTTCACGCTCCAACCCGTCGCGCATCCAGTCGGTGCTGCCGTCGGCACCGAACAGTCGCGCCCGCATGTCGTTGTCGACGCCGATGACATCGAAGCCCTGCGCGGCGAGGTGCCGGCTTGTGGCAGCCCCCACGAGGCCGGCGGACCCGGTGACGACGGCGACGCTCACTCGTTCGGGCCCTTTGCGTTCGGTGCTCTGGGGGTCATTGGAAGCGGCTCTCGATGATGTGACGCTCCGCTCGGAGCCACCCGAAAACGTCGTCGAGGAGTTCCGCGTGCGACCGGGTCGGGGCCCACCCCGTCGCGTGGTGAACGGCGCTGAGGTCCGTCACATAGTAGGGCACATCAGAGCGGTGGGTCTCCGGGTGGGGGAGGATCTCGATCGAACGTCCCGCCCGCTGTTGGCAGGCTTCGGTGAGCTCTCTGAGCGAGGTGGTCCTCGCTGTCCCCCCGCCCACGTACTGGACTTGGAAGCCGGACTGGACCGTTTGGATTTGCCGAACGATCAGATCGTACAGATCCGCGACGTGAAGGATGTCGCGCACCTGCAGCCCCGTGCCGCCAAAACCCATGTAGCGAAGGGACTCGCCCCAGAGGTGTCGTGCGGCCCATAGCGCGATGAAACCCTGGTCGACGCTGCCCATTTGCCAGGGGCCCGAGATGACGCCGCAACGGTTGACGACTGCGGGGATGTCATGGGCCTCCGCGTATTCCTCGATCATCAGCTCGGCAGCGAGTTTGCTGGCGCCGTACGGCGAGCGGTAGCCATCGAGCGGAAACCCGGGGCCGATGCCGGAGGGAGACCAGCCGGAGCCCGCGCGCCCGGCCGTGAGTTGGAGGCGGCTGCTGGCCTCTTCGAGCGGGAGCGCGCGGAGCTGCGCGATCGGATGCACTCGGCTCGTGGACAAAAAGAGGATCCCGGCTCCCTCGCGCTGGCACAGCTGGAGGCTGCCAGCGGTCGCGCCGAGATGCGTCTGTATGAGGCGCGCCACGCCGCCGTCGTAGCCAGTCTTTACGGAAGGGTCAGCGGCGCAGTCGATCACCCACTGGACGCTCCCGAGCCCGTCGATCTCCGTGAGTGTTGTCGCGTCCGCATGAACGAAGCGAACGCCGCCAGCCTCCAGACGCGCTACCCGGAGCGCGCTGTCCGACTTCTGGAGGTTGTCCACGGCGATGACGTCGTCACCGGGGTGGTCGCGACGCCAGGACAAGGCGAGCGTTGAGCCGACGAACCCCGCGCCACCCGTGATCAGCAGTCGCATCGGTCCCACATATCGTGACAGGGCGGGGCGGGGAGTGCGTTGGGCGTGTCGTGCTCGCTGCGAACCTTCGGCTCGCAGCGCGACCGTGCAGCGGGTCGGACGGTGGGCTCAGCTCGCAGGGGAACTCGCCTTGTCGGAGTGCGTTTTGCCGGCCGGCACTTCACCGGGGTTGTCGCTTTGGCGTGTCCAGTCGACGCCGAGCTCCCACCCGCCGCCGAGGGCCGCGTACAGGTCGATGACGGAACGCAGCTCTTCGAAGCGGGTCTCCGCGAGGTCCATCAGTGCGGGGTATAGGTCCTGCTGTGCTTCGAGGACCTCGAAGTAGTCGGATAGCCCCTGGTCGTACCGCACGAGAGAGAGGTGTACCGCGAGGCGGAGTTGAACAGCCCGCTCTTGCTGAGCGATCCTCTTCTCGGCGAGCCGCTGGCGGGCCGTCAACGCGTCGGAGACCTCGGCGAAGGCGACGAGCGCGGTTTGCTCATATCGCGATCGCGCTTCCTCCCATGCGGCTTGCTGCGCCTTGTATTGGGAGTAGAGAAGCCCGCCCTGGAAGATCGGGCCGGCGAGCTCGCCCGCGAGGTTCCAGACGTTTGCCGATCCCTTCGTGAGGTTGCTGAGATCCCCGCTCGCGCCGCCCCAGAGAGCGCTCAACCCAACACGCGGGAGGAAGTTGCCAATCGCGACGCCCACCTGGGCGTTGGTGGCGATCACGCCTTGTTCGGCGCTCTGGATGTCGGGCCTTCGCTCGAGCAGCTCGGATGGCAGGCCGGCTGGGATCTTGGGTAGCCGCTGTTTGGCGAGCGGTGTGCCCCGCTTGATCGCGCCTGGGAGTCCGCCCTGGAGGACGCTGAGCTGGTTCTCCACCGCGGTGATCTGCAGGGCGATCGCCGGGATCCAGGCCTGTGCGTCGGCGTGTGCCGCCGCAGCCCGCGCGACCGCGAGCTTGGACGATACGCCGAGCTCGTAGCGACGGTTGAACAGTTCGAGCGTGTCGCCAAAGGCGCTGCTCGCCTCTTCCGCGACCCGCAGCTCCGCATCGAGCTCGAGCAGCTGGAAGTAGAGCGTCGAGACCTGCGAGACCAGGGAGAGGATCACGCCGCGCTGATTGGCTTCCGAGGCGAGCATGTCCGCGCGAGCGGCCTGTGTCGCCCGCCGGATTCGACCCCAGAGGTCGATCTCCCAGGCTGAGTTGAGGCCTGCGAAGAATCGGTTGAAGCGCTGTTGCGAGCTCGGGATGAGGTTGATCGGATACTTGGATCGCTGCGCTGAACCGCCGTAGCCGATTTGTGGCAACAGGGCGGAACGCGTCGCGGTGACTTGCTGCCGGGCTTGCTCGCTTCGCTGGAGTGCGATCTGGAGGTCACGGTTGTCGGCGAGGCTCTGCGTGAGCAGCGCCTGGAGCGCCGGGTCTTCGAAGACCTCCCACCACGGGAGGTCGGCGAAAGAGGCCGCTTCCTCAGGCGTGACCTCGGCCCGGTATTGGTCCGGGACCTCGACCTCGGGGCGCTTGTAGTTCGGACCGACCGCACACGAAGCCGTGAAGGAAAGCAGGGCGATGAGGCTTAGAGAACGCGTCACGACTGGCTCCCAGGATCAGCGGGGGGGGTCTCTTTGGGATTGCCGCCGCTCAGCCGTTCGACGAGCGCGAACGTTGCGGGGACGAGGAAGATGGACAGGAAGGTGGCGGCGAGCATGCCACCCATTACGGTCGTCCCCAGGATCTGCCGGGATGCGGCCCCCGAACCGGTTGCGATCACGAGCGGGGTGACGCCAAGGATGAACGCGATCGCCGTCATCAAGATCGGTCGCAGACGCTGACGGGCTGCGTCGAGCGCGGCGTCTGTGATCGACTCACCCTCGGAGAGACGAACCCGCGCGAACTCGACGATCAGGATCGCGTTCTTGGCCGCGAGGCCAATAAGCATCACGAGGCCGATCTGTGTGTAGACGTCGTTGCTGAAGCCTCGCGCGGTGATCAGCGCAAAGGCCCCCATGACCGCGATTGGGGTGGTGAGCAACACGCTCCAGGGGAGAGACCAGCTCTCATACTGGGCGGCGAGGATCAGGAACACGACGAAGAGCGAAAATCCGAAGATCAGCAGGGGAGAGACGCCTTCGGCTGCCTCTTTGGCCTGATAGGCCATCCCCATGTAGTTGTAGCCCATGGAGTCGGGCATCGTCTCCGCGAAGATCTCCTCGAGTAAGGCCATCGCCTGTCCCCCGCTGACGCCCTCCGCCGGGATCGCCATGATCTGCGCGGCACGGTGCTGGTTGAAGCGGATGGTGAACTCGGGCCCGTATATGGTCTCGGCCCGCACCAGCGCCGAGAGGGGGACGGTCTCCTGCTGATCGTTCAGGACGTAGAACTGTCCGACTTTCTCGATGTCGTCGCGATACTCGCCCTCTGCCTGGACATAGACCTGCCAAACTCGCCCGAATCGGTTGAAGTAGTTGACCATGATCCCCCCCATATAGGCTTGGAGGGTCTGGTAGATGTTCTTGAGCGGTACGCCTTGGACGAGCGCTTTCTCCCGGTCGACATCGACATAGACCTGTGGGACCGCGGGTAGGAACGACGTCGAGATGCGCGAGAACTCCGGTCGCGAACGCGCGGCGTCCATGAACTTCTTCGTCTGTTCGGCGAGGAAGGCGACGTCCTGCCCGGATCGGTCTTCCAGCATGAAGCTGATGCCGCCCGAGCTCCCGATACCCGGGATGGCCGGGGGAGGGAAGGGGAACGCGACCGCATTCGGGAACGGTCGGAGGCGCTCGTTAATCATCTTCATGATGACCTTCGCCGGCAATCCCTTCGGGTCGCGCTCGGACCAAGGCTCAAGGGTGACGAAGAAGAACCCGTTGTACGTCGTCTGCACGTTCGACAACAAACTGAAGCCGACGATGGTGTTGAAGCCCTGGATCCCGGGGATCTCGGAGAGGATCTTCTCGATCTCGCTGCAGGCCTCCTCTGTGCGCTCGAGAGAGGAGGCGTCGGGCAGCTGGGCGTTGATGAAGAGGTAGCCTTGGTCCTCTTCGGGGAGGAATCCCGAAGGGAGCCGATTCCCCATCAGCATGATCAGGCCAACGGAGACGCCAAGGAGGATGAGCGACAGCGACCCCTTGCGGACGAACAGGCGCGAAATGTCGACATAGCGATCGGTCGCCCGCCCGAACACCCGGTTGAACGCTGCGAAGAAGCGAGCCAGCGGGCTGTTTGATTCCTGGCGGGGGCGGAGCAGGAGTCCTGCGAGGGCGGGGCTCAGCGTGAGCGCGTTGACGGACGAGAACAGCACGGAAACGGCGATGGTGACCGCGAACTGCTGGTAGAGGCGGCCCGTGATCCCCGGGATGAAGGCGGTGGGGAGGAAGACCGCGATCAGGATGAGGGTCGTCGCGATAATGGGGGACGTCACCTGCTCCATGGCGCGGAGCGCGGCGTCTCGTGGGGCGAGCCCCTTCTCGATGCCGACCTCGACCGCTTCGACGACGACGATGGCGTCGTCGACCACTAGGCCGATCGCGAGGACCAGGCCGAACAACGAGAGCGTGTTGATCGAGAAGCCGAGGAGCGGGAAGATCATGAACGTTCCCACGAGAGAGACCGGGACTGCGATCAAAGGGATCAGCATCGCCCGGAAGCCCTGCAGGAACAGGAACACCACGAGCAGGACGAGCACGATCGCCTCGACGAGGGTGATCGCGATCTCCTTCATGCCCTCTCGGACGGCGTCGGTGGTGTCGAGTGAGACCTCGTACTCGAGCCCGGGCGGGAACCGCTTCTTGAGGCGCTCCATCAGGGCTTCCGCTTCGTTCATCGTCGCGATGGCGTTGGAGCCCGGCTGCTGATAGATCGCGATGATGGCCGCCGGCTTCCCGTTCAGGCGCCCTTTCATGTTGTAGGTCTGAGCTCCGAGCTCGACCCGGGCGACGTCCTTGACCCGGATCACTGCCCCGTTGGGCTGCGCTCGGACGACGATGTTCTCGAACTCCTCGATCGTCCGGAGCCGCCCCTGAGCGCGCACGCTGTAGGTGAAGGTCTGGCCCGGCGGAATGGGCGCGCCACCGATCTTGCCGACCGGGTTGACGGTGTTCTGGTTCTGGATCGCGCTGATGATCTCCGGGACGGTGATCTCGAGTGTGGCCAACGTGTCTGGCCGGACCCACATCCGCATCGCGTACTGACCCGAGCCGAAGATCTGGACCTGGCCGATGCCCGAGATCTGAGTCATCTGGTCGTTGACGTTGATGTAGGCGTAGTTGGAGAGGAACAGGGAGTCGAGCGAATTGTTGGGCGAGTAGAGCGAGAACAGCGCTAGAGGGCTCGTCGCTGACTGCTGGACGGTCGTGCCGAAGTTCCGGACATCGACCGGGAGC
>Ga0315331_10004536_pt1 | contig 10463 bp, 6 predicted proteins | sample M160m34915metaG_FD_203456 | JGI IMG/M metagenome (GOLD analysis project Ga0315331, IMG submission 203456) | Ammonia-oxidizing marine archaeal communities from Monterey Bay, California, United States - M1 60m 34915 | ecosystem: Environmental > Aquatic > Marine > Intertidal zone | place: USA... | reverse complement strand
CAGGATCTAACGACAAAAATATTCAATTAATAGTAAATGCTATCAATAACAAGCTAGGGAGTTATAGCGAAACAATAGACGTAAGCAAAAAAGTAGAGCTTGGTAGAAATGATGATGCAGCAATCAAGCAATTGTCTGATGACTTGGCCGCGGGAGGTATAGATGCAGTAATTTTTTACGACACAAATCCAGTTTATTCAATGTCGAATGGAGCTGACTGGGAGAAAGCAATCAGAAATTGTGAGTTATCCGTTTCATTATCTCAGTATGAAGACGAAACAGCAAGCGCTTGTCAGTATGTCTGCCCAGATAATAATTACTTGGAGTCATGGAATGATTACAGTCCTAAAACAGGCCATTACAGCATTGTTCAACCAGTAATCCGTCCGCTTTATGATACTAGACAAGCACAAGAGTCTATTTTAGTTTGGGCTGGAGAAGCAACAAGAAGCGCCACTAAAGACAGTACCGTTTGTTATGACTTTTTAAGAAGCACATGGGAAGAGCATGGTTTCTCGAGGCAAACAGAATATACCGCATTTAGTGATTATTGGAATTGGGCTGTGCACAATGGTTCAATGGAAGCACAAGGAATGCCAAGCGCTGATGCGCTAGTTTTCAGTGGAGATGTTGGTGCTGCGGTCGCAGCTGTAGCCAACATGGAAATGAGCCCAGTTGAACTAATTGTATATCAAAAAGCAGGTATCGGTACTGGGAAAGATGCTGCAAATCCTTGGCTACAAGAAATGCCAGATCCCCTGTCTAAAGTCTCGTGGGACAATTATGTTACTATGGCACCTGCAGATGTTTTGGAAATGTTCCCGGGAAGTCTTTCTGAAGCTAGTTTAGCAGAAAATGAGGGAGAAATAAAAGATTACAATGCTTGGAATGCACTTTATCTAGGTGAAGATTCACCTGCGAATATGGTTACTGTTACAGTCGGAGAAAAAAGCGTTAAACTGCCTGTTTTTCCAATGCCTGGACAAGCATCAGGAACCATTGGAATTGCAATGGGGTACGGAAGAGGTGCTAATGGTGGTTCAACTGCCGTTATTGGAAAAGCCGCTTACTGTACAGGAAATTATGGTGGACACGAAACAGATGACGCAGGTAATCTAATACCAATTGGTAAAAATGCTTTTCCACTTTGTGGATGGCAGAATGGAACCATGACTTTAGCTGGAATGTCGGCGAAAGTTGATGCTGAAACCGAAACCTATCAGCTTGCTTGTGCCCAAACACACCATACGGTAATGGGTAGAGAGTCGGTTGTAAAAGAAACTTCGCTCGATACATATCTAAACGCAGATTCTAGTGCTTACAATCCTCCTCATGAATTGTCAATGATTAAAGATGGTAAACATCAAATGTTACCTGTTGAAGAAGCCGATTTATGGGATGCTCATCCTGTAGAAAATGTAGGCCATAGATGGGGTATGTCTGTTGATTTAACTGCTTGTATGGGTTGTGGATCATGTTTGGTTTCTTGCGTTGCAGAGAATAATGTGCCGGTTGTAGGCAAAGATGAAATTAGAAGGTCGCGAGACATGCATTGGTTGCGAATTGATAGATATTTTTCCTCAGTTGGTGATAGCGATAGAAATGCTTGGGAGAAAGATCCTACGAAAAACACATTTGACTATCATCAAATGGAAATTTCAGAGGCTAGTCCGTCAGTAGTGTATATGCCAATGATGTGTCAGCATTGTAATCATGCTCCTTGCGAAACGGTTTGTCCAGTAGCAGCAACTACACATTCTAATGAAGGTCTAAATCAAATGACCTACAACAGATGTATTGGTACAAGATACTGTGCAAACAACTGTCCTTATAAAGTAAGAAGATTCAATTGGTTTAATTACCAGGGATATAAGAAGTTCAATGAAACAAATCCTGCACAACAGGAGATTGGAAGAATGGTTCTAAACCCTGACGTTGTAGTTAGATCAAGAGGTGTAATGGAAAAATGTAGTTTCTGTGTACAGAAAATACAAGAAGGCAAACTAGTTGCTAAAAAAGCTGGCCGACCTGTTCAAGACGGAGATGTTACATCTGCTTGTGCTGAAGCATGCCCAGTAAATGCAATTACCTTTGGAGATTGGAACGATAAGGATTCAGCGATTAGAAAAAGTTCTGAATCGGATAGAGCATATCAATCACTTGAAGAAGTAGGCGTTAAGCCAAATGTATGGTACAAGGTGAAGGTTAGAAATATTGAAGAACAAGCGATGGCGACAAATAACGATCACGAAAGTGATCATGAAACAGAGCACACCGCACACTAAGAAGATTAAAACACGATAAGAATGCATAAAGAAGCATCGATCAGAGAACCGTTAATTTTAGGAGATAAATCGTACCACGATATCACTGAAGATGTATGTAGGCCGATTGAAAACGATGCTCCTAAGGCATGGTACTTAATGATTACCATAGCTGGTTTGGTGGCAATGTGGGGGATTGGATGTATCCTATATTTGATTGGCACTGGAATAGGGACTTGGGGTTTGAATAAAACGGTTGGATGGGCCTGGGACATTACCAATTTTGTTTGGTGGGTAGGAATTGGTCATGCTGGAACCTTGATTTCTGCAGTACTATTATTGTTTCGACAAAAATGGAGAATGGCCATTAACCGTTCAGCAGAAGCAATGACCATTTTTGCTGTAATGATGGCCGCTGTATTCCCAGGGATACACATGGGAAGAATTTGGGTTGCATATTGGGTATTCCCTCTTCCGAATCAATTTGGATCTTTATGGGTAAACTTTAATTCACCTCTTTTATGGGATGTATTTGCTATATCCACGTACTTTTCAGTATCGTTGGTGTTCTGGTACATTGGATTAATCCCTGATTTCGCGACAATAAGAGACAGAGTAACTCGACCTGTAGCTAAGAAAATTTATTCCATTTTATCCTTTGGTTGGACGGGTAATGCAAAGGCGTGGAACAGATTTGAGATAGTTTCATTGGTGCTTGCAGGTTTGGCAACGCCGCTTGTGTTTTCTGTGCACTCTATTGTATCTATGGATTTTGCCACTTCAATTGTTCCGGGTTGGCACACTACAATATTCCCACCATACTTTGTGTCTGGCGCGGTATTCTCTGGTTTCGCAATGGTATTAACCTTATTGTTAATCATGAGAAAAGCGATGCACTTAGAAAACTATATACACGTGAAACATGTCGAGTACATGAATATCGTGATTATTGTTACGGGCTCAATTGTAGGTGTTGCTTACATAACAGAATTGTTTATTTCTTGGTATTCGGGTGTAGAATACGAGGCCTATGCGTTTATTAATAGGGCAACAGGTCCGTATTGGTGGGCATATTGGTCAATGATGACGTGTAATGTTATTTCACCTCAATTATTTTGGTTTAAGAAATTGCGAAGAAACTTAGCCTTTACTTTTGTATTGTCACTAGTAGTAAATATCGGCATGTGGTTTGAGCGATTTGTGATTATTGTAACTTCTATTCATAGAGATTATATCCCCTCTTCGTGGACAATGTTTCACCCGACATGGGTTGACATAGGAGTATTTATTGGTACGATTGGAATTTTCTTTTTCTTGTTTTTGTTGTTTGCGAGATTTTTCCCTGTTTTAGCATTGAATGAATTAAAGTCGATATTGAAATCGTCGGGAGAGAATTACAAGGAAGGCTTTGGATATGGCGAAGGCTATTGGGATAAGCACGCTCATCATGAAGAAATTGATGAGTCGAAGAACGATAATAATGACTCTAATGATTAATACAATTAGTAAATATTGTATGAAAACTAGATTGAATATAGATTTATAAACAGATATGGCAGATAAGGTTATATATGCAATGTACGACGATGATGATGTCTTGAAAGACGGAGCTAAAATGCTTGTTGGAAAAGGCGTTCATGTTGCTGACGTATATTCTCCATTTCCAATCCACGGTATCGATCCTATTATTGGGGTAAAACATACTAGACTTGGAATCAATGCATTCCTTTATGGATTAACGGGTACAACTTTGGCTATTATAGCCATTAATTACTTTATGATTCAGGATTGGCCGATGAATATTGGTGGAAAACCTAGTTTTTCAATGCTAGAAAATTTACCGTCATTTATTCCAATAATTTTCGAATTCACAGTACTTTGTGCTGCACACGGAATGGCAATTACATATTTGTTAAGGAATAAAACTTTGCCTGGAATGCCAGCTAGAAATCCGGATCCAAGAACTACAGATGATAAATTTGTAATGGAGGTAAGAGTGAATGAGAATACACAATTTTCAGGTGATGAATTACAAGCCATGATTAAAGAAACAGGCATAATAGAAATTGAGGAAAGAGAGCTTCAAGGAAGTTAAAGGAATACAACAAACAGCATTGAGTTGTGAAAAACTTAAGAATGAACAAAATGATCAGGATAATAACGGTAGCAGTTTTGCTTGTAGCAGCAGTTGCATCTTGTACAAAAGGCGAGGATAGCGCAGGTTATGAATATACGCCAGACATGTATCGTTCTCCTGCGATAGAAGCATATGTAGATTATGGAATGATTAAAGATTATGCGGTTGATAGCTTGAAGGAATTACAGTCAGCTCGTCTTCCTGGTCACGGGTCGATTCCATTTAATAGTGATTCTACAGCTGCGGCCATTAATATGCCTTATATCTTGGATAGACCGATTGAAGATTATGAAGCTGCAGATAGTATTGCTAACCCTATCGGTCCTACTGAAGAAAATTTAAAAGAAGGAGCCCGAATTTACAGCTTTATGTGTGTTCATTGTCACGGTGAAAAAGGAAAAGGTGATGGCGCAGTAGTTGCCAAATCTGGCCACGCTGCACCTGGGGCTTATGATGGTGCACTTAAAGAGCTTTCTGTGGGTAAAATGTTTCATACACTAACACATGGAAAAGGAATGATGGGATCACATGCCTCACAGCTTTCAAAAAAAGAAAGATGGCAGGTTATTTTACATGTACAAGCACTTCAGAATGGAGGAGTTCATCCATCTAACAGTGTAGAAGAAATCGCAGATAGTACACAGTCGAATGCGACTGCTGCAGTTTCGGAGGATGCGCTTGAAACGAACGAAGGAGAATAAGATACTTTAATTGAAAAGACAAATGGAATTTAAAATTTCATCGAGAGCAAAGAAAGTCACATTCACACTAATGATAGTAGGTTTGCTTGCTATGATTTGGGGAATATTTACAGAGCAATCGTATATCCACACGAAGTTAAGTGAGGATGGTACTCAGCTTACTTTATCTTACCCTACTCATAATAATGGTGAGAACACCGATGAGGAGTGGGAACAATTTAAGGCAGACTTAATTATCGCTGCAGAGGCGTGCCATATTCAAATCATGGATCCTGGCGCACATGGTCATAACGATCACGGTGCTGGACATGAAGAACATGCCGAAGAGGTGCATACAGATTCGCATGCTGACGAAGAGCACGGAGATGGACATGGTGGCCACGGACATCGTGCAGAACCAACTTGGAGTATATCAGCTCATGTCATTCATACTAAGGAAGGCATGGAAGCTTGGCACCATCATGAGGATGAAGTATTACCAGCTGTGAAGGCCATGGTTGATAGCCATAAGGTCGGAATGCCTGATCATCAGCATAATCGATTTTGGTCGAATTTACTCATAAATGGATTCTTTTTCTTCGGAATCGCTCTAGGAGCACTGTTTTATTTAGCCTTGCATTATGCTACAGAGTCAGGATGGGGTGCGGTAATTTTACGAGTATTTGAAGCCGTAATGCTTGTGTTACCTTTCGGGGCTATTGTATTAATTGTTGTCTTTTTAGCGGGCACATTAGACTGGAATCACATTTACATGTGGATGGATGAATCCAAGCTAACGATGGGAGAAGATTTTGATAAATTACTTTATAAGAAATCCGGGTATCTCAATCAAAGTTTCTTTTGGATTAGAACGCTAATTTATATTGGAGTATTTTGGATTTTTGCTTTGCTTTTTAGAAAATGGTCTAAGAAAGAAGACAACGAAGGTGGAGTCAAATGGCATTTTCTGCAGTATAGACGAGGAGCATTATTTCTAGTATTCTTTGCGGTATTTTCATCAATGCTTGCTTGGGATTGGATCATGTCTATTGATGCGCATTGGTTCTCCACTCTGTTTGGATGGTATGTTTTCTCAGGAATTTGGATTTCTGCAATGGTCATGATATTAATGACTACACTATACCTAAAATCCAGAGGGCACTTGCCCCAAATCAATCAATCGCACATTCATGATTTAGGAAAGTGGATTTTTGCCATTAGCTTTTTATGGAGTTATTTATGGTTCTCTCAATTCATGTTAATATGGTATTCGAACATTGGTGAAGAAGTAACCTATTTCCAACAGAGAATTTTGGATTATAAATTCCTGTTCTTTGGAACTTTTGCAATTAATTTTATACTGCCAATGGTCTTATTAATGTCGAGAGATGCCAAAAGAACATGGAGTATATTGTTAATCATTAGCTCAATCGTATTTGTAGGTCACTGGATGGATGTCTATCTGATGGTGATGCCTGGAACGATAATGAATAACTATCAAATAGGGATGTTAGAGTTTGGAATGTTTACTATGTTCTTGGGAATTTTCGTTCATTTCTTGTTAAGAAATTTGTCGAAAGCTCCATTGATAAAGAAAAATCATCCGATGTTGGACGAGTCCATACATCACGACTTTTAAGTGTAATAAAGAAATTAGATAAAGACTGGTCATGGGTAAAGTATTGTTAATTGTTGTTTTGGTTCTCCTTGTCTTGGCGGTAGCACAGATGATGAGGGTCTATGAACTTTCCTCAAAGGTTAGAGGGCGCAAGGAGCCAACGATTACGAGAAGAGAGAATAATATGAATGCAGTATTAATGCTGGTATTTTGTATTGCTTTTTTTGGATTTGTTATTTGGCAAATGGTTGCATACGGAATGGGCGGAAAAGGTCCATCTGTTTCGATACACGGTGAGGCGACAGATTGGCTTATCGGATTGAATTTTGGGATTATTATACCTGTTTTCTTCTTATGTAATGCTTTGCTGTTTTATTTCGCATTTAAGTTTGCTTACAAGAAAGATCGTGATGTTTACTACTTTACGCACAATAACAAATTGGAAATGATGTGGACAGTTGCACCTGCAATTGTTTTGGCTATCATTATTGTTTTAGGGCTACGTACATGGAATGACATAACTGATATGTCAGGAGATTATGTAGTACATGAGCATACAGGATTAGTAGTTAATGATGGTCAAGTAGAATCTAATTTCGAATTTAAGGCAGCTTATCAAACGGTGGAAGAAGCTGGAGTAGGCTTGAGTAATTTGTCAGGATCATCAAAATTGGTTCTTGTAGAAAAAGGTGGTGAATGGGTGCTGCAAACCTATGAAATGGATGGGGAATCTGCTTTAATCATTACGGAACAGAAGAAGTTTAATTCACGAAATTCAGCATTGCTGTCACTTGTGGATGAAGAAGTATCCATGTTTACGGAATTGAAGGAACAAAAACACATCGAAATTTATTCTAAGCAATTTGATTGGACGACTAGGTATGCAGGGAAAGACAATGCATTAGGAGATGCTAATTTTAAATTAATTGATTACAATAGTTGGGGAGATACCAATACCTTTCTTAACCCACTAGGCTTAATTTCTTCTGAAACAATTGAATTGCATTTCAATAGAATTGATGCTAGAGTTTCTTATTTGAATGAATTTTTAGGAAGTGCAGAAGCCGTTTTTGAAACCGACGAAAAATTAGCCGAAATGACCGAAGAAATGGAACGGTTAAAACGGAAGAAAATGAGAGTTCAATCTACCATTGCAAATGACATGGGTTTAAACGCAATGAATCAAAGTGAAGTGAATTCTAGGGTTTACGATGATGTTATTTTAAAAGGTGATATTCATTTGGTAGTTGGACAACCTTATCAATTCCAATTTAAATCTCAAGATGTAATTCATTCTGCCTATTTTCCGCACTTTAGGGCTCAAATGAATTGTGTTCCCGGAATGGCGACTCAAATTAAGTTCACTCCTACGATGACGACAAAAGAATTTAGAGAACATCCAGATGTGATTGCAAAATACGAAGCCATCAATAAGGCTAGAGAAAAAGTTGGGAAACCACTAGTAGAAGCAAGCTTTTTGCTTTTATGTAATAAAATATGTGGTCTTTCACATTCCAATATGTGGGTGAATGTGATTGTTGAGACGCAAGAAGAGTATGAGGCTTGGATGGCGGATCAAAAAACATTTGAACAACAGCTTCAAGCAAGTAATTTGAAGTAAATAGAAGTTGAATTAGGTATTAAGATTTAAACAAGTTAGTTATGGGAGCTCACGCACACGCTCATCATCATAAGGAGAGTTTTATAACCAAGTATATCTTTTCGCAAGATCATAAGATGATTGCGAAGCAATTCTTGTTTACAGCCATTATTATGGGAGTAGTTGGGATGTTTTTGTCCTTACTCTTTCGTATTCAGTTAGGATGGCCTGGACCAAATATGTTGAACAGTATATTCCTTGGAGACTGGGCACCTGATGGAGTGATGAATAGTAACATGTATTTAGGGTTGGTTACAATTCATGGAACAATCATGGTGTTTTTCGTGCTAACGGGTGGATTGTCTGGTACATTCTCAAATTTATTGATTCCGTTACAGTTAGGAGCACGCGATATGGCTTCGGGTTTCCTAAATATGTTTTCCTATTGGTTCTTTTGCTTGTCAAGTGTCATAATGCTTGTTTCTCTTTTTGTTGAAAGTGGCCCTGCAATGGCTGGTTGGACTGTATATCCTCCAATTTCCGTTTTAGAAGAGTCTGTTCCAGGATCAGGATTAGGGATGACACTTTGGTTGGTGTCGATGGCTATATTCATTGCATCCTCCTTATTAGGATCTTTGAACTATATCGTTACCATTCTTAATTTAAGAACAAAAGGAATGAAAATGACCAGAATGCCGCTTACGATATGGGCATTCTTTGTTACAGCTATCCTTGGTGTTTTATCATTCCCAGTGTTGCTATCTGCAGCCGTGTTATTAATTATGGACAGAAGTTTTGGTACTAGTTTTTATATCTCAGACATTTTCATTGATGGTCATGCGTTAGATCAAACCGGTGGTAGTCCGATTTTGTTCCAGCACTTATTTTGGTTTTTAGGTCATCCCGAAGTCTATATTGTTTTACTTCCAGCCTTAGGTATTACCTCAGAAATTATTTCTACCAATTCCAGAAAGCCAATTTTTGGATACCGCGCGATGATTGGTTCAATATTGGCAATTGGATTCTTGTCTTTTATTGTTTGGGGACACCACATGTTCATCACAGGTATGAACCCATTTTTAGGGGGAGTATTTGTGTTTACGACTTTACTGATTGCAATTCCTTCAGCCGTTAAAGTTTTTAATTACATTACAACAATCTGGAAAGGGAATATTGTATTTACACCTGCGATGCTTTTTAGTATTGGATTAGTATCAACGTTTATTACTGGAGGTGTAACAGGAATCATTCTTGCGGATTCTGCTTTAGACATTGATGTTCATGATACTTATTTTGTTGTTGGACATTTCCATATTGTTATGGGGCTTTCTGCAATATTTGGAATGTTTGCAGGATTGTACCATTGGTTTCCTAAGCTTTATGGTAGAATGATGAATCGAAAAATGGGGTACGTCCATTTTTGGGTAACGATTGTTTGTGGTTATGGTGTTTTTTTCCCGATGCATTTTACCGGTCTAGCTGGTGCTCCCAGAAGGTATTATGATTATTCTGAATTCCCATTTTTGGATCATGTAATCGACTTAAATGTAGTGATTTCTGTTTTCGCGGTAATCGGAACCTTGGCGCAAATAATATTTTTATTTAACTTTTTCTACAGTGCCATCAGAGGTGCTAAAGCTGTTCAAAATCCATGGAAATCAAACACGTTGGAGTGGACTACACCAGTAGAGCATGTACATGGAAATTGGGTTGGTGAAATACCTGAAGTGCACAGATGGCCATATGATTACAGTAAACCAGGGAAAGAAGAAGACTTTTGTCCGCAAAATATTCCTCTTGAGGAAGGCGAAGAAGAGCACGGGTAATCCATCGCTAAAACATTAAATAAAAATGTCCGTAACACTGTTGCGGACATTTTTTTTGAATGAAAATATTAATTCCAATAATTTTTGTACTAATTCCATTCAGTGGAAGCACTCAGCTTCTTGAAGAGATGAAGCAAAGCTTTGAATCAAAGCCTAAAGTGATGTTAAAATTTGGGACTAGAAACTCTTTTATAACGAACAGTTTTGTTAAGATTCGAGATGTTCAAATAGGGTTTAATTATAAGAACATTACTAAAATAGGTCTAGGCTATAATTGGTTAGCAACAGATGTATTTAGGCCTTTAGTAATTGAAGGGCAAATTATTCAAGAAAATAAA
>Ga0315331_10004535_pt1 | contig 10465 bp, 3 predicted proteins | sample M160m34915metaG_FD_203456 | JGI IMG/M metagenome (GOLD analysis project Ga0315331, IMG submission 203456) | Ammonia-oxidizing marine archaeal communities from Monterey Bay, California, United States - M1 60m 34915 | ecosystem: Environmental > Aquatic > Marine > Intertidal zone | place: USA... | reverse complement strand
TACGTCCCCATTACGTAGTTCAACGTCAAACTTGAGGCCGACGTTAATGGATTCAGAGGGATTTTCTGGGTTCTTGCCCGTCATGGGATCGACGTTCACTAACGGGTTCCTGATGCCGACCTTCTCTAGGGCTTCCTTCATGAGCGACTGGGAGGTGGCGGTGCCTCCCACGCCAAGTTGCGCCCATTTCTCCGTACGCACATCGTTAACGACAATGCGGTACTGGATCCGGTCCCAATCTTCTGTTTCGTTGACGTCACTCCTCAAGAAGAATTCGACTTTCCGAGAATTGCTCGTTGGGACACGCTCCAGCGTCATCACGGGTTCCCCTCGAAGATCGACCTTCACCTCATCGGTCACCGTGCGGAGATTAATCGCCAGCGGTTGCGAATAAGTACCTGCCCCTAATGTCTCGCAGTAGTCCGTGATAACGGTGATGCTGTCTTGCTCCCCATCTGGCACGGCGCTAACCAGCGTCAATTTTCCAGAAGTGGGGTCCCAGGCAGTAATCTGGACCGGACCTGATTTCAACTGAGCGTAGAAATTCGCTCCAGCTTTCGCTGGAGCAAATACGTCCTTCAGAAAGGAGCTCAGGGGCGTGTTTACGTGAAACACGCTTCGGGGGTTGCCCCATGAGCCGGAAAGTTCAAGCTTGACACCTCTCGGTGGTTGGCCTGTGGCCGCACCAACGGTACACACTTCAGCCTTAGAAAGCTGGCCGGCCAGGTGCCAGGGTAAATCAACAGCCTCTGAGGGGGTGGTGGGTGTGGCCGTAGCCCAGAGACGCGAGTCCATCCATTGCGTTTTTTTAACGTCGGAAATAATGTACCTGAAAATGAGATCGTCTTTATATTCCAGCGGTGAATGCACGAGCGTGCGCGGCTGCTTGGGAATCAACAGCTCGATGTTTCCGACCGCACCATTGGAATTAAAGACGTGCCATTCCGTTGATTCCAGTTCCTCAGCCCAATCGACGCCGGGCATATGTGCGCGAACCCGTTTCGGTGGAACGCCACGCACCAGGTATTCAATCTTGGATTCGACGATGGAGAGTCGCGGGCGAAACGTTCCGGCCACATAGCCGTAATCCCAGGCTCCCTTGCCAAGGTTGTCAGCCGAAACCGCCAGGGCGCCGGCAGGAAAGCCTGTGTCGCTCAGTACCTTTTTTGACGACAATGCGGTGGCGACCTGTTTCTGGATGGTTGACGCCAAGGTTGGCCCAGAGGACCAATCCGAAATCGTCGTGGTGAGAGCGGATTTATTTTCAAAACCGATCAGCTTCTTTAGTTTCGTCGCGGCCTTACCGTCGGGCGTATGGCTGAGTGTCAGCGGACGGTTGCGTGCATGGCCTCGTACGTACACTTTCCAAGGGTCGGCCGACGTGCCCGTGCCGAATGCGGTCACTTCCAGGTCAGCGGCCTTCGCAAGGTAGTTGTGATCTACGAGCTGTCTATTTAGAATTTCCACCGGAATTTGGCCGTCGGCTCCAGTCTTCATTAGCGACATCCCCACGACGGCATTTATCGTGAGGGGAACCATTACTTTTGGGTCCGGCGTGTCTGGATACTGTCCCGTAAGATTCAGTGCCACCGACGATGGTAGGGATTTCAGTGAATCAGCTGCGAGTTCTGGCTGCTGGATCGTGAAGACGCCCCGTTTTCCGCCGGCGTTCGTTGTCGTTAGCGTGAAGGACCCGTCCGACGGATTATGCTTAACCTTCACTCTATTCGCAGGGTGGAAATAGGGTGTCACACCGTTCGCGAGACTCCGGAGAGTAGTTTGCAGTTTGGTCGCATAGGTAGCGCCCAGATCGGTTGGCACGTTGACCTCGTCACTGTAGGAGAAGTCCGGGGACATATCTCCGACCCGAAAACGGATGTATTGCGCGCTATCCTGAGCCTGCAGACTAATCTTGTGACCCAAGTCCGTTACTGTACCGACGGGCGAACCGTTATTAGTAATTCTCCATTCCACGTTGGTTAGGTCATTGGCCTCTGGGAATTTGACCAGGTAGGTGTTTTCTGCGGTGTTCGTGACGCTGGCATCCTGTATTCTCGCCTGGACCTTGCCCCTCAATTGTGTCAGGAAGTCATTTGCGTCCACGTATCGGACTTCCTCGATAGTCTTCCCGCCCCCAGTGATGACGTACCTGTCACCCGCGTTTGCAGGGAATGTCAGCTGGATCCCTTGGTCCTCAATCAGAGCCTTTTTCAGGCCAGGAGCATTGGCTTGAAGGGTCGGCACGCTGAATATCCCGAAGGGTGTAACAGGATACGTTATTACGAACGGCCCGCCATTTGAACCCGCAACGGCGAAACCGTTATCAAGCGTAGCCTCAAGAGCTGTTGCTTGAGGCTTGAGAACATTCGCGTCACTTAAATCGACCTCCGAGAGTTCCTGATGCCCACCGTAGGTGTACTTCAGGTGTGCCCTGGTAAAAGGGCGGGTATCGGTTGCGTCGCCGGCCACGACGAGCTGAGGGGCGTAAAGTGCGCGGCGATGTTCATCGCCCTGCATTTGAAAGAGTTCTCCGTCGCCCACGCGGACTTTGAAATTGCAGCTACTGGAGAACTGGCAGTAAAGGCCATTTTTTGTCCGTTGCGCCAGGCCCTGCCCCGTGTCGGTAACGGAGAGATTGACCCGGTCGACACCGTCGGCAACGTAGAATTGCAGCCGATGGGGCCACGTCAGTAAATCGTCCGCAAGCGTTTCCCGAACCTCAAGCTTGACGTCTTTGAGGGGAACGGTGCAAACTGGGAATCGTTTGTCGCACAATGTTAACTCATACGTTACCGATCCTGTGGTCGGCGCAGAAGGTACTATAGCAATCGTAGCAATCGACTCTAGCAAAACACCTTCACCCGAGGCGGCCTTCCCGAGATTTTCCAGGAGCGTATCTTTTGGGAGATCAGGAGACCATGCAAATGGCTTCGTAACGAACCTAGCCTGATTCAAAGTAATCAAAAGCTCAACGTTCTCTGATGTAGCAGGGGAATCGACCTTGAGCTGGAGCTTGAAGCTAAGCTTTCCATGCTCGTCAGTCTTCGTCGTCGTTGGGAAACTCACAGTATCGAGTACAGTTGGTTTAATCGTTACTGTCGAAAAGTCACTCGCGTTGCCGGCGTACCGGATGGTGAAGGACTTGTGTGAGCCGTTCGCGTTGGGCTCCACAGCAACCGATTCTGCGAACTGCGGGCCCAGGAGATCCCGAAGCTTCTTCAGGATGTCCTGGTCGGTCGTCGTCTCTGTGTATCGCAGGTACTGATTCGTTGCACCCGGCTTGGAGAATTCTAGCCACTCCTGCCCGAGGTTTTCCTCCAACGGAATGTCCAGGTAGGCCAACACCTTGTCATCAGCTACGTCTGGCTGATCGCCGGTTCTTACATGAAACGCTGTGCCGAACTGGATGCTGGTTACATCGAAATGCGGATCAAACCGGAGTAACCAGGGGTTGGCTTCCGTTCCAGCACCAGTAACCTCTTCAACAGCGTCAACATAGTTGCCTGATAAGGGCTGGTCCAGGCCGGCGATCGATTTCCGGTAAAAGCGACTGCAGATGCCTCGCAGTTTGTTGAAGCTGCCGCAGTTAATCATTTTCGCGATCTTGTTCGGTTCGGCACGGGCTTCCCCAACAGTAATGCTACTGAATCGCTTGGCCTTCACAGTGTCGGTGCCCGATGTGCGATAACGAATAATCAGGTCTAGGTTGTTCTTGTCAGAGCCTTCCGGTGCCTCCACCTGCCAAATGCTACCATGAACCTCCTCGGCTCCGGGTCCATCCACCTTCTGTAGTCCACTCCACCGGGGCTCTACCTGATAGCTGTCCGTGTCATCGAGAGAGAGGTTAGTGAGCGACGGCTGTGTTGAATATTTGTCGGTACTGATGAGCGTGGACTCACCGTCGGTTCCGATGCGGCCCGGAATTACCGCGTGGTCGCGGAAAGTGTAACTGGTGCCGCCCATGCTGGAGAAAATATTGAATACGTTGTAGGCGGTGAGTTTAAATTGTTGCTGCTTAGCGCCCACGCCGGTTTGTTGCTGGTAGGCTTTTACGAAAACCTTGTTAAAGCCGGTGGCTTTGTCCGTCGACACGTCAATGACCAGGTCATGCGAGACGGCGCCGAAATCGAGCGTCAGTTCAGCGTTTGGACGCGAGGGGTCGATCAGGCGCCCGTCGATGACGAATTCGTTTTGTGCCCATTTCTCGTAGACACGCAGAGTGGTTGCGGCGGCCCCGGCGACGAGCGTTGTTACCCCGTGTATCTTATCGGGGTTCACCGCTGTTAGGACTTTCCAACTATCGGTAGTAACCTCAGGGGTTTTTTCCCAAAGCCTCGCGTCCGGGTTAGTAGGATCGTAACGATAAAGTGCTAGAGTTCGGGGATCCGACCCGGGCGCGGTGGCGTCGCGCGCCAAGTCGACGCGCAAATGGGATGTAACCGTTCGTAAATCAAGGCGATCTTGTCCGTTTCCAGCGCTAATCGTATCGACGGTCCCCGGGGTGGTCAGATCGTTCTCGGAAACGAGATACGCATCGTTGCCGGCACCGCCTTCAAGCGTATCCGCGCCGGGCCCGCCAATGAGTACGTCATTTCCGGCAAGGCCCATAAGATTGTCCTTCCCAGCTAGTCCAATCAGGTGGTCAGCCTTGCTGCTCCCGGACAGCGTTTCATCGTAGACTGTAGGTGCCACGCCCGTGGCCGTGGTCGTACCGAAAAGAGTGACGCTGGAATCATCCCCCTTAACGATGTCCAGGCCCGTAAACGTAAACCCGTTCTTGCCTTTTTCCCAGACGGCATCCGACGTTCCTATCGTCGGCACATTCGCCTTCCAGGTGAGAGATTGAGCGGGAACGTAGCGTGCTTTCCCAGCAAGACTCTTAAGTTCCGTCCCAAGTTTTTTGCCCGTGGCCCCCAGCAGTCTGTAGGAAAAATACGGGTAGAGGTCGATGTGTGGAAACTGCTCCTTAAGAGTGGCAAAATCCTTCGACTGGCTGCTGGCGTAGTAGGCAATGTTTTCAGCAGACGCGTTCACGACCAGGCCATCGGCACCTGCGGTTAGCGTGTCTTCTTTGTGTGGGGCAGCGGTGCCCACCGAGTCAAAGTGAATCTCCTTTAGAGACGGGGCTGGCCTTTTCGCAATGTGAACGGTGTTGGCTTTCGTTTTGCCGAGCTTGATGAACTCTATACCGGCGACTTTCTTCAGGGAATTATCGGCATCTAGAACGAAAGCAATGTCGCTGTCCGAGTTGACCGTGACACTCACTGGTTTGGAAAGCGTGTCGGTGTCTGGATCGACTTCCACGGTGTCCCCATCGTCATCCTGGTCGCCTGATTTGTCCGGCCCGGCAAAAGTATCCTTACCCATTTGATGATGGAGGTAGTAGGTGTCGTTTCCGGGGCTCCCGCGGATCTCGTCGGTTTCCTCATTGGTTGTTTTTATTTCGTCATTCCCCTTGCCAAGATCGATCTTCTTGAATCCCTTTGTCCAGCTTACCGTGACGTCGTCGTCACCATCCGATCCTGTGATACTCTTTCCTGCTACGCACGAGATATTACCTGGCGTCGTGCAATCGGTGTCATTGTTTATGGTTTCGAGTATCTCGCCATAATGCTTAAGCTGCCCCGCGACGGGCTCGGTCACTCGCCAGGGCAACTCTCCTGCCGCCACCTCCAGCTCCCAGTCGCCGCCGAGTGCGGCCGCACCGGTAAGATCGCTGGAGGCCGCGACCGGACGTGCGAGCAAGCCAGAGAGGTCTCCGACAAGCATTTTACCAGCGGCGTTTTCGCCAACGCGACAGCCGTAGATTAGCAAAGGCGCTTCCTCGCCCATGTGCTGCCGCCAGGCAGTCAAGTCCACCGAGCGAGCGGACAACGCGTTCGCATCGAGATCGAGCCCTGCGAGGTGAATCGTGCCGGGGCTACCGTGCGTGAAAAGATGCAGCGAGCTGACAGGTGCCATGCGCTCAAGCTGCCGCGTGATTTGCGAAATGGGATCGGTTTCCAGTGTCAGGTCCAGGAACTGGGTTGCCCCATCCCGGAAAGCGTCCTTGAGGACTCCTGGATCCTCCACATCAGGTGCCATGACGACCAGGCGTTCATGAACCATGAAAGGGGAAGGGTCAGCAGTCAGCGGCGGGGCCCGTGGAGCCTGGGGCGTTGCCTGGATCGATACGGGAACGAATTCGTGTACCGGCGGTTCGACGGGTGTCGCGGGTGCCGTCAGGTCACCCTCGGCGCGTGCGTGTACGAATTGGCGGTAGGCCGCGTTGGACTGGCCGACCGGTTGCGGCTGTGCCGTCTCTTGATCGTCCTCGAAAAGGCTTTCGACGATCGCGTCAATCCGCAGATCGCTGGCCAATTCGGATTGCAATTTCAGCGATTCCGTCGGCGCCACCTGCACCAGTTGAGGCGTGGCCACCTCGGCACGATCTTCCCTCGGTTGATCGATCAACTGGGCGGCCAGCATCATGCGAGGCTCAAGGCGTTCAGTGGGGAGCGTGCCGCGCACGTAGGGAGTCTCTTGCACCGGCGCTAACCGTCCAAGGAGCGAGCGTCTAGGTCTAGGCAATCGAGAGGCCAACGAAACGGGGTCCAACAACTGGAATCAAAGAATGAATAAATTCGGCCGGAACGGCTGTGCGCAGGCAGCAGCGAATCGTTCGAAGTAGGCTCTAAGATACTCAATGGCATCCGGCCAAACAATCACCCCAGAAGGCTTTTGCGTCGAATTAGGGATGCCTGGCCCCTGTCACGGATCAGGGTTTTTCAACCACCCGCAGGCGCGGGAATTTGGCTCCGGAATAGACCGTGTTTTGCTGCGCATCAGCGCTGCGCAGCTGAAAGTAACCGTACTGCGAACGAGCAGGTTTCACGAGTCGCAAACGAACAGGCGTTCCCTCCTCGGAAACCAGCACCAGGTCGGTGCCACGAAGGATGCGGTTCAACCGATCAACCACCAGCTGATTCGTTTCCAGCGACTCGAAATCCCGGCCTGCAAGTTTACCTGCCAGGCCTACGAGTTGCTGCTGAAGATCCGCCGGAAAGAGCTGGGCGAAGAGTTTCTCCAGGTGCTTGAGCCCATCCGCTGGGACAGCAGGCCGTTTCGTATGCCTGCTAGGCTTGCGTTTGGCCTGAGGCCTTGGGGCCGGCACGGATTCCCTACCAAACTCTGCTAAAACCGAGTCCAAAACGTCGGTGCTGACACGTCGACTACCAGCCATTCGATTCTCTCAATTAACAGCGTTCAACCAGGGCCTGGTTTCATCCAAATGCCCAGTACTCCCAAATCATAAAGATGTTCCTACTAGGTATACATCCCCAGATACCCCTTCGCAAGCGGCCCTTATCTTCACCAGGCCAAGACAGCCTTTCACCGACGTTGAATCCACCTGCTGGAGCGCACCACCTGTCAGCTCAATCTTTGCGCAACCCTTACAACCCCACCCGCGCCGCGGTTTCCGTGGTAAAGGCCCTAAAACGTGATTCATACCGTATTTTTCAATGGCTAATGCGTCCGATCATGGCAACAGAAAGGTTGCTTCCACCAAGGACGGTCAAGAGGCACCTTTCCGACGGATTACCCCACCTTAGCCCGCATCTTGTGGATGGAGCCACCCGATGAAATTCCGTAGTCTTTCTTTACTCCTGGCGTCGCTGACGACGATTTTCCTTACCGCAACCACTTCTGCCGATGACTTGCAGTACCCCAGGCATCCGGTCGTGTCATCTGCACCCGAGATGTCCACCCATCTCGGTCAATTCGGCTTGCCAGGCATCCGGCCGCCCGCAACCGTTGCCTCGACCCGACTAGCTCAGATCGGGGAAGGGGGGGCGGAATACCTGATTGCCAATGCAGATCGACCCACTGCCGCTGAAGGCCTGGCGAAGCTGCCAGTCGACGCCAAGGCGGAAGGCAGGCGTCAGCGAGGGGTGTTTGCCAGTGCCGAGTACCTCAACTGGACGCTTCGCAGACGAGATCAGGATTTTGCCATCAGCAGTGACCCTGGAGCGATCGTGATCAGTGGCGGCGAGATTCATGAATTACAATACCAGGGGGCGCCTGGTTTCCGGAGCACTCTCGGCTACCGACTCTCCAATGGTTGGAAGGTTGGCGTTGTTTACACTGGATTTGAGACAGAATCTTCCGGCACGGCTGAGGATGGCCTGGGAACACTTTATGCCACACGGAGCCACCCTGATCTCAACCGACGCGCGGGCCTGGCTTCTGCCCAATCTAGTTTTGACATGACGATCCTTGATCTCGAAGTACGCAATTCCTTGACACTGGGGGACAGAGCCACGCTCACGTTGTTGGGAAGTTTTCGCTGGGCCGACGTTGGCCAGGCATTCAGCGTGACCTATGACGGTATCGATTTCCCACAGGGTGGTACCGTAACAAGCCTGGCCTCGCAGGATGGATTTGGTCTCCGCATTGGAGCCACCGCCCGCTGGGACGTGACCGACCACTTATATCTCATCGGTGGTGCAGATACCTCCTTGTTGCATAGCAATACCAGCATCTCGCTCAACGAAACCAACGGAGCGACTTCCACGGTCGATGTGGCGGATACCTACAGCCAAGTACTACCAGTTTTAGCGGCCTCTGCGGGTGCAGGCGTGCAACTCGGCGACCTGACCCTTGAGGCCGGCTACGAAATGCAGGCCTGGTTTGACCTCGGCGATCGGATGGGCTTCCTGGACGATCAGCACCTGGGGATTTTTAGCCACACCAACCATAACCTGTTGATGGATGGATTCTACCTGCGTCTAGGCTGGGATTATTAAGCGGACGCGAACCTAGAGAAGGCAGCCTGGCTCCCCGTCTCGAGCCCACGGCAATTCGAAATCCAGTTCATCCCACTGAACGCCGTCCACCTGGAATGTACGTTCGTTGGTGATGACACGCGGGAAAACTCTGTCGAGCCGCCCCCAGTCTTGCAGTACCACTTCCTGTACGCTGGCTGCCTCGATGGGCTCGACGCTATTAATGGAAAAGCCAGGCTCGCGCCTGTGAATCGACAGGGCAGGGGAGTGTGCTTCTCCCTCTCCTCCGCCAGCCTCACGGTTGAGCAAATCGATGATCATCAGCGTATCGAGCGGTGTGAGCAGGCCATCTCCATTGACATCCAGGTAAACGGAACTAAAGGTGCCCAAACCACCAGCGACGGGGAGATTACTCCGCTGGCTATTCAGCTTGTTGATTCCCAGCAGCACATCCAGCGGTGTCACCAGCCCGTTCCCATCCACTGGCATCACACACGAGACCGAGACAGTTTCGTGATTTTTCTAGTTGCACTATCGGCGATGGTATCGAATTGGATTAGGCGGTCTTTGCGGATTACCTTCCTTTGAGTCTCTTCCAACGCTAGCAAGCACTCCGTGTAAACGGATCTTCCCTAGTCATGTTTCGAGTTACCGCTAGCAGCTCTCTGTTGTAGTGCCGCCGCCGGCCGATTAAAATCGGCGATGTAAGGAATACCGACCATTGGCCACGAATCCTGGAGTCTTCCCATGACAACCCGTCGACCTCACCGGCGCACCTTCCTGCAATCATTGGCCGCTGGAGCCACCGTTCCACTGGTCGCGGGCACAGGTTTGACTACCTTGGCTCAGGCACAGGAGAAACCACGCGCGATTAACGAACGTCTCGCTGTCGGTGCGATCGGTCTTCGTTACCAGGGTTCCGTGATTACCCACAAGGCACAGCTCTACGGCGATATCGTCGGACTCTGCGATGTCGACCAACATGTCAGGGAGCAGGGAAGGGCGGCTTTCGGGAGTACTCCACGCATTTTCGAAGACTACCGCGACCTGATCAAACGCTCCGATATCGACGTCATCCTGATCGGCACTCCCGACCATTGGCACACCAAGATGATTATTGACGCAGTACGCGCCGGAAAGGATGTCTATTGCGAAAAGCCCCTTACACTGACCATCGACGAAGGAAAACTACTCACCAAGGTTGTCAAGGATACGGGCCGTGTTGTCCAGGTCGGATCGTGGCAACGCAGCGACAGCCGTTTCCGCCTCGCGATCGAGCTCCTGCGACAGGGCCGCATCGGCACACTGAAAAATGTTGACGTTGTCCTCGGCAAGAACAAGTTGGGCGGTCCTTTCGAAAAGCGTCACGTCCCCAAACATTTCAACTGGAATATGTGGCAGGGACAAACGGTCGACATGCCCTATATCCCTGAACGCTCCCACTACACATTTCGATGGTGGTATGAATACTCCGGCGGCCAGATGACCGACTGGGGTGCTCATCATCTCGACATTGCGCAGTGGGGAATTAATTCAAACCCTGTCGAAATCAAAGCGACCGCGAAATACCCTACGGTTAAAGACGGCTTTAACGTCGCCATCGACTTCCAGGCGAATTACCGCTATGCCAACGGCGTTACCATGTCCGTGCGAGACACCGGACGCAACGGGGTAATGTTTACGGGAACCGAGGGCCGGAT
>Ga0315331_10004532_pt1 | contig 10472 bp, 10 predicted proteins | sample M160m34915metaG_FD_203456 | JGI IMG/M metagenome (GOLD analysis project Ga0315331, IMG submission 203456) | Ammonia-oxidizing marine archaeal communities from Monterey Bay, California, United States - M1 60m 34915 | ecosystem: Environmental > Aquatic > Marine > Intertidal zone | place: USA... | reverse complement strand
TTTTTTCAGCGTCAGGCATTCCATGGCATTTTTGAAAGCAAGGTGGCCATACCGCAGGTATCAGTGACACCGGAGAAAGTAAGGCCAAGGCCAATAAGACCAGGAACCAGCAGAAAACCATGATGAATTTTCCAACTCAGGATCACACCCAGGAAAACGATTAAGCCGGCAGCAATGCGGACTTGGCGATCAAGGGAAACAGCTTTTTTACCATCAACCATTGGCAGGCCAGATTTGCTGGCAGCCAACGTGCCGCCCTCTATGTTGATCACGTGTTTGTGGCCTCGATCAATAAATTCCTTGCATGCTTTCATTCCCCGACTGCCACTGCGACAAATGATATAGAATGGCTCCGATTGCCTTCCTTTTCGTCCTCTTACAACAGCATCAGGGTTGAGTTTATCCAGTGGTATGTTCTGTGCGATATCCAAATGAAGTTCACGAAATTCGGCCGGCGTTCTTACATCGATGACTTCTATTTGTTCACCTTTGTCTATAAGCGCTTGTAAATCTGTCGTTGAGATCGTTTGTTTTTTATTATTCACTTGATAATGCCTAATTCTTGGTTGTCCGAATCATTGATTAGGACGGTTCAGGAGCTCACATGTATAAATCGTTATATCGTAATGTTGATATGTTGCTATTTCCCGATGTATTGATATAAAATTTTAACTACTTAGCTGTCAGGTGAATTGGCTTAATGTTTTGTTAAAAAACGCTCCTCGATACACGCCATGATTTTGGCTAGATGGGGCTCTATGATGTAATAGTAAGTACGCCGGCCCTCTTTATCATTTGAAAGAAAGCCACATCGCTGCATGAACCGTAAATGTTCTGATGCCATGTTGCTCGGAATACCACATGCATCTGCAAGCTCTCCGACAGTGTAGCACTCCTTTAGCAACATCTGTATTATTCTCAGACGATGTGGATGCGCCAATGCTTTCAAGCACTCGGCGGCTTGCTCGAGTGAGTCAAGGCTAGTAAGTGGGGTAGTTGTATTCATAAGTTTACCAACTAAGCTAATGTATCGAGACGTATCGATATATTAATATCTCTATAAAACCAAGTTTTATTTCATGGTTTTCTATGATGATGGTTCATTGTCACTACCTCTAAAGAACGAAACCTGGCACAAAAGTGGGCCAGAAAAATAATCTTTTTTTTCTGAGGAAACGCGGATTGTGGATTTTAGTCAAAACCATTGAATCTGAGTATTTCCACAGCCGCACAGAAATGCGTTTCTGAAACTTGGAACCAATGTTCAGCAGCTCACTTGCCGCAAACACTTGAACACCACCCTGAAGGGTTTGAAGATCAATGATATGCATTCAATAAAGATTATTAAATGGCTACGGTACTCTGGGAGTGCAGAAGGTATCTCAAGTTTACTGCTGTTTTTCGTTGGAATGCCCTTGATGTATGTTGCAGACAAACCTGAAGCAGTCCGCATCACAGGAACGATTCATGGAATACTTTTTGTCATTTACGTGGTTACGCTCATGCAGGCAGCTCTGGTGTTGAAGCAACCATTGAGCTGGTCAGTAAAAAATTATCGCTGCCATCATTCCAATGGGACCCTTGATGATAGAGCCAAGCCTAACGCGGAAGCAGAAAAGATTACTCAAATTGCGAAATAGCTGATCGAATCCTTTATTGGCATCAATACAGGAGAGGAGGTGTTGCATACGCAAATTTATGCCGGTTTGGCAAAAGCCTTCATGGATTTCAATCACTCCTTTGAGACAAAAATCTCAGCGTCGGGGAGGAGTCCTTCTGGAATCTCCGGGAAACCATTGAAGGTCCTTTTGAATGAATTCCTGATCCTCAAAGGCAGAGTGGCCATCGACATAAGTAATAACACTCCCTGGTTTGGATCCGCTTCCAGAGCCATGCCTTGCATCCGATTTTTTGGGAGGATTGACCGTAGCTCCAATGGGATGAGGCCCCCCTGCATTGTAAACACGTTCGTGATCCCAATCCGGAGCGATGAAGTAGGTAGAACAGCCGAAAAAGAAAATAGCAGTTGGTTCAGTGACTGTTTGGAATTTCGGCATTTTGATCCCCGCGGGACCGGCGAGTCGTTCGTTGACTCCATAAGACAAGGTATGCTTTTCTCTGGGGCCATTATCCATCTGAATTGTGAACTCACGCAGCTTGCTATGGTTGTAGGGTCCCTCCTTTTCTGCTGGATCGTTAAAAACTTTTAGTTCCTGAAAGTAACCACTGCGAATCATACTCTTGATCCACATGGTGTGATCACTGCCAGTGGCTTTAGGGAAGTTCCCATCAAAATCATCACCATACATCATCGTAGCAAGGGCAATTTGTTTTTGGTTATTCATGCACAAGATTTTCCTTGCTGACACTTTGGCTCCAGCGAGTGCTGGTAATAGCATGGATGCAAGAATTGCAATGATTGCCACAACAACCAAAAGCTCAATCAAAGTAAATCCCCTATTCGTTTTTTTCATTATTAACAAATGCTAAGGTTACGTAGAAATTTTCTACAAATGGAATTGGTGATCACTGAATAGTAATAACAGAACAATAGCGAGTTTTTTATCCCCTGAAATTTAATTTCGATATCAGGAACTCATTCAGATGATATGTGATCAAACTTTTAAATCAGGGTAAACATCTTATTCGAAAGCGTTTTAAAAGGTCATGTTTCCCATCGTGGTTTTATCAGGGGGGAGTCCAAGGCCACAGCGGTTCATCCATGAATACAGGCACGCGAACCCGCGCGATTTTCGAAAAAAGTTACATGCTAGTTCCGCCATAAGAGAAGCATCCTCGTCCTTTTAACAATAGAGTCAAAGCTTGTATATAACTTACAAATCAGAAACATTTTATTTCCTTTGAACTCCGATTCTATATCTTTTTGTTGATGAGAGGTAAGTATGCCATCGTATCTATTATCTTCTTGATTCTGTACGCATTCGTGCACGTAGGTTTTTATTCTACATACTTCAGGCATTTCCCAAATTTTGAACCCTTCAAACTCATGCATCATATTCATGGAGGGATCATGTCAGGTTGGCTTTTTTTACTCATTGCACAACCTCTGTTTTTGGCTGTCAAAAAACCTGAGTGGCATGTTCTTACAGGAAGGCTTTCATATTTTTATGCGCCCGTCGTCATTCTCTCGTTATTTCAAGTAACCAAGTTTTCCTACAATCGATGGGTGGATGAAGTAGGGCATGCCCAAGCCATTTCAGACCAGGCTTTGAGTTTGGGCCAAATAGCAACCTTCGGCACCTTTTATGTTCTGGCGATGTTGTTCCGTAGGAACCTTTTTTTGCATGTCCGCTTCATATGCGCAACAGGCTTGCTTGCGCTGCTTCCGGCTGCCAACAGGCTCATGAGAACCTACACAGAGTTGGATCCTGCTCAATGTCTTTTCATTTCAAGCATGCTGACAATTTGCACTGCGTTGTTATTTTTGGTTTATGACATTTTAAAAAAGAAGAACCCTGTTCCCTGCATCATGATTTCATTTTGGTATTTGATGCTTTTTCTTTTTGTCGAGGCACGCGATACGGACCTTTACCAAACCTTTGGAAGCTTCGTTGCTACGCACTTATTCTAGCCAATACCCCGCGCGTCATTGACGTGCGGGGTATTGGCTCTAAACAGCATCACCGCAACTTGTCATTGCGGTTTCCAAAAACCATATGAAAGGAGTGTGCTTGGTGGTAGACATCCTCCATGCCCTGCCACGATGGAAATTTAATCGGGATCAAGGCAAAACTTCCATAAACCATTTAAAATCTGTCAATTACTTGAGGACATTTCTAAGAAAATGGCAAAAAATGATCAAGCGGCGCTGTATCGAAAGTCAAAAATTATGGCAATGGATTCAGTGGAGGCAGAGAAAACTGTGGAGAATACAAATCCCCTGAAATTAAAACTCAAGCCACCAGTCTTGCTCTTCGGCATAGAATACTTCAGCTCGAATTTTTCATAGTACAACTTGCTCGCAAAATCCATACTTTTACCATAAACTTTGAACCATGTCGCTTTGCTCAGATCAAACACACCCTTGCGGTTTAAATATCATTATAGCTTCATTGCTCATCTTATTAGCTGCGCCCATTTCTATCCAAGCCCAGACAACCACTACCTACGCAGAGCGGCTCGGTTGGGAGCCTCAAGACGTCGTGGTGATTCTTCACGTCGATGATGTTGGTATGTCACATTCTTCAAACGTTGGAGCAATTCAGGCTGTTGAAGATGGGGTTGCCACTTCATGGGCGGTAATGATGCCCTGCGCCTGGGTATCTGAAATCGCACATTACTTGAGCGAAAACTCAGGTATCGACAGTGGGCTGCACCTGACGCTGACCTCAGAGTGGAAATCCTATCGCTGGGGGCCCTTGGCTGGTAAATCCGTAGTGCCGGGGTTGGTGGATAATGAAGGATGCCTTTGGCGTAGTGTCCCACAGGTTCTTGCAAAAGCGAGCGCAGATGAGATTGAACTGGAAATCAGAGCTCAAGTAGATCGCGCGGAAACAATGGGTATGCCTATCACTCATATGGATAGTCATATGGGTACTTTATTTGCGCATCCAGAATACTTCAAAAGGTATGTCAAAATCGGTATCGAGAAACAGATCCCCATCCTGGCCCCTGGAGGTCATTTGACTTACGCAACCAAGGAAAATGGAGTTTCTGTTCAGGCACTCAAACCCTTTATTGATCAGGTTTGGAGCGCCGGACTCCCTGTAATCGACGACCTCCATACCGACAGTTACGGATGGCATGCAGACAGCAAACCTGAACGTCTTTCTCAATTGCTCAAGGCCCTGAAACCTGGCATTACCGAAATCCTTTTTCATGCATCGGAACCTTCGGATGTGTTTCCCTTGATCACGGGGTCCAGTGAATCACGCAAGGGAGATCTGGAAGCTTTGACCAGTGACTTGGTCCGCAACACCATCAAGGAAGAAAACATCATTCTCACGACCTGGAAGGAACTCATGGATCGCCGAAGAAAGGTGCAGCCATGAGTCGGCTCATCTTGATTACAGGTGTTACAAAAGGACTGGGCCGCGCCATGGCAATGGGGTTTGCAAAAGAAGGACACACCGTGGTTGGATGTGGAAGAGATTCGACGGCTTTATCCGCATTGGGTAAGGCACTCGGAACCCCTCATGATTATCAGGCTGTCGATATTTCCGTCAACCGTTCTGTGTCAGATTGGATTGAGCATGTGCTTGCCCAACATGGAACACCCGATCTTGTCTTGAACAATGCAGCAATCATCAATGCCAATGCACCTCTGTGGGAAATCAGCGCGCCTGAGTTTGATCGTGTCATTGATATCAATATCAAGGGAGTCCAAAACGTCATCCGACATGTGGTTCCCCCGATGATAGAGCGAGGGTCTGGAGTCATTGTGAATTTCAGCTCGGGATGGGGACGTTCAACCAGTCCGGATGTGGCTCCTTACTGCGCAACCAAATGGGCCATGGAAGGCCTCACACAAGCCCTTGCTCAGGAACTACCACAAGGGATGGCTGCCATTCCATTAAACCCCGGAGTCATCAATACAGACATGCTTCAGAGCTGCTTCAGTTCGATGGCTTCCCAATATCAGGACACCGAAGCTTGGGCCAGGAAAGCGGTGCCGTTTATCCTGAACCTCAGCTCAGCAGACAATGGTCAGTCATTGAGTGTGCCCTGACGATTCACGAGAGCCCCGACAAACCCTGACCTTCCCCTCTACTAACCGGCGGAATGGAATGCGTCGAACTTGAGTTCGGTGCAGAGTCGACTTGCGCGTGAACCTCAATGGACCGGCAACCATGAGGGAGAACCTGGTTAGCAATGCAAACCAGCTCAACCATATTTCAACAGACAGTGAGCATGATGCTTACCGCGAAGGCACAGACAACAGAGCAAAAGATTCTTTCCGGACTCGTTGTTCAATGGATTCTTGTTCGAGAAGAATAATCTTACCTGGTTCAAAAGCCAGAGCTCGGAATTTATGTTGGATGCAGTTCTCAATGGTTTGCAATCCGATGCAGGGAATATCGAAACGCATATCATGGTCCAATTTCGCTACTTTCACACCGATGGCTTCGCCTTTTTTACCTGCTAATTGACCGCCGCGACTCAGGCAATCATCCGTGCCCTCAAATCCTTCTACAGCCAACACCGTTCCATTTTTAACAACCACACTCTGGCCTATATCCAGCAGGGAAACTTCTTTGGCAAGTTTGAACCCATATGCAACATCATCAAGCTGCCTGGCCTTCAATGGGCTCCCCATCAGAAATCCTTCTCCAGGCATGATGTCCTGAATCCAGGGGACAGCTTCAATCAGATCGATTCCATCCTTTTTGAGTTCATCGCCAATACCACCGAAAATAGTGTGTGCATTCTTTTCCTTGAGTCGGAATAACAGGGAAGCCGCACGTAAATCAGGTTTGATATCGAATAAGTTTTTAGGAGCAATCCGTCCGGCCATGATGCATTGCCCAACACCATGCGATTTGAAGTAACGGATCATCTTGGACAGTTGCCCCACCCTGAGCCAGACAAGCTCGTCCACCATGACTTCCAAGGCAGGATCGGTTTCTCCCTCGAAAGCAACGACGACGAGCTTCCTTACTCCAGCCGAACGGAGCAGTTGAACCATTTCCAAGGGCAAAGACAGGCCTCCAGCAATAAGCCCGAGTGTCGGAGGAACGGATGAAAACAATTCTTGCGTCAAAATTCAATCTACAGTGACTGTGGGTTCGGTTTTCGATGAAGCGGTCAGCCGCTTATCAAGCATGGACCTGAGTCCCTTGATAGTGGTAGAGCCGGTGTAACGCATGACTTCTTCTCCTTGATGGAAAACAATAAAGGTTGGAATAGCGGAGATGTCATATTTTTTGGAAATATCGGGATTTTTGTCCACGTCGACTTTGGCAACAATCGCACGGTCTTTGTATTCATCAGCCAATTGCGAAACAGCAGGAGCCATCTGTAAACAAGGCCCACACCAGGTGGCCCAGAAATCCACCAGAACGGGCTTGTCAGCCCCTAAAACAGATCCAGCGAAATTGGCATCGGTGACAACTTGAATAGCATCGGAGTGATTGGCCCCGTCATCAGCAATGTATGGATTTCCAGACCCACAACCGTAGCTAAAAAGCGTCAAGGCAGCGAGCAACACAAACGAAGACGCCTTGATCCACTTGTTTTTCAATACATTCATAAAAGGTAATTCAGACAGAAACATGTTCTCAGGCCATGATGATCAGTGAACGATTCAACTCCCAATGCGAGCGATCCAAATCGCCAAACCGATTATCAAAAAGCATATCGCAAATGTGCCGAGAAATCCGCAAATGTCCAGCAACTTGGGTTTTTCTATTTCGAGGTCACTCCCTGGAAACCATTTCCTCGCCTCACGAGATGCTTTGTCTTTCAGCGAATTCTCCAGAGCCTCCTCATCAGCCTGCGGATCAGGCAGGACCGGTGTCTTCATCTTGCTGTAGTATCGATCCAGTGCTTCCTTTGAGTTACGCCTGGTAAAAAAACTAGATGCAATCATGACAAGGAATGGCAGCACAATTTTAGTCGGTAACTCCATGGTGGCTAACATGGAATCATTACGATTTTTCAACCCGACGCCCAACAGATCATAAATCAGAAAATCCAGTCTGAAAGATCCAGTGGCTTCCATGGAACCTTCATAGTTCTCAACAAGAACCATTGCCCCCTCTTCTTCACGCTTCTCTATCTCCACACGCTTTGCTCCTTCCAAAGGCTTGACACTGCCGGTCCAGTAAATCGATTTACCTCCTGAAACAATCGTGTCAGAAATGATTTGACCCTCGCGAATTGGATCTGGACGATCTCCCAAGCGCAACAAAAGATCCGAGTCAGAACTAAGCAAAAGCAAGGATTTGTCATACTCCTCAATCTCCATGCTCCTGCGCCTGATGTCGGATGGCGCTGCAGGCCGTTCAACGCGCGTTGTCACGATATGTGTCACCTGTGCAAATCGGTCAGATGTCTTGAGTCCTGGGGCAAGCATGGGAATCAACCAGGGAATGATGAAGAAAAACAGGGCTGTGAACCCAATGGTAAACCATGCCGAACCGGTGGAAGCGCGTCGCCAATACATACCAATCCAGAACGGAGCGGCAAAAACGATGGGAACAATCCAAGTCAGTTGAAGCAACACAAAAACGTCCTGAACCATGAGTGACATGATCGTTGCCCCGACAATCACGATCATTCCGGTTATACGCCCAAGCATGAGACAAGAGGACTCGGAAGCATTCTTGTTCACAAATGGGATATAGATATTGCGCACGATGAGCGCAGAGCTTACCAGCATGTAGGTATCCGCGGAACTCATCAGCGCAGCGAGCAAACAGGCCAGCATCAATCCCCGCAGACCAGGTAACAACAATTCACGGGAAGCAATGCCCCATGCCTTCCCTGGATCTTGCATCACTTCCGCATTGTCCGCATACAAAGCAAGTACGATCAATGCTGTGATCGCCCAACCAATGGTGCAAAACCGTTTGGCCAAATTCCCAGCTACCAGGCCGACACGTGCATTGAGCTCGGTTTTTGCAGAGCCACCGCCCGTCGCGATAAAATGCGGTTGAACTACCACTCCAACCAATGAGATCAATGTCACTGCAATGATTCGATACAAGGGAAATTCACTGGCATTGGCAGAACCTACCAACTGAAACATACCCGCAGGCAGCTGCTCATGCATGATCTTGAATCCGGTCATCAGCCCATCAGTTTCAGGATTCCCAAATCGCTCGATCAAGGCTTCGAGACCGAATGGAACCAGCATGACCGAAAGAATGATGATAAAGATTCCCTGAATCATGTCAGTCCAGTAGGCCGCCGTGAGTCCACCCAGCACACCATACACAATCACGATCAGCGCAATGATGGGAACCAGAAAGAACTCCAATTTCCAGGTCTGACCGCCTATGACAACAACATCTCCAAGCAAGGGAGCCGCGACTTTTCCAATGGCAGAAAAAAACATCGAACCATAGACAATATAGAAAATAATCCCGAAAACCGTGTAGGCAGCACCCATTGCCTTGGATTCATAGCGCTCCGCAAACCAATCCCCCAAGGTCATATGACGCATGCGTCGATACCAGACACCTGTGATCCAATAAAAAGGAGTCACGAACAACCACGACATGGTACTCCATATACCGCTCATGCCACTGGTGAAGCTGGTGCGGGCGGTGTTGACCGGATCCGAAGAACCCGTGCCGGCGCCAAAGGCGGCAAAGGCCTGCAGCCATTTACCGAACTGCCTGCCACCCATGAAATAATCCTCCTGCGCTTTGACTCGCTTCATGGCAATCCGACCAATCCAGATCATCAGTAAGAAATAGGCCGCAAGGACCACATAATCGAGGAAACTCATCTTGAAATCATAAGGGTAAGGAGCCCATCAGACAAGCTGAAGCTTGCAGGTGAATGTGTATCCGGCTGAACGTGTCCTGTGGTTATGAATGTAAGCCGCAAGCAATGTCTTCAGCTGGTTTTGTATGGGAAAAGATCAGTCAGCTGGATCTTACCGATAGTCTCCTTGATCAAATCGGCTTGTGCCAGTCGATCCGCACTGAATGTATGAGTCACAGCCACACAGCGCATGCCAGCGGATTTCGCAGCTTGCACTCCATGGCTTGCATCCTCAATGACCACACATTGACTCGGCATCAATTCGAGTTGCTTTGCAGCGGCCAGAAAAATGTCCGGAGCTGGTTTCTTGTGTTCGACATGGTCCGCACCTGTCACCGCATCCCAAGTTTCCAGCGGCAAACCGATCTGAGTCATGTTGGCTTCAATCTTGATCATGTCCGCACTTGATGCGACTCCAATTTTCCATCCCTGATCACGACAACGATGCACGAGCTCAATGGCTCCTGAAAAGCTCACAAGTTTCCTTGGAGCCAGTTTTAAATAGATTTCATAGATACGCATTTTGGCCTCAAAGAGATCAATCGTCATTCCGTATTTTTCTGCGACCCCACCGATATAATGCTTCTCACCTGTTCCGACATAGGGATAGAAATCTTCGGGCTGAACCTGGACACCAAGCTCGGCAAACATCTTCACAGAGGCTTCATTGATCAGAGGTTCAGAATCGGTAAGCACACCGTCCATATCAAAAATCACCGCTTGGTCTGGCTTTTGACTCATCTGCTTAAACACCATGCAAGATCCTTTCATCTTTGAAAACGACGAAACCATCAATGGAATGAAAATCAAATGTGAAAGGAATGGTTTGTGAACGGGTCAGAGTCTCGGTACATTCCAGAAATCATGGCTATGTTTCAATCCGACCAGCTACCCGACACGGATCCTACGCCCATCTTTGAAACCTTTCGCTGGCGTTATGCTTCGAATCTGCTGACGGCTGCCGTCGCACACTTTGGTTTGTTTGATCGATTGGCAAAAGGGCCCTTATCCAGTAGCGA
>Ga0315331_10004530_pt1 | contig 10475 bp, 9 predicted proteins | sample M160m34915metaG_FD_203456 | JGI IMG/M metagenome (GOLD analysis project Ga0315331, IMG submission 203456) | Ammonia-oxidizing marine archaeal communities from Monterey Bay, California, United States - M1 60m 34915 | ecosystem: Environmental > Aquatic > Marine > Intertidal zone | place: USA... | reverse complement strand
CGCCGACCTGACCGCCGCTCTCAGCGTAAAACGGGGTGGTATCGAGCACCACTTGCCCGGGCTGGCCGGGCGACAAGCTCTCAACGCTCTTGCCATCACACAGCAACGCGGTAATGCGGGCCTGAGACTCACTGTTGTCGTAACCGATGAATGCAGTTTTACCTTCCACCTGAATACCACCATCAATGACTGAAAACTTACTGGCAGATCTTGCGCGTTCGCGCTGTGCTTGCATTGCCGCTTCGAAGCCGGGCTGGTCAATAGTGAGATTACGGTTACGGGCAACGTCGGCAGTAAGGTCAGCCGGAAAACCGTAGGTGTCATACAGTTTAAATACGGTTTCGCCACCAAGCTCAGTGCCCTGAAGTTGTTCAATCGCCTCTTCCAAAATACCCATGCCCTGACTCAGGGTTTCAGCAAAGCGTTCTTCTTCGGTACGCAGTACACGAATCACATGATCTTCGTTCGTGGCTAATTCCGGATACGCATCACCCATCTGCTCACGCAAGGCGGCATAGAGTTTATAGAAAAACAGCTCTTTGGTATTGAGCTCATAGCCGTGACGCAAGGCTCTACGGATAATCCGGCGCAGCACATACCCGCGGCCTTCATTGCCAGGCAACACGCCGTCAATAATCAGAAACGATGCGGAACGAATATGATCGGCAATAACCTTCAGCGAATTGTTGCTTAGATCTTTCGTCTTGGTTATTTCAGCGGCTGACTGAATGAGCGCCTGAAACAGATCGATATCGTAGTTGCTGTGCACACCCTGCATAACAGCCGCAATGCGCTCAAGGCCCATACCGGTATCTACCGAAGGCTTAGGCAATGGTGTCAGAGTGCCATCGACGCTGCGGTCGAACTGCATGAACACCAAGTTCCACACTTCAACATAGCGATCACCATCTTCATCTGGGGAGCCCGGAGGGCCGCCGAAGATATCTTCGCCATGATCATAGAAAATTTCGCTACACGGACCACAGGGGCCGATATCACCCATCGACCAGAAGTTATCTTGCTCGCCCAAACGACTGAAACGTTCGGCACTAACACCCATTTTTTTTAACCAGATGTCGGCGGTTTCATCGTCGTCCTTATAAACCGTTACCCACAGACGCTCTTCAGGAATCCCTAACTCTTTGGTTAGAAAGTCCCAGGCAAACGCGATTGCCTCCTGCTTGAAGTAATCGCCGAAGCTGAAGTTGCCCAGCATCTCAAAAAAGGTGTGATGCCGAGCGGTGTAACCTACGTTCTCGAGATCGTTATGCTTTCCGCCTGCACGCACACAGCGTTGCGAACTGGTGGCGCGGACGTAGTTACGCACATCGCTGCCGAGGAAGCAGTCTTTAAACTGAACCATACCCGCGTTGGTAAATAACAGGGTGGGGTCGTTGCCCGGCACAAGCGGCGAGCTCGGAACAATCCGATGGCCCTGCGCGGCGAAATAATCTAGAAATTTTTTACGTAACTCTGCGGAGTTCATCTGTCTACACAACTATGAGCAACTATGGCGTTAACCAAAGGTGAAATAAGGCTTTTGATACTGCCCTGACTGCCCGAATCCGAACTAACCTCGCCAGAAATCGATCAAATCACTCTGGCATCCATCGGAACGCAACCAGGAACACTATTTAGGGTGGGAGTATAAAGCACTAATCGGCATACGACTCACCCAACGCCGACTGAATTTGCTCGTTGGAGAACCCCCGGTACTGCAAAAACCGCGCCTGACGGGCACGTTCCTTGTAATCCTGCGGGGCTTCGTTGCCAAATTTCTTGCGGCGCACCTCGCCGGCCCTCTGCCGCCAATTAACATCGGCAGCATCAAATGCCTGCTGCAATAAATGCCGGGGAAGCCCTTTTTGATTCAGATCGCGCCGAATCCGCACCGGCCCCTGCCCCTTGCGCACGCGGCCGTTCACAAAGCTTTCGGCATAACGTGCCTCATCAAGCAAACCATCTTCAGTGAGCTCATCAAGCAAACAGGCAATGTCTTCTGCAGAGATTTCGCCATCTTCTATTTTATTGGATAATTTTTTATTGAGCTTTTCTTCCAGCTCCAACCGACTGTGATCGCGGTGCGCCAAAACATCCATAGCAACATGGCGTGCCGAGCGCCCCCGTTTGCGCGAACGACGGCCACCCTCTTCAGCCGGATGAGTTTCATCAAGTTCCTCGCGCATATTCTCGAGCAGCTCTTCTACCGATACCGGCTGTTTGATGTCTTCGCTCAACTTCTCAACCTACGCTTAAGGCTAAACCGACTGCCGGCTCACTAGGAGCCGGCAGCGGTAATAAAAAACAACAAAATAATTTTAAGCGACCTCTTCGGCGCCCTTATCGGCATCCGGCAACAGTTCAACCACCTCACCACCGATGGGCAGCAGTATCTCGCGCAGCTTGCTATCAAGCTCCGCGGTTATTTCAGGATGCTCGAGCAGATGATTACGCACATTCTCTTTGCCCTGACCAATACGATCGCCATTGTAGCTGTACCACGAACCGGACTTCTCAACCAGATTGTGGGCAACACCAAGATCAATGAGCTCACCTTCGCGCGATATGCCATGCCCATAAAGAATTTCGAACTCTGTCTGCTTAAACGGCGGCGACACTTTGTTTTTTACCACCTTAACTCGAGTCTGGTTGCCAACCACTTCATCGCCTTTCTTAATCGCGCCGATACGACGGATATCCAAACGGACAGATGAATAGAACTTCAGCGCATTACCACCAGTGGTGGTTTCAGGACTGCCGAACATCACACCGATCTTCATGCGAATCTGATTAATGAAAATAACCATGGTGTTCGAACGCTTGATATTACCCGTGAGCTTACGCAACGCCTGCGACATGAGACGAGCCTGCAAGCCAACATGTGTATCACCCATATCGCCTTCAATTTCAGCTTTCGGCGTCAGCGCTGCAACGGAGTCGATAACCACCAGATCAACGGCACCGGAACGCACCAACATATCCGTGATTTCCAAAGCCTGCTCACCGGTATCAGGCTGGGAAACCAGCAGATCATCCACGTTAACGCCAACTTTGGCCGCATAAATGGGGTCCAGGGCATGCTCTGCATCAACAAATGCCGCTGTGCCACCGTTTTTCTGGCACTCAGCCACCACTTGCAACGTCATTGTGGTCTTACCGGAAGATTCAGGGCCGTAGATTTCAACCACCCGACCGCGGGGTAAGCCACCTATACCCAGCGCGACATCCAGACCTAAGCTGCCAGTCGAAAAAACGTCAATATCACGTGCAGCCGACGAGTCGCCGAGACGCATGACAGAACCTTTGCCAAACTGCTTCTCGATTTGCCCCAGAGCGGCAGCCAGTGCCTTTTTCTTGTTGTCGTCCATAATATCCTTCACCTGCAACGTATTTGAATAAGAGCTGTATATACATACAGTATATACTGTATGTTTGTACAGTACCTAGTATTGCACATAAAATCCAGCCCCCGGGTAAAAAAAATGTCGGGTTTTGCAGGAAATGCCATAAACAGTATTCACTAGCCGAAAGCGGCAGAAAACCGCTCAATGACGGAGTAGATCGCACGCCCCGGACCATACTCAGAACGAACCAGCACAAAATCAGAGGCTTGCCAAAGAACCTTCTCGGGAGGCTCTAAGTGAGGCAAGTGGTTTTGCTGACGCACCACGCTCACATGCGGCCGAAAAATGCGCTCGGGGCGCAACTTCACCAACGGGGCTAACTGTTCACGCAACGCCGACACCAGCGCGGCCAGCGGCAGGGGCAACACTTTACTGCCATACCAAAGCACCCGCGGCTGCTTAAAAACGCCATAACAATCGAGCGTAAGATCAATCGGCTGAAATAAAACTGACTGAGCCGCGGTAACCACATCAGACATTAAACGCTCAGGCACACGATCAAGAAATGCGAGCGTGAGGTGATAGTTTGCGGGGGGAATCAGTCGGCCTTCGGCGACATCGCGCAGGGGCGTGACCGCCCGCAACAACTCCGCACGCACATCGGCGGATGGCCACAACGCAAAAAATAAACGCTGGACAGGTTCGGCCATAGGCCCTGCTACAGGGCTGTTAACTTCAACAAACCTTCGAATGCAGCCTGTACCGTTTTTGCACGAACCTCATTCCGGTCGCCCGAAAACAGCTCGCACTGACTCAGTACCGCGCCATCACGGGTGGCATTGGTCGATTCTTTTAAGGCCCAGGCAAACCACACCGTGCCCACCGGCTTCTCCGCCGTACCACCATCCGGGCCGGCAATACCGGTAACGGCTACCGCAATATCCGCAGCGCTCCGGCGCAAAGCACCCAATGCCATAGCCTCGGCCACTTCTTTACTCACAGCACCAAAGGCCTCAATCTGTCCAGCGGGCACGCCCAACAAATCGGTTTTGGCCTTGTTACCGTAGACGGTAAATCCGTACTCAAGCCATGCCGAACTGCCGGGCAAGTCGGTCATTGATTTTGCAATCCAACCACCGGTGCACGACTCTGCCACCGATACCTTCTTGCCGGCCGCGGACAGCGCCGCCGCCAACTTACACGCAAGCCCAGTAATCTCGTGTTCCAAACTGTTAGTCATGAGCAAAGGTTAGCATGCAAACAGCCCACGTTGCCGACGATCATTCAGAATCATGCTCTGGTAGCGACTGTTGAAATAAATAATCACTAAATTTCTATCGCGGGTTTACTGCGCAATAAAAGAACACGCCTTATCGAAAAACAGCTCTCGAGCTTGTCTTTAACAGAAGACAGCATAGCCTTATCCAAAACCATAATGATTATTTTATTGGAAGGGCTGCTATATTGCAGCCATGAACACGGTCAGCAATCCCAATCATTATGATGTCATCGTCCTTGGCGGTGGCGCAGCTGGATTAATGTGCGCGATTACTGCAGGCAGCCGCGGCCGGCACGTACTGGTGCTGGAAAGTGCCAACAAAATCGGTAAAAAAATTCTCATGTCGGGTGGTGGGCGCTGCAACTTCACCAATCTGCACACCGAGCCTTCGCACTATATCTCTGCCAACCCGCACTTTTGTAAATCGGCGCTCAGCCGCTACACGCAATGGGATTTTATTGCTCTGGTCAACAAACACCGGATTGCCTACCACGAGAAAGACCCTCAGGTGGGTAATGGCCAACTGTTCTGCGACGATTCATCGAAAGACATTTTGGCTATGCTTGAAGCCGAATGTTTCGCAGCAGGAGTCACGATAAACGTCGAGAGCGCCATCAGCGATGTGCAGCGTATCGAAGACCACAACTCAGTTCGGTTTCAGGTTCGCAGCAATGGCTCAAGGTTCACCTCTGAATCATTAGTATTGGCTACCGGGGGCTTGTCGATTCCAAAAATGGGCGCCACTGATTTTGGGTATCAGCTCGCACGGCAGTTCCAACTCAATGTGCTGGCAACCCATGCAGGTTTAGTGCCGTTTACTTTCACTGGCTCGATTCACGAATTGACCAAGAAACTCTCAGGCATTAGCCTGCCCGCCATTCTGCAGAATAGTCGGGCCAGTTTCCGTGAGGCCATACTGTTTACCCATCGCGGTTTGAGCGGACCGGCCGCTTTACAGCTTTCCAGTTATTGGCAACCCGGCGAATCGATATCCGTCAACCTGCTTCCCGATGATCATGCTGAAACGATGCTGCTCCAATCAAAACAAACGCAACCCAAAGTTGTTTTGCGTACGGTGCTCAACGAGGTATTGCCGCGGGCGTTAGTACTGGAACTGCAGAACAGCTATTGGCCTGCCTTCACTGACACCAAGCTTGCGGAGATACCCGACAGCCGCTTGAAAGCAATCGCCTCAGTGCTTAATTGCTGGACATTAAAGCCGGCCGCCACCGAGGGTTATCGAACCGCAGAGGTCACTTTGGGCGGCATCGATACCAACGGACTCTCCTCAAGGACCATGGAAGCCAAAACAATACCCGGGCTGTACTGCATTGGTGAAGTGGTTGACGTTACCGGGCATCTGGGTGGCTTTAACTTCCAGTGGGCGTGGGCATCGGCCAACGCTGCCGGACAAGTCGCCTGACCTGCTTTGCTAAAATCATGCGCTAAGACCTCCCCGGCACGTAACCCAGGTGTCACAGGAAAAATAATGAGCCTTGCCCTGAATGCCCTTAGAGGCGCCAAAAGACGCCTGTATCGTCTTTTCGAATCACGTAAAAATTAGTGTTTGCGCGCATCTCGGCAAAAACGCTGCGCATAGGCAGCAACTCCAGAACGGTAAAAATAACAATAGCCCACCCACATCTGCCATGCTTTGTGGCAAGCTAGACGCCTGCATTAAACAGGATGTCCCGTGAGCGATTCCAGAACACGTATAGCCTTTGTCAGTTCCGACTCAGATGCGGCCAGCGGTGCGCTTTCGGAGCTCACGAACCGTTATGGCAATGCGCCTATCGATAATTGCGATGTCATCGTTGCCCTAGGCGGTGATGGCTTTGTGCTGCATTGCCTCCATGACTGCATGGATACCCATACCCCCATCTATGGGATGAACAGGGGCACTGTCGGCTTCCTAATGAATGCTTACGATGCCGATGACCTGCCGGCCAAAATCGCCGATGCAGAGGAAGAGACTCTGCGCCCTTTGTCGATGACCGCAGTTTCAACGAATGGCGAAGTAACTCATGGGCTCGCCTTTAATGAAGTGTCACTGCTGCGCTCATCGCGCCAGTCTGCCAATCTAAAGATTGTTGTCGATGGCAAAACGCACCTTGAAAATCTTATCTGTGATGGCGTGTTGGTGGCGACACCGGCAGGCAGCACTGCTTACAATCTATCGGTTCATGGCCCGGTCATTCCGCTTGGTGCAGATCTGGTGGCGCTCACTTCCATCAGTGCATTTCGCCCACGGCGCTGGCGAGGGGCTTTGCTGCCCAGTTCCGCAGAAATCAGAATTGAAAACATTAATCCGGCAAAGCGTCCAATCAGTGGGTCGGCCGATCACACTGAGGTCCACGATGTAGCATCAATTACAGTATCGCAGCACCCGACAAAGTCGGTGGTTATGCTGTTCGATCAAGGCCACTCGCTAAACGAACGCATCCTGCGTGAGCAGTTTGAAATTTAACATGCCTGCACAGGCAGCCTAAACCAATTGCAAAAGATCAATTTTCATGCCGGCGGGCGATGTTGTTCTAACAACATCTGCCTCGCCCAATACGGTATTAAACCGACCGGCGTCAGCCGCCGGCAAAGCCAGTGCCTCTAAGCCAGCCACTGTTTTAGCCAGCAACGGTACAATAAACGCGCAGCTGATCACTCCGGTCGCAAATGGCACGGTGCGATTAAACCGGTTTACCCCCTGAATGCCTTCATAGCTCACCAGCTCCATGCGGCCAAACGGTTCTATGGTTTTACCCAACATCCGTAACTCAAGTGCGGCACCTTTCGGCAACCCCACTACCGCCTCTATCTCCGGGCCGCTCACACGATGATGCAAAAGCTCATCCAGCGAAAACAACTGCTGATAAAACTGCGATTCGGGCAATGTATCGGGCACCACAACCACAAATGAAGTAACCCCAGCAAAACCCCGCGGCGAGAAGTCAGTCTGAAATGCTTCCGCTTCACTCAACACTTCAATAAACACCATGTTAATGTCATCGTGACAGGGCATCTGGACTTCGCGTGTGTGCAACCCTTCGAGCGTGTATTCGCCCACCTCCGAACGAAAGCTATAGCCGGCCGACTTTAAGTCCGCAACATGTCGATGCATATCGGTGCAGTTAATATCCAGATTCTTGGGGCCAATATCCGTTGGCGCCGCCTCATGCCGGACAGCCTCACCCGGGTGTGCGAATTGCAGTAAATGCACCCGCCCTGCGCTAGCCCCGGGACTGGTGAGTAACGCCTGATCAATTACGTCATGAGCCTCAATACCCCACAGTGCTGCCATCAGCTCATCACTCCCCGACCGGCGGCGACTCAGTTCAAAACCCATACGGTTTATCCAGAAATCAAGCGCGACATCCATATCCGCAACACTGATGGTGATGTAGGCAATACCGGCCATTGATACCGGTAAGTTTATTGAATGAACCGTAGTTTGTGCAGTCACAGAGTACTCCAGCGGCTTCGAAAGCCCGCTTTTTTGGGTATAGTAGCTAACAGTATATGGAGGAACATGATGCTGTTAAACCACCCTCGCGCCAGCCAGATAATGGCGCGTGAAAATTTCGATGCATTGATCGGCCATCAGCCTATTAATGTGTATTACCTCAGCGACTACTGGGGCATGTTTAACACACCGGTTGGCTATGATGGCGCCTACTTCGCATTGGTACCAAGAGACTTCACTGTGCCAGCCGGATTAATTGCGCCCGCATTAGAGCTGCGCAGAACCGCAACCAAAGGCACCTGGATCAACAACCTCTATGGCTTCTCCTCGCCCGCTGATGGACTCTATGAAGATGGCACAGCTACTGGCATTGAATACACTGGCTGGCAGGCCCGCAAAGGCGCAAACCTAACTTCACTGGAAAAACGCTGGGTTAATCTGGTTGGCCGACATGGCAAAGACATGTCAGCCAATGGTTTTTGGGCATTGGCCCGCGCGATAAAAGCAGCGGATTTAGGCAGTGCACGTATCGCTACTGATGAACCGCGACTGGCTGGCTGGCTAGAAGGCTGTGGTCTGTTTGATGTGCAAGTGGAATACCGTCTCGACCTATTTAACGAAATTCGCCTGGTAAAAACCGAAGACGAACTTCATTTAATTCGCAAAGCAGCGGCCATCAATGAAACAGCTCTGCTGATGGCCGCACAGGCAATGCGCGAAGGTTCAAGCTGGCAGGAACTCGAAGATATTTACATGGCCAATATGGCTAAGCATGGCGGTCGCGGTGTCTACATGATGTGCGGTGTAGGCGAGCTGCCCGATGGCAAAGTCCGCCGCGATGAACCCATCATGCTTGATGCCTTGGGTAAGTACGAACACTATCATGGCGACTTCGGTCGCTGCGCCGTAGTCGGCACACCATCCGCTGAACACATAGACAGACACCGCGCTATCTGCAATGGCTGGGAGGTGGCTCAGGAATATTTAAAGCCGGGCATCACCTACAGCGAACTCTCTGCAGCAACAGGCCATGCGGTTCGCAGCAGTGGTTTCCGTCACTTCCGCAATCCGGTGGTGCACAGCCTTGGTCTGGAACACACCGATGATCCGAAGTTGGCGGGTGTCCAACCGCAAGACAAACCCGATCAAACTCTGCAAGCCGGTATGGTGGTCAACGTCGACATGCCTCACAGCGAATTTGGCTGGGGTTCGGTGCACATGGAAGATACGGTGGTCATTACCGGTAATGGCTGCGAATGCCTGTCAAGTGTGCCGCAAGATCTCATCATAAATGAGTAGCTACTGAGCTATGTCAGAAACCCGCAATCGACAATGGCGTGTCGCGCGCTACCCGGAAGCCGATGAACCGATAAGCTCGGCGTTGTTTGAGTGGGTTGAGCGTTCAGTGCCCGAACCCACTGATGATCAGTTTGTGGTAAAAACGCTTTACCTGGCGCCGGGGCCTGCATTGCGCGGCTACCTCGACGTGAGCCACCAACAGTTTCTCGGCAATGTTCCTGTCGGTGAGGTTATGCGCGGTCGTGGTATCGGCGTTATCGTTAGCTCAAAAAACTCGGACTACACTGTGGGCGAATACTTTGTCGGCTCGCTGGGCTGGCAGGATTACTCTTTGCAACAGCCCCGAGGTAAAGAATTTGTCTTTAGCACCAAAAAAATCAGCTCGCCGCTGCGGCCGCTCTCGCTTGAACTCGGCATTCTGGGTCAATCAGGTGCCACCGCCTACTTCGGCATGCTCGAAGCCGGTCGTATTAAAGCCGGCGACAATGTGCTCGTTTCAGCGGCCGCTGGCGGCGTAGGCAGCGCCGCCGGCCAAATAGCTCGCATCAAGGGAGCTGCCAAGGTAGTTGGGCTTGCGGGCACCGATAAAAAATGCCAATGGCTGATAAATACACTGGGTTTCGATAGGGCTATAAATTACAAAACCGCAGACCTGAATGATCAGCTCGCAAAAGAATTCCCAAAGGGCATTGACCTGTTTTTCGATAGCGTAGGCGGCGACATATTAAACACAGGACTCGCCCACATAAGCCTGAATGCCAGGGTCGCTGTGTGCGGGTTTATCTCAACCGATTACGATCCAAATGCCGACACCGGACCCATTAACTACCGCAACCTGCTGTATCAGCGCGCCACTATGCAGGGATTTATTGTCTTCGATTACTGGGAACGCTTTGCCGAAGCAGAACAAGCATTGCGCCAATGGCACAGTAGCGGCGAGCTCATTTTTTGCGAAGATCTTAGCGATGGACTTGAAAACATGCCACAGGCTGTGGAAGATTTATTCGCCGGAAACAACAGCGGCGTAAAAATCTGCTGGGTTAATAATGAGTAGCGTCATCACCAACTCAGCAAGCCACAAAGCTCAGTCTTCCTT
>Ga0315331_10004528_pt1 | contig 10476 bp, 7 predicted proteins | sample M160m34915metaG_FD_203456 | JGI IMG/M metagenome (GOLD analysis project Ga0315331, IMG submission 203456) | Ammonia-oxidizing marine archaeal communities from Monterey Bay, California, United States - M1 60m 34915 | ecosystem: Environmental > Aquatic > Marine > Intertidal zone | place: USA... | reverse complement strand
CTTGGCGACAAGGATTTTGAAGTCACCGGTGGCCTCATCACTTTCAAGAATCTTGAAAGTGGATTTTTCCTCACCCTCCGGGGAAAGCATGGACATGGTTCCGTCACCAATCTGGATGGCCATCATGTCCGCCATCATTTCGATCATGGGCAGCATCAGGGCGATTGCCGCAGGATTATCCTCGCCTTCCTTGGCGGCATCGGCCTTCATTGCTGCAACCATCGAGTCCTTGTCCAGTACCCAGTAGCCCTGGACCTGCTTGGAGATCGGCCCTCCGGCAGCGGCGGCCGATTCAGCAGCCGGTGCTGGCTCAGGTGCTGGCTCAGGTGCTGGCTCAGGTGCTGGCTCAGGTGCTGGCTCAGGTGCCTTTTCTTCTACAGCAGGCGCAGGAGTCTGAGCGGGGGGCTGAGGTTGATCCTTTTTACAGGCGGAGATTAAGACAGCCAATACCGCGAGGGCGGCGATGGCTCCGTTTTTAAGTAGAGTTGTTTTCATCGTGCTTGGAGCAAGGCTATACCCCAGAAATGCGGCAATAGCGAATACAAAGCGTTACAGGTAAACAGGCTTCGGGATAAAAGAACGCTCTTTGGTTTTGCCGGGGCAAACCGGGCGCCGGCGTGAAGGAGTTTACTGCCACGCCTTGGCATCCCTTGCCACGTCGTGATAGATTTTCTTCAGTTGGGCGGCCATGGCGCGGACTTTTTCCGGGTGTTTTTTTGCCAGGTCTTCTTTCTCGGCGATGTCAGTGCTGATCTTGTAGAGCTCAAGGTCAGTGAATACTGCCCCGGCAAAGGTGTCGCGGTTGGCTCTGGTGATGGCGCGGGTCCTGAGTGCCTTGCCCTGCGGGGATGTCAGCCGGGCAAGCAGCTTCCAGTCGCCATCACGCATAGCCACCTTTGCCTTGTTGAGTGCGGAGTAATAGCACCAGAAGAGTGGCTGCTCACGCTTGACGGTGCCGCCACTGAGCGCATGCATCATGTCCGCGCCGTCCAAGTGCCGGTCGACGGGAATTTCCCCGGCGGCAAGCCCCGCGAAGGTCGGCATCAGGTCAAGGGCGCTGACAGGGACACTGCTGACCTGACCGGCCTTGACCTGCAGTGGCCAGCGCATGATGCCCGCCACCCGGATACCGGCCTCGTGGGTGTGTAGCTTCATCCCGCGCAGGGGACCGGGGCTGCCATGTGAGCGCCACGCGCCGCCGTAACGGTTGAGGGTTTCCGGCCCGTTATCCGAGGTGAAGACCAGCAGGGTGTTCTCGGTGAGCTTGAGTCGGTCCAGTGCTGCGGTAATCTCGCCCACCGCGGTATCCATATTCTCAACATTGGCGTAATAGAGTGCTTCGCCACGCTTTTTGGCTTTCGGATAGCCGGCGATGAGCTTGGCCGGTGAGTCGATCGGCTCGTGCGGCTCGTGGAAGGCGATGTAGGAGAAGAAGGGCTGGTCGGGGCTCTGCTTGGCGTGGCTTTCTATCCAGCGGATTGCCTCACGCGCCACGATCTGGCAGCTGAAGCCTTCTGAGGGGCCGGCGTTCTTGCCATTGCGCACGAAGTTTTTCGGGTTCTTGTGGCTGGGAGCGGCATTGTTCTGGGTGGCAAACCAGTGGTCGAAGCCGAAGTCGCCTGGCTGGGGTTGGCCGGCCCGGTTGAAGAGCCCGTTGCAGTGCCACTTGCCACTCATGCAGGTGGCGTAACCCGCGCGCTTGAGCATGGCGGACATGGTGAATTCATCCTTGCCCATGTGCATGCGGTTGCCGGAGGGAATCCAGTCATAGACTCCGGCCCGGTTGGGTGTCCTGCCGGTGAGCAGGCCGACTCTTGAGGGCGAGCACACCGGTGAGGTGGAGTAGAAGTCGGTGAAGCGGATGCCCTGAGCGGCGAGCCGGTCCAGGTGCGGGGTGCGGATGATCTTGCTGCCGTAGCAGGCGAGGTCGCCGTAGCCCAGGTCATCGCAGAGGATCACCATGATGTTGGGCCGCTCATCGGCGGTGGCCGTGAGCATACCGGCAAACAGGGCCGGGAGAAAAATCGTAAGTAAAGATCGCAACATGGCTGCGATTCTAGGCCCACAGGAGAAAGAACTCAACGCAATAGCATTTACCTTATTCTTTTCGTTGATACGGGCATCGGGGTGCCTGGTATTAAGCGGATCACCGTGTCACCAAATCGGAGATCCGGGGCTCCCACTTGAGGGTGGCGGCCCGCTTGAGCTCTCCGTGATCGGAGATTCGGTAGGCGGTGAGGGTGGCCCCGGTTGTGGCAGCGACGAGCAGGAACCGCCCGTCAGGCGAGAGGGTCAAGCCCCAGGGGATCTTGTCGGCCTGGGTCAGGCCCAAGAGCTCGGCGTGGCCGTTTTCCAGGATGCGGTAGCGGGCAATCCGGTCGAAGTCTTGGGCGTGGCCGCGCAGGCCGGCAAAGAGGAATCGACCGTCCGGGGTGATAAGGAGATCAGAGGCACTCAGGCCGATCTTTGACATGCCGGGGGCAAGCACATTGATGTCCTGCTCGATTGTCAGCTGGCCATTCTCAGCACGCCGGTAGGTGGACAGGCCGATGCCCTGCTCGTTGCTGAAGTAGACCATGGGCAGCTTGGGGTGATAGGCCATGTGGCGCGGGCCCGTGCCCTGTGGTGGTCCGGCGTCGCTGGGCTCAAGCGGGGTGACGGCGCCGGTTTTTCCATCATAGGCATACTGCAGGAGGGCGAGGTTTCCCTTCACGTAGGGGATGTAAAGGTTGCGGTTGTCCGGGGAGGGCAGCACGCAATGGGCTTCGCGCTTGCCTTCATCAATGGTGGTCACGGCCTTGCCGGGCATGCCACGCCCGTCCAGCGGGTAAACGTTAAGCCGCCCGTTGCCATAGCTGACACCCAGCAGGTGCCTGCTGCCACGATCCAGGCTGAGGAAGCAGGCCCCGTCATTAAAGGCGATGCGCTCATGCTTTTGGTAGGTGCCGTTATCGGCAAGGGAGATGACCGCTCCCGGCACCTGACCCGTTTCACCGCCGGTGGCACTCACATAGAGCAGGGGCTTTGTCGGGTGCGCGGTGATGACCCGGCCTGCAAAGCCAAGGTTAACCTTCTGCTCGATTTCCATTTGCACGGCATCACCGGATTCATTGCTCTTGACCAGGATGATCCAGAGGGTGTTTGACTTGCTGGCCGGGGCATAGACCCGGAAGTCATTGCCCGGAGAGGACAGCAAAAGGCCAAGGAAGAAAAAACAACAGGTGAGGGAATATTTCATGACAGGTGCTGATAAACTTCACACTTAGCCGGAAATTACCATGTGTTTTATCCGGTTAATGCGACCTTGCGCAGCGGAACCCGACATTGACGGAGAAGTTCACTGGATTGCTGCTGATCCGGTGGGAGCTGCGCAGCTCATTATTGCCGTGGCCAAAGGAGCCGCCCCGCAATACCTGGCCGCCGGCCTTGGTTCCAACGGGATCCTTTTTCGGTTGGGCCTGATAGGGATCCTGCCGGCCCCAGCACCATTCGTAGACGTTGCCGCTCATGTCATGCAGTCCAAGCGGGTTGGCCTTCTTTAAGCCGACGGGTTGGGGATGATTATTGGGGGCCGGGCTGTTGAACGGGAACCACGCCACTTCACTGGTGGCCTTGATGTCGGAACTGTTGGCAGAAGCGCCACTGGCAAAGTCACCGGGGGCAAAGTTCCCTTTACCGCGGAAGCGCGCCGCATATTCCCATTCCGCTTCGGTCGGCAGCCGGTAGCCCTTGGCATTGCGGTCGAACACTGCCGCCTGGAGATTGCCGGCGTTGGAGTGTCTGGAATCCCTGATCACGGCATTATCCGCTGTCCTGTAAACCGGTTCAAACCCCTCCATTTCAGAATACGCGTTGCACCATACCAGCGCATCCCATGCACAGATATCGGTTACCGGCTGGTTATTTCCCGCTAGTGCCGGTGCCCATGGCGTTCCCGCCCGGCCCTGCTGGTGGAAGGCATAACCCTTGGCGGTGCCAAAGGATTTCACCTCGAGCCAAAGCTTGTAGGTGGTTTCAAACTTGGCGATATAGAAAGGGCTTAGCGTCACCTTGTGCTCGGGTGTGGCAACACCCTCAAAGCCCAGGGTAAATTCTCCCCCCTTGACGTAGACCATCGCCGGCGTTGACTTGATGGTCTGGAGTTGCGTTGTTACATCAGCCCTTGTTGCCGCGATCTGCTTATCGACCTTTTCCTGAAGAGCCGCCAAGTCAAAGGCAGCCTTTTTTTTGAAGGCCTCGAGTTGTTCTTTTGCCACCTTTCTGGTTGCTGCAAGGTTGCCCTCGGAGAGCTTCTTGGCGATGGAAAGTTCCCTCGCTGCCTTCTTGGCCGCGGCACGGTCTGTGGCAGCCTGTTGCCTGACTTTTTCCAGTTCCAGCGTGGAGGAATGCTGATTGCCGCTGGCCTCTTCCCTGACCTTGGCAATTTTCGTTTTCGCCTTCTGCTCAGCGGCAATCAGGTCCTTTTCTGCCTTCTCCTTGACGGCAAGCAGTTCCCTTTGCGCTTTTTGCTCAGCGGCAATCAGGTTCTTTTCCGCCTGTTCTTTCGCGGCGGCAACCGCGTTCTTGCTATCCGAGCACCCCGTGGCAGTGAGAAGCAGCAGGATCACCGAAGTGCCCAGGCTGTAAAGCTCCCTGAATTTACCCATGATTGAATAATTTAACGAAATTATCGGCACAATAAATAAAAATATGGCTACCTGATCACCTCTTTATTTTCCCCGCGATTGTTTGCAGGATGGGGTGAGGGAAGCGGGATTTGGTGTTTTTTTGTTTTTTCTCTAAGGAGACTGTCCTCACCGCCGTTAAAGGAGCTAAATATACCGGATGTCAGAAAACGGAAACACCGATAAACGTGAAAAGCTGGTTCGGCGCGCCCTCGAGGAGTTCGAGGCGAGGCTGATTGGCTATGCGGCAAGTATCCTGCGGGATGCGGATCGTGCGCGTGACGTGACCCAGGACACCTTCATCAAGCTTTATAAGCAGGATCCCGACAAGGTGAGCGGGGCACTGAAGGCCTGGCTTTTCACCGTCTGTCGCAACCGTTGCCTGGATATCCTGAGAAAGGAAAAACGCATGGAAAATATCGAACAGGAACAGGTGGCGCAGATCCACGACAAGACAGAGGATCCGTCACGCCTGGCGCAGCGAAGTGACGAGTACAGTGAGGTGATGCGTTTTCTTGAACGCCTGCCTGAGAACCAGAAGGAAGTTCTCAGGCTCAAGTTCCAGGGCGAGATGAGCTACAAGGAAATCAGTGAGGTGACCAGCCTGAGTGTCAGCAATGTGGGCTTTTTGATCCATGCCGGTCTCAAGCGCCTGCGCGGCATGCTCTCCCACCAGGCGGCATAATGATGCCGCCCAATAAGACCAATTAAACGAGAATTTTTAACGGAATTTACCAGAAAGGAAAAACGAAGATGACTATCAAACCTGATGACCAGCGCCTGACCGCTTACGCGCTCGGCGAGCTTGAAGAGGAGCAAAGCGCACAGCTTGAGGCCTTGCTCAAGGAAAACCCATCCATTGCAGCTGAGGTTGCTGCCATTCGAGAGGCTGCAACACTCCTTGAGAGTGAACTGACGGCCGCCTCAACACTTGAACTCTCAGAGGAGCAGCGCTCGCGGGTGATTACCGGAGGCGATGAGCCCGGGCAGAAGATCATCACCCCGGGGCCTGATGCCTTCAGCCGGACCAGCAGGTGGCTGGGAATTACCGCTGCTGCCGCCTGTGTTATGGCAGTCAGCACCATCGGCATCAAGCAGTTCCTCCTGGAGGAGAAACAGGCAGTGGCTGAAAGCCTTGCCCATGACCAGTTCGCTGCCGAAAAGACTGCGGAGAGCAAAGCAGTCAAGGCGTTGCCGGTAACGATCGATTCTCGTGTTGTTGACTTGGCTTTAAACGCAGTCGCCGATGAATCCAAGCTCAGCCTGCGAAAAGAGATGACCGAAGGATTGGCGGATGTCCTGCCGGAAATTGCCCATCCTGCTACTCCGGGTGAAACGAGAGTATTCCGGCAGCAGGTTGCCAAATCGAAGCCGCGCCCGACGATGGCTGCTGCAAATGCCATTAAAGCGGTAAGTGAGGATAATGGCTTGGAAGGTATTGAGTCTTCCCGGGGTGCTGCAACAGGTTTTCTAGGGGGACAATTTAACCAGGGCGAGGGGCAGGGCCGGGCACGGCAGAACGCACAACAAGCAAAGCTGAAAACTGCCGCTGCTGTGGGGCATGCCAATCGCGCATTGAAGGAAAATCTCGGACTTGAAGCCAACGATTTTGGAGATGATGCCCTGGAGGGAAAAAAGGAGTTCGAGCAGCTTGATAAGCGCGCGGATGCCGGGGGTGAACGCTTCGGGCGGCTCTATGACACGCCCTTTTTCCAGGCTTTTGATCGGCCACTCTCGACCTTTGCCGTCGATGTGGACACTGCCAGCTACGCCAATATGCGGCGCTATATCGGCCGCCACGGCCAGTTGCCGCCGACCGATGCGGTGCGTGTTGAGGAGTTGATCAACTACTTTGATTATGATTACCCGCAACCTGAGGACAGCAGGCACCCCTTCTCGGTAAACCTTGAGGTGGCAGCCTGTCCCTGGGAGAAGGGCCACAGGCTGGTCCGGGTCGGGCTTAAGGCCCGGGAGATGAATCCCGGCAAACGCCCGGCCTCAAACCTGATTTTCCTCATCGACGCGTCAGGATCCATGAACCGTCCGCTCAAGCTGCCCTTGCTCAAGAGCTCGCTGGCTGCCCTGACACGTAACCTGACCGAGGATGACAGGATCGGCATCGTGATCTATGCCGGCAACGTGGGAGTTGCCCTTGATCCCGTGCACGGCGACCTGAAGGAGAAGATTATCGATGTCATTGACGGTATCGGAGTCGGTGGGGGCACCAACGGTGCGGGAGGCATCCGTGTTGCCTATGACCTTGCCGCCAAGAACCACATCAAGGGCGGTACAAACCGAGTGATCCTGGCCACGGACGGTGACTTCAACGTGGGAATCACCGATAGCGGGGAATTGGCCAAGTTTGTCAAGGAACGCTCCGAGAAGGATGGTATTTTTCTCACGGCACTTGGCTTTGGAGAGGGAAATATCAATGATGAGCGCCTCGAGCAGATCGCCAACAAGGGTAACGGCGAGTATTACTACATTGATTCCGCAAAGGAAGGGCGCCGGGTGCTGGTGGACAAGCTCAGCTCGACCCTGGTGAACGTTGCCAAGGACGTCAAGATCCAGGTTGATTTCAACCCGGCCAAGGTGGAGAGCTACCGGCTTATCGGTTATGCCAACCGGCGCATGAAGGCTCAAGACTTCCGCGATGACAAGAAGGATGCCGGGGAGATCGGTGCCGGCCACACGGTGACCGCCCTCTACCAGATCGTGCCTGCCGGAGCAAAGGGTAGGGATGGTGCCGTGGCCACCGCGAAGCCGGAATCCAGGTATCGCAAGGCACCTGAAGCCGAGGCGCGCAAGGCCGCCCTGGTTGACAGTGACGAGCTGCTTACCGTTGCCCTGCGCTACAAGGCACCTGATGCCGGGCTTGAGGATGAGGCAACCGAGTTCGCTGTCGGCCTGCGTGACTCCATGAAGGGTTGGGAAGACTCCAGTCAGGATTTCCGCTTCGCTGCCTCGGTGGCGGGCTTCGGCATGCAGCTGCGCGAGTCGGAATTCCGCGGCATGCTCGATTATGACCTGCTGCTTGAACTGGCAGGGGAGGGAGTCGGCGAGGATAAGAACGGCCTGCGCAAGGAGTTCATGGAACTGGTCAAAAAGGCCAGGAAGATCACCAAATAAACAAAGGGAGTAATCGCGCAGCATGGGTGAGATGGAGTGACTCACCCTGCTGTGTGAATTTCCTTTCCCTTATCTGCTGATAACGGCAGAGATGATGTTGCGTTGCCGATTTTTCAGCCTTGAGTGGCAGCGATGAACATTTTTGTCCTGCACCGTGATCCAGAAAAGGCAGCCCGCATGCTTTGTGATTCCCATGTGGTTAAAATGGCTGTGGAAAGCGCGCAAATGATGGCATCCGTTTTACGCCGTCACGGGGCGGGTGAGGAAGACATGCCGAAGACGATAAAGGGAACCCCCTACAAAAATTCCCATCCCAATCATCCCTGCACCCGCTGGGCCGGTGATTCATTGAAGAATTACCAATGGTTGAGCCGGCATGCCCTGGCCTTATGTGCCGAGTATACCCTGCGTTATGGGAAAACCCACGCCTGTGAAGGGCCGATCCGGCAAATGGACCGGTCAGCATTCATTCCGCCAAAGTCAGGGAGACTGACCCCCTTTGCCCAGGCGCTTCCCGATGAATTCAGGCATAAGGACGTGGTGAAGGCCTACCGCGCTTATTATCAAAGTAAGAATTTTGCCAAATGGGAACGGGTTACCCAGGCTCCGGCATGGTGGTCCTAGCGGCCACCGCCCGGTCCACCGCCGCCACGTCCACGGAAATCAAAACCGCCACGTCCACGCCCTGGGTTTTCCAGGATCTGTGTCTGGGTGTCCGCAGGCAAACCGCTCTCGGGGAGCCATGCCTTGGCGGCATCCGCGTCACTGCGCATCCATGACCTGGCTACCTGCGAGAGTGTCTCGGTCCGGGCCCCCTCATCGGTGATGGTTGCTGCCCAGGTCGCTGCACTCTGCGGATCTTCCCGGTCAAGTTCCCTTGCAAAGGAGCTTACCGCGGAGTCACGGGCGTCAGAAGGCTCCATGGTAGCCAGGAATTCACTGGCTGCCGTGGCGTCCTTCTGGGTCCATCGTTCCATGGCTTCAGAATAGGCACTTCCCTGGGCATTTTCAGGAAGGGAAGAGGCCCAGTCGATTGCCGACTGCGGATCCTCGCGGGCAAGCTGCTCGGCGACTTCACCCACGGCGCGTCTGGCGTAATCCTCCTCGGCGTATTTTGCTACCCATTCCTTGGCGGCATCAATGTCTGAGCGAACGTATGACTCGGCGACCTGGTCAAAGGCAGCCGACTTCAGGTCCCCGTCAGGAAGTTCATTTGCCCATGCCACGGCGGTATCGATTCCCTTCTTGATCTGCTCATCGGCAATCTGGTTGATATAACGCTGCGTAGGGTCGCCATAGGGTGTCCTGCGCTCTTCTCCCGGCTCACCAGCGGCAGCATCTGCAGCACGGTCAGCGGCACGTGCCGCGGCAAGTTCAATGACATAATCGGTGGCAGCCGTGGCATCGCTCTTCGCTAGGCCGCTGATCAGGCCATAGGTGTAGAACCCCTTGGCACGCTCGTCCTCAACGCTTGAAAGCCACTGCATTGCGGCATCAGTGTCGGTGGCAACCCAGCCGGCGAGCACCGACATCGTGTTGAACCCGCCACCCGGGCCACCGCGTCCACGTCCCTCTTCTCCTTCTTCACTGCCTGCACTTGCAGCGGCGATAGCGGCTGCACCGTCGATCTTGCCCCAGGCCTGGAAGAATAGTGCCATCTGGCGCCCGCCATCACGTCCCCTGAGCTTGCCCTTCAGGGATTCAAACATCCCGGGGGCGTTATCCGCGGTCAGGCCCATGAGCATCTGGGCAAAAAGAAAATTCTGCTCAAGGGGATCATTGGAGTTGAGGAACTCGTCGATGAGCTGGTCTGTTGATTTACCTGTTGCTGCATTGATGTTCCCTGCCTGCGTTGAGCCTTGGCCTTTCGTGCCAGCTTTTGCTGAACCGGCGCTGATGGCGGAAAGCGGGTTGTCTCCATTGACGTTCACCTGGAGGCTGGAGTTTTTGTCCCCCCCATTGCCATCCGAACCGGGTTTAATGCTCCATCCGGCAGCGAAGGCGCCGATTGCGATCGCCAGCCAGAGTGCATGTATGATGATTGAGTTTTTCATGGCTTACAGTGGGAATTTCCCCAGGTGTTGTTTTGGTTAGAATAAAAAAGGAGAACCCCGGGGACGATACTCGCCCCCGGGGTAAATGATGTCTTTTACTGCTGGTTAGCCAGCAAAAAAACGGTGATTAGCGGTCAGCATTCGGGCGCTTCTTACCGCCCGGCTTCTTGCCGTCGCCGCCTGGCTTACCGCCTGGCTTCTTGCCGTCGCCACCTGGCTTCTTGCCGTCGCCGCCGGGCCTGCCGCCCGCACGTCCCTGCCCCATCTTGGCAATGGCAGCTTTAAGTTCTTCATCAGATACCTTGCCGTCCTTGTCGGAATCGGCACGCTTGTTGAACATGGCTGCAAAGCGCTCACTGTTGGCGAGGCGGTCCTTGATCATGGAAACGCGCTCGTCGGCTGAGAGCTTGCCGTCCTTGTCGGCATCAAATTTCTCAAGGATTGCCTTGCGATCGGGGCGCTTGCCGCCTGGGCCGCCGGGTCTTTCTGCACCTGGCTTACCTTTTTGCTTCCCCTTGCCGCCATCACCGGGTTCGGCAAAGGCCGCCGGGGCAAGCATTGCGAGCGCGATGGCTCCTGTTGTCAATTTCTTCAATGTTCTTTTCATTTTTATATATGGGTTTGTGTTG
>Ga0315331_10004525_pt1 | contig 10478 bp, 9 predicted proteins | sample M160m34915metaG_FD_203456 | JGI IMG/M metagenome (GOLD analysis project Ga0315331, IMG submission 203456) | Ammonia-oxidizing marine archaeal communities from Monterey Bay, California, United States - M1 60m 34915 | ecosystem: Environmental > Aquatic > Marine > Intertidal zone | place: USA... | reverse complement strand
CAAAGGCGGCATGAAATTAGTTAGCCTCGCACCGCGTTTCATCGGTGATTTCGAAAAAGGAATCGACTTCATTGGTGACTTGGACGCACTGCATGTTTCGCTGAAAGACCACGCTGCTGTGGCAGACGCGCTCGGCCCCTACAAACTGAGCCTCCACAGCGGAAGCGACAAAGTTTCGATGTACGGTCTATTAGCCAATGCAACTCAAGGTCGTTTCCACGTTAAAACGGCTGGCACCAGCTACCTGGAAGCATTGCGTGTCGTTGCTCGCCATGATCCCTCAGCATTTCGTGAGATCATTGACTTCTCGCGAGGTCGATACGAAACCGACAAGGCCACCTACCACGTTTCAGCAACGCTAGCCGATGCACCGCTCACAAGCGACGCAGACGACGCGACGCTTGAGAGTGAATACCTGGAAATGTGGAGTGATGTTCCAGTCGGCAAGGGCTTTACCAAGCCCGGCCGTCAGATACTTCACTGCACCTTTGGATCGGTACTCACAGACGAAAAGCTTGGCAAAATTGTCCACGACTGTCTCACCAGCCACCCGGACACCTACACAGAAGTGCTCGACGATCACTTCGGCCGCCATCTAGACGCTCTTCGCAGCGGTATGGAGTGAGGGTTCGTTCTCTGTGCCAAGCACCACCTTTTAGCAACGATATGTTTTGAGAAAACGAAGCGTCTGGAGGAACCAGACGCTGGTTGAACAAGACGCATCATGACGAACAGGTGGCTTGGTAGTAAGCAACGGACGAATTCTTACCTTTTGAGGATCAGAACACGATGACGCACCAGAAATTTGGCAACACTACTCTCGACATGCCGCGTGTGGTCTTTGGTGCGACGTGCTTGGGTAACTTGTTTGTCGCCATGACCGACGAACAGAAGCTGGATTTGATTCGCGAGTGGTTTGAGCAGATTCCCAAGCCGGTCGCGATCGACACGGCTGGCAAGTACGGTGCGGGGCTATCGCTCGAAGTCTTGGGACGCGATTTGGCTGCTCTCAACATCAACCCTAATGAAGTGATCATCAGCAACAAACTTGCATGGAGACGCACGCCGCTGGAAGGCACCGAACCGACATTTGAGCCTGGAGTCTGGGTCGATCTTAAACACGACGCAGTTCAAGACGTCAGTCACGACGGAATACTACGCTGCCATGAAGACGGTTGCCGAATGCTCGGCGAATACACGCCAAAACTGGTGAGCGTTCACGACCCCGATGAATATCTGGCGGCGGCCAGTAATACCGAAGACCGAAACCGTCGGCTCGATGATATCTGCAGTGCCTACCGAGCCTTGGAGAAATTGCGGGATGCTGGCGAAGTCGCAGGAGTAGGAATTGGAGCCAAGGATTGGCGGATCGTTCGCGAACTTGATGAACACTGCCGTTTTGATTGGGTCATGATGGCCAATAGCTTCACGATCATGCACCACCCACCTGACTTGCTCGATTTCATCAGTTCACTGCACCGCCGCAACATCGCCCTCATCAACTCCGCTGTAACACACGGTGGTTTTTTGGTCGGTGGTAAGTTCCTGGACTACCGGGAAATTGATCCAGCCGATGCAAGTGATGCAAAGTGTCTTGAATGGCGTCAACAGTTCACCGCGGCATGCCAACAATTCGACTTGAGTCCCTATGACGTCGCTGTTGCTTTTGGGGTGTCTCACCCAGCGGTCACGTCGGTCGCACTAAGTACCAGCCAAGCCAATCGCGTGGGTTCCATGGTGGCAGCAGCTACCAACCAACCGAATCCCGCAATCTGGGAAGAACTGCGGGCGAGAGGATTGATCGACAGTCATTACGCTCACCTCACTGGCTAAGGGCGAATGGGCCAATCGCCGGTTCCCTCAATCGCCTGTTGTGATCGCAAACGCGGAGCTCCGTTCGTCCTCAACCGGCTCAGCCACCACGGCGGATTTCAGATCCTTTGAACCGCACAGTGATCCGATACACTTTTTTGCGATGGTAAACGACCTCGCCGTCACTGTTGATTTTCTCGGGCACATCGTGTCTCCAAATATCGACACTTGCATGGTACCCACGCTCTGAAAAGACGTCGATCAACATTGCCAAAGCTTCGTGTTCCTGCCAGAGCGGATCCTCTGAGTTGATATCGGCGTGCCCTGAGATCGCATGGCGAACAACGATCGGCATCATCTGTTCTTCAATGAAGCGGACCACTTTATGGAATAGTTCCGTCCGTTCGATCTCGTATTCATCTAACCGTGTAACCAATTCACGCCGCGCGTGACTGACGATTTCACTCGCAAGTGGGATTGCCTGCAGCGAGTGGAATGTTCGCGGATCCAATTCCAACGAACTCTGATACTCCAATTCTCGCAGAATATTTTCCTGCACCACTTCGAGAGGTGCTTGAGCATTGATGAAGTGGTAATGAAAAAGCTGCTTCAACGACACAAGTGCATCGTAGGTTTTTTCTTTGAACACACGGTATCGATCCCGTGCAAGATCTTCATTGAAGTCGGTGGGTCTTTCTTCCCAGACCTCGCCGATACCGCCTTCTCGAACCTCCTCATTATGGGCGATCGTTTTTCGGCCACGAGATAGTTGTCTTGCCACGCTCTCAGCCTCGTCGACAAAGAGCACCATGATGTGAAACGTCGGCTGCTTGAAATGAACCAACTGTGGGCTGTCAACAAATTCACGACGAAGGGCATTCATACGATCGTAGAGCATCTTGAGGCATTCCACCTGCACCTTGGTGCGTGGAAATCCATCCAAGATGGCACCGCCCTGATAGCCTGGCTCAAGTAACTTTCGGAACACAAGGCCAACCACTTCGCGGTCACCCACCATGCCACCACGCGCCTTAATCGCCTCAGATTCTGGACTATTGAGCAATTCGCTGACAACAACAGGGCGTTCAGAGATATCGCGAACCTTGCGAATAAAATTTGTATTGGTTCCTTTTCCCGAACCTGGGGCCCCGCCCAAAAGGATCAGCTCCTTGGGAAAGTGCAGATTGGCTCTGCCATATTTCGCCTCAAGCTCCTTCCAAACAGAGTTAAAAATCAATTGCGCGTCTTTGACCTCGAGGTCGGCCGGCATCGCCACATTCTTGTTTGATTCTGAGGTTCTCACGATCGCTCTACTCAGGTTGGAAGGGTATTTGCCCTCTAAATAGACCATCCTCGTCAGTATCGGCCAACACCCGACAAAAGGGGTAAACGGTCCAAAATCAGTCGACCACGAACACGGCCCAAGACCGCAGTGACAACCCAGTTCTCGCGAGTCACCGTCACAACCCGCCATTACGAAACCAGTTCTGGTGACATTCGGCTCTCTCCTTAAGTCACGAACTGCCGCAATGACCTAGCCTTCAAAAACGTCTTTTACCGTCATTTCCGAAGGCAGAAAGGGAGAACTGGACGTGTTTCGACTTGATTCCGTTTCCGATCCTCGAACCAATGAACATAAGATACGTCACTGGCGGTGTGGCCGGATTGTCATGCGAGCCGGTAAGCTGATTGAAATCCAACAGCGACTTCTCTGCGGAAATGTGTCAGTAGCCGAAGTCTGGCTGCAAGCAAAATTCGGACGGCGGGACGATGACTGCTGCTGGTTGGATTATCACCAACCTCTTGGAATGCCAAGCTTTTTGACCTTGGATTACATCCGCACGGGGACGCTAGCCAGTTACAAGACCTTGATCGGCGCCTGCCAGATCCTGGACGAAATAGCTCGGATCCGCTCAACCGCCGCGGTCGTGGCGCACGTCACCAATCGAAATATCAGCGACCGACTTCTGTTGCGAAATGGATGGGAACGGCACATGGAACGCTGGAAGGGACGTCACTGGATACGTCGCTACTACGATGGTTATCCCACAAGTCGCATAAATCGTCTGCTTGATACCGCTAGCGACCCAGCCGGCATCGTTGATTCGACAGGAAAGTTGCGACCGGCTACTGCTGCTACCCAAGATACGCTCACTCCACCGCCCCTCTCTCCACCACCCCTCTCTCCACTGCCCCTCTCTCGACCGAACCAGACCAGCTCGACACACTCAGCAACGTGATCGCAGTGAAAGCGATCTTGGCAAAACTTGCTCTCCCTGTCCGTCACATTTTGCGGATGTCGATGCATTCCATGCCTGCGCGACGTGCCGCCTCGATACCCGGCTCTCCATCTTCGTAAACCCGACAGTGCTCTGGCTTTACCTGCAGGCGACTGGCGGCCTCCAGAAACACGTGCGGATCCGGCTTGTGATGCTCAGTGTCCTCACATGTCACAATCGTTTCAAACCAGTCCATGACTTCGATTTGCCGCAGTTGACGATGGACCAAATTTCGAGTCCCGCCACTGGCAACTGCCATTTTCAGTTTGCCGCGGTGACTCTCAGCAATCTTCACGACTTGGGGAATGCGTTTCAACAAGTCAATCGACTCTAAAAAATGCTGTTCTTTGTCAACCAGTGCCCGCTGAAAATCGATTTCTTTCCCCTGCTCAGCAGCGAACATGGGAATGACTCGACTCGACGGCGTTCCTGAATGCCGGTAAAAATGCTGCTCATCCAATTCGATGTCTTGGCTCACCAGCGCCTCACGCCATGCTGAATAATGGGCGAACATCGAATCCACGAGAGTCCCGTCACAATCAAAAATTAATGCTTGAATCATGTCAGCCTCAGTTCGACAGTGGGTGGTTCAAAGAGCGAATGGGATGCGCAGCAGCCGTTAAAAATCCATCACATGCTGCCTCCGCAATGCCAATCCCACCTAACAAGGTATCTGTTATTTACCAGTTTGTAGACCGCACTTCCACGGAAACACAGCGCTGCCATGGACGCCCTACACTTCCATGGAAAGACAAGGGAACCGGCTTTTCAGATCGCTCGCATCTCGTGACAGGCAGCATCGCTCATCATTCCAAAAGCAAGATTTGCAAACGGGGGTGAAATGTACATCCGAATCGCTGATCTCTTCTGTGGCATTGGCGGGATCGCTGAGGCAGCGCAGACCCTGCCTGAATATCCCCACACGGACACTGCCCCGCTCGTTGATAAACTTCGCAAAAGCCGTCCGAAAGTCGTCACTGCCATTGATATTGATCGATCAGTAGCGTCACTGTATCAGCACCATCACGGTCTCGTTCCGCGGTGTTCGACCATCGAATCACTCCAGAGAGTTGCCGAAGACTCGGATGAAGAACTCGACATGTGGTGGCTGTCTCCCCCATGCCAACCCTACACCAAACGCGGCTCACAGCTCGGAGATCTCGATTCCCGCAGTCTCGCGTTGGCTCGATTGATTCAACTCATTCCGCGGGAACTCCCTCGACTGATTGGACTTGAAAATGTTCCTGCGTTCGAAGGCTCTCAACACCACCAACAAATGAAGCAAACGCTCACTGACTCAGGTTATCAATGCAAGGAGTACACACTTTGCCCCACTGACTTGGGCATTCCGATGCGCCGCAAGCGATTTTATTTACTGGCAAAACAAGGCGGTAGATCATTCCCCAACATTGCAATCAGCAAGCGGCAACGGCCACTCACAGAATTTATCAACGATGCCTGTTGGGAAGACCACAGCTTGAAGGTTCCACCAGATGCAGTGCGTCATTACGAGAGTGCGATGAACATCATCGAAGTAGGTAGTCGTGATGCCGTCACTGCCTGTTTCACATCTGCCTATGGGAAAAGTCCCATCAGGTCTGGCTCTTATCTGTACTCCTCGATGCACGATTCAATCCGACGTTTTTCACCGAACGAAATTGCCAAACTGATGGGCTTTCGAGAGGGGTTCTTCTCAACAACAAACTTGAGTCAGAGGAGCCAATATCGGTTGATTGGAAACTCGCTGGCTGTGCCTGTGGTTTGCGAACTATTGTCGGTGCTGCTAGCCGAGTGATACTCGCGTGCCAATTCCGCCTTGCATCAGCCGAAACACTCGCCGGTTGGCGAGACTTATTCATCTTTGCTGTCCGCCTCTGCTGTCCAGCGGCTCCCCATTCGAAAAAGACGGGTGTTCGACCTAGCCCGGCGGTACGCGACAACCGAACCAGACGGGGGGCAACGGAACCACTTGGCTTGTCGAGTTCCGCATGAATGCCCCAGTCGCTCAGATGGCACCACACCGATCCCATGGGCAGACACACAACACTCTCCAGATCGCCGTTTAAATCAGACATATTCTGATAAAGTTGCTTGACTTTCAGTTTCTTGTCTTAAATCAAAGATTTTTCCCGACCGACGTCGGAATCAGCGGCATGTTTCCAATGAAGGCCTGTTAATCCGCCTGCACTCAATATCCGCCCGCACTCAACAAGCACTGCACGGATGTTTTGTCGTTGAAGCAGACTGCGACTTTTTCGGTTCATGCTGCGTTTCTCGCTCAAACAGTTCCATTTCTGTTTTACGGAATTGGAATTCAGTCGGGTGATGTGCATGCAGCATGAGTTAGCACGGGCCATCAACGTATCGAGGAGGACAAAGAATCGTCCCGAAACGCGTATCAGATCCTGCAAACATAGAACCAGCTGTCTAACCCAAGAACACTGAAATGACCTCCGTCACCGAATCATTCCGAATCGCCTTTCGCGTCAGCGACAAACAATTTGTAGTCCGCGACGCCAGTGAGACTGATGTATTCGCTGGTACCTACCGCGAGGTGGAAAGCTGGCTGGATCAACGTGAAAACATGGTCTCGGCGTTAAGAACAGAAGAGAACTTGGGCGAATCCGAAACCGACGCAGCAGCCGCTGTGTTGAAGGCGACGATGCTTACGCAAGAGATGATCGACAAAGCATTGGCACCGGATGCCGAACCGGATGCCGAGCCAGTGACGAAAACGGAGGCGAAAGCACCAAGCTTTCGCAGTCGCCTCTTTGGCCGAAAACAAAAAGTCAAGTAAGACTCGCGAGTCATGTAACTGCGGACTCGGAACTCTGTTCCGAGGTGACCCAGAACACGATGGTTGTCCTCAGTGTGGTTCCTCAGCAGGACTTACATCATTGGCGACGTTGGATTTCCCACGTACCCAAAAAACTTCCAGCAGCAGCAGTGCCAAAGCTGGGGCGAGAAACCATTGGAACCTCGCTTCATAGGAATCAACCTTTGCGGTCTCGAATTCCGTCTGGTCAACGCTAGCGATGTAGCGGTGATAGACGTCAGCCATATTGACCTGCTTTGTTCCAGCCGGGATGTACGCACCGCCAGACTCAGCGGCAATTTTCTCAAGCGTAGCACCGTCTAGTTTCGACCAGACAGGCTTGCCGGAATGAGTCAAGAAATCACTGCCGCGTGAGGATTGAACGGGAACCCGCGCCCCCTTCTCAAGATCACCGAGACCAATGGTAAAGATACGTACGCCATTTTTGTCTTTTGCCGATCTCGTTGCGACTAGCGGCCGACTTTCCTGATCTTCCCCATCAGTCAGCAGCACGATCGCCTTGTGATCATTGGTAACCTCCAGAAACCCGCGTGAAGCAACGGTAATCGCATCTCCCAAACGCGAGCCTCCACGACTAAGACTGCTCGGTCCGACCTCATCAAGACTTTGCTTGAAATCGTCGTAATGATTGGTCAGGGGAATCTGTTGGCGTGCTTCTCCCGCAAAGATTGTGAGCCCGACTCGATCGCCTGCCATCTCATCAACCGTGTCTTTGATCATCTGCTTCGCTCTTTCCAAGCGATTGGGAGTCACGTCTTCCGCCATCATGCTCCGTGAGACATCGAGGACGAACATCACCTCAATACCACTTTGGGGAACTTCTCGTTCCACCTTTCCCCACCGAACATCAACCATGCAGAACACGAGCAGCACCATCGATGCAATCACGAGTGCGAGCGAGATAGCCGATCGATAGATGCTTCCCAACGGCAGAATACGCGTCAACATCTCACCGGATGCGAATCGCATTGCTGCCTTTCGCTGCCAGAAAAGCGAAAGTACTGCCAGCAGCACCACTACCATCACAATCCACATCCATTGCAGATTCTGCGCATTTCCGATTTGTAGTTCGTCAGGATTCATAACCGCATCCCTCAAGCAAGACGTCGTAGAAAAGTAAGGCTCAGAATCATCCTCAGTGTCAACAATCCCATCGCAAGCGACAGCAGGGGTGGTACCCTGATCCCGCCTATTCTCACTTGCTGAACAGCAAGCTCACGGTAGTCAACGAACTGTTGTGTTTCTACTTCAGTTGTTTCCAGCTGGTTGATTTCGTTATAGATCGCTTCCAACGATTCGGTATCCGTCGCACGAAAATACTTACCACCTGTGGTGTCCGCGATTTTCTCGAGCATTACTTCATCGATGCTGACCCGCTCATTGCGAATCATGATACGTCCATCAAATCGACGAACTGGAAAAGGTGCAACACCGCGTGTCCCGACACCAATGGTGTAGACTTTGACTCCCATCGTCTTGGCCAATTCTGCAGCGGCCTCGGGATCGATTTGGCCCGCAGTGTTCTCGCCATCAGTCAACAAGATGACGACTTTGCTCTTGATCTCATCAGCCTGTCGGTTATCCAAATTGTTTAATTTGTCGACGGCAAGGCTGATGGCGTCACCAATCGCAGTGCCATCTTCGGCCCGCGTGGTGACGATTTCGGCCCCCTCGAGCTGCGAAACAAGAAAAGAGTGATCCAGCGTTAAGGGTGTGATCGCATCTGCATAACCAGCGAAGGTTACGAGTCCAATCAAGTCACTGACACGCCCTTCCAGCGCCGCCTGGGTCTCGGAGGCATCCGCCCCCAATACAAATTTGCCAGCCACATTTTTGATTGCTGTCAGACGGTCAACGTTCTTGCCATCGATTTGGAAGTCAAGAGCCTGCATGCTACCGGAACGGTCGACCACCAATTCTATCGCCACCCCGTTTGTGCTAACCAGTGTTTGCTCACGACCATGGCGAGGGCGGGCCAAGGACAAGACCATCAGCACAATCGCAACGAGAGTCATCGCAGGGGGTAACCAGACCAAACGCTGCCGTAACGTTGGCCGCGCTGCCCAGCCAGTCGCAGCAGAACTGTAGTTGATCGAAGTCACTTGATTAGCCCGCCACAATCTCCAGGCTGCGAACGGAACCAACAGCAACAGTGTCAGAAACCATGGATTATAAAACATTTATGCCTCCGCCTTTCGGGCCGTCTTCATGGTTGCCTGAACAGCAGAACTGCCAGCTTTTCGTTGTCGTGCCAGGTTCTGCAATCGAACGGACTCCTCGATGACAGAACGTGCTTGGTCAAATGGTGAGTTCCCGTCCTCTCCCAACGCTTCCACCTCAGGTGAGAACTTACTAACGTCCGCCCTGGTGAGGATAGAGCGGGCCCCGGAGATCGCCCCATCGCCGAACCCGTCACGCCCTAAGACGTCCAAAAACTCCGATGTACAAAGCGCTGTGGCCGGGGTGTTACATGCAGACTGAACATAATCACGCAGCACAACTGAAAGATCTGCATATACTTCCGCCGTATCGATCTGGTTGGAATCGTAGGCCTGTTTTAATTCGCCAATCCGTTGCAAAGCCCATCGCTCTGGCTTCGCGCACTTGCCGCGGCGTGACCACCAAAAGAAACCAACAAACAGCGTTCCCACCCCAACAAACATCAACGCCAGCAGCGGATTGGGCGGCACCGGATCATCCACCGGGGTTGCCATTGCGGTTTTGATGCCGCGAAACTTATCCGGAGCATCGTCTGCAACCAAAACGCTTTCAATCTCGATACCGAGAGCAGGGATCCTGACCGTACCTTCCGCAGCAGTCCCCGTCGTGTCACCCTCTTGGTCTCCGAGGCGATAAGCGACCTCCAAGGCCGGTGCCTGCCGCAGTCCTGGCTTGAGCGATTCAATGTCGAGCAACAATTTCGTGCGTCTTGCACCACTTGCTGCCCCGGTCGGCACGTCACGAGTGACCGCAACCCCCGTCAACAAAAAGTCGCCCAGCGGCTGATCCACAATCGACAGTTTCTCGGTTTCGTTGATAGACACGCCAGCAATGGGCGGTAAAACCACGGTTGCCCCGGGAGGCGCATCAATCGTCACGAAGTACTGCATCGGGACTGCAACTTGCGATTTTGAAGCCACAATCTCAGCCAGGACAGAAATGGGCGAGTCGGTGGATTCAAAACGCTGCAGGACGGGTGCCGCAGAGTCTTCTGGCGATGCGTTATCGGCCATACTTGACTTCAGTGGCACCAGGCACAGCAGCAGGCACGGCACAACAACGAAGGCAATGAGGCGAGTAGTAGGTTTCAACGTTCGGCCTCTCGACGATGGAAAAAACGTTTCAGTGGCTCAACATAATCTTCGCCTGTTGCCAGACGAATGGGGGTCATTTTCAAACGCCGAAAGACCGCATCTCGCTTTTCGGCTTCTGCGGCTTGCAATTTTTGGAACGCATCACGATGTCGCCGACTAGCAGTGTCGATCGTGACCATGTTCCCAGACTCTGGATCTCGCAACCGCAGCAACCCTACGTTGGGTAGATCAACTTCC
>Ga0315331_10004524_pt1 | contig 10479 bp, 12 predicted proteins | sample M160m34915metaG_FD_203456 | JGI IMG/M metagenome (GOLD analysis project Ga0315331, IMG submission 203456) | Ammonia-oxidizing marine archaeal communities from Monterey Bay, California, United States - M1 60m 34915 | ecosystem: Environmental > Aquatic > Marine > Intertidal zone | place: USA... | reverse complement strand
TAGTGACCGACCAAGAAATCGTCGACTGTTATCTGCAGGCCTATGACGAAGGGATGAAGATCGGCGTCGAACCCACGTTCGAGCTGCATGTGAATATGTGGTCCGAGGATTTCCGTCGGGTGACGCCGGTGGCCCTGGCGGTGCAGGACCGCGGCGTACCGTTCAACTACACGCTAGATTACAGCCATGTGAACTTCAAGATCGACAATCCGGAAGAACAGGATATTTCCGGCATCCGCGAAGATGTGAAGGCGGGGAGGGTGGTTCTCAGTCCGTTCGACGCCGGCAACCTGTGCGACGAGTGGCTCGAACTGGGTATCGTGCGCTGGCTGCAGGTGCGCTCCGTCTCTCCGAACGGGCCGAAAAACATCTGGTCGGTGCAGCAACCGGGGGTGCCGGTGGCCGGTATGCCGACACTGCCCGACGACGCCGACCCGGTGACCGGCCGCGGCATCCAGTATCCGTTTACCGAACCGGCGCCCGGCGAATGGCATTCTCCGTGGGACCCCGAAAAGCTGGAACCGACGAAGGAAGTCGTGCGCAAGGTATTAGCCTATCACAAGGCGGATCCGCAAAAGCGGTTGAAATACATCACCACCGAAATGATCAACCTGCCGGATTACGGCCATAACGCGAAATACTCGCTGATCGGTCAAAACGCCGCGATCGCTCAGTTCGTGCGCGATAGGTGGGACGAAATCTGCGCGGCGGAGAGCAATGCCTAGATCGTTACGCTCCCGGATCCTGTTTCACGTGAAACAATCATGACCCAGACGCTGTCGGATCGCATCGTCGGCGTGCTCGGCACGCCAGACGCGACGGCGAAGGCGGGGGCTGCCCGGGCCGTCGCGGCGGACTGGAAGGCGGGGGTAATCCCCGATATCGGCCGTGCCGCCCCGCGCGACCGCCCGAAACGCCCGACAAGACCCGAAATATTACGCCCGCGCGATATGCCGCGGCGCGGCAAGGCGCAGTCCGAAGCCGGTCGTATCGCGTTGCTGCACGCGCTCGCCCATATCGAACTCAACGCCATCGACCTCGCGGCGGATATTCTGGTCCGGTTTCCCGATGCCGGGTTGCCGATGGATTTCTACAACGACTGGCTCACCGTGCTGGACGAAGAGGCCAAACATTTCCTGCTGCTATCGGCGCGGCTTGGCGAATTCGGCGCAGCCTACGGCGATCTGCCGGCCCATGACGGGCTGTGGCAGGCAGCGCAGGATACGTCGGACGATCTGCTGGCGCGCCTCGCGATCGTCCCGCTGGTGCTCGAAGCCCGTGGGCTCGACGTCACACCGCGGATGATCAACAGCCTGCGCACGGCGAAGGACACGGAATCGGCTGCCATACTGAAAGTGATCTATGCCGACGAGATTGGTCATGTCGCCATCGGCATGAAGTGGTTCGAGGAAATGTGTCCGGGCGATCCCGTAGCGACCTGGCAGCGCTTGGTCAACGAACGCTTCCGCGGTGGCCTGAAGGCGCCGTTCAACGATTCGGCGCGGGCACAGGCGGGGTTCGGTGCTGCCTATTACAAGGCGTTGTCGAACTAGCACGAACGACTGTCAAAACGGCTCGAAGTCGCGCAGTGCCGGGATTACCTTCTCGCCGAACAACCGGATCGACCGCATCAGGTCCTCTTCCGGCAGGTCTACGAAATGGAATTCGCCCATGAAGGTGTTGAACACGCCGGAAGCGGCCGCGTCATGCAACTTTTCGGCGACCGTGTCCGGCGATCCGATGAAGACCAGATCGTTTTCGAGGATATGTTTGGGGGTCGAATATCTTAGCGATCAAAGCCGATGCCAGGTTTTCGCCACGCGCGACGAACATGCAGTGGAACGCCTGCAGCCGGGTTTCGAACGGCGCTTCCGGCAAGGGTAGAATGCCTTCATAGGCACGACTCGCCCGTGTGAGGGCGACGTCCAGGGCCTTGTCGTTGCTTTCATCGACATAAATGGTCGTCGCTTAGGCGATTTTGGGTTTGTAATCCCATCAGGCCCGGTTCCAGTCTTCAAGGTATTTGCCGTATCGCGGCGCAGCGACATTCCGTGGGAACACCAGAAAGTTACCGGTGTTGATGCCGTTGGCCGCCAGGAATTCGAGGGTTTCGGGATCGCGGCTCATCATCCACATGGGCGGGTGCGGGTTCTGAACGGGCATCATGGAGAGCAGCGCATCCTTGGCGAATTGATTTTCGCTGCTATAGGAAAACGGCTGTTCGTGCCGAAGGCCGTACGCAGAAAATCGGGAAACTCCATCGTGGGCGATTATCGAAAATTGTGGTCGACGCCGAAGGGCTCGAAAGTTCGCTGCGTAATCCCCGGGACGAGCGCCACCGCGAGCCTGTCGCCCGTCATCTGGTCAATGATCGCAATTTCTTCGACCAGGCGCAGCGCGTTGCAGAGCGGCACGACATATCCCATCGGCCCGACATGCATGTTCTTTGTCCGTGCCCCCGCGCCGACGGCATAGAGGCTGGGCGCCGACATCCAGCTTTGATGCGGGGTAAAATAGTGTTCAACACTGAATCCGTAATCGAACCCGAGACCGTCACACAGCTCGAGTTCGCGCCACAATTATTCATAGCGGTCATGCCACGTCATGCCTGGCTTGCCCCACACATGGGCGAAGTGTGCGAATTTCATCGGTGTCTCCGGTCCTAAGCCAGCTCAAGAAAAATTTCCGTCAGCAGATCCGGCGTGTCGATCATCACGTCGTGGCCGGCGGCGACGGAGCGCACGTCCCAGTCCGTTTTTTCGCTGAGCGGCACCGAAAAGCGGTCGAAACTGCTGTTCGGGTGCAGCTCTGCCAGCAGGTATATTTTCTTCGCCACCGTCGCCCATGCACCGGTCAGATGCACGGCTTGCGAGAACGTCTTGAGCGGCTGTGGCACACAGCGGCGGGTGACCCAGTCGGCATCGTCTTCGTCCATGATGCCGAAATATTCCGGCGGCATCGGTGATATCTTCCAGCCGTCGCCCGAGCGGGCGGCTTCCTTGCGGATGTGCTGGGCGCGTTCGGGCGGCCACCCCTCTATCAGCGATTGACCATCCTGTGGCACGAAGGCATCAAGCCACACGGCGGCACGGAATTTGTCTATCCGCTGGTCGAGCACCGGGGTGATGACCTGACCACCGTAGGAATGGCCGCACAGGATGGCGTCGTCGATCTCTTCCATGTCGATCACGCCGAGCACGTCGTTGATATGGCAGTCGAGATCGATATCGGGCCCGGCAAGATGGGCGCGTTCGCCAAGGCCGGTCAGCGTGGGGGTGAACACGATATGACCCTTTGCGCGCAGCCGGTCCGCGACCCGTTTCCAGCACCAGCCGCCATGCCACGCCCCGTGCACCAGAAGATATGTCGCCATAAGCCTGCTCCCCCTTTGTTTCCATGCGAATATTGTGGGCGAGGCGGCGGCTCCGCGCAAATGCCATAATGTTTCGAACGATGTCCGGATATGACGGTTGACCGGTGGTTCGTGTCGGCAAACAATTCGCATATGGCGAAAACGCGGGAAAATCCGGGTCGAGAACATGCAGGAAAACAAGGCATGACATTTGAAATCATACCGCTGTCCGAGACGCTGGGCGCCGAAATTCGCGGTGTGGATCTCTCCCGGCCGCAGGACAGTGCGACGGCGGCGGCGTTGCAGGACGCCTGGCACCGCCATGTCATGTTGCTGTTCCGCGATCAGGATATGGATGACGCCGCGCTCAAACAAAGTGCTGCCTGGCTCGGCGCGGCCGGGCAGATATCCATGCCGGTGGACCGCCGCGGCGATGCCGATACGGGGATCGCGCTGGTGTCGAATATCCTCGACGATTCAGGTGCACCCATCGGCGCCCTCGGCGACGGCGATATGTGGTTCCATCACGATAACTGCTTCGAGGCGGAGCCCGACAAGGCGACATTCCTTTATGCGGTCGAATTACCCGCCGCCGGCGGACACACCTTGTTCGGTAATTGCTATACCGCGTGGGAGGCGTTGCCCGATGACTTACGTGCGGCGCTGGCCGGGCGCGAGGTGCTACAGGTCTATGACTACACGGTGCGGGAAAAGCCCGATCTCGATCGACTCGACGACGTGCGTCACCACTGGCAACCCTCGGCGATCGTTCATTCGGTCACCGGACGGACCGCGCTCTATGTGGACCGTCTGATGACGGCGGTAATCAGCGGTTATGAGCGGTCGGAGAGCGATGCCCTGCTTGAGCGGGTCTTTCCTTATGTCGAGCGCAGCGATTACGAACATGTCTGGCAGCTTGGCGATTACGTGATCTGGGATAACCGTTGTTCGGTCCACGCCCGGACCGATTTCGATCCGGCGGAACGCCGCCTTCTCAAGCGCGGCAAGATCGACGGGGAAAAACTGGTCGCGGCCGCTTAAGGTCTGGCCATCACCACCGGGCGGTCATCGGCAATCGGCACGCGTGGCAGTTTGCGCGGCTCGTCCGCCGAAAAATCGATGCGGGCATGTAGGGCGCGGCGGTTATCCCACAACACCAGGTCGCAGCGCTGCCACAGATGCCAGTAGCTGTCCGGCGAGTTCCGGATGTGGTCGAATATGGTGTCGAGGGTTTCGCGGTTTTCGGCTTTCGATAGCCCTTTGATCTTCTCGGTCATCAGTTCGTTGACATAGAGATAGTCGCGCCCGTCGCGTTCATCATGGGCGATCGCCGGGTGGCGGTAATGCGGCCATTTGGAGCGGTCGAACTTGTCGACCTGTTTGATCGTGACGCCGAATTCATAGCAGTTCACGGCCGCCCGGCCGGCGAGCCGTGCACGGATCGTTTACGGCAATGTATCAAGCAGGCGGCAGGCACTGTCAAAGATCGTATCCCCGCTGGTCGATGGAAGTTCCAGCGCATAGAGGCACACGGCGCGCTCAGGTGTTTCGGTGAAGCAGGAATCGGTGTGGAAATAGATTTCGCCGTTCGGCAGGTAGCCCACCGGCTTGCCATCGCGCCGCTCGTTGGTGATCATCATCACAGACGGATTGGCGGCGGGCTTGCGGTCGGTGCGCAGGGAATCGGGGCGGAAGTGGTGGCTGAGCGGCCCGAACCGCGCGGCAAACGCGATCTGGTCGTCCTCGGTCAGGTCCTGTTCGGGGAATACCAGCACCAGATGTTCGATCAGTGCCGCCTGCAGGGCATCGGCCGTCGCGTCATTGATCGGCTTCGAGACGTAGATGCCCTCGACGCGCGCGCCGATATGCGGGTTCAGCGGTTTGAGGTCGAACGTTACGGTCATTGGATCGTATAGCCGCCATCGACGGCCAGCGACGTGCCGTGAATGTAGGATGCAGCGTCAGACGCCGGAAACACCATGGTATGGGCGATCTCGCTGCACTCCGCGATGCGGCCGAGCAGGACCTTGGATGTCAGCCGTTCTTCGCTGGACTTGCCGCTTTCGATGTAGCCGCGCACCCGCGGCGACCAGGCGGGGCCGGGGCAGACCGCGTTGACGCGGATGTTCTTGGGCCCGTAATCGCAGGCGAGCTGGCCGGTCAGGGACAACACGCCGCCTTTGGTCGCGCAATAGACGGGCATCAGAGGGTTGCCGACCAGTCCGTAGACCGACGCATTATTGATGATGGAGGCGCCGCCATCGTGTTTTCGCAGCAACGGCAGAAACGCTTTCGACATCAGGAAGACGCTCGTCAGGTCGACGTCGATCAGCCGGTGCCAGTTGTCTTCCGACAGGTCTTCGATCGTGGAGCGGAAATTGTTGCCGGCATTGTTGATCAGCGCTTTCACGCTGCCATACCGGTCTTCGACATGGGCGCGCAGGCGCTCGACGTCCTCCGATTTGGTGATGTCCATCTCGAAGATATCGCACGCGTGGCCGTCCTTTTCGATCAGCGCACGGGTTTCTTCGAGCGTCTCCCGCGTACCGGTTGTTGTACTGAAACCGCAGATAGGTCAACCCCTCAGCCGGTTCTACTTATGCTTGTTTGTTCGTAAGCGAATGAATTTTGTTGACGCCGTCACGGGCTGGACATAGCGTGAGCGCAATCAAAAAGAAGCAGCGGCACATAGCTGCAATCGGGGAGCGGAGACGCAATCCACCACTGTTCGAATTCGGGGGGAATTCGTCCAGGGGGCTGCCGGCTGGACCATTGGGGCCGGCCGGCTTTTTTTATGGCAAGATGAAGACTGAACGAGATTTAGCGGGAGGACGGGATGACACCTAATCATCCAACAGGCGGGGTCGCGTTCGTGACCGGCGGTGGCGGCGGTATCGGTGGCGCGACGGCGGAACGGCTGGCGGAAAACGGCGTCGCCGTAGCCGTCGCCGATTTCGATTTCGACCGGGCCGACGACGTGCGCGACCGAATCGTCACTGCTGGCGGGACGGCAACAGCCGTCAAACTGGATGTCACCGATCCCGGTTCCGTATCGGCGGCTATCGCGGATTGCGAAGCTGCGCTCGGCCCCATCGATCATCTCGTCAATACGGCGGGTATATTTCAATGGGCCGAGATGGAAGATATCTCCGACGCCGATTTCGAAAACATGTTCCGCGTCCATGTCTTCGGCATGCATAGCGTGTGCCGCGCGATCATCCCCGGCATGGTGGTGCGCGGTGCCGGCGCGGTGGTGAACGTCACCTCGATCCATGCCATTCGCGGGCAATCGCTGACCGCGCATTATTCCGCCGCCAAGGGCGCGATCCTGGCTTATACTAAGGCGCTGGCGCGGGAAAAATCGCCACTCGGCGTAAGCATCAATGCGGTGGCGCCCGGGCCGATTGATACGCCCCTGTGGCGTGGCGATATGAGCGAGGATGAGGTTGTCGAGAAAATGGCCGGGCGGACCGGGGTGATCCCCCTTGCGCGGCTGGGCACGGCGGACGAGGTTGCCGCCGGGATCGTTTTCCTGCTGTCACCGGCGGCGAGCTACCTGACAGGTCATATCATGACCATCGATGGCGGCGAGGTGATGAACTAGGCGCGTAGCGCCTGACGGCAGGAATCGAAAACGGGGAGGGGGAACTGCTCCCCGCGATCGTCTTGCCTGTTGCGTCTTATTTTGCCGCGAAGCAGTAGAACAGGCCTGCACCGCCGGTGCCGACCAGGGCTTTTTGGCTGCAGCCGCGGGAATTATGCGCTGCATTCCACGACGTGTTGCCGCCGCCATGGCGATCATGATGTCCGACCGTGGCGCTGCCCTCGCCGTTGCTGGTCCAGTTTTGCAGGTCTTGTCGCCCTTTTCCTAGGGGGAATAGGCGGTACCGTCGGCCTTGGTGCCGGTCAGCATGTCATACTCGTTAGGCTTGTTGCTGCGGCCTTTTACCGGCTTGCCGTTTTCGTCGACCGCGGTCCGCTTGTAGATATTCGGGCTGATGTGAAGTTGGCCGAGATTGGTGGCGATCAGTTCGCTATTAGCGTTGTACCGGGGCCGGGGCCGATGCGGTCGCGGGCGGAGACACCGCGTTTACCTTCTACCTGGGTGCTGAGATAGACGCGCGATGTGCGGCCGGTGGACCCGGCGGCGGCAGCAAGCTTGCCGCAATGCGCATCTGCGCCGGCAAGGCCGCCGAGATTGGCACCGTCGCCCATGCCGGTGCTGGTCACGAAAAAGCCCATCGGATGGCTATTCTGCGCGAACGCGGCGGGCGCGCTCATCAGCAGTGCCACGCCTGCGACTGCAATTGTTTTTACGATATTCATGTGGGTTTCCTCCCCCTATTTGGTGATGCCCCCGGCGTCGGAAATTGTCTTTCAGGCCAATAGGGTTGAACGGCGGGCGATCGCGAGTCCCGTCGCTGCAATTCGATGTCGCCTATATGCAAACACGTGTTGATCCGATTTGATCCCTGCGGGCGATCAATGCACCGTCTGGCCGCCATCGACGACTATCGACGTGCCGTGTACGTAGGATGCGGCGTCCGAGGCAAGAAAAGCGACGACATTGCCGATTTCATCGCACTCCGCGAGGCGGCCAAGCAGGGCAAGTTCTTCGACGGCCTTGCCGCTGACCATGCCGGAATCGATATAGCCCTTGACCCGCGGCGACAGGGTGGCCCCAGGGCACAGCCCGTTCACGCGGATGTTTTCCGGCCCGTAATCGACGGCAAGCTGGCGGGTCAGCGACAGCACGCCGCCCTTGGCCGCGCAATAGACCGGCATTTCGGGATGGCCGATGATGCCGAAGGTGGAGGCAACATTGACGATAGACCCGCCGGTCGGTGCCTTGCGCAGCATCGGCAGGAACGCCTTGCACATGTAATAGACGCTCGACAGATCGATCCCAATGATCCGGTGCCAGTCGTCTTCTTCCAAGTCTTCGAGTTTTTTGACGAAATTGGTGCCCGCGTTATTGATCACGGCTTTGACGTAGTCATGATTTTCGGCGACGGCGGCGGCGAGCGCATCAACCTCCGCCTTGACCGATACATCAGTGACGTGGCCTTCGCAGGACGCGCCCGCATCGCGCAATATCTGCTCGGTTTCGCGCACGTTGGCTTCGGTCTTGCTGACGACGATGACATGGGCGCCAAGCTCGGCCAAAGCTTCGCAGCTCGACCGGCCGATGCCCTGTCCGCCGCCGGTCACGATAACCGGCGCGCCATTGAATTTCAGTCTGTCGAGCATGCGCGTTCTCCCTATTCGGCCGCCGCCGCGACCTCGAAGCCTTTGTAATTATTGTCGTCCAGCGCCTGCAGCGCCGGGATTACCTCGGTAGCGAGGAGCCGGATGTTCTTTTCGGTCAGGTCGGCGGGCAGGGTGCCGAACTGGGGCATCAGCAACAGGTGATCGAACCCGGCCTGACGGTGACGCTCGGTCAGGATATTGCGCACCGTGTCGGGGCTGCCGACAACGATAACACCGCGTTCGACCATGTCTTCGATGGTCTGGCCGCCGCGGAGCGTCGCCTTGTGGGCGAATATCTGTTTCATGGATGAAGTCGACATGTATCCCGGCGGCACGAACATCGACTGGGAAATCTTCGGTAGGAAATTGTTGAACATCACCTCGATATGTTCGCGCGCTTCGTCCATCGCCTGGGTATCGGATTCGGCGACATAGGCTGGGGTGCACCAGGCGATCTGTTCGGACGATGCGTCGTAGCCGTACATGTTCTGCGCCGCCACTCGATAGGAATCGAGATAGCGAAGCACTGACGCAAAAGCCGAATAGGTTTGTAGATAGGTATATTTGCGGTCCGGATGTGCCGCCCACTGAATGGTTTCGGACGAGCCCTGGGAGGGACACCAGATCGGCGGGTGCGGGTCCTGGAACGGGCGCGGCCAGGTGTTTACGTATTCGAAGTGATAGTGCTTTCCTTCGAACGCGAAGGGACCTTCCTCCGTCCAGGCGCGGACCACGAGGTCGTGCGCCTCAATATGGCGCTCCAGCGAGTAGGCGGGGTTGGCGCCCATGGAGAAATATTCGCACCCGACGCCACGTACCATACCGGTGATCAGCCGTCCGCCAGTGATGCAGTCGATCATGGCGTGTTCTTCTGCCAGGGTCAGCGGATGTTCGCGCAGACCGAAGGCGTTGCCGAGAATGGCGATCTTGGCGTCCCCGATATTCCGGGCTAGGGCGGCGGCCATAACCACCGGCGACGGCATTAGCCCGTAGGCATTCTGATGGTGTTCGTTGACGCAGACACCGTCAAAGCCAAGCTCGGCGGCAAGCTCGAGCTCGTCGAGATAGCGGTTGTAGAGGATCTGACCTTCTTTTGGGTCGAAATAGCTGTTCGGTAGTTTGAGCCAGACCGAACTGTGTTCTTCCGCATAGCTCATATCGAGCGCCCCGTAGGGCATCAGGTGAAACGCGAAGACTTTCATTAGAACTCTTTTAAGGGTTATTCGGCCGCGGCTGCAGCAGGCTCGAACCCGCGATATTCCCGGTCCGACAGGGGCTGGACGGCGGGTAGAACCTCTTCGGCGAACAAGCGCATGCTTTTTTCGGTGTTCTCGGCGGACAGCGTGGCGAAATGCATCAGCGCGACGAACGTGCCAAAGCCCAGGACTTCATGGCATTCGGTAATCTTCCGGCGCACGGTTTCGGGGCTGCCGACGATAATCACTCCGTTTTCCATCAGCGCTTCCATCTTCTGGCCGCCCATGATGCTGCGTTTATGCGCGGCGACGCGCTTTTGCGATGCCAATGTGTTGTATCCGGGGGGAAACAGCTGCTCGAACGGCAGGTACAGGAACTTGTTGAACAGGGCCTCTACATGTTCGGACGCCTCCGCGATCGCTTGTTCGTCTGTCTCGGCGACATAGACCGGTGCCGTCCAGCCGATCTGACTCGAGTCCGCTTCATATCCATGGGTTGTCGCGGCGACCTGGCGGTACTGATCCAGGAATTTACAGACATTGGTGAACGGGCTGTAATTCTGCGCATAAACGTATCTGCGGCCCGGGTGCGACGCCCATTCGATGGTCTCGGACGAGCCCAATGACGGGCACCAGATCGGCGGGTGCGGGTCTTGGTAGGGCCGCGGCCAGGTGTTCACG
>Ga0315331_10004523_pt1 | contig 10481 bp, 4 predicted proteins | sample M160m34915metaG_FD_203456 | JGI IMG/M metagenome (GOLD analysis project Ga0315331, IMG submission 203456) | Ammonia-oxidizing marine archaeal communities from Monterey Bay, California, United States - M1 60m 34915 | ecosystem: Environmental > Aquatic > Marine > Intertidal zone | place: USA... | reverse complement strand
GCGAAAACACGAATGTTGTTGGGGGGCTTTGTTCGTGGGGTTCTGTTAAACACCTTACATATTCTTCCAGAGGAATCGTCTTGCGCAATGTTTCTTGTTGTGTCGTAAACGTCGCCAAGTCATCGGCGGCCTTTTTATCAAACAAGTATAAATTGCTCGCCGTAACCACCGTGCTAGGATATTTTTTGATGAGCTTATTCTGGGCATCGCTGCGATCTTTTTCCGCTGTATCATGCGCCATGCGGATCTCCGCTTGAACTTCATTCGGCAATTTTGCGATCTCTTTTTCAAACGTTGCGGCAATATATGCCTCCTGCTTTTTGCTCCGCTGAGCTGCAATCTCTTGTACTTGAGCTTCCACCTTTATTTTTTGTTGCCGATCAGATTCCGTATATAGTGAAACGCGTCGATGAGCCGGCGTCTTCCAAGCCTTCCAATTCAAAGCGGGTTCAAAAACCGCGCGCAGTCGATAATAATCCTTCTGCGAAATCGGGTCATACCGATGGTTATGGCATTGGGCACAACCAACAGTCAGTCCCACCAATGACGAAGTAACCTGCTTGATTGTCGCACTAACAACTGCGTTACGAGCTGCTTCTGTGGCTGCCCCCGAACCCGTGCCGTCTGGAGCATTCCGTAAAAAGCCCGTCGCAATAATCAGCTCCTGTTGCTGCTGCGTCAAATTCTCCAAAGGCTTACCAATCATCTCATCACCAGCAAGCTGCTCAATAATAAACTGATTATACGGTTTGTCTTTGTTGAAACTGGCTATTACATAATCGCGATATTTAAATGCCCAGGGGCGCTGGGCGTCTGAATCTGTATAACCTTCTGAATCGGCATAGCCAGCGGCGTCGAGCCAATGACGACCCCACCGCTCACCATAAGATGGCGAGGCAAGAAGTTGGTCAATCAATTTTTCGTATGCCGTTGGATCCGTTGAATCTTTAAATTTTTCCAACGCTGCTTGGGTTGGCGGTAACCCTGTTAGATCCAAAGTTGCACGTCGCAATAGGGTTGTTTTTTTTGCCCGCGGTGAAAAAGTCAACTCGCTCGTGGCCAGCTTTGCTCCAATAAAATGATCAATGCCATTTTCGACTTGATACATCCTTGATAGCTGTGGCAACTCCGGTCGATGGATTTTCTGAAAGGCCCAAAACTCTCTTTCCACTGCCGTTATATAAAATCCGTCACCTAAGCTGTCTGGTTCTTCATACGCCGTCAGTGCGCCACCGGCAATCCATTTCCGTATGATTGTTATCTCAGCATCTGTCGGCCGATGGGTGACATCCTCGGGAGGCATCGTGCCGTCACGAAGATATTCCAACAACAGGCTTTTATCAGGTTGCCCTTTGACGATCGCTGGGCCAGAAGCACCGCCCGTGAGTATAAGTCGCGCCAATCGCAAATCAAGTTCACCCTGATGTTCCACCAATTCACCGTGGCAATGAAAGCAGTGAGCCTTAAGTATCGGCTGCACATCTTTCTCAAAAGTGATCTCAACAGGCGCAGCAAAGCCAACATTTAGAGAACTTGCCATGATTACGGCAAGCAATGCTGCAGCAAGGAAGGTAGGAAGGCGGGGAAACATAGTGTTTTTATTATAACTGCGCCTACGCTGCTGAGCCAATCTCACTATAAAAAATTAGCTTTGTCGGCGGTAAGGGCCTTATAAACGTGAATATACTGTGCTAAACGTCGCACCAACGCACCGCTTCTACCAAGCCTTTGAGCGGATCACCGTTGGGTATGAATTCATGCCCAACGAAGCCCTCATATCCAATTTCAACAAGTGCTTGCATACAAGCCGGATATTGTATCTCTTGTTCGCCATTGAGCTCCCCGCGGCCTGGATTGCCTGCAGTATGGATATGACCGATATATTCTGCGTGTTGATGAATACGCCGCACAATATCGCCATTCATAATAGATACATGATAGATATCAAAGAGCAGCTTTAGATGTTCTGAGCCAACCGCCTTAATAATGTCCACACAATAATCGACATCATCACCTTGATAGCCTGGATGCCCTTTCATCGGGTGCGTATCATCTCGAGTGTTTAAGTGTTCAAGGCAAATCGTCACTCCACGTTTTTCCGCATAACCAATCACTTCCTTAAAGCCCTTCACACAATTCGCCGCGCCCTCTTCTTTACTCAGCTCCTCGGCGAAACCCGTAAATGCAATCACTTTTTTAAAACCAAATTCGTGACAAGCATCAATAGATTTTTTGGTGGCAGCGATCACCAACTCATGATACTTCGGATTGTTATATCCTTTTACAAACGGCGGACCGCCAATATTAACCGAAGCTATTGCACATTCGAGGCCTTGTTTTTTTATCTCTGGAAAATGTTGCGGCGATATTAATTCGACACTCGCCAAGCCAAGCTGCTTGGCAATCGATATCAGCTCGTTGGCTTTCCAATATTTACTAAAGCACCAATTCACAACCGAATGTTTAATGTTACCCTTTGTGGCTACTCGTGGAATTGACTTAGCCACATCCTGGCTTTCTTGACCATTTGTCGTTGAGGAAATTGCCATTGCGCCTCCAATCGATGCGGCTGCTCCGAGGAGTTGTCTCCTATTGAAATCGTCCACTGTACAACTCTCCCATACTAATCTACCAAACTTATTTTAATTGTAATGCCGACAACACGGAGTCCGCTAAGCGAACCTGTTTGCCCATACGACTATATAGATACCCTGTTTTACGAGGCACGGTTTCCTCACCAATCAAAACGAGTGGTCGAGGAACATTCAATGCCAATATCGCGGGCAAATCACCATATTTAATCGCGCCTGGAAAAAAATTGGGGTCCAAATATGAAGTGATCGAAGCAAAGCGAAATCCTTGTGTATCAATAATTGCCTGTTGTACAGCATCTCCGGCAATCGCCCCAGCAGTCGCTGCTATCGGACCTGCACCACCTGTTCCCACGAGGATCAGTTTCATCTCCTTCTTACTGCGCCTATCAGTGCGCATATACGAAATCAGTGACAACACATCATGGACGCGGTGAGCAAACAATGTGTGGTTATAGGCGAATGTAAATGCCGGAACTTGGCGGTTTGTCGTCGGCGCACTGCGTTGCGCATCTAACGTTTCACCCGCTGTTAAGAACTCCCCCTGATACAACATATCAATGCCAACAACAGCACTGCCCTTGCCAAGCGCTGCGGCGATAGCCTTGTTAGGCTTGCCATTTTCACCGACCATACCCGCCTTGCCCTGTCCATCAATCCACAGAATCATCGTACCGTTCCACTCAACAGTGTTCGGATAAAACACCACTGCCGGGAGCTCTTCGCCTGCTGCCTTATGCCGAAATATATATCTAGATTCCAGATAACTCGCGTGGTCTGTTTCACCAACTTTTTTGCCTTCCACTTCTCCAGCTGCCGGCAGATCTCGCATCACGATTGCCCCAATCGCTGTGCCAACAATCTCTCGAACCTTGGCAACTGGATCCTCGGCCGTATTTACCAACTTAGAAATCTGTTGCTGCGATGTCTGCCCAATACTGCGCAATAGCTTGACTTCATGTTCCACTCCGGATTCTGGCTGCGGATGCTCATCGTCCCAAACAGTAATTTCTTCGGTCGTTAACAATTCATAATCGTCTTCAATAATCGGTTCTTGGTGTCCCAATTTGAGATGTTTATTAAACCAGTGATACATAACTTGCCGAGTCACATAATTATAGTTGTGACCGAAGTGCAAAAAGGAAACACAAAACACATCTTCCTGTTTACCATAGAGGCCATACAGCTTTTGTAGTTCCGGATAGCCTTTCGTTTGGATTTCTTTGGTCCAGTCATTAGCACCGGTCATAGCCAACGGCCGCGGAGCAAACAAGCCAGCCAACTCAACATTGCCGGTATCCACTCGCAACAAGCTACAGTTTTCACAAGTACATCCACCTTGCATCGCGGTGGAGACCATGCCTTGAGGAAATGAAACGACAGGACGTGAGTCGATCGCCCCGAGCAGAATGGTTTGTGTACCACCACCGCTACCTCCAGTGATACCAATTCGTTTGGCATCCACATCATCTAGCGTTTCGAGAAAATCTAACGCACGAATCGAGTTCCACGTTTGAATTCCCATAATGCTTTGCAACCGCATTTCGGCTTGCGCCGAAAAGAAGCCCCAGCGTTCCGGGCTTTCTAGCTCTGGTCGTCGATTTGTCAAACGATGCGAAACCTCCATCGGTATTTGCACTGCATCAACATACCCTTCCATGTCAAAAATGAATGTGACACATCCCATTTTCGCAAGCTGTGCGCAGCGTGCCAATTTTGGAAATCTTCCAGAGCCAACATACTTCTCGTCACCACTTTTAATCAACGCCCCAATGTTTTCGCCATGATCCTGCATCCGTCCACCATGTCCATGAGGAGTTAACACAGCTGGGTGCTTCCCGGAAGACGTCGGACGAAACAACAATCCTGAAACAAAATGCCCCGGATAACTTTCAAAATGAACTTTCTCGACGGTAAAGCCTTTGCGTTCAACCCGCCCATAAATCTTTACATTTAAAGGCGTACGCTGCGGAAGCGGCCAGATCCCGTTAGCCACTAAAATCCGGGTGCGGAGCTGATCTTGTCGAGCCTTCCAACCGTCGAGTGAATCGGGGACCTTAAACGGGAAATAGTTGTTCAAGTGCCGTAGTTCACCCAAGCGACTGTCCGCCGGTTTCTCACCATCCGCATAAACTCGTTGTTGAGCAAGGGCGGGTGAAGTCACTGCTGAAACAAACAACGCCTGTAATATCACCGCGCATACGGCACCCACATAAGGTTTCATCGTCACTCCCCATTTTAAGCACATTTCTTGAGCGTAAGATTTGTTATTTTAGCTCTTTGATTTCGATGTTACGGAACTGAACCGCATCATTGTGTCCGGCGAATCCAAAGTGACCTTCGGGTCGCATTAAGCCTGGATGTCGTTTCAGTTTTCCTTCATCTTTAATATCCGCCACATCTGCATCAAGAATCACCGAGCCATTGAGCTCAACCTTAATCGTTGACCCTTTGACCGTCACGACTTGATAATTCCATTGGCCTGCAGGATGCAAATATCCTTGAGCAGCTGGAATCAAACCATAAACCGAACCATGGTATTGGTAGGGAGCAAGTTTGCCTGGATAACCAACATCCAAGACCTGTAGCTCTGTCATACCTGCGTAAGCTGGGTTGCCTGATCCAGGATAACGAATGGCTAGGCCATTATTGCCCGCAGGCGGTGTTTTAATTTCGAGACGCACAACAAAATCTTTGTACACTTTTTTCGTGTACAGGTTTCCGCCTTTACCTTTTAAACATTGAATTGCACCATCGACAACTTGGTAGTTGTCAACAGCTCCGGCCCAGCCATCAAAACTCTTGCCGTCAAAAATTGATTGATATCCTTCGCCACCTTCTGCTTCCCGAAGAATTTCAGCGGCTTCATCAGCCCCGATTTCACGGACAAAAATATTCCGCCAGCGAATTTCACCGCCATGCGTTTGTAGTTGAATCGGTCCATGATGAAATAGTGGGCGCGAGCGGTCAAAGTAATTTTCCATAACTGCATCATCAACGATTAGCTTACCGTTGAGCCACACAGAAGTACGGGCACCAATTTGACGGATTTTAAAACTATTCCACTGCCCAAAGGGCTTGTCGGCCAAGACCAAAGGATCCTTGCCTTTTGCACCCTTGCTATTGTTCCAAAGTCCGCCGGAGCCTTTATCGCCACCAATTTTAAATTTGGCTTCATCTGTATAATCCCAAATCTGAACTTGAGGAACGCCTTTGAGATAAATGCCACTATCAGCCTTGGCTACCGTTTTGTAATCAATCATTAATTCATAGGCACTAAACTCTTGCTCGGATGTTAAATACAGCCCATGGCCATCGTTGATTAACTCGCCATCCTTAACAGTCCAATGTTGATCGATGTCTTTACGGCTTTCTTTCTTATAGGCTGCTTGGTCTTCCGCAGATTTGCTCCATAGTTCTTCTGGGTTTTTTGTTGTCCAGCCATACCAGCCAGATGTATCTTTCCCATTAAACAGTGCTTTGAATCCTTGTGGTGGAACATTAAGTTCAGCAGCGGTGGTGGGGGCAGAAAAAATCGCAACGAACACTAACAACAATAAGGTCTTGTAAAAACTCAACGCTCTAACTCCGAAAGAAGATCTAATGGGAAACTACGGTTTACTCAATATCATCCTAATGTCGTAGCGAGCCGATTTCCATAACCGAATGAGATATTTTAACGCCTATTCATGATCAACTAGCTGCCCAATCACTGAGAAGTGTGCGCTCGTTTTAATGGACACTGCTATTTTAGGCCAACAATCCTTGGATCACTTTACCGTGAACGTCTGTCAGCCGTCGGTCGATTCCATTATTTCGCACTGTTAATCGCTCATGATCGATGCCTAACAGATGTAACATTGTGGCGTGGATGTCATAGACTTGAGTCGGATTATCTCGATCTAATGGCTTAAACCCCCACTGGTCGGATTCGCCAACTGTCGTCCCTCCACGAATTCCGCCGCCACATAGCCAATTTGTAAATGTAAAGGGATTATGGTCTCGACCCGTACTGCCCTGGCTACTGGGCATGCGGCCAAATTCCGTCGTCCACAAAATAATGGTGTCCTCAAGCAGTCCTCGTTGTTTCAAGTCTTTAATCAACGCAGCGGTACCAATCGCCATCCCACTTGCTAGCGGACCATGATCGCGTTGTATGTCTTCATGACTATCCCAATTACGTCGCGGGAAGCCATTGTCGTTGCCAGACCAAATTTGCACAAACCGCACGCCACGTTCAATTAACCGCCGAGCGATCAAACACTTGCGCCCAAAATATTCGGCCTCTTCAGGAACATTTATATCTGGGCCATAATTAGTGCCTTGCCGGTCGAGACCATACGCTTTTAACGTAGCGGCTGTCTCTTTCGACAAATCCATTGCCTCGGGGGCGCTGAGTTGCATTTTTGCTGCGAGTTCATAGCTGCGAATTCGTGCTTCCAATCGCGAGTCTCCGGGTCGTACGGAATTATATTTGGAATTCAGGCGCCTTAATAAATCGGCTCCATCTCGTTCACTCCCTGACGTAATATATTCAGCCTGTGGTAATAAGTTTTCAATTGGGTTCTCTCGTTGAGGAAATACCGTGGTCCCTTGTGAATATGCCGGTAGAAATGCTGAGCCCCAATTTTTGGGTCCATTGGATGCATAGCCTCGATGATCGGGTAACACAACAAACGTCGGCAAGTTATCGTTCATGCTGCCTAATCCATAACTCACCCAACAACCCATGCCAGGGAACCCTGGGTCCTGAAAACCCGTTGCCTGTAAAAACGTTGCCTGACTGTGCACGCCGGTCTTGCCAACCATGTTATGTACAAACGCCATCTCATCAACAACATCACCTAATGGCTTAACCGCATCGCTCAGTTGCTTACCTGATTCACCATAGGGGTGAAACTTAAAATACGATTTAGCCCACGGTCCAAAACCACTCTGAAACAATTCGATTTTTTCGCCAAAATCGGCTTCTTCACCATGGTGCTGCTCTAGCCACGGTTTGTGATCCCACAAATCGAGATGACTTGCCGCACCGGACATAAAAAGCTGTATGACTCGCTTGGCTTTCGGTGGGTGATGTAATTTATCGCCTAACACACCATCGCCACCGACTGCTCCGTTAACGCCCATCGCTGCCAACGCAATTCCCCCGAGACCGCCTCCAGATTGCCAGAGGAAATCACGTCGCGAGCAGGGTAGTGCTGGGTGGGTAGGATCTAAATTCATTGGCGTTGTATCGCTTTATTTAATCCAAATAAATAAACTCATTCAAATTAAACAAGATGCGGCAGAGATTTTCTAAATCATGTTCTCGGGCATATTGTTCAAGTTCCGATTGTTCTTGCATTGTGGGTAGACGTCCAATCATTCGGCTAAACGCTGTTCGTACTTGACTGGTAATATCTGTCGACTCTTGCTGCAAAGATTCCGAAAACTTTTGTGCCATCACTAAATTAAACTTGTTGTTCAAAAAAGCCAGTGCTTGAACTGACGTAATGGTTTCGTCACGTACTGGCGTGCTTTGCGAAGAATCAGCACAATCAAGAATTGTCATAAAGGGATCCGGTTGGCTGCGAACCACGAACCGATATACCGCTCTTCGGTAAGACATGGGATTGGTCGGATCGTATTTATGATACTCATAATGCGGCGAATGTTGGGGGTGTTCCAGCTTAAACAAGTAAAACCCCGGGCCACCCTGTGTGTCATTAAGCAATCCCGTCGCACTTAATACGGAATCGCGAATTTCCTCGGCACTTAATCGCCGCCGATTCATTCGCCATAAATATTGATTGCCGTTATCAATCAGATGATTCTTCGTATCATGTTTAGAGTCTTGACGATAAGCGCTGCTCGTCACGATTAAACGCTGTAGGTCTTTTATTGATTGGCCGTTATCTCTGAACTGCTGCGCCAACCAGTCCAATAGTTCTGGATGCGTAGGGTGTTGCCCCATCCGACCAAAATCATTTGGTGAGTTGACGATGCCTTTGCCAAAATGATGTTGCCAAATACGGTTAACAATGCTCCGCCACGTTAATGGTTGTTCCCGCTGTGTTAACCACAATGCCAACGCTGCGCGACGATCTCCCTCGGAATGATTATTGGCTAATTCAAATTGTCCCGTCTCGGATAACACAGCAAGCGCTCCTGGCTTTGCCGGTTCTAAGGGATTGCGGATGTCACCTCGTGCTAATACGTGGATTTCTCGCGGGTTACCATTGGTCGGCTTAAAATTTCCCTGCGCTTTAAAATCTGATGCCGCCGCGTAAACCATCGCTCCTGCGGGAAGTGCCGCTAGCTCGGAGCGCCATTTCATTTGTTGCTCGTGTAATTTGTGCAGTCGGCCTTTACGTTCGGCAGTATTCGCATGTGCCCACAATCGTTGAGCGTGTTGAGCTGCGGCAAGCCATTTTTGTGCTCCATCATCACTAACAGGTTGAGGCCACAATCCATCGGTAACATTTTGCCGAGCCCACCGCACCGGTGCTTCGGTCGAACTGGATGCCGTAACCGTTTTTCCGCGTGCGATATTAGTATCATTTTCGTCCAACGCTACAATTTCCGAGAGCACCATAATATAGTCGTTGCGACGCTCAGCTAACTTCGTGGCGGTAACTCGGATATATCGTAGCGATAAATTTTCGCGGTGGAGTATCTCCAAATAGGCAAGTTTAGGATTTGGATAATCTTCTAGCGTCTGATCCAAAATAATAGTCTTTGTGTTAAACGACTTATCATTGGACACCGCCACCTCAAACCGAACAGGAAATCCAAACCCGTCTCCAACGCTAGCATAATCATCGCTCGCTGGATAAAGCCGAATGCGCGTTATGTTTGTTGTCGATTGCCCTAAATCAACTTGAACCCATTGTGTTTTCGATGGCGAATCCAAAATAGCACTATGAAATCCATACGCGTCGGGGCGCTCTGCTCGCTTAATTGCTGGTTCCCACTTATCACGATTGGCAACCGCAGCAGTGTACTCAGTGCCCGCGGCCTGTTTTATTTCTTGCTCAAGCTGTTTAATAGCCGCGGTAGTTGTTGCTAGATTTGAATTCAGCTGCTGTCGGTTTTTTTCGGTATGCGGATCCGTATCGTAAACTCGATTTGCTTTGTCGACTGCAGCGAATACTGTTTGTAGGTTGTAATAATGCTGCTGAGTGATTGGGTCAAATTTATGATTGTGGCAACGAGCACATTGGATCGTGGTACTAATAAATGTATTAAGTGTATTAGAAACCATTTCATCACGATCAATGTTGCGGGCAATCTGACCATCTAGCTTGGCCTCGGGCACTTCCACATGCCCAATAAAGTCCCAGGGTCCAGCGGCGATAAATCCTAGCCCTAATATTCCATCCGCGGTTTGTGGATAAAGCATGTCACCGGCAACTTGTTCTTGTACAAATTGCGAATATGGCTTGTCTTGATTAAAACTGCGGATGACATAGTCCCGATAGGGCCAGGCATTGGGTCGTAGTTTGTCTTTATCATAACCACACGTGTCGGCATATTTTACGACATCTAACCAGTGCCGACCCCAATGTTCGCCATAGGCAGGCGATGCCAATAATCGATCCACTAATTTTGGATAGGCAAGCGGATCCTGGTCGGCAACGAAATCTGTGATTGCGGTGAGCGTCGGGGGCAATCCCGTCAGGTCGTATGTCAGCCGCCGAATTAGACTGCGCCGATCTGCGGGCGCGGCGGGCGTTAATTGTTTCTCTACGAGCTTGCGAATAACAAATTGGTCGATTGGGGTTCGACTTGGAAACGTATCGGCAAATGGATTTGTAATTTGGGGGGTCGGCAGCGCCCTTAGCGGACGCCACGACCACCAGTCTTTATTGGAGATCGCTGGGGCTGTGAGTTTAAAATCTTTTGGCC
>Ga0315331_10004521_pt1 | contig 10482 bp, 7 predicted proteins | sample M160m34915metaG_FD_203456 | JGI IMG/M metagenome (GOLD analysis project Ga0315331, IMG submission 203456) | Ammonia-oxidizing marine archaeal communities from Monterey Bay, California, United States - M1 60m 34915 | ecosystem: Environmental > Aquatic > Marine > Intertidal zone | place: USA... | reverse complement strand
GCGGGAGTGGTGGCGGTGGCCCTGTCAGGGCTGGGAATCGTGACTGTTAGTATTGCCGCTGCGCGGATTAGCCAGCTGGCGATGAGGCGTCGGTATCGCCGTGCAATACTCTGGATGTCCATTTCCATGATGTGCGCGTAGTGGGTAGGTCGCGTTGAGGCCAGTTGGCTTTAACGATTACTTCATGGCGGGGCCGGGGTCGTTTGCGCTGATTAGGGCTTGAGATCCGGCGAGTAGTTCAATGCGAACTCGAAGAAGCTGGAGGCCTCAAGGATGTCCTTGCCGACGAATCGTATTCGGTGTGCGCCGAGTTGCTCGACGTTTGGCAAGTAGGCGAGCAGTTCGGTTGGGCGATGGTTCTTGAAGGTAAGGTCCATGGTTATCGGGCCATGTAGACTTGATGGCTTGATCTCGTGGCGTCGTTCGATGGCGCGATGAGTTGCGGATCGCAGTGCATCGCTCGCATCGGTCGGTGTGAGTGAGTTGGCGCTGTGATACGAAATGGCTTGCTTGACGATTGCGGTCTCACACTGCGGCATGGTTGTCGATACTTCCTGGCAGATAGCGTCGTCGCCGCTGATCATTAGGATCGGTACGCCGAAGTGTCCGGCGAGATACGCACTCAGCTCGGCTTCGCAAACGAGTTTGCCGTTTAGTGCAAGGTCAAACACGTTGGCGCTGGACATCGTGTGTGCGCGTACTCCGCTAGGATTGTGCGAGCCCGAGTGGTAACCCAGGAGGACCGCGCCATCGAATGACTCGTCGATGCCTTCCATCATGCCGAGTCGACGTGGCCAAGACTGGATTAGGCGGACACCCGGTGGCATTCGATCGATACGCAGGTTGAGGCCAGTGCCATGCGAGTCGCTGACGGTGATGTCTTTGGCGCCGGCGTCTCGCAATTCATGGATCACGGCAAGCACTTCATTTGTGTAGAGGTCGCATGCGTGACGCCAGTCGAAGCCGTCGGGGCCGAGCTGGGCATCGGTCACGATGCCAGCCACGCCTTCCATGTCCGCGGAGATGTAGATTTTCACGGTGTTAGTCTACGGTTCGACGCGTGCTACAGGCAGTCGCGGCGGGTGATTCTGTAGGTGTCTCGCCGGCTTCTGGCTTGTGCCTCCGATAGAACAGGATCAGCCGTGTCTCCCAGGCCAGCGAAGAGCGGGTGACAGTTGGATGCTGTATGGGGCAGGAAGTCGGCGTGATTTCCGGGCGCAGCAAAGGGGTCTCAAGCCAATATGGTGACCAATAAGGTCTGGGCGGATGGCGACTGGGAGCCGTCAGGAGGCGGTGAGAGGGCAGGGGTGTGGCAGTGATGGCTTTGCTGGCTGCCATTTGCTGCGATTGACGGGTCGGGACTTCTAGGCGATACTCGACGTCGCCCCTGTGTTTTCTCACCGTTTGTTTCTCGTGGTCGGTTTGCCGGTCTCGGGTTCCCTTCAGGGTCGCGGCCCCAGCGCCCCCTCATAGGTCTTTGGCTATTATGCGTTATCTCGCACTGGCGAGCGTCTGTCTCGCCGTTTCCGTACTCGCTCAAGAGCAACCTCACGCATTGCGTGTTTCTTCAAGTGACGCGCTCGATCACTTTAAGCAGGTCCAAGGGGGCGACTGGGTCGTCAAGTGGCATCCTGCGACCGGTACACCTGGCACGATCTATGGTACGGGTCTGAAGATCGAAGACTGGCGGCAGAACTCTCTTGAAGAGGCTCGTCGGCACGCCAACCAGTTGTTGGTTGATCAAGCTGATTTGCTCGGCCTTGGGTCTTCCACCTTTCAAGAGATCATTGCCGCAAGAATGGGGCGAACATGGTCGTTTACGTTCGATCAGTTCTTCGGCGGCATCCCTGTCATCGAGGGCCGTGTAGATGTGCGAATCAACATGGCTGGTGTTGTTGCCATGATGGGCAGTCGCGCTTGGCCGATTCCTGCCAACTTCAACACCACTCCAGCTATGGATGCACAAGTTGCGCAGGCAGCTGCTTGGGCTGCGCTAGGTGGTGAGCCTGGCGGCAATGCACCGGCGCCACGGTTGGTTGTTTGGGGCGATATAAACAGTCGTCAATTGGCGCCGTTTCATCTTGCTTGGGAGGTTGCGGTTCATGAAGTGAGTCCCGATGGGTCTGGTCGTTTTGGCCGCTACTTCGTCGATGCTCAGACGTGTCGCGTTTTGCATTACCAGAGTGATAAGCATGACTGTGGTCTTGGGGGCTGTAAGGCGAAAGCTGTCAAGCCAGAGGTCGACGGCCCTAGTGTCACGCTGATCGAATCTGCAACTGTCGTTGAGGACACCTTGGCTCCGATCATCACTACGGTCAGCGTGATGGCGTGGACGCGTACTGGTGCGGATGCCCTTAGCTCACTCCAGAATATCCCGTTTCCAGGTTTGGAAGTTTCGGTCCCGGGAGTTGGTACACGTGTCACGAACAACAATGGCGAGTTCGACATTGATATTAGTTCGCCGGTGACGATCTCGATCAATGGTCTCAACGGACGTCATCACGCACTGATCAGTGGGTCGAGCGCGCCGAGCGGCAGTGTCACAGTGCAGCCTGGTGTTAACGCTACGATCCAGCTGCTTTCGGCCGGGGCTTCGACGGCGCAGGCTGCGCATACTACGGCCAGTTATTGGACCGATCGCAGTAATGAGTGGGCACGCTCGATTCTTGGCAACTCATCGCAGTTGAACACGGCGGACAACATCGGCGTGAACGTCAACATCAACAATACGTGCAACGCTACATACGGCGGGAATAACACGAACTACTACCAAGCCGGTAGTGGTTGCAGCAATACGGCATTCTCCACTGTCGTTGCACACGAGTGGGGTCACGGTCTTGATGACCGCTACGGTGGCATTGCGAACTCAATTGCAGAGGGATTGAGTGAGGGTTGGGGCGACATCATTGGGATGTACCAGGTTGACAGTCCGATCCTTGGCAGTGGCTTCCAGAGCCCTGGGTCTGGTATTCGCAACGGAAACAACTCGCGCGTCTGGCCATATAACTCTGGCTCGTCACCACATGGTGCTGGTGAGGTTTGGATGGGGTGGGCTTGGCGCTTCCGCGAGGCGCTACGTAGTTCCGTAGGGACGTTCGCAGCGATTCAGATATCGGAAGATGTTGTGCTCGGCTCGATCGTTGCTGACGCGACAACTCGTGAGAATGCTGTTCTTGAGGTCTTTATTGCAGACGACGACGACGGCAATCTTCTCAATGGCACGCCGCACTACAGTGCGCTGGAGGCGGCTTCGATCCAAAAGGGTATCCCGTATCCGGAGGTGCCAGCGTTCGCGCCATACGGTCAGGGCTGTGAGAGTTCGACTCCTGCACCGCCTGTCAGTTGCCCTCAGTTAAATAGCAACGGAGGTACTCTGGCGAATACTCTTCGGGACAACGATTACTGCTACCTCGTTACGAACTCGTCGAGCTACCAAGTCGTTGGGTTTGAGATTTACTCAGGGACTACTGGCGGCAATATCACTGTGCCAGCCCACATCTACCTTGATGCAGGCGGCTCGCCAGCGGCTAATCCGGTTGCGAGCACTACGGTGGTGGTAAGTGCAACGCCAGGATTCTACACGGCGACGTTCAGTCAGCCGGTGTCGGTCAGTGGTAGTTATTATCTTGGCTTTGATACGTCGAGTAACAACGTCTACCTGAATACGTTGACGGCGGGCACGAGTGGCGTTGGTTTCTGGCGTGATCCGGCCAATGGTACTCCGAATTGGACGCAGTCGGGTTTGATTCAGCGGCCGTCATGGCGCGTTAATTGTCAGAATGCGACTAGCTTCCTTGTGCCCGTGATCGGCGTGTCCGGCACGCCGCAACTAGGGACGACATATCAGCCGACGGTGAGCGACGCGCCGCCATCGATGCCCGCTGTGCTGGCGTCTGGTCTTAGCAACCAGATCTACCAAGGGCAGTCGCTGCCGCTGGTTCTGCCTGGTGCTCCAGGTTGTGATTTGCTGGTTGCTGCCGATGTGCTCGACTTGACGGCGACCAGCAGTGCTGGCTTTGCCATCAGGCCGATTGCTGTGCCGAATCAACCACCGTTGGTTGGCCTTGAGCTTTATCACCAGTGGTATGTCTATGACTCGGCTGCAAACACCTTTGGCTTTATCTCCTCGAATGCTGGTCGAGCGTTGATTCGCAACTAGTTGAAGCATCGCTGCTGGCGTCGGTGACGAGTCGATGCCAACAGCGCCGATTGGTCGAGTTGATTGGCAGACCCTTTGTTTGGTCGGTCGCAGGTATCACCGCCGGCAGGTGTGTTGGCATGCTGGCAAGTAGGCGGATTCGGCGTGCCTTTCTAGGTCCAAGATGTGGGGTGCTGAGAGGGCGCTATGCTTGATGTCCCCATGAGAAGTGATTATTCGACGGCAGCCGGTGGGCGTGTATTGGCAGTGCTGATGTTGCTGTTGGGGGGGAGTTGCATTTCCCCAGCAGCTGCACCGGCGTCTCCTCCTCAGCGCACGCTGATGGTTGGTAATAGCTTCACGTTCTGGAACGGTGGTCTGTGGTTCCCGCTGCAAGAAATGCTCGGTGCTGCAGGGCAAGAAGTGACTGTGCGTCCTTCGGTGCAGGGTGGAGCGTCCTTGGCTACACATTCTGCGCGCCGTCGCCTTGGCCGCCAACTCCGCGACGGCGATCACGATCTCGTGATCTTGCAAGGAGACATCCCAGAAAGCACGGTTGATGCATTTGAAGAGAATGCAGCGGCCCTGATCTCACGGGTCCGAGACTCGGGGGCAGAGCCCTTGTTGTTTATGGCCTGGGATTATGAGCGTCTGGGCTGGCTGTCCCTAGAAGAGATCATCGCTGTTCATCATCGTGTCGCGGACCGGTTTGAGGTGCCGCTTGCACCGGTTGGAGATGCATTCTTACGGGTGCGTAAGCTTCGTCCTGATATGGATCTCTATGACAATGATCGCGAGCATCCGAGTTTGCTGGGTAGCTATCTGGCGCTGGTGATCTTGCATGCGACCATTATGCATTCTGATCCGCGTGCAAATGAATCGATGCCACGTGCATTTCGGCGTGTGGATATGGCTGACGCACAAAGTCTGCGAGAGATAGCCTGGGCAGTTGTGCGAGATGAGCGCGAGCGGTGTCTCGAGCAGTAGCGCTGCGCACTGCGGCGGCTTCTGTGGCTCTGATTAGTGCTGCGTAGTTGGTAGTGGGCAGTACCTGCTGACAACTTCGAGTAGGCAATCCCGTCTGATCGGCTTGCTGAGCACTTCATTGAATCCCTCTGGAGCACCTGGGGTTGGAGTCTCATTCAATGTGTTAGCCGTGAGTGCCAAGATTGGCAGCGGGAAATGAGAATGTGGATGTAGCTCGTTCGCATTCTCAAGCAGGCGGATTTCGCGCATGGATTCAGCGCCGCCCATTACAGGCATTTGTAAGTCCATAAGAACTAGGCCAAATGCGGTTGTCTTCGCGCACTCGATGGCTTTGAGACCGTTGTCTGCGATCACAACCTCGTAGCCCGATGCCTCTAGCATACGGCACGCCACTAGTTGGTTGATCGCGTTGTCATCGACCACGAGGACCCGGTTGCAGGTGTCTGGGGCCTCGCGCGATGCACTTACGTCGTTGTTCGACGTGGTTCGCTCTGGTGTGTTTGTGATTGCTGAAGAGGCGGGATTCGTCAGGATTGCGCAGTCCGCCTTATGCGGTAGGAATACCGAGAATGCGCTGCCTTCGTTGGGTGTGCTCTCAACCTCGATTCGGCCACCGAACAGGGTCATGAGTCGTTGGCTGATTGTAAGTCCTAGGCCGGTGCCGCCGTGTTGGCGTGTCGTGCCGCTGTCTGCTTGGACAAATGGCTGGAAGATGTTGTCTACTATCGATGGCGATATCCCGATGCCCGTATCGCAGATCTTAAATTTGATCCATTCACTGGTGCCGGTGGAATGTTGTGGTTCGACGATGAGCTTGACGTGTCCCTCGCTGGTGAATTTGACTGCGTTACCAATGATGTTGAACAGGACTTGACGAAGTCGTAGCGGATCGCTGTTGATGGTCGCTGGAGCACCTTGGGACCTCTCTGATGTGAGGGTCACCGACTTGCTGTCTGCAATTGGCTGCATGCAATTCACGATTTCTGTGATCATCGCATCGATGTTCACGGGGACGCTTTCGAGTTGCATCCGACCCGCAACGATTTTGGTGATGTCTAGTATGTCGTCCACGAGGTGTTTGAGATGGTGGCTTGAGGCCGCAGCGATCTGCGCCACTTCCCTCTGTGCTGCAGGCAGTGGTTCGCTAGTGAGCATGTCGAGCATGCCAATGACTCCATTCAGCGGTGTTCGGAGTTCATGAGTGACCGTTGCTAAGAACTCGTCTTTTGCTTTGTCGGCGGCAATGAGCTCGCTGGTTCGCAGTTTAACGACTTCTTCGACGCGCTGATTTTCAGACCGTAATCGGTCGAACAGCTTAGATATCGAGACCGTCATGCGCTGGGTTTCTTTTGGCCCAGATGGGGTTACACCGAGTGATCCTTGTTGAAGGCGTGCGCGTTCCGTTGCGAGCGAAAGTTCGATTACTGGATCTACAAGGGCTCGTACTTGGAATCGCCAGACCAACAGAAGCATGAGTAGGTAGGCGATGAAGCTCCACGTCATGTCACTGTGCATCTCCTCTTGCTCGCGGTTGAAAGCTTGTTCGCGCTCTTGCGCGACGATCAAGAGGTCGACTTTCAGTCGTTGTAGATCATTGACCAGCTGGTCCGCGGCGTGATCTAACTTCGTTAGGAGATCGCTGAGTTGGGCTTCTCGATCTGGGCCATCTGTAGAAGCTGCCCGCTGGACTGTTTGATCTATGTTGCGAAACGACTTGCGCAACGAGTTGATGCTCTTGCCGAAACCGCTGGCTAGTTGTGTCAGGATGATTGAGTCGAGCACTTGCAGTGCTAGGTCGCATTGCTCGTGGTTGCCCGCTGCTAAAAAAGACTCGCCGCTCCCGACAACGAGGTCGGCTGTGAGCAGGTACTGCCCACCCAGATCTTGCAGTCGCACTGCTTGCTGATGCGTGATCGAGTCCGGGCCGATCTGTTGGCGACGTTCGTTGAAGTCCCTGAAACTGGCTGAGATCCAGCCAGTTAGGAATATGCCGCCTGCGCACACTAGTATTAGCACCAGTGCACATTGAACCCGGATCGACATCGTCACTGTGCGTAAGCGGTCAGCGTCGCGCGCTTCCGTATGTTGAGTGTGCTTGGTGGTTGAGACTCAGCCATTGGAGTGGCTGGCAAGGTGCTTGCCCGTTGTTGGCGTAGTGCTGATTCAAGTAGCACCTGGCGGTCGGCGTTGAAGACGACAATCCTGCTTGCCGAGATTTGATTCTCGCGTTCGAGTATTCTTGCGGCCCGTCCAACTTCTTGGCCTGATTGGTTCCTGCCAATTACAACGTATTCTTGGTTCTTGCGTGGCTTGGTCTCGAATCGCGTTGCGCCACATGTGTTTGCGAGCAGTGTTGTCAATCTGCGCTCGGCGATGTTCGAACCCCAAGCAAGATCGGTGACAGCGATGGCTTTGAGTGCAGACCGGATGATGGTTACTGCTAGGCGTTCTTCCCCGCTGAATTGCTTTTTGTACTTTGGAGCCAGCGCGAGGCCTCGTTGGTCAAGGGCCTCAAGTAGGTCTGAGAAGGACTGACCCTTAAGCCATTTGTGGAACGACTCAGATTCAAAGCGCGGCCGTCCTGGCGCACGACATCTCTGGAACCGGAATGCACGCACACGAAGGTCTTCGTCGAAGGACCAGACTACTTCGACCATGCCCCATGGTGAGGCCTCGGAGCGAGCGTGTAGATAACCATTGGACCTGCCCTCTTCCGTTAGTACGTAGAGTGTGTGTCGGCCCAGTTCGCGCGCGTGCAGAGTGAATGGAAGTAGTTCGGACACTGCGCTCCGAACTTGCTCATCAATTCTCGCAACGAGTGACCGATATTCCGTCGGGCTGTCGTGCATGAGCTTGATGTGTCGTATTGGGTCGCGCAGTGCACAGAACGCTTGAGCGTTCAGTGTCAGAGCGGTCGCGAACGTGGTGGTGATGCCAAGCATCACGTGCATTAACATGCTGGGCATCTGCGGAACCTGATGATTAGAAGCGGTAGCGAACTTGCGCTACCAGTGTGAAGGCGCGCTCCGCGCCCGGAAGTGTCTCAAGGTCCTGGCGCAGCTCTGTGCTCAGATCCCAGTTGTTGTCTGGTCGATACTGCGCACCTAGTGCGATCCGATTCTGACTGTCTGTTTTGCCTGATGATTCGCGCCATCGGCCGACATCTTGCAGGTAGATCATGAGTGACTCGTCGTTGTTGACCCAGTTCAGCTCGGCGATGGCTTGCGTGCGTGAGTCATCGTTGTCGTCGCCTACCGATAGTTCGCCAAGCAGTGTCCACGCGCCAAGTTGACGCTGTACGTCTATGCCGAAGCGGGTGCGATTGACGAGCGGTCCTGGTGAGATGACTTCGCCGTGGAATCCTGATAGTCCGACAACTAGCTGGCGATCGCTTGGCGTGCCAATACGACCGCAGATGGCGTAGGAATCACCAATGTCGCGAATCTCCATGCCGAGCCCGCGTGTGACTGAAACTTCGTATTCGAAGTTTTTTAGCACTCCATTCGCGCTGACGCCCCAGTCCGCTTTGATCCCAAGGTTGGGGCCCAGTTGGTAATCCCGGAGTGTGCCGTTCGAATCGAAGATCCACTCTAGGCCATAAGGCATCTCGAGATGACCGGCTTTGATGTTTAGCCAGCCGTCAGTGAGCGCTGTGTAGTTGAAGGTCAGGATCCGCCATGTCCAGTCCCAGTCGTCGGGGCCCTCAACAAAGCCTGGACGCGTGTTCGCGTTGTCAAAGCGAAGTAGGTAACCCTGCGCGGTTACTGTTCCGATGTCGCGGGAAGCGGATGAGACGACATGGTGGAAGTCAAAGCCAATGGCGCCGAGTCCCATGGGCTTGCCAGTTACAGATGGCAGTGTGCCACGGTAAGACAAATCCATTGCGAAGCGGGTGTTGCCGCCTATCCAATCAGCTACGGGATTCTGTGACCACTGCGTCGACGCGCCTTGTGTTAAGCCTGGCGTCGCGAAGGAAGCTGCGGCGGCTATTGGAAGAGCGCAGTGCGTGATCTTAGAGATCCACGATGTCATGATGTCTATTGATCGGCGAAAGACGCGCCTGAACTCAAGAACCCTGGTGAGATTGGTGGTCGCCTAAGAGCCACGAATCCGCCGTGCGGTCGGTCTTATCGGTCTTACCGATGTCTCATCCACTGGGGTTGGTACGTAGAGATTATCGCAAGCAGGTGGTGCCTATTGCTAAGTCCCGGTCGCATTGGCGATCTATGCAAATTCAGTGCGCCAATGACGCGTCACCTTGACTGGCGCGACTGAGGGGCTGCTTGCGCAGTCATCCACCGTGTTGCAGCAATGCAGGTGAGGGGCGCGAGATCGTTGGGCGCTAAGTGCTCTGGCGCTTGGCCCGTTGCTGTCGTTGCGCGTGCCTTGGCGGGTGGGCCAAGGCGGGTCGAGCCAAGGCGGGTCGAGCCTCGATGGTGCCGGCCAGTTGTTGCAGCCATGATGGCTGCCGAGACCCCTAGCCTGTTGCGGCTAGGGGTTGCCGACGCGCCAGTCGACGCCGTTACTGACGATGACTTCTAGTGCATTTTGTCCAGGCGCAAAGCGGTAGGCCTGGGTGTAGAAATGCAGGCCAAGCAGAAGTGTGTCGTTGGGGGTCGTGACACCAAACTGCAGCATCGTGCCGCGGTAACGCAAGGCACAGTGCCGGTCGGTGATGCACGATGACTGCATGCGTTGGATGTTGGGTGGGGCAGATGGCTGGGTCGATGAGCCGCGTATTCAGCTTCTCGCATCCGATCTTGATGCATCGTGCGGTGTGTGCCGGCTAGAACGAGTGCGTGAGATCTTGGCCATGAAAGCTCATTCTCGGTTTCTTTACTGGTCAAGTTGGCGAAGCCGTCCCTGGTAAGATTGGTGTTGTCTATATCACTTCTGCTGTCATGAACCGTTATCATGCGGCTTCCGTGATTACCCTTTTTAGTGAATAAGGATTCTGACCGTGAAGCTCACCAGTACTAGCCTTCAGCATGACGCACCCATTCCTGCTCGCTATGCGTTTGGCCGCCCAGACCCAGAGACTCGTATCGCCTTAGCTGACAATTGCAGCCCGCAATTGTGCTGGAGTGACGTGCCTGCGGAGGCGCGTAGCTTTGCGTTGCTGTGTGTCGACCCTGATGTGCCGACTGTTGGGGATGACGTGAATCAAGAAGGGCGCACCGTCCCGGTTGATCTGCCGCGCGCCGAGTTCGTGCATTGGGTCTTAGTCGATATGCCCGCTTCGTGTTTAGAGCTAGAAGAAGGCTCTTGTGGTGCCGGTATTGTTGCTCGTGGCAAGCAGGAGCCGAGAGGTCCAGCGGGTTCTCGTCAGGGTGTTAACGATTACACTGGATGGTTCA
>Ga0315331_10004518_pt1 | contig 10484 bp, 22 predicted proteins | sample M160m34915metaG_FD_203456 | JGI IMG/M metagenome (GOLD analysis project Ga0315331, IMG submission 203456) | Ammonia-oxidizing marine archaeal communities from Monterey Bay, California, United States - M1 60m 34915 | ecosystem: Environmental > Aquatic > Marine > Intertidal zone | place: USA... | reverse complement strand
GGTCGGTGCCTTCACTACCAGTAAATTCAATTATCATCTCAATCTCCACAAAAACACGATATTGTTTCATCTCCAGCTAAATCGAGCTGGCCTTGTTCTCTGGCTATGATTTTCATTTGCCCGTAAGTCGGTCTGTCATTTCGCCATTTCGCCCCAGATTGCTTGGTCGCTGGACACTCGCGCTCCATCCTTGCCCACCAATCGGCGCGGCTTGGATTCTCAAGAATTAGCGACTCAATGAGGTTAGCGCCTTTGAGGTAGCAGAGATCACAGTTACCGTGAGGCGTGACGCCGTTGACGTTAGGTAACCCCAGATCAAACGGTTGCTCTGCCCAAAATTGGCTAACTGTCTCTTTGGTGACGCCCGCCGCCACCAGCGGCCTGCGGTGTGGCTCTATCTTTGCGGCTCGACGTTGCTCATCAGCCCTAATTCCGACAATCGCCATGTTCTCGCCGTGTGTCCGCTTTTCAACGTGGCCTATAGACCAGAGATAGTTTGCAATCGTGCGAATCTTTAGCTCAATAGTGCAGAAACGCGCGACAGGATTGGGCAGATACTTTTTGGCGTGAATCAATGCCTCAAACGGCTCGCCATCCCTAGCGGCAGTGTCAAAATCTACCACCTTGAACCGATCTTTAGTTTTCTCTGCCCACTGGTATTCCAGCCAAACAATCGGAACGTCCCAGCGCTTGCCGCAATCCCTAACAAATTCCAATGTTTCCCCCGCCTCTTTGCCCGTGTTGGCAAACGTCACAATGCAGTCATCGGGCAAGCCAGCGTTTGCCTCAATGAAACGCCATAGCATATAGGCGCTGGTTCTACCCCCGCTAAAGCTGATGCAGGATGGTTCTGTCAGATTAAAAGGATTCATCTTTTGGCCCCGCATAGCGGATTATCTCAAGAGGCGGCTCTTGGACATCCTTGAGCAGCGTGGTGCTGAGACCCATCATTATTGCTACGTCTTGCTTCATTCTCTGGGCCATAGACTCTGCGGCCTTTATTGCCAGTTGTGCATCATTCTTCATAACTCATCCTTCAATGTTTGCGGGAACGGGGCATAAATCCCTTTATGCTCTGAGAGCCACCGCACAAGCACCTCAGCGGCTTCGCTTAGCTCCCTACCCGTTAGCCTTGTGGTTGAGGTTTTTTGATACATGGCCTTTATGATGGGCTTGTACAGCATCTCTTTCACCAGCCCTTCAGTAAACGGTATCTCAACCTGATCGTTGAAAGGGTGCTTGTTGGAATATCCAGCGTCGTTCAGTTGTTCTGCCATCTGCCTGAACCATAGGTGCATGGCGTTGTTCTGCTGCTCAGTCCTGCCTGCTGGCTTGATGGAGTACAGGTGGTGACTTCCCTGCTCAAATTGATCTTTGACAAACCTTACAAAGAACTCCAGCTTTTCCTTGCGATCGACTATCCACCTGTGACCGTCCATCTTAGCCCCTCGCCAAGACAAAGCTTTCTGGAAGATCGCTTATGTCAAAGGCCGCAAAAGAGCTTGATCCATCATGGTTTAACTTTTGTTGTCCAGGCATCTTTCCCTTATTGCGTACAAGCTCACGACTAAACCAAGACCTGAAAACTTTTAAGTCGCATAAAGACCAAGAAAATAAACCGGACTCTTGCGCGTCTGAAAAACCGTAAAAGAAGTAATCTCCCCAGCCCTCTATAATTTTGCCTAGCTCTGTTTGTGCGCCGCTAGGGCGTGCCGTGCGAATGGTGAACTCGCTAGGATAAGCCCCTGAAAATTTGAACTTGCGAACTCTACACCCGATCCGGATTGCATCAAGCCTCAAAACCATTAGGTCGGTATTCCTCTCGGCGTCCTCTTCATAGGGCGGCTCAGTAATCAGATGGGTGCCAATTATCCCTTTAATTTCGGGCAAAAACCTGTCAGACCAACGCTTATCGTTTTCCCAATTACTCATCAGCGGCCTCTTTCCCCCAAACGTCAAACCCTTCTATCTTGCGGCGGTTGAAAATATCTATTCTTCTACCACCAGTAACGCGCCTTACAACATCGTAAAACTCTTCTGGCTTTTCGCTATGACCCCCTCTGGGAGCCTCAAAGCAGGTCGAAAATGCCTTGGTATCAAGAAACTTTGGCGACCCTTTGCGGCAATACAAAGCAAATTCGCAGTTGTACTGGGGCAGGCCGATTGGCTGAAAGCCCCCCGGCTTGTGCCAAACAAAGGTGCAGACATATTTAAACCCCCAGCCCTCACTTAGTCGCAAAGCCATCGGCAGAAACTTATGGGTAGTCCATAGCCACATATGGCAGTCATCAGCGGAAGGCATTTTCATGTCTGCCATCTCCGTCTCTGACATGGTTGGATAATCAAACGCCACCTGATTCTGACGCTCATCCCGATCAATCTTCTGCATAGGCCAAGGAGGGTCAATCACAATGACATCGTAGACGCCTTCTAGCGCTTTCTGCTCGCGGGCCTCAACTGACTCAAGGCTGGCAACGACCTCGGCGCGTTTGATTTCTCGAACTGCGTCAGCCATTTTGATTTCGCCCTGCTCTACTTTGTCGGCCAAATCGGGTCGCTCCTTAATTACCAATGCCGCACCTCGCAGCTTGCGTTCTGGCAACTTACTGTTTTCTGCCATTTCCTTGCGGGTATCGCGCTTAGGCTTCTTGTCAGGTTCATGGTCGGACACGTTGTCCGAGTTTGACCGCTGAAGATTTCGTGCTGTGGCCGCAGCACTTTTGACTTTCTGGCTTTCAAGCTGACGCAACCGTTCCGCGTTGATCGCCCTTTGGTCATCAGTCAGGTTTCGCCGAGCCAATTGGTTGCGGCGAATCCAGATAAGGGCGTCCACCTTGCTGTCGAATTCCTTTTCTACCACCTCAAACGGCATGGAAAGGCGGGTGCAAATTTCGTATCGGTTGTGACCATCTATGACCGTCCCAGACCACACAGTAAGGGGGTCTCGGCAACCGTCCTGCTGAATACTGGCCTCTAGCTCTGCCCGCTCATCTAGCCGCAAAGGCGGTATCAAGTCGCGGAAATCATTGTCTATTGTTAAGTTTTTCGTCATGCGCCATTCTCCATAATCTGCCTACCAATCAACTCTGGTATCTGCGGTACTACAGCATTCCCTAAGCATCTAAGTCTGTGTGTCCTAGCGGGAACCCCATGATTTTCAGGCCAAATAAAAAGTTCAATAAAATCAAGAATATGCCCACTTGGCCCACTTGGCCCTTGTTCTGGGGGGCCGCCCCCTAAAACAGGGGCAGAGTGGGCAATGTGGGCAAACCGATGATTTTCCTCACTTTTTTTTCTCACCAGTTTTCACCCCGCCATCGGTAATTTTTGGCATTGTTCGTGGGGTTTCTGCGAAGCTTCAACATATTGTTTTTCAGTAGATCCATGCAGTTCCGCAAAGTCTTTTTAGTGCATTCGTTGGGGTTAAGGTCTTCATCAGCCAGCATCCTGAATAATTCTGCCTGACTATACTCGGCACCGCCCTTCATCGCAGACTCTAAAAACAACACTTCATCTTCATACTTGGAAAAAGCCTTTCCGATGTTAATCTGCGACTGCTGCTTTTTCTTCAGATCACCGATGTCATCATCATCCATAAATTCAACGGAATCTACGGACTCTTCATAGCCCACGGCGTCGCTGGTCTGCCTGTATCGGAAGCCGCCAGAAAAGGAAATCTGCTTACGATCCTTTTCATTTATGACGAGAAGCTCTTGGTGGTCTGAGAATTTGTCGTTGAGCGGGTCAAGGCCAAACATATTGTCAACGTCAGCTTTAAGGTCGCCCACGCCCTCATAGATTAATCGGCCATCGAGCGATCGATGCTTGTTACAGTGGCCCAGAAGAATGACGGTTCCGCCAGCTTGGGCGAACTGCCTAAATACATGGAGGATGTTCCGCATATCGCCCTTGTTTAGAACTGGGGCAAACTTCTTAAGGGTGTCACAAATAACTATTTTGCCGTTGGCGTGACCCTCAAGGCGTATCATGTTCAGTAAACCCAAGGCATCTTGGGTAGTTCGCAATCCAGGATCGTTGCTGGTAGCCAGAGTGATCATTGACATCCCGTGCTTCTGGCCCATCTTTGCCTTCTGCACTACACCTCTGGCCCCGTCATCTTCGTTAAAGTAGATGACATCCGAACCTTTAATTAAATTATTGCGAATAGATTGAAACAGGCTACCCAAAGCCCAGACCGTCTTACCGGCCCCTGAAGGCGCGTAGACCAACGTTACAGTTCCAGTGGTAATCATGCCCGTGATTACTTCACGTTCGTTAGCGAGCCGCTCCTCAAGCTCTGCGATGCGGTGATTGGTTGACGCGGCGTAAAGCCTTGCCAGCGACGACATCATTGGTTGTGCATGACCGTTTGTGCCGCCTGCGTATCGCTCATAATCCGTATAATCTGACTGATACCCTTTGGTCGACCGGATCTCTTCTATCTTATCCATCAAGTCGTCGTCACGAGACACGGTAGGCATCCTCCTCAACGACTCTGTATCGCCATGCTGAATGATTGTGTAACACTTTTACAAACTCCTGAAGCTTTCTGGCATCCATGCCCCTAGGATTTTCGCCGCGCCGGAAAGCGCCGTGAAATACCAAGCACCAATGCATCATGTAATCAAGGTCGTCGGCCGAAAAATCCCTGACCCAGCGAGTGGATGCCTCAGTCCAAAGACCTTGGCCCCGTAACGCATCAAGCACTTCGTCTTGGCTGCACCCGCTGAAGCAGTGAACAAGGATCTTGTCTTCAGCCTCAGTGATTGAAAGGCTGGGGGTTCGATCGTCATGCGCTGGGCAGCAAGCAACGTACCTAAGTCGGCCGACCTGCTTGAACTTTGGTAAGTTGGATAGTTTATTTAACACACTGGCGGGGCTTTCACGCTCAACTTCCTTTCGCACCTCGCCAAATGGGCTGAAGCCCAGCGCCCCCTTTTCGTTTTCTGCCACTACCTACCCCTTGCATGTCGGCGGAACCCCCAACTCTGAATCAGTGACTTAAGAATGTCAATAAACCTCTCACATTTTTTAATGTATGGCGTATACCTGCAACTGTTATAAGGTGTTGCACGGTTATAACTAAACGTGTAACATGATCATTGGTCAACAAAGGAGGGAGAAGAATGGCCGACAATAACGAAGGTGGGTTGATTTCAGCGTTACTTGAAGTTCAGGGCGAGTTGTCACACGCCAAGGCATCAGCAACCAACCCCCATTTCAAGAGCGTTTACGTTCCATTTGAAGCGTTGTGGGATTACGCAAAAGAACATCTCAATAGAAGGGGCATTTTGATACAGCAGATCAGCCATGAGTCTGAGGTTGGGGCTTGCATCGAAACAGTCCTGCATGGATTCGGCGAATCACTCAGCACCGGCAAGATGGTTGTCAGAGCAGATAAGCCAACCGCGCAGAGCTTCGGCAGCGCAGTGACATACGCCAAGCGATACAGCTTATCGATGGCCCTCGGCATTGGCGCTGACAAGGATGATGACGCCAACAAAGCTGAGTCAGGATCCAAGCGATCATGGTAGAAACTTACGAAGAGTTCATTGTTTACATGGATCATGTGCGCGAGAACTTTGATTTTATTTGCGATGTGAAAAGCGCAACTGCCAATGAAGAATGGGATCTTCTCAGAGCCATCGTTGAGGATGCGCCAAACAATGTGAAAGAAGCACTGAATTTAGCGCCGTCGAAGGGCGGTATATTTACTACCCACGAAAATCGGGTTATGAAAATCAATCCAAACAGGAATATACAATGAGCGAAGAAAAAGATTTTGTAGATGGCATGATTGTAAAAAGACCTCATGAGAATGCCCCAGATTTCATCAAAGCCAACATCTCTATAAAGCTTGATGAATTTAAAGGCTGGATCGGCCAGTTCGTTAAGAACAATCCTGGCGATGAGTGGATCAACATCGACATCAAGGAGTCTCAGAAAGGCAAGCTTTACGCCGAGCGCAACACTTATAAGCCCGAGCAGAAGCAACCCGCTGCTGACCCCAAGCCAGAACTCATCAAGGATGACGACATCCCTTGGTAACGCTAACCGCTGCTGGCTTTGCGCTCGCGGCTGGCGGCCCTTGCCCCAGATTTCTGGGGCTTTTTTTAAGGAGAAACCATGTCAGACGATTACCTGTACTACCGTGACCTGTTCAACATCTTTAAGGTTTACACCACCCCCAAGCTCAAGCGCGTTTTAGATGCCAACGGCATCCCTTACCGCCAAGATGGTAAGGGCAAGCCCTTCTGCTCGCGATCGGCAATCGAGGGCGAGTCGGCCGCTGATACTGTCAGCGCAGCAGAGGCTATGGATAACATAGACAAGCTGATCAGCGACTTTCCCACCAGTGTAACGGCTCAAGAGTGAGCAATGATCGGGGCAGCTGGAAGGATGACGTACCTGAGTTTCTTCTGCCCCTGATTTTTGGGTTCATTATATCCCTAGTAATTCTATCCACGGCAGATGACGGGGTAATATTGGGGGGGATGTTTTTCCCTGACGGGGATTAATCTTGGCGGTGCGGCGATTCTGTCCATCGGGACGCCGCCAACCGACCATTTGGCCCAGGAGCAAGGGCTTGGACAAAACAAGACGGCGATTTAGCCCACTGGGACGCCGCCAACCAGCCAACAGGCGAGGGGTTCGCCTAGAGCTTTGTAGAGTTTATATCACCTTTCCCTTGATTAACAATCACCGTGGTCGCTCCAGTGATAATCGGCATTCGATGCATCATCATCAATCAGATCCATGATGTAATCAAAGTTCATCATGCCCGTGACATCGATTGGCCCCTCCACGCCTGCTATGCGCGTTGTCACCTTTATAAGCTCATTCGTCTGGGGTTCCGAGTCACCGTCACCCGCGTTGATTCTGTAATGGATTTGAACATCGCAAGTCATCCACTCACAATCAAGCTCAGCGTCCATAACATGAACGAGATTGTACAAACTAGCAACACCCATGACTAAACCTCCTCCTTCTTAACTTTGTCGTACAGCATTTCTAGGTGAACCAGCGCCACATCAAGGCCAATCTCCTTGCCGCGCAAGTACCCCTCCATCGAGCGATCGTCTTGAGACATCGCCTGCTGCAGCCTCAGCAGTGCGTCCATGTGCAGTTCTTTTACACGACGCAACGACCAATCCACCTCGCTAAGCATATCGAACTTGCTCATTGCTTCACCCCCTGCAGTCGATCAGCAATCATGCCGGTATCGCGTAGCGCCATCGCCACATCATCAGATGGGCCGCGCACCTTGCGTAGCCAATCCTGGGCGGCTTCGAGGTTTGCGATCGCCTCCGCGATGCGGAATCGGTTTACCTTTTCCATATCTTCCGGCGATATGGGTGCGCGGATAACGCGCCTCTCAATATCTGGAAACAGGCTGCGCGACGTAGCACGGATCATGTCAGGATATATATCGTTATCGCTTCGCGTAATGTCCCGCGCATGGCATAGCAGCGCCTCGCACTCCGACTCTGTGAGCTCTGGGCATACCTTGCCCACGTAATAAACGTCTAAATCTTGCATTGTTTTGCCCTCTTTTGTTGTTAGTGCCGACAAAATGCCGACACTTTGCAAAGTTTATCAATGTTTAATGATTGGATCAACACTCACCAAGCAAAACCGGCAGATTCTACCGCTTCGCGGAACTCAGCCAACAGACCGCCAAGCCTCGCGGTAAGTGCTTCCTTGCTCTGCAACTGCTCAAGCGTTGCTTCAGGCCAGTTCGCCGCGCGCCTGGCCGCCTCAAGGTCTGGGGTCTTTCCCTCGCCAACCCTGCAGCGTGCAATATACGTGATGTCACCGTCATTTTTTGGGCGGCCTAGGGCTTTTACGTCACCCATTCCCGAGACGCTATGCGTGTTTCCAAGCCCGTCAACAACTTTCGGCTCCCATAAATGCAGGCCATCGCGGGTGGTTATCTTGCGGATTTCCCCCACGCGCAGCCCCCAATGGTCACGGTCGCTCGCCAAGTATGTAGTGTTTGACAGATAATGCATCGGGCCGTCAGTAGATGTCAGATGCCAGCGAATCAGGTGCGCGAGTTCTGGAAAGTGCTCGCGAATCTCATCATGCAGGCACCCGCCCATGTCGATTATGTCGAACCCACGACGGCCGCGTATGTCTGCCGTAATCGAAAACGTGTTGTGGCCGTTTCCGCATTCGTCGTCAAATCGAAGTTGCACTGTCATCTTGCAGGGTACGCCGTCCAGATTGATGCGTTTCGTAAAATGTTGCTTTTGGTCGTTCGTTAGTGTGCTCATAGTGTTTCCCCTTTTGGTTGGTTTTGAGTGTTAGCAGTCTCGGCGGGATAGTATTTGTTTGATATTTGGCAAGGATAACTTGTGTCGTCATCCCATGGGTTGCATTCATCGCAGTATCCGTCGTCATCAATGAAGCCGGACTCGCAGCGAATGCCACACTGTACGCACTGGCGGCGCTCTTCGTCTATTGGCGTGGCCGCAAAAAACCAGCCATTGACGCGGATGACCTCTTGCTCGGCATGATTGAACGCCTCAAAAGTGTCTTCCAGATCGGTATCGGGCGCCACTGAAACGTCTAGTTCATGCCCCTCCATTGATGAAAGGAAATACTGTTTCCACCCCATGCGGGTGCAGTCGTTGTCGCAGGTTGGTCGGTTCATTGTGTGACCCTCGCCTTGATAATGTGCTCCGCTGTGTTTTCTACGCTATGGCTTTGGCCCACAAAACCACCACCAAATTCACGCCCACGGTAAACGCTAAAGCCGATAGAGTTGGCGGTCTGCTTTGCGGTGTCATAATCTGACCCAAACGCCAGCCAATGGATTACGTAGCGCGGGTTACCATTTACGTCATTTTTGACGCGGTAAAAATTGTGGCCGAGTAGTAGGCGCGTTCTGTTGTCTAGATGTGCTTTTTGCATGGTGCTCTCCCTCTTTGTTGATTTGCCACTATTGGCACCCAGAAAGCCCCAGCGGCCTAACCGGTCTGGGGCTGTGGGTTTGGGTGGGTTTAGGCGTATCGGCTGTTAAACTCCACTACGCGCTTGGCTTGTGCGAGCATATCGGCCTTATCCTGAGCTAGGCACATAGAAGCAAACGGGTGCTTTTTGTCATGCTTCACCAATGCCATTGCGTTTTTGTCTGATCTGTCTGCCGCGTATTTAGCCAGTAACTTATCCATGGTTTAGCCCTCTCTGTTGTCCGATGCGGTATTGCATCTGATATGGGTATATTAAAGAAACATTTGCAAACTTTGAAAGAATTGTTTGTCATATGCAGTGCAGGTGTTTAGATGATTTGGTTATTGCCATTGGTCGGCCAATAGGTAGGCAATCCAACCGATTAAGAGTGTCGCCGGTAGTATCAGTGCGATCATTGTTTTCGCCTGTTTGGTTTTGGGTTCGGGTATTAAACGATTGGGCAGGCAGATCATTACAATGCCGATCGGGTTGCGGGTTGGTTGGTGTTGTTGGCTTGGGTATTGGTTGGGGGTATTGGGTACCTGCTCGCCTCACACTCTCGCCGGTTCAGTTCCGGCCGGATATGTTGGTTAGTGCCATTGGGGTGGGCCTTGATTGGCCCCCCGGCCCCCCGCGCGCGATTGGCGGTTGGCGTGGTTCCCACCCAGATACAAAAAACGGTAAAACTGAAAAGGCTAAAACCCTTTTATAACAACCTTCCGGATGCATATTCCATTTTGTTCTAAGTACCACTGTTGCGGTTATGTGGTATTAGTATAGGATAGGGGGGGTAAGGCGGGCTTAATAAGCTTATTTAAAATAAACGAAATAACGAGGGGGCTTTATGCCGGTACGAAGATCGGGAAGGACAGTACGGGGAAAGGGGGCAAGAACAGGAACGCGTGGCCGCAGGTCTGCATATAGCCCAAATCCACCCACACCGCCACCCAAAGCACCACCAAAGATGCCACCCAAAGCAGTGCCTAAACCCAGGAGAAAGAAATGAACGAGAAAACAGATCCCAGAGATAGTGTTGAATATCGCTCTATTGATTACTATTCAATGTGCGAGAAGTCTAAGAAGCAGGTTAAGTCTATGCAGGATGCGGGTTATTCTACCATGCATGATGCTAAGGCTACGCCAGAAGAGACTGAATCCAAGGGTATGGGTGGATATTCCATCATTATGATGGGTCAGTAGTGTGTATATTTCGCCGTGGCAGGATGAAGATGTAAGGATTGCATTGCAAGCTGCGACTAAAATGGCGGAACGCTTGGGCGAAGATGTAGCGATCATGGGTGATTTGTCGGTTAGGCTTTTAAAGGATACGAATAAAACACCGCTTGAGATAGTTCGCTGCCCAGCCGCCCTAAAAAAATGACACTTATGACACTTATGACACCAACAAAATGCCTGTTGAAGACATTGATATCCACGACCAAATAGAAAGGCTGACCAACAGCCTTTTTTTGCTTTCGGATAGCTTATCTGCTATTGAGGAATCTTTAACCGAGCTTATTGAGTTAGCA
>Ga0315331_10004515_pt1 | contig 10488 bp, 5 predicted proteins | sample M160m34915metaG_FD_203456 | JGI IMG/M metagenome (GOLD analysis project Ga0315331, IMG submission 203456) | Ammonia-oxidizing marine archaeal communities from Monterey Bay, California, United States - M1 60m 34915 | ecosystem: Environmental > Aquatic > Marine > Intertidal zone | place: USA... | reverse complement strand
GGCAGGGCGAACTTTCGGCCGGGATCGATCAGCGCCTGCAGTTCAGCAATGCCCAGGGCACGACGGAAAAAATGCACTTCATCAATCTCCCCCTTGAACTGCTGAGCGTCCTGAATTCGACCGATGTGCAAGTTGACTGCGGGGTTGTCCAGGTTAGTCGGAGCAACTGTTCCGGCAGCAACTTTGTAGCCGTTGACAAATAAGTCAGTCTGTTCTGATCCGCGTCGGACGACAGCCGCTACGTGCTGCCACCTGTTCTTGCTGATGATTCCTGGCCGAGACATCACGGTGCCGTTGTGCTGGTTGGCTGCTTTGTATGTCTCAACCCGCAACACGCCCTGGTCGTTAGGCATGTCGAACACGAATCCCTGCTGGCCGTAACGGCCCAGGCAGACGATGCCGGCTTGCCGCAGTTCGGTCGGCCGGATCCACGCAGCGATTGTAAAGTCACCCTTGCCAACGTTCATTGATTCGTCACGGGGAATTACGACGGAATCTCCATCTCCATCCAGAGAAATTGCCTGACCGAACGGGGACTTTACAAACTTTGCATTGCCGGCAAGATGACCTTCTCGCTTTATGCTTTCCGGTCGTGAATTCGTGTCGCCATTAAGTGACCAGGCTCCGGCAAGTTTTTCTGACAGTTTCGAAGCATCGGAAGGGGTGGATTTCCCATGAGACGCTTCGAGATAAACGTCAATCTGATAAATTCCGGCTGCTTTAACATTCAGAGTATGCGTGAGATCGAGGTTGCTGACTGTCAATGATTCGTCAGCCGATTGATTGGCAGGATTTACTCCTGAATCAAGCAGCAGTCCGTCGTCATATTTTGCGGCTTTAACCGTTACGCGAAATTTTCCGTGGTCCGGTAATTCCCGCAGCGATATTTTGAAGTTGGCCTGAGGTCCATATGTGCTCTCAATCTGAAAAAGTTCGGCACTGGGTACCGATGGTCTCAGCAGTAATCCCTCGGGAACGGTTTGGTACGCGAGTCCCTTGGGATATCCATCCTTTCCACGCACGCAGGCAAAAACGGAGTGATAAATGCTGTCGTAGTCTCTCCAGCCGCGAACGGTCGAGTTTCCCTGGTAGCCCTCGTTGAATCGGTATTGCGTTTGCATAATGAATGGATCGAAGTCGAATGGTTTATCAGCCATAAGCTGAGTGACCATGAAATCCGGATTTGCCAACAGACGATTATTCGCGCCCAGGATCAGTTGCTCGGGAAACGGCTTCGGATTGATGCCTGCTCCCAGAACCATTCGAAAGTTCTGAATTGATGGTTTTGCGTCAACATCAACAATGCAGCGGTCCAATGCCTTCTCAGCGACGTCGAAGTAGGCCTCGATTAAGAGCGGCGACAACTCCATCGTTTGTTTGTTGTTGAGGAACCCATCCTTCGACACTCCATCGGCAGGCAGAACATCAGTAAGGTTGTCTTCAAGCCCCAGCAGGTCGCGAATCGTATTCCTGTATTGTGCCACGGTCAGGCGGCGGACAGAACCATTCTTCTCGGCATTTCGGGATCTCGCTGTGACCAGCGTCTGCTGAATCCAGTCAACAAGCAATTGACGTTCTATAGCCGTTGGCTGAGGCTCGTCTTCCGGCGGCATCGCCTCGTCTTCAACCTGCTTCAGGATGTCTTTCCACAGAAACAGATGCCGATCTTCACGCGAACCATCCAACTGATCCAGGCGGACTCCCGCCTCCATTTTTTCTTCAGTGTGACAACGCACACAGAATTGCTGCAACAGAGGTTGAGCATGTTGGCTGAAGTTCGTTTGCCGGCCCGTGGAAGTCCTGTCGCCAGAACTGGCAGTCGCGGATGGTTCCTGTGCCAGGGACTGCGAAACGATTGCTGAAAGTATCGCGGATACCCGCAGCATCACGAATGAGAACGAAAGCTGGTACATCATGATCGCCTGATTGTAACGACCAATCCCGACCGTTGCGCGGCCGGTCCCGCATGCGCCGATTTCGCAACCACTAATTTGTGCAGTGAGCTCCGGTTTCGGTAGATTCCTGTTCGCAGCAGCCCGTGGCACACGGAACGGCTTTCCATTCACAAACGCACTTTGTGCCGCATTCGTATTCAACTTTCTTGTATGTGTTCACGTGACGAATTCGACAGGTCGTCAGCCTGGAACACAGTTTTTGCAGCAGTCCGCTGTTGCAACAGTCGTCATCGCAACAGCCGTCAGCGGCCACTCCACGGAAACACCGGCTCAGTCGGCAGCAGGGCAATGTGATCGGAGGAATACAGACAGCCTTGCACTGTGTCTGGTAGCAGTGCCGTTTGATTTTTTCCGTCTTGTATTCCGGCTGGCAGCACAGACGACAGGATTCCGCACAGTCAGACGACATGTACGCACCGCATTCGGCGAACGCAGGACAGTTGATATACATCAAGGCCACGAACAGCGTGCCGGTTCTGAACAATGACATGAAATAACTCCTGCTTTCAATTCCGCAGTCCATTTGAGAAGCCGACGGCAATGTCGTTCAGCCGGTTCCGCATCCACACTGAATTGCACAACTCAAATCGCGTGGAAAGAACACTAACGCTGTTCTCGCCCGTATTATGCGATTAATCGGTACATCACGCGGTACGAATTGCGGGCTTCACACCGGGAGAATCAAACCTTAACACTGCCAGGCCGCTCGTAACGGCTGTTCAGGGAATGTGAGTCATTATCGTTCCGGCAATGATACGGTTCCTTGCGGTTACGTTGACTTTAAGCACGCTGGGGCTGATGCCGTCTGTGGAACCGAAGTAATTCACTAAAGTTGCGACCAGCGACAGAATCGACGCCGTGCGGTCCCTCGGAACGCGTCACCTGGTTTGCCCGCAGGAAGGATACATGCCCTCCGCAATTCTATGGAGTCGTGACCGACAGTCCTGGCCGGAATCCGTACTGACTCTTTACCGGTCCCTGTACTTCAGCTTCCATCCGGGTTCTGTCACCGGTGACGCAGACGACGGCCTGACCAGTTCGTCGTACAACTCCGGACGTCGAGCTCTCAGGTAACGCTGCCCACTGCTGTGTTTCACCGCTTCATCCGTGCACAGGCCAACGACGACTTCATCCCCCAGTCGGTTGCATTCCACAACAATCTCTCCGAACGGGTCAAGAATCATTGAGTTGCCGTTGCGTACCTGTCCGTCATCAAGGCCGATCGGATTCGTGAACACACCGTAGACACCGTTCTCGTACAGACGTGTCGGCAACCAGCGCATCAACCAGCCACGTCCCTTTGGCCCCCAAAGTTCCTGCCGCAGCCTCGCGGGATCGCGTTCGCGATTGTGCCACAGCGCAGGATCGACAAGTCCGCGACCGGGCATGACGGACGGCAGGCACCCGGTGACGTGTGGCATGAAAAGGATTTCGGCCCCTTTGAGAACAGTAACGCGAACGTTTTCCGCAAGATTGTTGTCATAACAAATCAGTATTCCGCAACGACACCCCATGAGATCGAACACCACAAATTCGCTGCCTGACGACAGAAAGGGATTCACGAAGGCGTGCAGTTTACTGAATCGGGCAACCAGTCGATCACCGTCGACGCAGACGTAGGTGTTGAAGATGTCAGTTCCCCGCAGCTCAAACAAGCCTGCCAGGATCGGGACACCGCATTCCTGGGAAATCTTCATCAGTTCACGCACACTGGGCCCGTCCGGCACCGGTTCGGCAAGATCTCGCAGTTGATCCCTGCTGAATTGCTGAACGAATGTATATGCCGAGATACAGCATTCGTGAAAGCTGACGACTTCGGCTCCGCCTGCAACGGCTGTTTTCGTCAGCTCACGAATGCGGGACAGGTTGAATTCCTTATCGTCGTTTTGGTGTTCGAACTGAGCGGCTGCAATCCGGATATCCCGCATGCGTGCTGACTTTCGTATCGGTTGAGGCGCGGTTTCATATGCGGTCAAACTGTTGCCGGCTGAACTTCAGATTCATCGGGAAGCGACCCGGTAGTTACTGTTTGCGACGGCTGTCCGGCCGACAGTAACTCACTAAATCGCACAACGTCGCCGCGCACGCTCATCACGACTTCCGGCTTCAGAATCTCAGCACCGAATCTTACTCGATTAAAGACATTAGCGATGCGGTACGGCAGTACTTTGTCGTCAACCGATACAAGATACCCGTCGAAGAAATCGGCGGCGGCCGACGCGTTTTCCTGTGCTGTCCTGTGATCAGGCAGTGGTAACCCATGTCGCAAACACAGGCCTCGAAAGTTTTCATAAAACCTGACCACACTTCGCTGCTGACGTCTGTCAGGGCGTATCCAGTCCATGAACCGACGCAACGGTGAGAGAAGCCAGCTGCCGGGATTCTGACGAATGACGAGACCCACGATCAGCAGGATCACAAATGTAGCGATTCCCGTCTGCGGGCTGAACCATTTACCGGGCTGCAGGACAACTTCCTGATAGAATATGACCAGGGTGGCCCACAGCCCCTGCTCACGAATTGTGGCCAGGGCGTTCTTGCCTGAATCCAGCCACGGGCGGACCATGGCTTCCTGTCGCTGTGGACTCATTTTGTGAATCATATCGAACCAGTTATCACTGAAGGCGAGACGCAGATCTGACCACCAGTCGAATGTTCGTGCCTGAGTGACTCCTTCCCGGCGGGCAGTCGCCGGAGTGGGATCCAGTGTTTCCCACGCGTAATCCACGTAAACCTCCACCCACGTGTGAGCATGTTTTTGCTTGACTTCTGAGCGACCGGAAACGGTGTTCACTTCGCTGCCTTTGTATCCATTGACGACTCGGGCAGGTACGTCCAGGACCTGGAGCATTAGAGTACAGGCGGACGCAAAATACTCGCAGTGCCCAACTTTTCGGTTGAACAGAAAATCTTCGACCGGGTCCAGGTCCTGGTCGACGACGTCGGCAGTTAATGAATAAGTGTAGATCCCCGATGTATTGAGATAGGCGAAGACGCGTTCGACACGCTGGCGCACAGACAAGACACTGCCGTCGTCCATTGCACATAGTTCGACGGCCTGCCGGGCCAGCCTCGGTAATGAAGTTTCCAGACCACGTGTGATATAAGAGGTCTTTGCATATTCGTGTTCCTTTCGTTCCCGCGGCGTTGCTGGCAGCATGGTTTCGATGGCGTTCAGGAATTCGCCGTAGTCTCGCTGACTTTTGTCTGGGCCGTGAACTCGACGATTCGGTTCTTCCACACACCAGACTTCAAAACTTAGGGGTTCAGACCGTGATCTGTCTTCGTGAATATCGTGAATCAGAGAATACGAAAACCGTCGCTGATTGATTCTTCCCTTGCGTTCCCGAATTCGAGCATTGACCGCAGGTACGGGAGCGAATGCAAACGTGCGGATGGGGGGATCCTGCGTGATATGAACCCGAAAATCCACCTGTCCGGGCCGCGCTTCGTACTGTCGATGTTCTGAATCGCTGCCGCTGCGTCCCTGAGTACTGCCTGGCGTCCATCGGCCGCCGTTGTAGTGCCCCAGCGCGTTGCCGCGAAACAGGATTTCGTCCATTTTCATGGCCGAAGCAAACCTGTCCGGCGCGACAGCAGCGCCACTGTCCATCTTCGTAATCTGGAACTGCAGTACGCGGGCGTCCGACTGCATGATCTCGCCGATCTCTCCGAGTTCCACATTGTCGGTGAAGCCGGTCTGGTGCGTAAGTGCATTGCGGGATGGCTGCAACTGTGGCAATGTCCCCTGATTGACCCAGACGCGAGGAAAGGCAACGAATGCAACCATCGCGACGCACAACGACGAAACAAATGCGAATCCAACGATGGCTCTGAACCGCCAGCCGATCCAGCGTTCATCTGCGTCCACCTGAAGCCCGTTACGAACCAACAGCCGACTGGAAGCCCCTGTATCTGCAACCACATTAAGACTGTCTTCGACACCATCGGAAGAACGTGCCAGCCGCAGTTGAGCACGATAGAGTGAAAACACAGACAATGTCCACAGCATCAACAGCAGCATGAAGACAAGTGCCGCACCGAAAGACGGATCGGTGGTCAGCACGGAGGCCACCGAAATCTGCAGAACACTTAACGCCGTCAGCCACCAGAATTGACGGATTCCTTTTTGCAACAGCAGTATGACCCAGGTGATATAGACCAGCAGATGAGCGCCTGCCAGCAGTTTTTCCAGCAGGTCGCCTTCCCGCAATTCAATGGTCGCGGCGACGAACGCAACGATTCCCAGTGCGTTCGCCCCGAGAAGAGACAGTCGAATCAATTTTTTTCTGTCCACAAGAATGTACGCCAGGACCGCGACGACAGGCGTAAACGCGGTTGGCCAAGTGTTTTCTTCCGCATTCGCCAGAATCAGTGATGCCACCGATACACAGAACACGATGCTGCGCAGGAACGTCGTTTCAATGTTGACTGGCTTCTTCATGCGGGCTCCTCTACCGGTGGCCGCGCGGAGTTCTCTGCGATCAGAGAACGAATATCGCTGGTATTCCGGTGAGAGGAGCTTGCCAGCGTCGATCGTCGATCGTCCGTGGAATCATCGGACAGTGTCATGACGCCGGCCATTGCTGCCAGCGATGCCTCAATAATTGTCGTGTGCGATAAAAGATCAAGCCGCTCGGAATCGGATTCCCGTGAGACCCTGTCGAGTGCATCTGTGGCTTCCAAAGGGCGAGGCGTAATCAGGATGATTCGCTCATCGTATAACGCGTGCTCAGACACAACCCTGTTTAGGACGTCTTCCAGGCTTGCCTTGGCGGACGGCTGACACATCGCCAGCGCATCCAGGGCCTGTTCCCGAAAAACGCCCGGTGAACGACTCGGTACCAGACACGATTTCTTTGCGGCGATGGCCAGCAGATAATGACCACCCGATGAAGACTTCGTTTGTTCGACACAGATCGTCGTGGCCAGACTGATCGCCATTTCAATGGTTTCACCGTCCCACGCGGCGGATTTCGGAAGATCCAGAATCACCAGCGAATCTGCGTGGCGATTCTGTTGATGTTCCCGAATCATCAGCTGGCCCCGTTTGGCAGTCGACTTCCAGTGAATTGAGCGGGGATTGTCGCCCGAACGGAATTCGCGAATGCGGTGAAACTCGTCGTCAAACAAGCCCATTCTCAACTGCGCACGTTTACTGGCTTCGGACAGTTCCTTTTGCTGCCTCTGCCAGTCTGGAAGCAGCGTGCCCACTCTCGGATGCACGATCAATACTGACGTCTGCGAATCGATCTGTCCCCGTTCGCCGATGCCAAGCGGAAAACGCGAACTGACACGTATTGGACCCAGTTGATACTGACCTCGGTCTGCGAATCGCAGCTGATACCGGCCAGTCCGTGAATCGCGGGCCGGAATCCGCAGATACGTTACCGTTCCTTCTTCGTCACGACTGCCTCTGGACAGCTTGCCGCCGGAAACGCGGTCACGCACTTCGAGCATGTGCGATGCCAAAAAGCGTTTCCCGTTGCTGACTTCAATTTCAACGACAACAAATTCGCCAACCATGGCCCGGCGAGGCACGCGCCTTGTCAGGGAAACCTTTTTAAGCATGACGTAAACAATCCAACCGTTCAGAACGAACGGTCCGGCCATCATGCCAAAGACCAGCAATGGCATGTTCCGATGCCCCAGCAACGCACCCACAGCAAGTGTCAGCATGATGGCAAGGTAAACTACGCCCTCTCTTGGAATAACCACCCGCGAACGTTTTCCCGCACGTGTCAGCAACCGGCTGAGCTGTCGTCCGAACAGTACGTTGCCTGTGCCGAGCAGCAGGGTGATTACAGCAAGGATGATCAGTACCTGCTGCGAAAGAGTGCCGAACTCAGGAAACTGAATTGGCAGTACGAAGGCACCAAGGAAGCAGGCGAACGATGCCAGCAGCTGCGTCAGCGCAGTGGCGCTCAGCGAAAACGACGGACGAAACGGGTTGCCTGCAGTTGATGACATACATCAGGTTTCGGATACAGCATGGTGCCAGAAGTCAGACGCGACTAACAGCCTCGGACATAAAGTGATCCACGATACGGGAACGATGGCGGCCGGTTTTTTGTCTGTTAACTTACAATCATTCCATGTGCGATCCCTCTATCAGTCCTGTACAGAATTTGTCAGTGATCGCTGTGACACATCCTTCGACCGGCTCTGATCCGCAACGAGGACCGTTTGTCTGTGGCAGATCTTCGACTGTTCTTCCCTTACCCTTACCCTCGTCCGACAAGCGGCATCTTCGTAGCCATCACAGTGATGAACGGGACATTAGCGTCCAGTGGCAGCTGCGCCATATAGACAACAGCATCCGCAATGTGGCTTACGTCAATCGTGGGTTCGGGGGCGAGGGAGCCGTTAGCCTGGGGAACACCGGCGCTCATTCGTGAGGTCATGTCGGTGCCGGCGTTGCCGATGTCAATCTGGCCGCATGCGATATTGTACTTGCGGCCATCCAGTGAAGACGATTTGGTCAGTCCGGTAATAGCATGTTTCGTAGACGTGTACGGCGCAGAATTGGGACGTGGAGACAGCGCCGAAATTGAACCGTTGTTAATGATGCGTCCACCAGCAGGGCTCTGGTCCTTCATGTGCCGAAAGGCTGCCTGAGTACACAGAAATGCGCCCGTCAGATTTACATTTACCACCTGTTGCCAGCGTGCAAAAGAGATGTCTTCGAGCAAATCCGCCGGAGCACTGACACCGGCGTTGTTGAACAACACGTCGACTCGCCCAAAGGTCGAACTCGTGACTGCAAACAACTGCTCGACCGAGGCTGGATCTGTTACATCCGTTGGAATCACAGTCGCCGCGTCAGATGTGTCAGCCAACGAACGAGTTTCCTCAAGCGCATCCTGCCGACGCCCGGCGAGCCCGACACGAAACCCTGCTTTCAACAAAGCCAGACTCACTGCACGGCCAATCCCGCTACCCGCACCGGTTACGATTACAACTCCTGATGACTCACTCAATTTTCTTATTTCCCGTTGTACATGATGTCTGATTCTGATGATCGCGATCTAAAGTTATACACGATTCCCCACGCAGCGGCGAAGCCGCAGCCTCATTTGGTCGCGCTTGCGAATCCACCGCACCACGATCCGCAGGGGCCGTTTCGCCACAGGACGATGATGTCGCCCAGTTTGATACTCACGTCTGCGATGTGGCATTGATCACCGTAATTGGACTCCCCTGAACCTCCGCATTTCGCGTCTGACGGAATCCCCGATTCGGAAATGTGGGTTGCAAACTGTTTTGGTGACAAGACTTATGGGGAATTCTAATATCTTCGTTTTTGCGGGAACCTTGGCAACGCCTGAGCGTCTCAGTGTGGTGCTTTCTCCCGCCCCGCCGTTGCCCGCCTGCTACGAATCAATGTCAGAGCCATCTCCCGAAGAATTGCTGTCTGCCGAGTTCGATGATTTAACGTCGGCAGGTCCGACTATGCAGATGCCGCCGCAGGATTTGGAAATGTTCCAGCAGTGGCGTGATCTCGGAGATTGTCTGCGAGCTATTCCGATAGAGTCCAGTCGTCGGATCTCCGTTGTCGTGCGCAAGCGAATTGAATCGCCTCAGTCTGAATCCAGTCGTAGAGAAGGGGCTGTTTCCACAGAATCGCCGCGCCATATCCGCCGGAATGTGATCGCGATTCTGACGGCTGCAGCAGCGATTACAATCGTAACTGTGCCAGTTTCGTTTCTGGTCAGGCAGACCGATTCAATGTCGGTTCCAATGATGGCGGATGCAGGCGGCGTCCTTGCCAATGTGCCCGCGCAGGTGAACCGGCTCTTGCCGGCAAACTCACGGGAATGGGAGGTTGTGGTGGTTACGGTTTCCGAACAGAAGCTCGCTGAAGTCAGCAGCCGACTGCGGCAGTCGATTGGCGAAAACGGGCTTGAGATACAGGCATTGTCTGAGGCGAGTTCGGGTGACGACCAGACAATGGGCGTGTTGATGTCGTCTGCAGAAACTTCATGGGAACTTCTTGTTGCGTTGGATACCGGGTTTGATGACGGTGTTGAAGGAGACATTCGGACGGAGTGGAATCCGCAGCAAATCGGCGATTTTGATCGTGACGAGCTACTCGCCCGGCTGACAGAATCAATGAATACGCCCACTCAGTCAGACGTGTATTTCGGTGAAATGTTTGTGGTCGTACCTACGAACGACACTCTGGTGATGGCAGTCACTCAACTGAATGCGGATGAGCACAGGGCGGACGCAGACAACAACGCTGAAAGCACTGTTGTGTCGGCGAATACGTTGCCAGCGGCATCGCGTGCGGGCAGAACGGAATCTTTACCAGTGGCCGCAGGCAGCGAACGTGTCGGTGGTCGTCCGGTGCTGGTTTTGTTTCAGAGAAGAACTGCTTCCGGTGATTCGCAGGGCAATTACAGGAAGCGACACGGTCATTCTCTGGTCGACCACGTGTCGTTGCCTGGTTAGTTATCCTCTATCCTGAGCCCTGTCGCATTGATCGCTGATGCCAGGCTTTGTGCATTCGCCCCAAGAGTCACCTGAAGTG
>Ga0315331_10004513_pt1 | contig 10491 bp, 10 predicted proteins | sample M160m34915metaG_FD_203456 | JGI IMG/M metagenome (GOLD analysis project Ga0315331, IMG submission 203456) | Ammonia-oxidizing marine archaeal communities from Monterey Bay, California, United States - M1 60m 34915 | ecosystem: Environmental > Aquatic > Marine > Intertidal zone | place: USA... | reverse complement strand
CCGGAGGCGTGTTCCAGCGCCTCCAGAGTCACAAATTCTGGCAAAGCGCCAACTGCATCTTGGTTTCGATGGCAGGGGTCCCCACCCGTGCCACGCGACGGTTCATTCGGAAGCTCTCGGACGAATGTCGGATCCCGGTCTATGCATTCGTCGACTGCGACCCCTATGGCATCTCAAATATCTACCGCACACTCAAGGTTGGCTCGGGAAATGCCGCTCACCTCTCACAGTTCTTCTGCGTACCGCAAGCGCGTTTTCTCGGAGTCACGCCACAAGACATCCTCGACTACGAGCTACCCACTCACCCGCTCCAGGATGTCGACGTCAAACGCGCGAAGGACGCGCTCAAGAACGACCCGTTCTTCAAAACCCACACTCCCTGGCGCAAGGCGATCGAGCAACTCTTGAAGCTGGGCGTCCGAGCGGAGCAGCAGGCACTCGCAAAATGGGGACTCAACTACGTAATCGACGAATATCTCCCAAACAAGTTGCGCAACACGGGTGCCTTCTTGCCCTAGCGCGGGGGAGACTCGGCAGCGGCACCCAGCTGTCCATCAAAACGGCTAACCTGCGTCGCCTACGGAGGTCATCGTGAAGGGAATCGTCCTCGCAGGAGGCTCGGGCACGCGCCTCTATCCGATCACACGCGGCGTGAGCAAACAGCTGCTCCCCATCTACGACAAGCCAATGATCTACTACCCGCTCTCGACGCTGATGCTCGCGGGGATGCGCGAGATCCTTGTCATCACCACACCCCACGACCGACCCTACTTCGAGCGGATGCTAGGGGACGGTCGAGATCTAGGGCTCGAGCTCCAATATGCGGAGCAGGCCAAGCCAAACGGCATCGCGCAGGCGTTCCTGATCGGCGAGGACTTCATCGGGAGACAGGGCTGCGCTCTCGCGCTCGGTGACAACATCTTCTACGGCCATGGCTTCCCCGAGTCGCTCGAGCGAGCCGCCGAACGGACGGCCGGCGCGACGGTCTTCGGTTACCAGGTAGCCGACCCCGAGCGATACGGCGTCGTCGAGTTCGATGGGTCTGGCCGTGCGATCGGCATCGAGGAGAAACCGGAGGAGCCACGCTCTCACTACGCAGTGACCGGGCTGTACTTCTACGACGAGCACGTGGCAGACGTGGCGCGCTCGATCAGCCCCTCGGACCGGGGAGAGCTCGAGATCACGGACGTGAACCTCGAGTACCTGCGTCAGGGAAATCTCCAGGTCGAGCTGCTCGGCCGCGGGATCGCCTGGCTGGACACGGGGACGCACGAGTCCCTATTGCAGGCAGCCAACTTCATTCAGACGATCCAGGAGCGCCAGGGACTGAAAGTCGCGTGCCTCGAGGAGATCGCCTATCGGAAGGGCTATCTCACCGCGGATGACATCGCGCGCATCGCGCATGACATGCGCAAGAATCGCTACGGCGAATACCTGCTCAACATGATCCAAACGAAGGAATCGATGGGATGAAATTCACGCCGCTCGCGATCCCGGAGGTGTTACTCATTGAGCCCGATGTGCACCGGGACGATCGCGGGTTCTTCCTCGAGACCTTCCACCGGGTCAAGTACGAACAGGGTGGACTCGAGGCCGACTTCGTCCAGGACAACCACTCTCGATCCCAGCGGGGAACACTCCGGGGACTGCACGCCCAGATCGAGAACGCCCAAGGAAAACTGGTCCGAGCCGTCCAGGGGGAGGTCTTCGATGTCGCGGTCGACATTCGGCGAGGCTCACCTCACTTTGGGCGCTGGGTGGGTGAACGGCTCTCCGCTACGAACTTCAAGCAGCTGTGGATCCCGCCGGGCTTCGCTCATGGTTTCTGCGTGACGACGGAGACGGCGGAGTTCGAATACAAGTGTACGGATTTCTATCACCCGGAGAGCGAGATCACGATCGCCTGGGATGACCCCCACATCGGGATCGAATGGCCCATCACGTCCCCCCAGCTCTCCGCCAAGGACGCTGCCGCGCTGTCCCTGGAACAGATGAGCGCGGCGCTGCCGGCTTACGAGGGCTCCCGCTAGCCCCAGCCCCAAAAACGAAGAACGCCCCGCCGGCTCAATAGAGCCAGCGGGGCGCTTCAGAACACGCTGCCGCAGGGGGACGGCCTCGTTTAGTTCCGTCGGCGCTTTAAGCCGAGCAAGGTTGCGAGCGCTGCAACGCCAAGCGCGGCCGACGCCGGCTCCGGCACTACGGCGGCCGACACGAAGTTCGCTCCCGAGGCCCCCGCGGTCGTCGAGATCGTGTCAGTCCCCACGTTCACGAGGGAACCAACAACGTCCGGATCGTTGACGGTACCCGTCGCCGCCACGACCTGGAATGCCACCGAGCCCAACGTCCGCGACTCGGACGTCGCGAGCCCGGTGGTCGTCGTGCCCTCGTCAAAGTTCGTCACTCGGCCAAGCGTATTATCAATCGCTGTGCCGATCCCAATCGGCGACATGGAGTTCCCCATTCCAGGGAGGTTCACCGTGGCGAGCTCTTGTGCGCCGGTCGCGAAGAGCTTCCCCGTGTTGAATTCGATCGTGATGAAGACACCATTGACCGACGGCCCGGTCGCATCTCCCGTTAGCACCACGTCCGCAACGACTCGGTCGTTGACGGCGATGGTCGGGGTCCCGATCACATCACCCAAGGCGGGCCCTGTCGGGTTGGCGGGATCACGCCAGATCATCGAGATGGTCGGAAGTGCCTGAGCGGTTCCTGCCGACAGGAGCAGGCCAACCAGGGCCAGAATACGAATCTTCATAGTGAAAGGCTCTCCTACGAGTACAAAGCAAAGCTCTCGCGGGAAGCGGCACGCTCCCCCCCCAATAAACAGAAGTGTAGACACGGACTTGGGCCCACGACACCCTTTCGGCCGGGATGACGGCGAGAAACAGTGTTTCTTGTCACCGCGAGTCGATCAAATCGTAGTGAAAAGACTACTCGGCAGGGACGCATTCCGAGCAATGACCATAGAGTTCGTGCCGATGACGCAAGACCTCGAAATTGTGCCGGCGGGCCACATCCGTCTGGGCGACCTCGATTTCCGGGCACTCGAACTCGATGATCCTGCCGCAGCGGAGGCAGACGAGGTGGTCATGGTGTTCATGCTCCATCTCGTAACGCGTCACGCCGTCGTCGAAGTGACGCTCCTGCGCGATCCCAGCCTCTGCGAGCAGCTTCATCGTGCGATAAACCGTCGTGTACCCGATGTTCGGATTCTCATCCCGCACCAGCTGATACAACTCTTCGCTCGTCACATGGGTCCGGGTCTGGAGGAACGTGTCGAGGATCAGCTCCCGCTGGCGGGTGTGCTTGAGGCTGTGCTGCTCGAGGTAGCGAGCGAGCGCCTGATGCTTGGATTCTTCGACGGCCATACTGGCGATTAGAGTAGGCAAGCCCTCCCCAGAGACCAAGGCAATAGAGGCAAACATTCGCGCATCAGACGCTCTCGAGGATCTCTTCTGCCACGTCGGCGATCGACGCGTCGAAGTCCTCGGCCAGCATCGCGACCTGAGCGCGCAAGCCCTTGCTGAGGGTCAGCCCCCCGGAGGGAACACCTGCCAGGATCGCCTCGAGCGCGCCCACGACGAGCGGCTGCTCGCCCGAGTCCAGGAATAACGCCAGCAGTTCGGGGTCGTCCGGAAAACCCGCCGCGTCTCGGTACGCAGCGCAGGCCGCCGCGAACTCCGGGGTGCCGTGCGCCTCGCGCATGGCCTCGGCGAGCTGCTCGCCTTCCGCGCCCCCTTGGTCCGAAGTGAACATTGAATCGAGCTGCTTCTTGTACTCTTCGGTCGCTCGCTTCGCTTCGGCCTCGGCTCGCCGTCCTCGCGGCCGGGGCTCGTTCGAATCTCGCTTCCCCGCGCGACGTTGGTCGATTTCGCGCCAGGAGAGTCGAGGACGATCATCGTCACCAGAGATCATGGCTCCTCCGCCAGTTCGAGGCTGATGCGGTGAAGGTTACGGCGTGCTGCGCGGTTGTCGCAATCGAGCGCGATCGCCTGCTCGAACGACCGTCGAGCAGCGCTCCGGTTGCCTGCAGCCCAATAGGCCAACCCGAGGTGATTGCGCACCTCTGAGGCGCCTGGAGCGAGACGAGCAGCTTGCTCGAGATCGTTGACCGCCTGCGCCGTATCCCCTTGGTCGAGCGACATGGTGCCATCCTGATAAAGCCGAGCGGCGCGCCACGATGAGCAGGAGAGCCCAATCAGGCAGACCCAAAGGCACACCCATGCTGTGGTTCGCACCATACGTGTAGGTGTACCACGCGGGTGCAGCGGGGGCGGGGGTCAGGCCCGAGGCGACTTGAGGGAAACCTGCGCGACGACAGGGAGATGATCCGAGGCGCGGCGCGCCGCGGGGGTCTTGTGCGCCTTCACTTCGCTCACGGTCGCCCCACGCGCGTAGACGCGATCGAGCGCGAGCACGGGGCGAGGGGCAGGAAAGGACGCCGGCCACGCGCGGTTGTGATGGCGCTCCAGTGTCTCATCGAGCTCTCGGCTGGCCTTGCAGCGCCGCCATGCGTTCATGTCTCCAAGCAGCACCGCTGCTCCGCTGACAAGTTGGGGATGTTCGAGCAACGATTGCACCTGTCGATGCCGAGTCCGGTCCACCAGAGAAAGGTGAGTCGCGATGACCGAGAGACGTACGCCCGAATCGCCCGCCGCGAACTGGGCGCACAGCGCCCCGCGGCGCTCGATCCTCGAGTGCGAGATGTCGAGGACGGAGAGCCCCTCGATCGGGAATCGGGAGAGGACCGCGTTGCCGAGCTGTCCTCGGCGATGCTGGCGGGTCACTGCAAAGGCGAGATAGAAACCGAGCTCCTCAGCGAGCCCTTCTAGCGGGTCTTCGCCCTTCAGAGGGCGCAGAACCTCCTGAAGCGCCACGACGTCGGCATCGAGCTCGGAGATGACCTGCGCCGCTCCCGCGCCGCCGGGCGATCTCCGCCCGTTGAGCCCGCCCCAACGGTGCACATTGTAGGTCGCGACGCGAATCCGGCTGCCCATCTCACCCTGTGCCATCGGCACGGTGGGCGACCGAAGCAAGGACAAATGCCCAACCACGGGTGCAGGCTTCTTCCCTGCGACGCTACGACGCGCCCGCGAGATGGCCGCGAGACCGGCCTCACCTCGCTCCGCCAGACGGTCCCGGATGGCAGGCTTCGCTCGCGGCTTACTCCGCCCTTCGTCACGGCGCGGTCGGGCCGCTTTCTTGCGCAGGCGGCTGGCCATTTTTTTCCTCTTTCTCCCCATTCGAGCGCGGTGCCAGGGAGTGTACTCCACTAAAAAGGGTGCTTTTGAACACACCCCCCCCGCCCCCCCCTTACTCGGGCGGCCGCCAAACCCGGGGCAAGCCTGCGCTTTTTGCGGCGGCACAGCCAGCGACGCGCTCAGCAACTCACGATGTGCCTCCGTCCCTCTCCCCCAACGAGGCATAGAGGGCCTCGACCAGCGCGTGGGTACGCGGAGTCTGCCAGCGGTCTCCGGGACGGTTCATCAAGTAGCCGAAGGCAACTCCACTTTGCGGATCGGCGAAGCCGAGCGTGCCTCCGTAACCAAAATGTCCGTAGGCAGAGTCACTGCCGCCGACGAGGCGTGAAGGCTGGGACAGCTGAAGCCCCAGCCCGAACCGGGACGGCTTGCCCAACACGCGGTCCTGCCCCTCCGAAAAGGTCGAGGTCGCCTCTTCTCGGAGCCCGGGCCCGACGATGCCGCCGTCTTTCGGGTCGAGTCGCATGAAGACGTCGTACAGCGCCGCGACACCTCGAGCCGTACCGTGCCCGTTCGTGGACGGGATCGAAGCAGACCGCCAGGGCGCCGTATTGACGACCCCTACACCCGAGAGCCCCGACGGGTTGAAGTAGACGTCCGCGAGCAATGCGCAGGCTTCGTCGTCGTCGACGCCAAAGGAGCGCCGGGCCAGCTCTCGACGGTCCCCGGACGCCAGCGGTCGTGTTTCCATCACGCTCGCTTCGACGATCGGGGCCACCCGGCGGTGATCGCCTCGCGGGAGTCCAAACCCGAAATCTGCACCGCGCGGCCCGGCCAGGCATTCACGAAACGCCGACGCGAAATCGACGCCCAGACGGCGACAAACCGGTTCGCCGACCAGAAAGCCAAACGTGTTGACGTGATACCCGTGTGCCGTGCCAGGAACCCAATAGGGCGCCTGCCCGGCGAGCGCGTCGCACATCGTCTCCCAAGAGAACATCGCGTCAGGTGCGAGCGTCCCGCGGACACCGGGCAAGCCCCCGCGATGGGACAGCAAGGTGCGCAGCGTGACTTCACCCTTCCCCTCCGCCGCGAACGCGGGCCACAGCCCGGAGATCGGCGCGTCCAGGTCGAGTTCACCCCGCTCGACCAAACCGAGGACGAGCATCGCCGTCAGCCCCTTCCCAACGGAATAGGCGTTCACAAGCGTATCGCGCTGCCAGGGCCGGCTCTGCTCGCGGTCGTGATGTCCACCCCACAGATCGACGACCACTCGCCCATCCACCAAAACACAGACGGCTGCCCCCACTTCATCACGCGAAACGAAGTTTTCGCGAAAGGCCGCCTCGACGGCGCCAAAGGCGGCGTCGCAGTGCCCATGAATCGGCGAAACCTGCAGCTCGGTCACCCCCACAGAATAGCCGGGTGCCAAGGCGAATGCGTGACGGAGCCCACGTGACGGAGCCCGAGGGCTAAAAGGAACCGGAAACTAACGAGCTGTCCGAGCGAAGGAGGAGGTACCACCGTCGAGACCCGGCCGGGGTCGATCCCGGAGACGGTAGTCGCGGATTTTGCGCTGCAACATCTGCCGGCTGATCCCCAGCTCACGTGCCGCGCGGGTCGCGTTCCCCTCGCAGCGATCCAACGTCGCAGCGACGAAATCGCGTTCAAACTCGCGCCGAGCGCTCTGGAGCGTCGGCGGACCCTCATCCCCAAACTCCCCCGAAGCCGCGGCCTGTTCGTCCAGGCTGGCGGCGACGTGCTCAGAGAGGTGCTCGCGCGTGATCGTCCGTCCCTCTCCCGAGAGCGCGTTCGCGCGTTCGAGTTCGTTCTCGAGTTCACGCACGTTCCCCGGCCACGCGTAGGCCCGGAGTGAATTCAGCGCGGGGGCATCCACCGGCTTCACCGGCAAACCATTTCGCGCCGCGATCCGCTGAAGCAGCGATGTCGTCAGCAGAGGGATGTCTGCGCGCCGCTCCCGCAACGGCGGGACCTCGATTGGGAAGACGTTCAGGCGATAGAAGAGGTCCTCTCGGAATCGCTTCTCTCGAACTTCTCGCAGCAGATCACAGTTCGTCGCAGAGATGACGCGGACATCCACGCGACGAGTTCTCGTCTCGCCGATTCGCCGCAACTCGCCTTCCTGAAGGACACGCAGGAGTTTCGCCTGCTGATCCAGAGACATCGAATCGATCTCGTCCAAGAACAGCGTGCCACCATCGGCCGCCTCGAAGAGGCCGGGCTTGTTCTGCTGCGCCCCTGTGAAGGCTCCACGGCTAAACCCAAAGAGCTCGCTCTCGATCAAGGACGCCGGCATCGCGCCGCAGTCGAGCGCGATCCAGGGCTCTTCGCTCCGGCGCCCATGCGAATGAATGGCGCGGGCGACTACCTCCTTCCCGACGCCAGTCTCACCACGGAGTTGAACCGTGATCGTCGAGCCGACCGCGCTCTCCATCAACGAGAGGACGCGCTGCATCGCATGGCTGCTCCCGATGATCTCCGGGAAGAGGTCGGCGCGGACCCGCTCACGCCGCAAGCTCGTCACCTCGTTCGTGAGGCGCACCTCGCGCTCACGAAGCTCCCCCATGAGCGTGGCGTTCTCCACCGCGACAGCAAGCGACCCCGCGAGCGCGTCTAGGAATTCCAGGTCGGACGCGGAGAACCCACCGCCCAGCGAGTTGACCACCTCGATCACGCCGATCACACCCTCATGCGTACGCAGCGGCGCACAGAGCAGATCACGCGTGCTCGAACCGGTCAGGCGGTCGACACCCGCGTAGAAATATTCGTGGCTGCCGGCATCGTCGACATGCATCGGGGTCCCGGTGCGGACCACCTCCCCCGCGATCCCGTCGGAAACCGGGAAGCGCACGTCACCCAGCTGCGCATCGACCCCCTCAGACTGGCTGCTCGAGAGCGGGAAGTAGAGCTCGTCCCGCTGCTTGTCGACGAGCAGAAGCGAGCACCCCTCCGCGTTCAGAACCTCTCGGGACCGCTGCACGACGAAGGGCAGCAGAGTCCTGAGGTCCGTGTGAGCGTTGAAGCCACGGGAGAGTTCCAGCAAGAGAGAAAACCGCGAAGCATCTTTAAGCGTAGAGGAAACCATTTCGGCCCTTTGCACTAGGGGAAATCAGTCTCGATAGTAAACCTATAATTACTTATTTGTCAATAATATTAGACACATCATAGTTCATTCATCACAAACACCGCCTGCCACGAGCGCGCCTACGAAGAACCCGTGAGGAGGTCGGCATTTTCCAATGGGGTTCCCTGCTGGAAAGCCCGGGAACGACCACACACGAAAATCTGTATTGATGCTGAGGAGTTAGAACTACGACCGACGGCCGAAGCGGACAAGCAGCGGCAGCCCGACCACGAGGAGCGCAACGACGGACGGCTCCGGGACCACTGCGTACCCCTTATAGAGCACGCGCATGCCCGCGGCCTCATCCATCGGCGCCTCGAGGACAAGGTCGAACGCGAACTCCCGGACCTCACCCTCCGTCGCCTCATCGAAGACCATGGCGAGGAAAGGCTCACCGCCCAACTCGGCACTGCAGATCGTCCCGTCCGGGTCGGTGATGACAGCGGACCCCTGATGGGTCGCCGGGCCAGGGCTGACGTCGGCCCCAGGCGACACCGCGATACTCGGCGATGGCGCGCCCGCGCCACAGGCGACGCTCGGGGCCTGGCGAAAGCTCGTAAACACGAGGAGCGCCTGATCGCCACCCGCGAGATCATTGAAGGTAGCCCGCCCCTGCATGTGGATCACGTCCCCGACAGAGAACGTGAACGTCGGCTCCGCGCTGGGCTGATCGAGTATGACTGAATACTGCCCCTCGCCGCTTCGCAGCGGGATCGAGCCCGGGTCGCTCAGATCGAACTCGAGCGACGACATCGCTGTCGCGGGCCCCCCAAGCAACTGCGAGACCACCAACACGAGCAGTCCAACAAGACCCAGGGAGCGCGCCTTCCGAAGCGGGGCGGCAACAGCCAGGCCAGACCCAAAAACCACGCTCCCGGGGGGGCAGCAACGAGACAAGGTTCATTTCCTCAGCCGGCGAGACAAAGAACATTTGCGGCTGAGGTGCTGTGGTTTCCGGCCCTCCAATGTGGCAAAGAAAATGCAACTGTCGTTCGTTAGGCTCTAATGAACATGAGAGAAGAGCCGCCGACGCGGCGCTCTGCTGGCGACGAACCTCAACAAAAGCGATCATCTAGAGCGAAACCATCAACCAGAGGCCCCGTGCCCGCAGAACCCTCCAGCGCACCACAGCAACAGCATCGACACCGCCGCCGCGATCGGCGAACGGGCCGACTCGCCCCGCTCTGGTTCGTAATCTCGCTCTTGTTCTCACTGACACCGAACCATGCCATGGCCGAGGCGGACCCCTGGCTCTTCGGCGAGGCGGACGCTCAATACGAGCGAGCAGCACACCTCCTACGCGAAGGTAAGATCGACGCCGCGCTTCGCGAGGCCACTGAGGCCAAGGAGCTCGCCCCAAGATCCCCGCGAATCCTCCGCCTGTACGCACGGGTCCTGGTGCTCGCCGGCAAGCCCGACCAGGCAAACGCGGTCCTCGAGCAGCTCGGAGCGGTCGACCCCGCCACCGAAGACCTCGACTACGCGCTCGCACTTGAGAGCTACCGAGCCCAAGACTGGGAACAGGCACGCCAAAGGCTCGAAGACCTGCCGCCCGACTCGGCAGACCCCGGCTTGGTCCAGCTGTACCTCGGCGCATCGTACCAAGAGCTCGGAGACCTAACATCTTCGGAACAGGCGCTCGACCGCGCGCTCGCGCTCGACGCCGAGCTCGCGGGACCGGTCGCCTACCGACGCGGGGTCCTCGCGCTGCAACGGGCCAACTACCCAGAAGCACAGCGACAGCTTGAAATTGTCGTGGACGAGATGCCCGACAGCCCCGTCGCCAATTCGGCCCGGGAGTATCTCGCGCAGCTCGAACGACGAACGCCGCGGCGCTGGGAAGTCTTCATCCGAGCCGGGATGGGGTACGACTCGAACATCAACCTCGCCAACAGCAATGAGGCGTTCGTATCCTCCGGCGAACAGGGCTGGAGGGCGGTCACGACGGCTGGGGGGTCTTACCAGTTCGGCGATGATGAGCTGGGGCTGCAGATCGGACAAACGCTGTACGGCCACTTCTACACACAAGAGCGTCAATACGATCAACAAGCCTCACTCACCTGGGCTTGGGCGAACTTCGCCCTCCGGGAGAACGTCCAGGTCGACTTCCGATATGGCTTCGAATTCGCTTGGGCCGACTGGAGT
>Ga0315331_10004512_pt1 | contig 10492 bp, 10 predicted proteins | sample M160m34915metaG_FD_203456 | JGI IMG/M metagenome (GOLD analysis project Ga0315331, IMG submission 203456) | Ammonia-oxidizing marine archaeal communities from Monterey Bay, California, United States - M1 60m 34915 | ecosystem: Environmental > Aquatic > Marine > Intertidal zone | place: USA... | reverse complement strand
CGACGGCGAACATGATCGACTTTGATCGTGACGGGGACCTCGACTTGATCATCGGTGATGTTAAGGGCTACGTATCTCTCAGTCTGAACGAGGGCTCGAAGACGCAGCCAAAGTTCGTGAAGCGATCGCATCTCAAGGTTGGCGACGCCGATTTGAAAGTCGTGCAGAAGTCTGATCCATGGCCGGTCGACTGGGATGGCGATGGTCATATTGATCTATTGGTCGGCGATGAGGCTGGCGACGCCAGTTTCTTTAAGGGGCGCGCGGATGGCACCTTCCTGCCAGGGGTGTCTTTGTTCACCGGTGAGACTGTAGACGTGTCGCGGCGTTACATGGACTGCAAGAAGTTGCTCGACAAGCATGGCCGCGTAGTGCCCGGATACCGCTTGCGCTTAACCACTCACGATTGGAATGGTGACGGCAAACTCGATCTTCTGATTGGGAACTGCGCGCCGGCTGCGAAGGGGCAGACGGGCACGACAGGTAATGTGCGCGTCATGCTGCGGCAGTAAGGCGTCGTTGCGCGGGGTTGCTAGATGGGCGACTTGCTCGATCACTCCGTCTTGCGGTAGTGAAGCTGGCGGAGATCGCAGCGCGCAAGAGCGAGCCACGTGCAGCGAGGCGTAGCTAGGATGGCTTGCCGCGCTGCAGGCACTCGATGAATGTCGCCTCGTCGATGTTGGCACCGCAGACAATCAGGCCGACGCGCTTGTTTGCGAGTTGGTCGCTCATCTTGAGCATGGCCGCGGTTGTGGCTGCACCCGCTGGCTCGACAGCTAGCTTTGCATCTGAGAATAGCAGCCACATCGCGCGACACAGTTCGTCGTCGTCGATCTTGATTAGTTCATCGATGTACTTTTGGCATAGCGCGAACGAGTAAGGCATCGCCATTGGTGCTCCCAGGCTGTCGGCGATTGTGCCGACTTTCTCGATGCGCTGGGGTGCGCCGGTGGCAAAGCTGCGGTGCATGGAGTCGGCGCCCTCAGGCTCCACCCCGATCACCCGGCAGCGTGGTTGCAGTTGTTTGACTGCACTCGCTAAGCCCGCTGCTAGGCCGCCGCCGCCAATCGGCACGAATAGCACATCGAGCTGACCAGTTTGGCGTAAGAACTCCATGCCGAGTGTGGCACTGCCAAGTGCCATGTGCTCGCCTTCGAATGGGTGTAAGAACTTGCGTCCTTCGGTGCGCTCGATCTCTTCGACTCGTGCAAATGCTGCGCGGATATCATCGAGTTGTTCGATTTCGGCGCCGAGTGCTTTGCTGGCGGCCACTCGAGCTGGATTGGCGTTGCTCGGCATGACAACTTTGGCATGCGAGCCCATTGCGCGCGCTGCGTAGGCTACGGCCATCGCGTGGTTGCCCGCGCTGACTGCGGTAACGCCACGGGCGCGGGCTTCTTCATCGAGCGCTTGCATCGCGAGCATGACTCCACGGGCTTTGAACGAACCTGCGTGTTGGAACAGTTCGAGCTTAAGCCACAGCTCAGTGTCCTTGGGGACGAGTTTGCTAAGGTGCTGCCCGCTCCATTGCCATGCGGGCGTTTCGCGAACGAGCGTGCTGAGTTGGCGTCGCGCTAGTTGGATCGACTCAAGCGAAGGGGGGGTGACCGGCGTCGATTCGGGGCTCATGAGCGTGAAGTCCGATGAGTCAGCATTACGGATCTCGACTCATCCGCAGGCACACTTGCCTTTGCAGAGCCGGAAACCAAAGCCATACCGTAATGAGCAACAGTGACCATGACGGAACGTTGACAAGCCAACGTTAGAGCCGATTTATCGGGAGAGAGAAGGCTACGCTGGCGCTCGCAGGCTGCAAGTTCAGGCCGCTGATCGTCGCAAGGATGTTGTTGCGGTAGCGCTCCGGTCGACCGTTACCAGCTGTGAAATGCCGGGTGTCCGGCTTCGACTGCGATAAACAGTCCGTCACAAGTTGCGCAGATGCTGCCGTTGGCAGTCAGAGTTCCGGTGATCTGCGTGCGATTACCGTCTAGTTCGACCAATTGCGCCCGCAGTTCGAGTGGGCTATCGATTGGCGTGGGGCGGCTGAGTTTGATGTTGTACTCGGCCGTCAGGGTGCAAGGCGGCACGGTAAGCCCCTGAGCTAGCATCTGGTGGTAGGCCGCGGCCCAGTTGCAGTGGCAATCGAGCAGCGCCCCGATAATGCCGCCGTTGAGTACGCCGGGAAACGCCTGGTGCATCGTTTGTGGTTGCCATGTGCAGACAAGCTCATCGCCGTCGATGAAGCTCTTGATGCCAAGACCATCCGGATTGGCCGGGCCGCATCCAAAACATGCATTGTTCGGTGCGTATTGGTCCTGCAGGCTCTTCTTCATCTATGGATGATCCGTTGTTCGAGCGCGAGTCGCGAGATCTGCTTTTACTTTTCGTGCACGGTCTGTGACATGGTTTGCTGCACGACCAGTAGCCGCTGTTAGGGCTTGGTCAGCAACGTGCCAACAGCGAGTAGCAACTCGATCTGTTCGGTGCTGAAGTCGTAGGCGGTAGGTTTGGCGATGCCGAGTACACCATGGACCTCGCCATTCACCATCATTGGTGCTGCTAGTGATCCTTCCATCTTGGTCATCTTGGCAGCGGGCCGTGCTACGCCACTGTCATCTGTTTGTAGGTTGCACATCTGCACTGGCTCTTTGCGTTCGGCTGCGATCCCGGCCATGCCTTTGCCGACTGGAATGATCTGCACCTTGTCCACGATGAAGGGCGGCAGGCCAACCTGTGCTTTTAGATGCAGCATGCCGTCTGCTGAGTCGATGATGTGCACGGTGCTTACTGGGCAATCGAAGTGCTTGGTCAAGCGCGTCAAGACTTCTTCCCATGCTGGCGGGGTTTGGCCCATCAGGCTGGCGATCGACGTCATGAGGGGGTGAGACGAAAGGCTCATGGCGACATCTTAGCGTCATGATGGCGAGAACGGCTATTTCGGGCTAAATAGCTGTCGTTCGTGTTGGTTCTAACCTGGTGATGTCCGTGGCTATCCACGTCCAGGATACGGCTTATCTCAGTGGTAGATTTCCCACGGGGATGGCGAATGCCATGACCGTCTCGACGGTCAGCATTGTCGCGGTCTGTGATTGGTGTGAGATAGAGCGGCTAGCAATCGCGTAGCGCCGTCACGATGCGCGCGACCAATGATTCTTCGGTCGTGCGCAGTGAATACTCATCGTCCGTCGCAGACCCCATGGATACGCCATCGCGGCGGAACGCCATGCGGCTGTCGCGAGTGCCGGCGGCAGATAGATGCACCTCGCGAACGCCGGTGACTTCGACCAAACGCTCGACGTGATCCGGGCGTAATCCGCAGCCAGCGATGACTTCGATGCGACCATCTGCTTGCTGCACCGTCGAGCGGATTTGAGCACGGCCATCGTAGGCTGTCGCTTTTTGACCTGAGGTCAGGACACGCTTGACGCCGAGGTCGCAGAGCACCTCAAGGCCTTCTTGTGAGTCGCGGCACATGTCAAACGCGCGGTGGCAGGTGACCGGTCGGTCGCCGGCTAAGTCGACATATTCGGCCATTCGGCGGCGGTCAATATTGCCATCGCTGTTGAGTGCGCCGACGACAATCCCGGCGGCGCCGGCGTCACATAGCGTCTCGATATCTCGAGCCATGACGTCGACCTCGGTGCTGTCGTAGAGAAAATCACCCGCTCTGGGCCGAATCATGACGAATACTGGGACCTTGATGGCGGCGCAGACGGCCTCGCATAAACCGGCGCTCGGAGTCAATCCGCCTTCCGCTAGGCTGGAGCACAATTCGATGCGCTGGGCCCCCCCGACTACGGCCGCATACGCGCCGGCTACGGATTCCACACAGACTTCGACGAGAACGGGTGCAAAGGATTGGTCGGACACGGCAGTATGGTGCGGACATGCGCGCTCAATTGCTGCACCTTTCCGGACCGTTGCGCGGCCGAACGATCACTTATCCGCAATCAGTGGTGCGCGTCGGCCGCAGTGATGCGTGCGAAGCTCGCCTAGTTTCGAAGGTTGTCGGTGATCATCATGCCGATATCGAGTGGGTCAAGGATGAGTGTCAGTTTCACTTGCGCTCGATGGGCAGCCCGGTGTTCGTCAACGGCAGTGAGGTCGAGGAGGTGATCCTTAAGGACGAAGACCTGCTTGAGTTCGGTGCTGGAGGACCGATGGCGCGCTTCCGCACCTACGTTCCGATTGGTGCTGTCTGCAAGCCCGTGCGTCGCATGCTGACGGACGCGCGCGAAGTAGCGCAGCACAGTGGTCGTGCGACGGCGACGCGCATGTTGACCAAGGACCTGCTGACGCAGGCCACCATGACCTTGAAGGTTGGCTTCCCGTTGGCGTTGATTGCGGCGTTGGTCCTGTCTGGCTGGCTTGGTGGTTGGCTCAGTGGTGGGACGAAGCAGATGCAGAAGCTGATCACAGCCGACACGGTTCTGAAGGCTGAGATCGAGGCTATGCGGGCCGAGTATCAGATCGAGCTCAAACGCTTATCCCAAGCGAACGATGTGATCCGGCGTGTGCAAAAAGAATGGACGCGTGGCGTTTGCCTGATTCACGGCATCTACTGGATACGCAAGCCTGATGGCGAATTGCTGCTCGATCTCACGGGTTTACCGCTGGAGGTCGAATACACGGGTTCGGGGTTCTTGGTGAGTGAGGAGGGCCACATTGTGACCAACCGGCATGTCGCTTTGCCGTGGACCGAGAGCAGGCAGCACATGAGCATGATCGCCGCTGGTGCGGCGCCGGTGTTCAAGCGCTTTACGGTGACGTTCCCGGGTAAAGAGCCGATTGATGTTGCGCAAAACACGATTCGTCGTCGCGATGACGAACTTGATGTTGCCGTCATTCAAATCACAGATGTGGAGGCGCATGGTGTTCCTGTATTGCCACTGCGTAAAGATGGGACCGAAGGCGAGGACGAGCGCGCGATTGTGGTGGGCTATCCGACCGGCTTGGCTGCGTTGTTGGCGCGTGCCAGCAGTGGCACGCTCGCAGAATTGCGTCGGACTGCCGCGACAACTGCTGACGCGATCGAGCAGTTAGCCGCGGCGAAGCAGATCAAGCCGGTCATCACGCTTGGTGTGATCAGTAACTCCGAAGAGCATTTGATTGCCTATGATGCTGGCACGACCAGCGGCGGCTCCGGCGGCCCGGTCTTTAGCGATAAGGGCGATGTGATTGCCGTCAATTTCGCCATCCAGAGGAACTTCGCTGGCAACAATCTCGGTGTGCCGATCCGGCATGCGCTCGCATTGCTGAAGAAGTAGCCCGGTTTGCGGGGTCTGTTGGGCTATTCGGCGGTTGGGCCCGCACGGTGGTCCCTGGAACATTTTGCGCGGTGCTTCGTGGCGTCGAATTGAGTCGCCCGGGGCGTCCGAGGCGACTGTCTATTGGGAGGGCTTGCGCCCTGCAGTCGGTGGGTGGCTAGTGCCGCAGGTTGTTCCGGCAGCGATTGTTATGAGCAGCGGCGTGAATCGTGAGGCCGAATGATCCAAGCCGTGATTCGAGGGGTCCAACCCGCCTCATGTGGCTAGAAGTCCCTTAGAATCGTGGATTGGTGGCAAAATCCGCTGCCGCCAGACGTCTGGATCTGCGAAACTCTCCATTGTGCGAGGTCAGTCGCGCAGGCCCGGGGGGGCCATACATTTATGGACGGTGCCGCAGATAGGCAGCAAACAATTAATGGGCAGCGCACTGAGGGCGGCGCATTGGGGCCACGTGGAAAAGGCCTGTTTGGCCGCTTTCTAAAAGGCCTGCGAACCCCGCCTGCCCCGCGTGAAGAGGCTACATCGATCGCGATCGCTAGCGGGAAGGGTGGCACTGGTAAATCCTTCTTGGCAACGTCGCTGGCTGTCGCGGTGGATCGTGCCAATCGCCGTTCGGTGCTCGTCGATTGTGACTTTGGCCTCGCCTGTGACCATCTGTTACTTGGCGTTAAGCCAACGTTGACCTTGCAGCAGTTGCTGGCCGGTCAATGCACGCTGGAGCAGGCAGTGGTTAAGTCTCCGTGTGGTCCGCGACTTTTGCCTGGAGCGTCGGGTGTTCGTCGGATGGCGACGCCGACCGACAAGGACCTGACAACGTTTGCCCGCGAACTTGGGGTTCTGGCGGAAAACGAAGAAACGCTGCTGCTCGATCTTGGTGCAGGTATTGCGCCAGCGACGGTGTTGACGATGCTCAGTGCGGATTGGATTGTGTTGGTGACGCAGCCGGAGATTGCCGCGCTCGTGGATGCATATGCGGTCATCAAGTGCGTCGCACAACTCAAGTCCGACGCGAAGTTCTTGATCGTCGTGAATCGAGTGAGCACGCCGGGCCGCGGTGAGATGGCATTCCAGCGTTTGGCGGAAGTGGCCACCCAGAATGTTGGCATCGAACTGCGATACCTTGGCGAGGTCCCTGATGATGACTCAGTCATGCAGCATCGTTTGGGCCAGTTGCCGTTGATTGCAACGGAACCAGATTCCCCGACTTCGCAGGCAATACAAGGATTGGCGGAGCGATTGATTCAGACCTGTGGCGGTTTGCGCCAGCGAATGGTCAATGGCGATGAAGGTATTCAGGCGCGATTCCGTCAGCATCGCCTGTTCCTGTAAGCCCACCTTAAGTCTGGCCAGCACAGCGCAGCCTTTCGAGCTGCTCAGTAAAGCATGAGTTATTACGAGTTCGTATACTCGTGCCATGCTGATGTTGAGTTTGGCCGTGCTGTTGCACGTGACCCCGCAAAGCCCGCCAGAGCCGACGGTCTCCAATCTCGGAGAGTGGCTGACGTTCATCGAGCCAGTGGCGAGTGAGCAGGCGTATCGCGAGATTGGTTGGCGTAACGCGCTGTGGCCGGCAGTCGAGGAGGCGCGTCAGCTTGGTCGTCCGATTCTGTTCTGGACCATGAATGGTCATCCGCTCGGCTGCACTTGAAACAACGGGGTTCGAGGCCGCCAGTTGGTTTGGTCTGATTCAGAGATTGCTACGTTGAGCCGCGAGTTCGTGACGGTGGCGGACGAAGCCTACACGCTCTATCCGGAGCATCCGGAACATCTTAAGAGGGTGCAGGGCACGCCGGCGCACGAGTTCTTTAAGCGTTACGGCGAGGCAATGCCGGAGGGTGATTGGAACCATCGCGGCACGAAGCAAGGCCTCTACATGATTGGCCCTAACGGTGAGTACCTAGAAGGCAAGTTCGCCGCGAGTGGTCTACCGGACGACATTTTGAAGCGCATGGAGCGAGCGCTTGAGCGGTGGCAGAAACTGCGTCATCAGGCGGGGTATGCGAACACTCCGGTGCCAAAGGTCGTGACGACGTTGCCGGCGCGCGTGGCTGGCAAAGACTTCGTGTTGCGTGTGCACTCGCGTGATTTGCCGCGCGGCGAAGGCGGCCAAGGCCGGCGATTTGATCCGGATAAGGATCTCAACGCGAATTGGGGCGACTTCAAGAAGTGGGCTTGGAACGTTAATTGGCTCGCTGTTGATCGGTGGCGTGTGTTGGTCCCGTCGAGCAAGCAGGTCGAAGATGTTGATGCGGCGTTCGTTACGCAATTGGCGCGGGAGATGCTAATTGACAATGTTCGTGGTCAGGCCAAAACCTGGTCTGCAGATGCGGTCAAGACGGCCAAGCTGACAATGCTCGGCATGCCTAACTATGACGTGATGAAGGTCATGTATCGCGGCGAGGTCGAGTTAGACAATGGCCAGCGTTCGATGAAATTGAAGTTGCTTGGCGATGCTGTCTACGATCAAGCCAAGAGACGATTTCGTAAGTTGCGCATTGTAGCGATAGGTCTGCGCGCAGGATCACAAGGCGTTAGCCAGCGAGAGGATGATTCGCAGCCGTCGCCAATTGGATTTGCGATCAACCTCTATCGGCCGCCGGAGTCTGTTGATGCCTCTGGCCAACAGCGTAAGAGCGGCAAGTGACTGCCGGCGACCTTGAGCAGCACGTAGCCACAGATTGTTGCTGCCAGCAACAGGCCTGCGCCCTTGCCATACTCGCCAAAGATGATCGAGCCGGTTCCTGGTAGCGTGAGCCAGATGATCGCTGTGCCTAGCAGGGCGCAGGCCAGGTTGCGACCGAGGGTGCCATCCGACTGAACGTCTGGAGCCGCTGCGCGTATCGGCGCCCAGCCGGGGCCGTCTGGGCGAACTTTGCGGAAGAACGCGACAAGGTGGCCCTGGTCCGTCGGCTTGGTCAGCAGCGTCGCAGTCAGCCACAATACCATTGTGCAGCTGGCAATGATCAGTGCGCGGTATTCGCCTGCAAGGGTTGCGAGCGCAGGTGCGAGAGCTTGGTCACCCTGGGGGCCAGCGATCGGTAGCGTCAGCAGCCAGAACAGTGCAAACAGGACGAGGGAGCCGACCATGGCGACGATCTCACTCCATACGTTGATGCGCCACCAGAACCAGCGAAGGATGAAGACTGCGCCAACGCCGGCTCCGAGTGCCGCCAAGAATGCCCAGGCTTGGTCGACGGAGATGCCAAATGTCAGCATCCACCATGCGACGCCGCCACCGAGTAAGAGGACGATGCCTGAGGCAATACGCGATGCGCGCATCAGTTGTTTGTCAGATGCTCCTGGCGCAATGAATCGCTTGTAGACGTCATTGATCAGATAGCTCGCGCCCCAGTTCATCTGCGTGCTGATGGTTGACATGAACGCGGCAGCGAATGTCACCAGGAGTAGTCCGCGCAGCCCACTTGGTGCGAGTTCGCGAATCATCATCGGATAACCAATGCCTGGATCGGCGCCTTCTGCGCGCAGGCCCGGGTGCAGGGCAATCGCTACGAATGCGACCAGGATCCACGGCCATGGTCGCAGGCAGTAGTGGGCAAGCTGGAAAAACAAGGTCGCCTTGACGGCGTGCTTCTCATCTTTGCATGCGGCCATTCGTTGCACGATGTAGCCGCCGCCGCCAGGCTCGTTGCCGGGATACCAAGTTGCCCACCATTGGGAGAGCACCATTACGGCAAACATGCCTAGCGGTATGACGGCTCCTTCCCCCGAAAAATCTGGCAAGAAGGCGAGTGGGTCACCTTCTCCTTCGTAGATCTTGTCGAGCTGTGTTTCTAATTGTTCGATTCCGCCGATGTGGTTGACGGCGACGATCGCGAGACCTACGCAGCCACCCATGGCGAGCACGAATTGGATCATGTCGGTGATGGCGACACCCCACATACCCGACAAGATCGAATACAGGCCGGTGATGGCTAGCATGGCCGCGATCAGCATCAGGCCAGTTGTGTCGGCGCCGACTGTTTCACCTGCGGCAACTGCTGCCACTCTCGCCTGCTCTGCGACTTCGTCGTAGAGCACGGTTTGCTGAAGTACTTTCGCCATCGCCATCGTGACCCAACCAATGACGATCGAGTTCATGACTACGGCGATGTAGAAGCCGCGGAAGCCGCGCAGGAATGCTGCTGGTCGGCCCGAGTAGCGGAGTTCGATCAGTTCGACGTCGGTTAAGACTTCGGCTCGCCGCCATAGCTTTGCGAAGACAAATACGGTCAACATTCCACCGAATGCCCACGACCACCAGAACCAGTTGCCTGCCAGCCCATGCTTGGCAATCAGGCCGGTGACGGCCAGTGGCGTGTCCGCAGCAAAGGTCGTGGCAACCATCGAAGTGCCGGCAATCCACCACGGCAGGCTGCGGCCCGATGCGAAGTATTCGACGAAGCTCGAGCCCGCCCGTTTCTTGAAGTAGAGGCCGATGCCAAGGGCTAGGGCGAAGTAGCCAGCGATGATCGTCCAGTCGAGCGCGGAGAGCTGCATGGTGCTCTGATGTTCGGGGCAAGTCGCCGTCGTTGCCAGTCTGAGCTTGATCTACACTGCATTGCGGGTATCGCAGTGTCATGAACCTCGTCGAGGTGCACTTCTCAGAAGCTGATAAGACCGTGTTTGTCCAACCCGGCACCACCCTGCTTGCCGCCGCCGAGATGGCCGGTGTCGAGATCATGATCGGTTGTACCCGGGGCATGTGCGGCACCGATGCCCACCGTGTGTCGACCGAATCCGGTGATCTCGGGGAGGTGTTGGAGCCTGCTGACGACCATGAACTTGGGACACTTGACCGGATGGGGGTGGGCCCGGATTGCCGGCTGCTCTGCTCGGCAAAGGTGCGTGCTGGCAGAGTCTCAGTCGCCGGAGATGCGTTGACGGACGGATGAGCAAGTCGCAAGGTGAACACGTGGACCCCACCCCGGAACCAATGCTCAACCAATCTGGTTCTGGATCGAGCAAGAAGCCGCGGCCCGTTCGAGACAGCCTTGGTTTTTTTAGCAGCTTTCTGAGGAACCCGACGTCGGTCGGCGCCGTGCTGCCGAGCTCGCGTTTCTTGGCGCGCGCGTTAGTCGGGTCACTCGACCACATTCAGGAAGGCGAGTTGGTGGTCGAGTATGGGCCAGGCACCGGACCGATGACGGCTGTCATCCAAGAACGGTTGCCAAAGAATGCGCGCTACCTCGGTATCGAATTGCAGTCTGAGTTTCACGAGTTGCTGA
>Ga0315331_10004509_pt1 | contig 10495 bp, 6 predicted proteins | sample M160m34915metaG_FD_203456 | JGI IMG/M metagenome (GOLD analysis project Ga0315331, IMG submission 203456) | Ammonia-oxidizing marine archaeal communities from Monterey Bay, California, United States - M1 60m 34915 | ecosystem: Environmental > Aquatic > Marine > Intertidal zone | place: USA... | reverse complement strand
CGTGAAGTGGCCCTCATATCGCAAGGGAACCCCGACCGGTGTTGGCGCGACATAGCGAATCGAGAGTGTCCCGGTAGGTCCCGCGCGCCCGGATAGGCGGCATGCGAGGACGGCGACGATGTCGAACCCCGCGGCGATGAAGCCGCCGTGCACCCAGCCCGCGTTCCCCTCGAAGCGCGCGTCAAAGGTGACTTCGCCGATGACGCGCTGCTCCACGACGCGCACGTCGATCGCAGGAGAGACCGGGTTGCTTCGCCCGACGAGTGGGTGGGTGCTGCGCTGGTTGACGAACGGACCCGCGTTGCCATCCGGCGCGAGGTCGACATAGCGGGAGGTCTCCTGCGGGGGGATCTCGAGCGCCCCCACGAGGGCTTGGAGCGCCTCAGCGGCGCGCTCGAGCTGCATGTCGTTGCGCGTCGTGATCATCCAGCGTGAGAGGTCGGCAACGCTCTTGCTGAGGCGGGTGAGGGCTGGTGGTGCGGCGGGTTTCGCTCTCGCGAGCGCCTCGATCTGCTGGATCTGCTCTTGGATGAGGTGGCGCCCCAGGTCGTCGTCGGACATCGCGGCACCATACCACTGTCGATCCGGTCTGGGCTTGGGGCGGCGCGGCTGGCGATGTCCGCTGTGAGGCGCCACATCCACGTATGATGACGAGCCTGCAGGTAGCGCCGGTATGCGTCGTTGGCGCGTTGTTGGTGGACACCGGGAGAAGGGGGCTTCGTCATGGACGATTCGACGCGGGTCGAGGTGGGGAGCAACCCCGCGGAGGTGGCGCGCAACCGCGCGACCGGCGCGGGGGCGGTGGATGACCCCTATCCGCGCTACGACGCGCTGAGGGAGTCGGGGCCGGTTCATTCGGGGACCGTCTCGCAGGCGTTCGGGATGGAGGAGATGCAAGACTCGTTCATCTGGCCTGAGCGACCGCAGTTCTCTTGCTATGACTGGGAGACGGTGGATCGTGTCCTGCGCGACCCGCAAACGTTCTCGTCGGAGTGGTACTCGCAAACGCTCGGGTTCACGATCGGCCGCAGCATGATCCAAATGGGCGGGGTCGAGCACCGGCGCTACCGAGCGCTCGTGCAGCCTTCGTTCACTCGCAAGGAGATGGCGCGTTGGCAAGCGCGGTGGGTGCAGCCCGCGGTCGATTCGATCCTGGATCGGTTGGTGGAGGAAGACGAGCCCTTCGACCTGTACGACGCGCTGTGTTCGAAGGTCCCGGTCTTTACGATCGCGAGCGCGTACGGTGTTGCGCCGGAGGAGGTGCCCCGCTTCCACGAGCTCGCCGTGACGACGGTGAGCAGCGGTGTGACGCCCGAGGAGCGGGTCGCGGCCGCAGAGGAGATCGCCGATTCCCTGCGTGAGACGATCGAGAGACGGCGGGTCGAGCCAGCGGACGATTTGATCGGTCTGCTCTGCAACATCGAGGTCGCGGATCCTGACAATGGTTCCCTTCACCGACTGAGTGATGGAGAGGTCCTCGCGTTCGCCCGCCTGATGCTCCCGGCGGGTGCGGGGACGACGTATCGCGGCCTGGGGCTCATGCTCCTGGCGCTCCTCCAAACGGATCAGCTCGACCGCTTGCGGGCCGATCGCTCGTCACTGGACGCAGCGATCGAAGAGACCTTGCGGTGGGAGCAGCCGCTGACCTCCGCGGGCCGGCTCGTGATGCGGGATACGGTGCTTGGAGGGGTCTCATTGCCGGCGGGGAGCGTGGTCACCGCCTGCCTAGGGGCCGCCAATCACGACCCCGCCCGGTGGGACGACCCGCACCGCTTCGACCTCGACCGGTTACCACAGCCCCACGCGAGCTTCGGCTCTGGGCCGCATTTGTGCATCGGGATGCATCTCGCGCGGATGGAGATGCGCACCGCGATGCATGGAGTCCTCGATCGGCTGCAGGGCCTTCGGTTCGACCCCGACCGGCCTCGCCCCTACGTCACGGGGCTCCTCTTTCGCATGCCGACGGCCTTGCCCGTCGTGTGCGAACGCTGAGGCCATCGGGTCCGGGTGGGGGCTGCCGCTCAGCGGAAGTGGGGCAGGACGTGCTCACCCGCATAGGCGACCGAGTGCAGCGTGACATCGTGGGGGACACCACCGGTCGCGGGGATCATGACGAGCTGGTCGATCCCTGCGTCTGCGAACCGCTGCACCGTCGCTTTGACCTCGTCGGGGTTGCCGACGCAGATGCCATTCTGGTGGAGGAAGTCCGGCTCGCTCGAGCCGGTCGCGAGTGGGCCCTGGCCCTCCGGGACCTGGGAGGCCTGCTCAATGATCGCGCGGAGGTCCGTCTGGGGGATCGGACGCGGGATCCCTGCGGTGTGGGCGGCGTTGTCCGGGATCGTGTCGAAATAGACGGTGAAGTGCGGTGAGACGGATGCGGTTGCGTCTCCCCAGAGGTCGCGTGCGGCTTGCCCATCTTCCAGGCAAAGCGCTGGTGTGATCGTCATGATTTTGTCATTCACGAACGCGCCGACGGGTTCGGCGTGGCGGATGTTTTCCTTGTAGGTGTCCACCAGCGGCGCCAGCAGCGCAGGGTCCGCAAAATTGAACATGGCGACGCCGAGCCCCATCCGTGCGGCGACCTCGATCGTCTCGGGGTTGGAGGCGGTGACCCAGAGCGGAGGGTGCGGTCGCTGCACCGGCTTGGGCAGGATGCACCGTTCCGGGACGGAGAAGTGTTTGCCCTCCCACGAGAACAAGTCTTTCGTCCACATCTGCGGGATGGCGCGAATCGACTCCTCCCACATCTCTCGCGTCTCGGAGGTGTCGACGCCGAAGGTGTTGACCTCGGTCGAGCCACTCCCGCGCCCTGTCCCAAGCTCGACCCGTCCATGGGTGAGGACGTCCATCGTCGCGATCTGCTCCGCGACGCGGACGGGGTGGTTGATCGCCGGGCAGAGGTTGAAGATGCCTGTGACGACGCGAATCTTCTCGGTCTGGAGACCGACCGCGAGGCACGAGAGGTGAGAGCAGGAGCTGTGCGAATACTCTTCGAGGCAGTGGTGTTCGGGTGCCCAGAAGGTGTCGAAGCCGGCGCGGTCTGCCGCGATTCCGATTTCGACGTCACGCCGTAAGCGCTTCGCCTCTGCACCCTCGGGCCACGGTCGCGGTCCGAGAGAACCGCCCATGAAGACGCCAAACTCCATCGCCCCAGTATACAGGAAGCGGCGACGGTCTTCGCCGCGGTTTCCCTCAATCGTGGACGCTCTGGTACCGTCTCTGCCGGGTGGTGAGCTTTTTATTGGGAGAGAGCCGTGCAGACAGAACTGTGTCGAAAGTTAGGGATTGAGTTTCCAATCTTCGCCTTCACGCATTGTCGGGACGTGGTCGCCGCGGTCTCGAACGCGGGCGGATTCGGAGTGCTCGGCGCGGTGGGGTTTACCCCGGAGCAGCTCGAAGTGGAGTGCCAGTGGATCGATGAGCACGTGGGCGATAAGCCGTACGGCGTCGACCTGGTCATCCCGCAGCGGTACGAGGGGATGGGGGAGCTGGACCCCGTTCGGCTCGAGGAGCAGCTGCGAGAGGCGATCCCGCCGCAGCATCGCGAGTTTGCGTCCAAGCTGCTGGCAGACCATGGTGTGCCCGAGGTGCCTCCGGAAGAGAAACACCACGAACTGCTGGGCTTCAGCCTCGCTACCGCGACGCCTCAACTCGAGGTCGCGCTACGCCATGAGAAGGTCGCGATGATCGCGAACGCGCTTGGGACGCCGCCGCCTGAGGTCATCGAACGGGTCAAGGCGAGCGGTCGGGTGATCGGCGCGTTGTGCGGCAAGGTCCACCAGGCGGTTCAGCATAAAGAGGCCGGCGTCGACTTCATCATCGCGCAAGGGACGGAAGGGGGTGGACACACCGGTGAGATCGGGAGCCTGGTGCTGTGGCCTCAGATCATCCAGGCGGTGAGCCCGACACCCGTGCTGGCGGCTGGCGGGATCGGGACCGGGGCCCAGGTTGCCGCGGCGTTGGCCCTCGGGGCCCAGGGGGCGTGGACCGGCTCGTTGTGGTTGACCGTGCGAGAGGCTGAGTGCCCGCCCGCGCAGACCGCCTCTTATCTGAACGCGTCGAGTCAGGATACGGTCCGCTCCCGTTCCTTTACGGGGAAGCACTGCCGAATGCTCCGTAACGAGTGGACGGAGGCGTGGGCGCAGGAGGACACACCCGACCCGCTTGGGATGCCCCTCCAGAATATGGTGACCATGGACGCGATCGAGCGGACCAGTCGTTATGCCGCCTCTCCGGCGGCTCAGTCGGTGGCATTCAACCCGGTGGGGCAGACGGTCGGTCTCATGACCGAAGTACGCTCCACGCGAGAGGTGATCGGCGACCTGGTCGAGGGCTACCTGGAGTCTGTGGAGCACCTCAACGGGCTGCAGCCTGAATGAGTCGCGTTGGGCGGGGCTCCGGTCAGAGGTCCTGCGGCTCGAAATAGCGGATCTGAGGGGGGCTCTCGAATAGGGCGACCAGGCGGGCCAGCACGCCCGTCTCCCGTCGCCAGGCGATATAGCGCTCATAGTGGGCCTGTGAGTCCCAGTGCTCGACGAGCACGAGCGTGTGGTCGTCGTCTGTGCTCGTGTGCGCGGTTACGCCGCGACAGCCGTCGTAGCGACGGGTCGCGGGGAGTTCATCGCGAAGCAGCGCGAGCAGGTCGGTTGCTTGGCCGGGCTTCGCTTTGCCTTCGAGGAGGACGAGGGTTGCCATGGCGGCGCTCCTGGCTTGTGTTGAGTGGACGCCTGAAGGTAGTGCTCGGGCGAGCCCGCTGCGAAGCGTGCGACCGCGAACCTCAAGGAGGGCGGGCGCGGGCTTAGCCGAGAGCTCCTGCGAGCACGAGCTGGGTGATCTGATCGTCGTCGTATCGCAGGACCTCTTCGAGGACCCGTTGACTATCTCGACCCAGCTCGGGGTAGCCGCCGTCGGGCCGGGCCGGCGTGCGGGAGAGCCTGAAGTAGTTCCCCTCGATCACCGTCTGCCCACCGGCTCCATCGTCTACCTGGATGAAGTGGTCCCGCGCGATGAGCTGGGGGTCTTCTGAGAGCTCGGCGGGTCCTCGCAGCGCGCTCGCGGGGACGCCGCGGGCCTGGAGCGTTCGCTCGATGTCATGCATGTCGCGGGCGCGTGTCCAAGCCGAGAGGAGCGTCTCGATCTCCTTAACGCGTGCGAGCCGCCGCTCTACGGTCCCGTACAGAGGGTCGCGGCCGAGCTGTGGCGCACCGATGATCTCGCAAAGCGCCTCCCACTCCTCGTCGTGCTCGACCGCGATCGCGACCCAGCGGTCCTCCCCTTGCGCGGGGTAGACGCCGTGGGGGGCCATCTGAGGATCGAGGTTGCCCGCGCGAGTCGGCACGTCGCCGTTTACCGTGAAGTCGAGAAGGGCCGGCCCCAAGAAGTGGAGAGCGGCCTCAGCTTGCGAGAGGTCGATGTGCTGCCCCTCTCCGGTCGTGCGCCGATGCTCCAGCGCGGCAAGGAGGGCGATCGCGCCATGCCGCGGCGTGACGTAGTCCGTGTAGGCGCCCCAAGGTCCAGCGGGTGCGCGGTCGGGCCAACCGGTGAGGTCGTGGAACCCGGTGACGGCGGCGGCGAGGTTCCCAAAGCCACCGAAGCCCGCCTGGGGGCCTGTCTGGCCCATGAGGGAGCTGCTCAGCATGACCAGGCCTGGGTTGACTTTGGAGAGGCTCTCGTAGCCGAGCCCCCAGCTCTTCATCGCTTTGGGAGAGAACGATTCGACGACGACATCGGCCCAGCGAACCAGGTCCAGGAAGACACGGCGCCCTGCGTCGTTCCGGAGGTCGAGCGTCATCATCGACTTCCCTACGTTGAGCGAGTGGAAGAGGACGCTCTTGCCGGGCTCGCCGTTTGGGAACGGTCGCAGTGTTCGGGCGGTGTCTGTTCGCGTGGTCGATTCGATTCGAACTACCTCCGCGCCGAAGTCGCATAGCATCCGCGTGATTCGTGGCCCTGCGATGACCCATGAGAGGTCAACGATTCGGATCCCCTCGAGCGGTGCGATGCTCGCGGGTGGCGTTTGCGCGGCGGCGTTCCGCGGTGGGAATCGCCGTTCCATTCCGGGATGGGCGGCGCGCCGCTCGTCGAGCTCGGGCGCGCGGGGGCGCGAGTGGATTGGCGTTCGAGAGAAGCGGGCGAAGGGGCCGGGGTAGGGGATGCTTCGGTCGAGCTCGGGGTGTTCGACATCGTGCCAGTACTCGCGTGCTCGGAGATGCTCGTTCTCCACCACGGCGTCCACCCCTCGGATCGGCGCCATCACCAGCCCATGCTCCTGTGCGGCACGTTCGAGCTCTGCGACGGTCCGAGACCCGGTGAAAGCGGCGATCACACGCTTGACCCGCTCGAACTCCTCGAACGGTTCTTCACCAGAGAGAAGGAGCTCGAGATACCGCAGCCAATCCTTGTCCCGAGTGGCGGCGTCGCAGCCGCCCTCGTCGTGGATGTACTCCATGAGCTTGCGGATCAGCGGGCCGATCCCCGAGCCGAAGACATGGGTGATCGAGACATAGCCATCTTTCGCGGGGTAGAGGAACTGCGTTCGCAGCGGACCGTTCCGGCTCCCGCCGGCCATGCGCTGCAGCGCGGAGTCGCCAGCGTGGTGGGAGAGCAGGCCCGATTGTGTTGCCGCGGTCGCGGACTGCTGGATCGAGACGTCGACGTGTTGGCCGAGGCCGTCCCGTGTGCGGCCTTCGAGCGCGATGAGGATCCCGACGGCCGCGTCGACGGCGGCGTGCTGCTCGGCCTGGGGCACGCTGATCCGGACCGGGGGGCGGTCCTCGTCCCCTTGGATCAGCAGCGGGCCACCAGCCGCCCACAGGGTCAGGTCGGTTCCCGTCCAGCGCGCCTTGGGGCCTGTGGTGCCATAGGGCGTGATCGTCGCCCGGACCAGCGCGGGGTTGCGTTCGGTGAGGCGGGCCGGCGTGAGGTCCACGCGCTCGAGGGCGCCTGGGCGCGCCGAGTCGATCCAGACATCGACCTCCTCTACGAGCGCGAGCAGCGCTTCCCGGTCCTGCGCGTTTTTCAGTGAGAGGACCTGGCTCCGCTTGCCGCGGCTGTACGCCCACCAGTGGAGTGACGACTCCGGGGCCGTCACGCCGCGCGCGAATGGCCCGCGGCGCCGCGCGCGCGCGCCGCCCGGTGGCTCGATCTGGAGGACATCCGCCCCGAGGTCGGCGAGAAGCTTCCCGCAGGCGAGCCCGAAGTCGTCGGTCAGGTCGAGCACGCGCAGTCCGTCGAGGGGGCCCATGCCCCGAGCATACACACGGGCGACCGTTCGAGAGCCTGGCTCGCTGTTCGGTATGGTTCCGGCCCCGACGAGCCGCTGCCGGGCGAGTGTGTGGCGCGGCCCGGTGGGACTTGATGGAAGGAGCCCGGCTGATGGATTTCACGGTTTCCGGTGAGCCTGCGCACACGCGCTGTCTCGATGTCGTCGTTCGGCAGGGGGCGTCCGGTACGCTCGCGTTCCGGGGGGATCTGCTGGACCTCCGCAAGGGCGGTTTTATGGACCTCGCGGGACACCTGGCCACCTCCGGGATCATCCACCGCATGGCGCTCTGGGGCGACTTCGACGCGGGCTCGGGTGTGCTGCAACACCTCGACGCAGAGCAGACCCATGTGGCGCATGAGTCGAACGACGCGACGGGGGGCGAGTGCTGTCGAGACCCGATCGGTCGGCTGTCGGGGTTGGTCGGGACCGCGTTCGGGGGCGGCTTCTTGTCCGGGCTGAAGGAGCGCTTTGGTGGCCCCCTGGGTTGCACACATATCAACACCCTGTTTCAAGAGGCGAGCGCGTTGATCGCAGGGCTCGAGCAACAGGGCGATGGATGGGGCCGCTATGAGGGGGCGCGCGGGGCCGGAGACCGCATCGCCTCCCGCAGCGTCTTCCTGGATGGTGTTGGCTTAGCGGGGGGGGAGGCCGTTGACCTCTCCGTTCGTGTCTCCGACTTGACGCTCGCGGGCGTCGATGCGGCGGGCAACGAGCAGCTGGGCTCGCACGATGAACTCCGGCTGATCGCGACGGTAGAGCTTGCGGGGTGGCGGCTCCGGGCGATTCGCGCGGCCGAACGGATTCGGCCGGCAGTCGCCTTTGACGACGCAGAGTGGGTGTCGCGTACAGCCGAGATCGAGGACTTCGCGGAGATGTCGCTCGCGGGGGGGATGGCGCGGAAGTGCCTCGAGCGTTTCGGTGGCGATCCCGAGAGCACGCGGCTGCTGTCCGCCTTGCTGTCGCTGTCGCCGGGCATGACCCAGGTGCCGGCGTCTCTGACGGACTCGATCGCGCGATCGGAAGGCGGCGGGGGGTATGAGGGGTCGCAGCTCGCTGGGCCAGGGCCGTGTTACATGCTCCGGGCAGGGGGACCGTTGATGCAGAGCCTGCAGGGTGGAATGGCTTCCAAGCCGGACGCATAGGCTCGGCCTTCGGCCCCGGGGCGTGATGCCTCGGGGGCCCAACGGGCCGTGATACGCTCCGCACGTGGAGAGCGATGAATTGAGCAGTGGCAAGGGTCTCGCAGGCTTGGGGGGACTGAGGGTCCTCGAACTGGGTAGTGGGGTGGCGACAGGCTTTGCCGCGCGCATGTTCGGCGACCACGGCTGCGACGTCGTCAAGGTCGAGGCCCCGGGCGGCGATGCGACCCGGCTTCGCGGTCCGTTCGAGGGCGGGCAGGCCGACCCCGAGCGGAGTGGGCTCTTCCTGGCCTTGCACACGAACAAGCGGGGCATTTGTCTCGACCTCGAGACCATTGCGGGGCGCGACGCGCTTGGGCCGCTGCTGGATTGGGCGGAGCTGCTGGTTCACGACCTGCGCCCCGGGCAGGCGGACGCCTACGGGCTCAGTCCGGTCTCGCTCGAGGCGCGCTGGCCGGGGCTCGTGACCCTCTCGATCACGCCGTTTGGCGCGGTGGGCCCCTACGCCGAGTGGCAGGCGACGGAGCTGACGGTCAGCAGCGGCGGCGGATGGGCGAACCTGTGTCCCGCCGCGACGGCGCGGCCGGAGCTCCCCCCGCTGAAGGTCTACGGGCACCAGTGTGCGCTGATGTCGGGCATCGCGGCCGCGACCGCGGCCATGGCTGCGGTATCCGCGGCGCGGCGAAGCGGCGTCGGCGAGTTCATCGACTTTTCTGAGCAGGCCTATACGGCGTCCGTCCTCGAAAACGCCGTGCCGCAATACACCTATCAAGGTGTCGTAGCGACGAGGTATGGGACGCGTTTGCTCATCCCGTGGGGCATCTTCGAGTGTCGTGACCGGCCGCTCTTCATCGCCTGCATGGAGCAGGACCAATGGGACCGGCTAGTGGACTTCATGGGTCGTCCCGATTGGGCGACGATCGACCTCTTCGGCACCCAGCGCGGTCGGGGCGAGAACTATGATGTCCTGCATAACTTCCTGCAGGAATGGCTTGCCGACCGAGACTGCTTCGAGACGTATCACGCGATGCAGGCGCATCGCATCTGTGCCGCGCCGGTGCTCGACCCCGAGGCGATGGCGGAGTCTCCGCATCTGCAAGAACGGGGGTTCTTCGCGGAAGTCGAGCACGCCCGCGCCGGGGTGCTGCCGTATTTGGCACCGGTCCCCGTCGTCGACGGACGCCGTCAGCCCATCCGGCGCGCTGCGCCGCTGCTGGGGGAGCACGACGCTGAGGTTCTGGGCGGAGAGCTCCCGCGGCGGGTCGAGGGGGGCGCGTCAGGCGTCGCAGGGCGACCGCTCAGCGGTCTTCGCGTCATCGACCTGACGTGGGCTTGGGCGGGGCCCTTCTGCGCGATGAACCTCGCGCACCTGGGTGCGGAGGTCATCCGGTTCGAATCGGCAGGGCGCCCCGATCTCTATCGTCGCCTGCCGGTCCATCCGCCGGGGATCGACCGGACGCTCAACACCACGGGCATGTTCAACCAGTGGAACCAGGGGAAGAAGAGCGTCGCGCTCGACTTGTCCAAGCCACGCGGGGTGGAGTTGTTGCGCGCTGCGATCGCGAAGGCGGACGTCGTCATCGAGAACTTTGCGACCGGTGTGATGGAGCGGCTAGGCCTCGGGTATCGAGAGCTCGCCGCGCACAACCCGCGCTTGATCATGGCGAGTATCAGCGGCTACGGGCAGACGGGTCCGTATGCGAACTATATGGGGTACGGCCCCGCGATCCCGCCGCTGACCGGGATCGCGGCGGGCAACGGCTTCGTCGGCGGAGGGCCGACCGAGATCGGCATCTCCATGCCGGACCCGACCGCAGGGATCACAGCGGCGTTGCAGGTCTGCGCGGCCCTCGAGGAGCGTCACGCGACGGGCCGGGGGGGGCATGTCGACATCTCCTTGTGGGAGGCGACCGCCGCGTTCGCCATTGAGGGTTGGATGGATCACGCGATGAACGGCAAACAGCCCGAGCCGCAAGGGAGCCGTGACCCTTGGATGGCGCCGCACGGCTTCTTTCCGACGGCTGGCGAGGATGACTGGGTCGCGATCTCGGTGCGCAGTGACGAAGAGTGGCAGACGCTCTGTGGGGCGCTC
>Ga0315331_10004508_pt1 | contig 10497 bp, 5 predicted proteins | sample M160m34915metaG_FD_203456 | JGI IMG/M metagenome (GOLD analysis project Ga0315331, IMG submission 203456) | Ammonia-oxidizing marine archaeal communities from Monterey Bay, California, United States - M1 60m 34915 | ecosystem: Environmental > Aquatic > Marine > Intertidal zone | place: USA... | reverse complement strand
AGCCCGCTTCTGTGAAGTCCCTGTTGCGCTCATTTCGCTAGTAGACAAACATCGCCAATGGGCAAAGAGCATATCCGGTGTCAGGATTTACGAGGAAACACCACGGGAGATGTCCTTTTGCGATCTTGCCATTGGTGGTGACAAAATCTTTGAAGTGACGAATACCGAAGAGAATGATCAATTGCGTGGCAACCCGCTCGTTACTGCCTCTCCCAACATTCGCTTTTATGCTGGAGCGCCGTTGATTACGCCCAGCGGTCATAAAATTGGCGCATTATGCGTTCTCGATATGGTTCCCCGTCAGCTTACGTCGAAGCAGCGGAGTGCACTGCTGGAGATGAGTCGGTTGGTCATGCAGCGATTCGACATGCGGAAGGAAATGAACCTGCTGAAGGATAGTGAGTTGCAGCTCGCTGACTTGATTGAAAATACAAGCGATTTGATTCAAAGTGTTTCGCCTGAAGGTCTTATCCTTTTTGCTAATCAAACATGGCTGGACACACTCGGTTACACAAAATCGGATTTGCCATCTTTGAACATTTTTGAAGTCATTCACCCCGATTGCCAAGCGCACTGCGGTTCACTCTTTCAGCGTCTGATGGAGGGGGAGGACATTGGACTTGTTGATGTTGTTTTTAAGAGTAAGGAAGGATGTCCCATCGCTCTAGAGGGCCGAATCACCGTTCGTTTTGAAGACGGAAAGCCTGCAGCGACAAGAGCGATTTTTCGTGATGTGACTGAACGTAAGAAAGTTCAGAAAGAACTTGAGGTTCGAGAGGCCAGATACAGAGGCTTGATCAACAACATTCCGGGAGCGGTTTATCGGTTTAGTAATGACGATAATAGCCACTGTATTTATTTAAGCCCCCCTATCAAAGAGATTACCGGTTTTGCGCCTGCCGAATTCTTGAAAGGGTCCCCCACTTACTCCAGTATTATTTACAAGGATGACACCCACCCAAGCAAGGGGCTGAAGATGGAACGCCTGCGCAAGCATGAATTTTATGACCTTGAATATCGGTTGATTCACAAAAACGGTAGCATCCGGTGGGTCCGTGAACAAGGGAGAGAGAACCCAGACAATGCAAATGAGCTCGAGGGAACAATCTTCGATATTACCGAGCAAAAAATGGTCCAGCATAAGGAAGCTGAGGCCAAAAAAGAGGCAGAAGCGGCTAATTTGGCGAAAAGCAAATTTCTTTCTCGCATGAGCCATGAATTGCGTACTCCGCTCCATAGTATTATCGGCTTTTCAAAAATACTGCAGATGGCAGAGTTGCCCGAAAAGCAAGTTCGCAATGCCAAACGCATTTCCCATGCGGGAGAGCATTTGCTCAATCTTATTAATGAGGTGCTTGATTTGTCTCGCATCGAGGCAGGAGAAATCTATTCATTGTCCGAAAATGTCAAGATTGAGTCTGTGATCGATGAGGTTATCCTTCTCGTCAAGCCGATGGCAGCGGAACACTTGATCCAGATCGTTCACAAAACCTCTGGGCACAACATACAGGCATTTGTCGACCGCCAGCTTCTGCTTCAGGTGCTACTGAATCTTGCTTCCAACGGTATCAAGTATAATTGTCATGAGGGAACGCTGACTTTTGAAGTGATGATCTCTTCTTCTGGGCGAGCACGCATTGAAGTCAGGGATAGCGGTGAGGGAATTGCTAAGAATAAATTGTCTCGTCTATTCATTCCGTTTGATCGATTGGACGTTGAAATTGATAGCCCCGACCTCGAAGGATCGGGACTTGGTTTGTCAATTACCAAAAAGCTCGTCGAATTCATGGGGGGAGAAATCACCGTTCATAGTAAGATGGGCAAGGGCTCTGTTTTTGCAGTGATGTTCGATATGGCTAAAAGCGATCATAAAGCATCAAAGGGTATCGACGTGCCTCAAGTGAAACACCTTGAATATATGCATTTAGATCCTTCTGTTACCGATCTTGCTTCCATAAAAATTCTTTATATCGAGGATAATCAGGACAACGTAGCTCTCATAGAGCAGGTGATCGAATATCGCGAAAGGGTGAAGCTGATTGTTGCCATTCAGGGTGGGCAGGGAATAGATTTGGCCCGACAGCATCAGCCAGACCTTATCTTTCTTGATTTCCACCTTCCTGACATCAACGGAGATGAGGTCTTGCAGCGACTACTAGGGGACAAGCGCACAAGGGATATTCCTGTCTACATGCTCAGCGCTGACGCCATGCCGAAGCAAATTAAGCGCTTGAGGGGCCTTGGTGTGGCGGATTACCTCACGAAGCCCTTGAACATTGACCTTTTTCTTTCCATCCTCGACGAGAAATTGGCGAAAAAGAACAGTGGATAAGGCTACATAACAGGATCCAGCGCTATGGCCCTCCCAAACAGAGCATAAGACAATCTGCCCATGGACAATCGATTTTTCCGCAGCTTTTTTGAGATTTCAGGCGAAGCCACCATGCTCATGAGTGAGAGAAACTTCATGGAGTGTAATCCGGCCTGTCTCAACTTGTTTCAAGCTTCCTCATTGGAGGCATGGCGATGCCTGCATCTGGCCGATATTCTGCCGGAAAAGCAGTCAGACGGTATTTTTTCGCGAGAAGTTTTGGAGCAGCGTATGGCTGAAGCGATCAAGCACGGTAGTGTCCGCTTCAAATGTAATTTCCGAAAGTTGGATGGTATGGAATTCCTGGCTGATATTCAGCTGAGCGCTGTTACCGATTGCGATGAAACGATTTTGCAGGCGACAGTGCACGACATGGGTGAGCGCCTGCGAGTGGAGCGGGCTTTGCGCTCTGCAAAGGAGGAATCGATTCAACGTGAGGAGGAACTAAGACTCATTCTGCAATACGTATCCATTCCTGTGGGGGTCTACCATGTCAGTGGAGGCGTTGATTTCCTGAATGAAGAGTTTGAGCGAGTTCTGGGATATACTCAAAAGGATATTCCAGACTTAAAAAATTGGTGGGTAAAGGCTTATAGGGATCCAGATACGCGCAAAGAAGCTCAGGAAAGGTGGAGTGAGCGTCTGAAAATGGCTCAAAAATCCGGTGGGACTATCCCTCCTCACCAATCACTCATGACCTTCAAGGATGGGCGCAAACGTCTGGTTCGGGCATGGGGCCGCATTTTCAAAGATCGAATCATTGTGGTGTGCAACGATATCACCGAGGAGAATAGAATAGCAGAGGCAGCCCAAGCGGCTAACCAAGCTAAGATCGAATTCCTTTCACGTATGAGCCATGAGTTGCGTACGCCCCTGAACAGCATTATTGGGTTTTCCAAACTGTTGAAAATGTCGGGTCTATCTGAGCGTGATGAGCAAAATGCAAATCGCATTCATACCGCCGGTAAGCATCTTCTGGCCCTCGTCGATGAAATAATGGACATTTCGCGAATAGAATCGAGAGAACTCAATCTTACTTTTGAGAGCATCAACATTAACGTGCTTCTTTCAGATATTGTGGATCTTGTCAAACCCATAGCCGCGCAGAGGGAGATAGGAATCATACACACCAAGTTGAAGGAACCCCTGCCAATCGCTTATACTGACCAGTGTCGACTTCAGCAGGTTTGCTTAAATATTATTTCAAATGCCATTAAATACAATCGAAATCAAGGCTTGATTAATTTAAGTGCTCATTCTATTGAGGGACGTATTCGCATTGAGATTCGAGACACCGGGCACGGGATCCCGAAGGAAAAGATGGACCGCCTCTTCATTCCCTTTGATCGGCTGGATGTCCAAAAGAGAAAGAGTAATATCGAAGGTACTGGGCTTGGCCTGTCTATCACTCAACGAATCGTGACTGCCCTTGGTGGTGAGATTACTGCAAGGAGCAAGGTGGGAGAAGGTACTGTTTTTATTGTCGAACTGCCCTCAAGTAATGAGCCCCCTGCACCAAGTCAGCGCACCACTGAGATTGAATCGGGCGAGCAATTTTACACCTCAACCATAACCATTCTCTACATTGAGGATGATGCAGGGAGCATGGCTCTGGTTGAGCAAGTATTGGGCAAGAGGCCCACCGTTAACCTACTGACTGCTGGCAAGGCTAAGCAGGGCATCGACCTTGCTCGAGAGCATCAACCTGATCTGATCTTTCTCGATTTTAATCTGCCTGACTTCAATGGCGATGAAGTTCTGATTCGCCTGAAAATGGACCCTCTTACCCGTAAAATTCCAGTTTATATTCTCAGCGCTGATGCCATGGATGCACAAATTGAACGCCTTAAAGGGCTGGGTGCAGTCGGCTACCTTACAAAACCATTAGACATGGATTACTTCCTTGAGGTGCTCGATGGCAACCAAAAGCATGAGAACATCGCTCTGGATGAAGCTTGAAGCAGCACTCATTCCTAAAGAGACTTTTAGTAGGAGACCCAAAAATGTTTAAAGATTTAAAACAAGCAAAAATCCTCATCATAGATGACAACGCCAGTAATGTAGAACAGTTGCACCAATTACTGGAATTCCACGATTTTTCCCAGATTGAGAGCACAACAGATTCAAGGCAGGTTGAGTCTCTGATCAAGATCTTTGAGCCTGATATCCTCCTGCTTGATTTGCAGATGCCTTTTCAGGACGGTTTCCAAATTCTTGAGATGCTTAATCACAAAATCGATGAATCCGATTTTGTACCAGTCATCGTATTGACGGCGGACATTTCTACGGAAGCCCGAGAGCGCGCTCTCAAGCTTGGGGCTATGGATTTCCTTACCAAACCCTTTGATTTCACCGAGGTGATACAGCGCATTACCAATCTATTGCGCACTCGATATTTGCATTTGCAGCTGCATACTTACAATGATCTTCTGGAGGAAAAGGTGCAGGAGCGCACCGCTGAATTGAAAAAGGCTCAGGATGAACTGATCGCGCAGGAACGTATGAAGGCAATGGGGCAAATGGCCAGTGGTATTGCTCATGACTTCAATAATTCCATCAGCACGATCATGGGGTATTCTGAGATTTTTTTGACTTTTCCTGATAAGCTGGACGACCGAGACGAATTGATGAGGGCGTTCAAAATCATCAACAAAGGTTGCAATGATGCGGCAAGCATCGTCCAGCGACTCAGGGAATTATACAAGCATGGTCAAGAGGAAGAAGGCGCTGCGATTGCCGACCTTGCCGCCGCCGCTAACGAGATCATTTTGATGACGAAGCCAAAATGGAAAGCCCAAGCTCTGGCCGCGGGACGAAACATCAGCATCCAGAAAGAATTGGAAAAAGTAGAGGTCTGTATTTCGCCCAGCAAGGTTCGTGAAATACTTGTTAATTTGTTTTTCAACGCCATCGATGCCATTCAAGAGAGTGGTGAGATTACCTTACGAAGTCGATCTGAGTCTAGCGTGGGCGTTATCGAGATACGCGATACCGGCAGTGGCATGAGCGAGAGTGTGCGTCAAAAGTGCATGGAAATGTTTTTTTCTACGAAGGGATCCGATGGGACAGGGATTGGGTTAGGTGTGGTCCATGCCATTGTCAAAAAGCATCGTGGTTCAATAAAGATTGAGAGCCAGGAAGGTTCAGGGACGACTGTAGCACTGAGATTTCCGCTAGCTAAGGCGAATAATGAAGGGAATCAGATGCGCTCCAAAGGCGAAGGGATTTTTCACAGTAACTTCAAGGTTCGTATTCTCAACATCTTGTTGGTGGATGATGAAAAAAGTAATGCAGACATTTTGGCCGAGCTTCTATCCAAAGATGGGCATCAAGTGATACGAGCAAGCAATGGGAGGGACGCTTTTGTCGCCTTTCTGTCGGAATCCATTGATCTTGTGATTACGGATCTGGCGATGCCTCACGTTAACGGAGCTCAACTTACGCGCGCTATTAGGCAGCGGGACTGGAATGGTCCTATCATCATGATCACCGGGTTTGCGGATCAGATTAAATCGCAAAGCAGTCAGCCCGAAGGGATTTCTGCGTTGCTTGGCAAGCCTGTCAATTATCTCGAGTTGCGAGAAACGGTGTCAAAGCTCTTTTGATTTGGCATTTCAAAGGCCTGAAGCGGCCCATGGTCCTTAATTACCATAGTTTTGGGATGGAATCAGGCCCCCTTTTTTTGCCTTTAAAGTGTTTAAATAAAGTGAAGAACGTTAGTGAGTTGTGCTTTTTATTCGTTTTTCAATGTCGCATTTTAGTTGTAATATATAAAAATTTTATTGAATCGTGGGTTTGCCTCTGGCAGCTTATCCCCAATACCCATGGGCTTAAACAAACGCTAGGCGTGATTTCAACTATGCTTTGTTTATAACTAAAGCCCGCAAGATAATGCATAATTTTTGCTAAAGCTTGGACTCATTTGAGCCGATCCTTCTACATATTATGAAATGGAAAATTCTTATTGGATTGGAGCAACGCAAGCACAATCGTCTTATCACGAAATATTTTGCCTTAAGAGGGTTTATATTATTGCTAGTATCCGTCTTTTTGTTTTTGGGGTTCTCTGAAACCATTTCTAACCATTCATTCTGGAATCAGAACGATAAAGTGATTCATTTTTCGATGTTCAGCTTCATCACGATAGGACTCGTCTTGTTTCTTAGAAAGAAATGTTTCGCTCGCTGGCATGGTCTCTCCCGCGTTTTTTTGATTGTTCTCAGTATGTCTGTTCTGGGAGTCCTGTCTGAGCTTAGCCACGCTTTCCTACCGTATCGCACATTTGAGCTCAATGATATCCTAGCGAATTTGACAGGTATATTTGCCGTTGCCATACCAGTCTTGCTTTTGAATCCATTCAGGCGTGAGACAGATTCTTTCACATCATTTGATTTTCAATCCGTGCGGCAGCGCCTCGAGCCAAATTGCTGGCAAAAGAGGTATTTAAATGGGCAGTAGAGTCACTCTCGTACTTCCATAGAATAATCATACGACACAGCTCACGCTTAAAGTTTTATCCAACTCCGTAGTATCCAAACATCAGTATGTTAAATAATTTCAAGCAAGTTCAGAAATTGGTATCTCCGTGTCAACTCCCTCACGACAGCGAATCTCTTGATATTCTGATTGTTGAGTCTGACAGGAAATTCCTCAGAAAATTGGGATCAATGTTTGAGATGGCCTTGAAGAGCCAGCAAGAAAGGTCCTTCAGTCTTACTTCGACTCAAAATTTGCACCACGCGTCCAGACTTCTACGTGAACAGAATTTTGATATCATTCTAACTGACATTAACTTATCTGATGCTTCAGGTTTTGTCGTAATCGAAGAGTTGACCAAGTATGGCGATCATACCCCTATTGTTGTTCTGAGCAACATCACCGATTGGTCCATGATTCTTGAAACCGCTCAGATTGGAATTAGTGACTTTCTATTAAAAAAGACAATTGATGCGGGCATACTGTTGCGGTCTGTTTTTTATTCGATCGAACGAAGAAAAATGGAACTTAAAGCAAAGTGGTCCGAGCAGAATCACCAGGTATTCGTCGAAAATTTACCTGCGGGTGTCATCCGGTCTGATGCTGGAATGAGTGTTACCTACGTAAACAGCGTTTTTGCCAACATGATGGATCGCACAGCCGAATCTATAAAGGGAAACACCGTGATGGAGGTCCTGGGAATAGATCACAAGGATGCGCAACTAAGGCAAATGTTTGATAAAGTCAGCCATACTCACATGGCCGAAGAATTCGAATTGGTCATTCAGAAAAACCTTGATGAACAAATATCTGCTCTTTGTATTGCAACCCCGTTTTTTGACCAGCTTGGCAATCTTGCGGGACTGCAATACGTTATCTTCAATGCTGTCTTTAAAAAGCATTCGCAAGTTCATGAGCAAAAAACTTTTTCATGAACTTTTGTCCCCTCCATGAAAGCAGTGCCTGCTTTCATGGCACCGTCTCATTATACTCAAGGCTTTAGATTCAAATTTCTTCAAATCCTTACAAAATAGATTCAGTCTCTGGCTGTGATACGTAAAACTACTAGAAATTTCTGTATATCTTATTCCCCTACAAGCTTTTACATGAAAAACCCTATATTTTAGGGTAAAAAAAAGCGGTCGAAATTAAAATTTCGACCGCTGTTGATATTTTTTGCAGCGTGGTTAGGAAATAACTTTAACTTCCTTGGCACATGGGCCTTTGCGGCCTTCACCTGTCACATATTCGACTCGGTCTCCTTCGTTCACGACTCCATGTTCCAGCTCGGATTTATGGACGAAGATATCTTGTCCATCATCCTGTAGGATAAATCCGTATCCCTTGTCGTAGCTGAACCATTTAACTGTTCCTTGTTCGCTCATATCTGGTAATTACGTAAAAATTGGTTTCAAACTGAGATAGGATCAATAGCGCGAAGGTCTTCTGTCACGACCGCCGCCGCCGCCGCCGCCGCCGCTGCGACCGCCGCCGCCGCCGCCCCACTTACCGCCGCCGCCGCCGCCGCCGCTGCGACCGCCGCCGCCGCCACCTTGTGGTTTAGGCGTAGCTTCATTTACTTTCAAGTTGCGGCCCATGAAGTCGGTGCCGTCGAGTTCCTTGGCAGCAGTCTCTGCTGCGTCTTTGTCAGCAAAGCTGACGAATGCAAAGCCACGGGAGCGGCCTGTTTGACGATCCTCAACTACATAGATGTCGTCAATGTCTCCAAAACTGCCAAAAAGCTCTCGAAGATCTTCCTCAACAGTTTGGAACGATAGATTTCCTACAAATAATTTCATTCTGATAACTAACGAAGTGATTGAGTCCCTTCCCGGTAATTCGGGGATACCAACTTGAAGAGATTATCAAACGAGGATGTGCCTAAATTTGAATTGATCTGTACGCTGTCGGCGACTAAGGTAATCGACCACTTTGTTGTCGGCACAATGAGGTAAGCAAACTCGTCTGTCAATCTCCAATCCATGAGTAAATATCATTTTGTTGAAGCGTTTAAGAACGTCTATTTTCTAATGCGAACGCAGTTTAATCATCTTTCCGTGGCACCAGCAAAAGAAACCCTCCAAATTCCCGCTGGATTCATTTCAGCGCCACAAGTGTGCTGCAATCCTTTATTTGATGTGAGTGGCTTGATCAACTCGGATGGCTTTCGGTTCGATATAGCGCATCGCCATGCTCCGTTTCTGGAGATTACCGAAAGACTCCAAGACTCAGGTAATTCGACTCCAGGTGGATGCCCTCGGGCATTTTTCGTAACTTCTGTATGACGACGACCTCTCGCCCTCATTTCTCAACGAATCTTTCGCATCCATTGCTTGAACTTCTGGATGCCTGCAGTGCCAGAGATCAGATACGCTTGCGTCCTCAGCTTGAGAAGTTACTGCATCGAGAAGGAGAAAATCGCAGTGTTCGGGGGGAATTGGAGTTCATCTCATCGAAAATGGAGCAATCCAGGCGAAAGGTTGAGAAAAGGAGGCAAGGATTACCCCTGGTTTCTTTTCCAGCAAATTTACCTGTTTCCAATCGTGTGGACGATATCGTTCAATTTATACACGACAATCAAGTATTGGTTTTATCGGGTGAGACCGGATCTGGAAAAAGTACCCAGATCCCAAAAATGTGTTTGAGCGCGGGCAGGGGATTGAAGGGAAAAATTGGCTGCACACAACCACGGCGTGTGGCGGCCCAATCTTTAGCGAGGCGTGTTGCAGAAGAACTTGAGGTCCCATTTGGTCGCGAGGTAGGTTGCAAGATTCGGTTTCAAGATGAATCCTCTCCACAGTCTTACATCAAATTCATGACGGATGGAATACTTCTGAGTGAGTTACAGAATGATCCCATGCTGTCTGAGTATGACACGCTCATTATCGATGAGGCCCATGAGCGTTCTTTGAACATCGATTTTATTCTGGGGCATTTGCGTCAGATGTTGAAACACCGGCCGGATCTTAAGCTTATTATTACTTCCGCTACGATAGATACCTCTAGTTTTGCCCGGGCATTTGGTGATGCTCCTGTCATTGAAGTTTCAGGTAAGCTTTATCCGGTTGAGGTGGTCTACAAGCCCTTTGATGATATATCTGACTCCGGCGGGGGGAAGAACTACGTGGATGCTGCCATTGAAATAATCAATCAGATATTACACGATTCTCATACAGGGGACGTTTTGGTATTCATGCCCTCGGAACGAGATATTCGGGAATGCCTTGATGCGTTGGGTAAAAAGCGAAGGAGTGGTGTCGAATTTATTCCATTGTTCGGTCGCCTTGCCGGGACAGATCAGCAGAAAGTGTTTCAAACAGCAGTTCAGCGGCGGGTAATTGTGGCAACCAATATTGCGGAAACTTCGCTGACATTGCCCGGTATCCGGTATGTGGTAGACACTGGGTTAGCGCGTGTGAGTCGCTATAGCCCAGGAACCCATACGCGTCGTTTGCCCATAGAGCCCATTGCTCAGAGCAACGCTAATCAACGCAAGGGACGTTGTGGTCGTGTTGCTGAAGGCGTTTGTTATCGTTTGTTTTCTGAATCGGATTTCAAAGATCGCGCAGCCTTCCTTTCTCCAGAAATTCAACGATGCAATCTTGCTGAGGTGATCCTCAAGATGAAGGCATTCAGTTTGGGGGATATTG